>JAABUQ010013252.1_pt1 | contig 10044 bp, 16 predicted proteins | sample 5560001 | NCBI WGS metagenome assembly JAABUQ01 (sample SAMN10711888, study PRJNA513371) | rock metagenome | isolation source: Antarctica rocks | place: Antarctica: Victoria Land, Finger Mt nord | collected 2015-12-18 | reverse complement strand
TCTGTCAGACATACTCAGCAGAGCGCGTCCCCAACTGGCAGTATGCACATATGTAGGACATCACACCACATCCAACTCGAGCAAACTTCATGCAGCCAGGCTGCCCCAGAAAGTCGCGCCAGCTTCAAGGCCGGAAGGCAGTGGCAGGCCGGGGGGATGCGCTGCATACCCCACGGTTGCGCACCGACCAGCCACAAGGCCGGAAGCTGGCGCGCTGGTGGGACCACAAGTTCAGGACAAGTGTGGCAACATCCCATGCCCACGTCTGATCCAGTGCTAAGCAGAGCAGTGCTGTTCACAGAGCGCTCAGCCCCTTGCCGCCCCCGCTGCCGAGCTCTCCTTGCTGGTCACTCCGACCGCCAAGCTCTGCACCTGCAGCCGAGCGCAGCTTTGCGACGTCAGCGCCATGCGGGGCTTGACCGCACACAGCAAGACACGTGCTCCGAGAGCAGGCCACACTCGCCCGGCGCCGTACCAAACGGCTGACCGTGAAACATACATAGAAAATTTTGGGGGAAAGAGGAATTGTACACCTCCACATGCGACAGCATCACAAAGAGAAGTGCAGTTGTTGGTTTGTGCAGATAGATAGCAGGTACGCAGGCGCATGTCCAGCCACACACACTGCCGTGGGCGGCACGCGCGCTGCGCAGCGGGCAGGCAGGGCGCGAGCGCGCCTCGTTGCCATGCTCGTCCAGCGACATGGGGTTCTCGACCACCACGGTCACGCCGCCGCTGCCGCCGCCAGCCTGCGCGCCGCCGCCGGCCGCACCGCCGCCGCCGCCGCCGCCGTTCACCGCTAGCATGGGGTGCTGGCTGGCGGGGCCCGGGGCGGCGGCCGCGGGCGCGGGCAGCGCGGCGGCGCCGCCGGTCACAGGCGTGACGTGGTTGCACACCGCACACTTCACGGATTGCGCGCCGTGCGCGTACATCAGCGTGATGCTGCACGAGCCGCACACCAGGTGGCCGACCTGATTCGCCTGCACACGCACAGAGCAGGTGGGGCAGCGGGCTGTCTGCAAAGTGCTGGACCCACACTGCTCCACCGCTCGCGCTTGGTCAGCCGCGCCCAGGTCGCCGGCAAGCGCTCAAGCAACGTGCGCCGTCAATGGCTCCACCAACAGGCAGGCCCGATGCCCACAGATCTGCTCTCTACAGGCGCTCAAGCGCCGCGATAGGCAGGCTCAGTTTGCAGCAACTCCGTCACTGCACAGCGTGCTGTGCAGCCGCGCTGGACTGCAGGAGTGAGAGCAGAGCGTTGGGGTGGTGGGAGGACTCACCGCAGCTGCGCAGTTGATGGTGTGGCACACAGAGCACTGCACCTGGCTGGCCCCGCGCGGATACATCAGCACCACGCGGCAGTTCTGGTTCGTGCACACCAGCTGCGCCATCTCGCCGCCTGCACAGAGACACGGAGCGCTTTCAGCCTGTGAGGCAAAAGACTGGACGCTTGCAGGACCTTGGAAACGTGTTTTGAACGCAGCTGGCAAGAGGCGGACCTCCAGCGGGCGGCACTGGCGTGATTTGTCCGCACCGCGCACAGCGCACGTTCTGCGCCCCCTGCGCACACAGTACATGCGCTGTGAAGCTCTGCACGTGAGCGCACTCGCAGGATGTTTCACGCGGGCGTCGGGCGGCGCGCAGCACCGGGCGAAGCGCGGGCAAACACCTGGGGGTACATGAGCAGCGTCCGGCAGCCGCAGCACACAATCTGGCTCTGCGGCCCAGCTGCGCGGCACACCAGAGGCTGTCAGGCCAAGGCACAGCAAGCGGCTCTACCAGAACTGGCTGTCGTCTGGGCCCGTGGCCGCTCAGCGTGTACAGGGCAAGCACACGATAGAAAGTCGCACTCACGCGGCACAGCCGTCGGTGGCCGGTACTGAGGCTGCACTGGCTGCTGCTGCGGCATTGGCGCCATCTGTAGATTTGCCATATGCGCGGACCAGACCCTACACAGGCGCCCCGCCCGGAGCTGCTCAGATATACGCGCTCCACTGAGCCTGTCAACCGCGTACGCTTATAGCAGGTACGCACGCGCTCCCGCCACAAACCCTCTGCACAACAGTGCCTGTCCCGTGTGCCTGCCTTGCTACGCAGCCTTTGCTGTGGTGTTGAGGGACCTGTTGCGGCCAACCAACGTTGTAGCGGAGAGAGGCAAAAGGCAGGGGCAAGGCAGCTTTGCGTGACCAATAACCTATGCTGCAGATAGATGAGGAGCGAGGAGGCAGGGCGTCCCAAAGCGTGCAAAGCGTGTGGTTCAATTGTATCTCTGGACTCTTTAACAGCCTGCCAAGCACAAGGTGGTGTTGTCAAAAGCGGTGTACTTCGAGTCACCGCCAGTTTTCTTGAAAAGACCGCAGGCGTGTGGCGCCCAGGCGCTCCACTGATACACGTGCGCCGCAGTTGCATGAAAGCCCAGTTGCGTACGCACTGTGCGTCAGCAATGCAAGTCTGACAAGCAGCGCGTGTGGCGCAGGGGCATGCAGCGCTCTGCACAGCCTTGTCGGGTGGGCCCGTGCCCCAGCTGCCTCAGGGCCCAGCGCCTGTTGCCGACAGCAGCGGCGCGGGGCCAGCGGCGCGGCCGGGCAGTGCCAGTCTCCGCGGCGGCAGACACTGGCCAGGTGCGCGAGCCCGCTGTTATTATTGCTAGGCAATACATCTGCTCTTTGAAATATATGTGGTGTGGAGAGGCAAGCTCCTGTCTGTCTAGAGGCGGTTTTGCCGGCGGGCACGCATTTTTCATAACAGTCCACTGTAATCATGTCTGATTCCTCTCGAGTGTGTGAACTAGAGTGCTTGACTTGAAGCAACCGGGAGTGTGTGTACTGCTGCAGGAGCCGGGGCGGTTGCGGCCAATGCGAGCGCTGGCAGGCTTGCTCGGCGCTCTGGCAGCAGCGCACCTAGCGCTCAGCGCGCCCGCGCTGGCCGTGCAGCCCTTCCTGTCGTCCACAGGTGCCTCGCTGCTTGCGCTCTGCCGCAGCTCCCTGCTTGACGCGAAAGCCTCCTGCAAACCCAGTGCGAGGCGGTGTGGGCTGTGCTTCATGCTGTGTACGCGCAGCACTCAGAAGGTAGCCGCACACCCTGCAGTGCAGCAAAGCCCTGTGCATAAACATGCGCGCAGGCAGGTTACTGTCACAAGGCGCCTGCAAGCTAGTGCCAGGCCCTCTGCTCGCTGGCAAGCCTGCGCTGACCAGTCTCACCGGCCGCCGGCCGCCGCCCCGGCCTGTGCAGGCGCGAGCTCGAGGCGCTGGGCTTGGGGCTGACCCTGACCCCTAACCCCTACGCGCGCAGGCGCCAAGGGGCCGCTCGCCGATGAGGAGGCGTACCTGGTGCGCCTGCGCGCGAACGCCGAGGGCGAGGCGCGGCGCGAGCTGGACCGCACGCGCGCGGCACTGGAGGCCAAGGTGGGCGCCCTCCGCCGGCAGGGTAGGGTAGGGTACAGGGCCGCAGCCAGGATGTGGTGGCTCGCCCTCCCCGCGCTGCGCCTCAGGCAGCGCGCCCCTTGGGCGATGCGCGCCTCCTGGCCGGCCCGCGGAGCTCGGCGCTCCCGAGGGCCTGGGGCTGAGCGCGCACGCGCGCGAGCGCTGCCGGGCGGGGGCGGCGCGGCGCGTGCTGGTCCGCTGAGGACGAGCACACCGCCTTGACGAGCACACTGCCTTGCTCGGCGGAGAGCGGTGCACGCACGCATGAGTGCTTCAGCAGGTTGTCAACATTTGTTTCTGGGCAGTGTTGCCTTCCAGCCACAGCCACGCTCTCACCGCCACTCACCGCCACTGTCAAGCCGGCAAACTGAGGGTGGCAGGGCGGCCTGACACCAGCCCAATTGCAGCCGGCGCAAATAGCAGGAGCGAGCGCTCGGACTCCGCTGGAGCGTGAGCGTGTGTGGGACCCAAATGCAGGCCCGCGAGACGATCACCGCAGAGAATGGGCGGCTGTGCGCGACTCCCTTTGGCGTCGATGTGGTCGGCATCACTGAGGTCGTCGCGCTGACCGGCGCGCTGGTTGGGGGTGCGCAACCGCATGTCGAGAGCCTCTGCTCCGAGTACAGTTGCACTGAAGACAATTTGTCTGCGGGAGACGCGCCTACCTGTGCTGTGACGGCATCCAGTTATGCAAAGCCAGCTCTGCCTCGCAGGCATCTCGGCGCGGCAGCGCAAGGCAGAGTTGGAGCGGCTGAATGAACAGCTGCGCAAAATCAACATGAGCCTACGCCAACAGGCGCGCCTGTCGTGCATAAATACTTGCTGTCTCCTGCTGCAAATACTATGAATATTCGTGAATGTTAGTGAATGCTGCTGTGTTCTACATGGGATGGGCTAGGAACTGTGCCGCACAAAGTAGGAACTGTGCCGCACAACGGACAGCGTGTGCAAACCTTGCTTTCCCAGTGCACAATGCGGCGCGATGGCACAGCCTGTGCCGCCTTGAGGAGCCAGGCCCCAGCCAGGCCAGGCCAGGCAGGCCCCACAGCCCCTGGGGCCCAGGCTTGAGAGCAATGCAGAGTGGCAGCGCCGCCGTGGCGCAGTGCCTCCCCCCGCCCAGCGGCGCTGCTTGCTGCGCGCCCAGCACCAAAAGGGCATGTCGTGGGGCCAAGCCCAACCACAATCCTACCCTAACATGCTGTGCGCGCGCGAGCCAGGCGCGCTCGGGGACCGTGTACGCGCCCGGGCTCAACTACGCGCCGCAGCCGCTGCCCGCGCGCACGCCGCCACGGCCGTCGGAGGAGGGCGCTGCGCCCGTGTCGGCGCTGTCCTACGGGTCGCCGGTGCGGCGGCCCCGGAGGCCTGGCGGAGCTCGCCCGCGCTTGGAGGAGCCTCGCAAGCCGCTATGTGCAGCCGCGACATGCATGCGCAGCCTGTCATGAGCTACTCCGTGACACCCGGGTTGGCGCATGCAAGCCCCGCAAGCGGACTCGCCCGCCCAAAGCTGGGACAGCGCGCGCGCCGAGGCGGCGGCCTCGCCGCCGCCGACTGCAGCACTCCAAGCCAGCGTGCCGGGGGCGGGCGTGTGCCTCATGCGTGAACCGCCGCATGCGGCGCGGCGCCTGGCTCCCACAGCCGGCCGGTTGCGCTGAGCTCCACACACTGCGCAGGCAGCGGTGCTGGTGCGCGAGAGCGTCGCCCCGCCGCCGCTGGCCGCGCCGACGGAGCCGAGCGCCGGCGCTGCGGCGGCTACAGCCATCAGCGATGCCTCTTCCTCGCCCGGCCCCACGCTGTCGCTCATCAGCATGGACGATGACATCGATATGTCGCCCGAGGCGCGCCAGTGCACCGCGGCGCTGCGCGAGGGCAAGCGGTGCGTCTCCCCGCCTGCGAACCTCCGACAAGCTGTGCCCATGTCAGGCGTCCCAGGCAGGCCGCGGGCGGGCGCCTTGCTGGAGGCACGCGAGCGCGCCGTAAGTGCTGCGTGCGGCCGCGCATGTTGGGCCACAGCGTGTGTCGCAATTGGCTAGTTGAAAGCCCTTTAGGAGGCCACTGCAAAAGGCAGCGTCTTTTTCTTCACATTGCAGATCACATTGCAAAGATAGCGCTGGAACCCTGAAACTCGATTGCTGCTGGGGCCGGCAGGCTGCTGAAGGAGAAGCAGGGCGCGTCGGCGCTGGTGCGCTTCGAGCGCGCGCTGATGCTGGCCAAGTTTGTGGGCGACCAGACGCAGGAGCGGCGCGCCACGCGCGGCCTTGCCGCCGCCGCGCGCCTGCAGGCACGGACCCCCGCCCGCGCGTGCGGCGAACCGGGCTTGCGCTGTCATCTAAATTACAGCTCGCTGGGCGTTGCCACCAGGGAAAGCAGGCTCTGCCGCAAGTCACCCTGGGGCTGCAACCCGGCCGCCCTTTCGGCCAGGGAGGCCGCACCCTTGCTCGCGACTCCGTGCACGACCCCATGCCCCGCGCCCCAAGCCCCATGCCCCCTGCCTCAAGCCCTCTCCCATGCCCCGCGGCAGGGCCAGCACCGCACCGCCATCCAGCACCTGCAGCGCGTGCTGGAGATCAGCGGCGCGATGGGCGACCACGTGGGCGACGCGGACGCGTACGGCACCATCGCCGACATCTACACCGAGATCGGCCACTTTGAGCGCGCGGCCGAGTTCTACGACAAGTACATCGAGCGCATGAGCGCCGACGGGCCCGTGTGAGGCGGCGCCCGCGCGCTCGAGGCAGCTGCTTTTTCTCTTCCTAAGGCACCGTCTCATAGGTTCCCGGCAGCGGAAAAGGCCTGCTGCTCGACTGGCGGGCATTGCTGCAGGGGCAGAGGTGAGAGCGAGGAGGGCACCAGGCGAGCCAGAGGGGCGCGCTGATCCAGTCTGGCATATGCCTGATGCCCAGTACATGCGCTCCGGCATTGTGTGCCAGTCTCCAGGGTCCTCCGTAGGAGGTTGCAAGAGTGTGGGATGGGCTCACATGTTGGCATGTCAGAGTGATGCACCCGGGAGTCAGTGTCTTGAAGGGCATGTACCATGACGGTGCATGTGTGTCGGGTTAGGAGAAGGCGCGCACTTGCGCTTGCAAATGCATGCCAGAACAAGAACGGGGTTGCCGGTCAACCCACTATGGGTCCTGCAGCGTGGTGCTGCAGCATCACCGTCATGAATGTAGATTCTTTTGCTATGTTACAGTACAAGTGGGTCATGAAGCACGACACACAGAATGACCACTGCCAAAACCTGCACCGTCTGCAACAACGCATCCAGGGCTGCCCTGACTGCCACGAGAATGCTGAACCCCACACCCACAGAACTTGTGTGCTTTCTACCACGGATGCTGCAAAATCAGCCGCCGACGCGCTGACAGGCACCAACGTCCCCTGGACAGCAGCAGCCCGCGTCGTATGCTATCGATCCCGCGCACACTCGCTTCACCAACCTGCGTACCGCAGATTCATACGCGCACACGGCAGCACCGTAGCAACGCGCAGGTCGGTGTTTATACACTACGCGCCCAGCGCCCGGCGGTCGACAGCCACAAGCGCCCTCTGGCCCTGCCGTGCATGGGCATGACCCCGCCCACCTGCCTCGGCACGCCCAATCCCAACCGGCAGCCGCCCCCAGGATGCGCCCGAGCAAGCCGCCGCAACCAGACGCTTGCCAGACTGTGCCACAACAAGCCCCACCATGCCGACCTACCCTAGCGCCGCGTAACCCTGCAACCTCCCTACCCTGGCCGCACGGACGCGGCCGGCGCCGGCCGCACGGCCGCCGGTGCAGTGATGCTGGCCTTGGTCTTCGTCTTCAGCGGCATCTTCAGCAGCTCGCGAATCTGCCAAATGCGCACTCTGCAGTCAGTGCTGTGCATGCGCCCCTCAGCTGAGGTACGGAGCTCCACGTGCAAAACCTTTCAGGCGGACACCAGCAGGAGCACACCATGCCCGCCTTTCCACACGCTGCTCAGACATGTTTTCAACCGCACAACACGACTGCCGCCAATACCGCGCGGCGGCGGGGCGGCACGCCTGCGTGCCGGACAGCGTCTCCTTGTCCAGCAGCGCCTGCGCGAGCGTGTGCAGCTCGGCCTCGTTGCGGCGCAGGATGCCGCTCGCGCGCTCGTACGCGCTGTCCACCAGCTTCTTCACCTGCGCGCGCCGCGTCCCAAGCACTCTCGAAACCCTACACCTGCGACGTGCATCTTCTGCCAGTGCGGCAGGGCGTCCCGGCGAACGGCCTTGTCTTGATGGCTTATCTACGCAAAAGGGTACTGCTGTGCGCCACAGGCAAACTCATTTCTCAAACACAATAGGGCGGCCCTCCAGAACAAAGATTGCATCCCGCTCGCTCGCTGTGGCGCACATTGAGACATACAGTGACCTTACTGCGATTGAGCGCTCAGACTTTCAAGTGAAGCAAGGCAATGCGACCTGCTGGCACACCTCCTGCTCCACGAGCGCGCGCGTCTCGGACGACAGCGAGCGGCCGCCGTCCTCGTAGTCGATGGAGGTGGGGCCCAGCAGGTCGCTCATGCCGTAGCGCGTCACCATGTCGCGCGCCAGCTTGGTCGCCTGCGCAGCCGCCGCCGCAGCCACCATTGAGGTAGCAGCGCGACCGTGATACCTCACTGCCTGATCTGCACACTGCAACACAGCCATGCTGCTGTCACACTCGACACAGTTGCCTTGCCAATGGGAGGCTGTCATGGCATCGAAACCGCCAGCGTGCGCTCGCTAGCCTGTGCTTTTGGACGTCCAGCCAATGCGCTGCAACTTTGGCCTCCAGACCACAGCCACCTATACAGCTGCTCTTGATACTGTTGCCACCATCCCGCGCGCATGCATAGGCACGCAGCCCAACGAAGCGTGAGCAGGGCGGGGGCGGCGCACCTTGTCCAGGTCGCTGGACGCGCCGGTGGTGACGTCGCCCGCGCCAAAGATGATCTCCTCGGCCACGCGCCCGCCCATGAACACGTCCAGGTGCGCGAGCAGCTGCCGCCGCGAGACGCTCGTCTCGTCCGCCTCTGGCAGCTGCACCACCATGCCCAGCGACATGCCTGCGCCGCGCCGCGCGCGCGCTCGGCAACGGGCCGCCGGGCATCCTTTTATGCTTCGGCAGCGTGCACCCTATGCCCGGCAGCGCCTCACAAGGCATCTCAAACCCTGGTAAGCACCTTACTCAACACTGGCAACGCTGCTGCACAGGTTGGTAACGCAGCAGAGGCATGTAAAGCAGCCAGGCTCCATGCAGCACCTTCGCAGCTGAGCCTGGTCGGTCGCGCACGCAGACAGTCGCGCAGACAGCAGCGGAGGCGCAAAATACGCGTTTGCTGGACCGCGGGCCGGCCTGCGGTCATTCCCAGGGGCGGCGGGCGGCGCACCGCGCGGCACGATGGTCGCCTTGTGCACCGGGTGCGCGCCCTCGGTGTGCAGCGCCACCAGCGCGTGGCCGCCCTCGTGGTACGCCGTCAGCCTGCGCCGGTCGGGCGGGGTCAGCCGGGAGGCGCCGATCGCGTCGCGGCCTGCGCCGCAGTGGTGCCCCTGCCGCTTTGACGAACCCCGTGCCTAACTGGGCATGGCGCCGCGCGCGCGCTGAGAGACCCGCAACATCCCTTCGCCTGCGCAGCCGAGGCAGCGGCCCTAGGGCGGGCGCGCGCTTGCGGTTCTCCTCGCTGATGACGGCGCTCTTGCGTTCGGCGCCCATGAGGATGCGGTCCTTGGCATACTCCAGCGCGGCCATGTTCACCGCCAGCAGCCCGTCGCGCGCGGCCTTGAGCGCGGCCACATTGACCAGGTTGGCCAGGTCCGCGCCCGAGAACCCCGGCGTGCCCCGCGCGATCACCTGCCGGCCCCGCGCCGCGCGGGCGGTAAGCGCAGCCACATTGACCAGGTTGGCCAGGTCCGCGCCCGAGAACCCCGGCGTGCCCCGCGCGATCACCTGCCGCCCCGCGCGCGCGGTGAGCGCGCCAGGCGAAGGGGGGTGCGGGCCGGAGGCCGTCCCCGCTTCGCACTACGGCGGTGCACGCCAGCCGCGCACCGTGCATGCCAATGGGACACGCCGGCAGCAGGGCGGCAATGACACATCGACTGGCATCTCCGTGCTGGAGTGGTACGGAGAAGAGAAGCCGTTTGAAGCACATGACAGTCGTGCACATAACAATCATGCACGAGCAAGCGCATCCCCGCTGCACCCCAAAGTGCGCCTTGATTAGTCTGAGGTCGGCGGCAGAGCATTGGCTGTCCCAAAGCCAACGCCTCGGCTGCCGTGACTCAGTGCGTGGACCCGGGCGCGCCTTCAGGTCCACGTCGGCCGCGCGCGGCACGCTCTTACAGTGCACCTCCAGGATCTGGCTGCGCCCGGCCACGTCCGGGTTGGGGACCGTCACATGCCTGCCGCGCGCCCCGGCTCATAAGAACCTACAACAGCCCTATCTGGCTTGTCAGGAACCTTAAGAGGCCCTCAGGGGCTGGCTGGTTGGCTGGGTGGCCGCAAGAGGCTGCTGCTAGTTGACGGACGCTTCCAGGGCCGTCACGCCCCGCGCTGCACGAGCGGAGCTCTGGACGCGCGGGCGCGCGGGCCCCGCACCGGTCAAAGCGGCCAGGGCGGATCAGCGCCTTGTCCAGCGAC
>JAABUQ010013251.1_pt1 | contig 10044 bp, 9 predicted proteins | sample 5560001 | NCBI WGS metagenome assembly JAABUQ01 (sample SAMN10711888, study PRJNA513371) | rock metagenome | isolation source: Antarctica rocks | place: Antarctica: Victoria Land, Finger Mt nord | collected 2015-12-18 | reverse complement strand
AGGGACCGAATGAAAGCATACCGACGAACCCTGCTCCAGATCGCGGGCCTCGCACTGGCCGCGCCGCGCGGCGCGCGGGCGCAGGCGCAGGCGCCGACGGCGCAGGCCGTCGCCTTCATCCAGCAGGCCGGGCAGGACCTGGCGCGGCTGGTCGGCGGCGCTCGCTCGGTGGAGGAGAAGCGTCAGAAGCTGCAGCCGTTCATCGACCGCGTGGTCGACGTCGACGCCGTCGCGCGGTTCTGCCTCGGCCGCTACTGGACCAAGGCGACGCCGGCGCAGCGCGCGGAGTATGTGCGCCTGTTCCACTCCGTGCTGCTGACCAACGTCGTCTCCCGCATGGGCGACTACCAGCACACCGAGGTCCACGTGATCGTCGGCCAGCCTGACGCGCGAGAGGATGGCGTGCACGTGCCGACCGTCGTGGAGCGCACCAACAACCCGCCCGCCCGGGTGGTCTGGCTGGTGCGGACGGACCAGGGCGACTCGCGCATCGTGGACGTGATCGCCGAGGGCACCAGCCTCAGGCTGACCGTGCGCAGCGACTACAACGCCTTCCTCAGCCAGCACGGCGACGACATCAACGCGCTGATCGCGGCACTGCGGCGGCAAGAGGCTCAGAACGCCGGTTGATACGAGCGGCCGTTGCCGCCGACCTTCCACTGCCGTGGCGACCATGAGTGCCGACAAGTCATCTCCCTATGCCGTTCATATGATCCCGCCGCCGCGCGGTGAGCAACACGTTGGCGAAGGGCGTGCCGCGCCAGCACGGTGCGACGGCGACGGTGAACCCGGCCTCGTGCAAGGCGGCGATCATGCGTGGCAGCGGCACGGCGCGCACGCGCAGCCCGGAGTGCGGCGAGGTGAATCGCGCGACATGCTCGAACGCCAGGGTCAGCGCGCTGCGCAGCCCGCGGGCCGGGTCGAGCGCGCGCACCAGCACAAGACGCCGGGCCGCTCGCGCGGCGGCGGCGAGCAACGCCTCCTGCGCCGCCGGATCGAGCTGATACAGCACGTCGACCAGCAGCACGGTGTCCGCCTCGGGAAGAAATTGCAGGTGCGCGAAATCCTGCACGGCGGCGGCGAACGCCAAGCCCGCCCCGGCCCGGCGCGCCTGCCCCAGATGTGCTTCCGACCGATCGAGCCCCAGCACCGAGCGCGCGCGCCCGGCTTCGAGCAGGGCGATGCCGAGCTGGCCGCGCCCGCAGCCGACGTCGAGCACGTCGCCGAATGCTTCCCGGGCCGCCAGGGCGAGCACGTCGCGATGCACCGGATCGCGGCGCAGCTTGCCGGCGACGTAGCCGCGCGCGAGGCGGCCGCAGGCGGCGTAGCGGTCGGCGACCCGGGCGAACACCGACCGGCGCTTATCGGCGCGGGTCAGCTGGTTTGCGTCGCCCGCCCACGCGCCAGCCTCGCCCCGAGCGACATCACGTGATAGACCGTCTTGAACGCGAGCAGAGGCACATCCGGCATGCGGCCCCGGCGGATATTGCCGGCGAGGATCGACACTACGCCGTCACGCATCCGCAGATTGTTGCGGGGCGTCATCAGCAAGTGGCGCATAGCCGGCTGGTTGATGCGGTAGATGAGCCAGCCGAAGCGGTCCATCGCATCGCGCATGGTCCGCTCCGCCCGCCGGGCGAGCGCGCGCCCGCGCGCCTTGTCGTCGAGCCACGCATGCGCCACCCCGGCGCCCAGCTCCGCGCCCCGCATCGCCAGGAGCACTCCGCTCGAGAACACCGGATCGACGAAGCCGAACGCGTCGCCGATCATCATGTAGCCGTCGCCCCAGGCGGTGCGGGCGCGATAGGAGTAGTTGCCGGCCGTCATCACCTCCGAACACAGGCGCGCGCTGCGCATGCGCGCCTCGACGCTCGGGCTGCGGCCGATCCGCTCGAACAGGAAGTCGTGGACGCTGCCGGTGCGCGCCTTGAACGCGCGCTGGGTGCCGACGAAACCCACGCTCATCACCTCGTTCGGCAGCGGGATCATCCAGAACCAGCCGTCCTCCGAGAGATGCACGCTGATGCAACCGGCGCTGTCGCCCGTGCGGCACTCGACGCCGTGAAAATGCGCGAACACGGCCGCCGTGTTGTTGTTCTTGTCGGTCGCCAGCAGCCGCATGCGACCGGCCAGGAAGGTGTCCCGGCCGGACGCGTCGAGCACGAAGCGGGGCGCGAAATCGATCACCGTCCCGTCCGGCCGTTCCACCGTCACCCGCGTCGGCTCGCCGTCGAAAAGCATCACTTCGGTGACGCGCGTGCCCTGCTCGCCCCGCGCCCCACGTGCGCAAGCATTGTCGAACAACAGTTTGTCGAACGGCGCTCGCTCCACCTGGTAGCTGTGGGTGTACCGCTTGTCGATCGCGTCGGCGAAGCGGAACGTCACGCTGCGGCCGGTGTCGTCCGACACGAACTCGGCCCCGGGCTTGAACACGCCGACCGCCTCCACCGCCTCGCGGATGCCGAGCCGGTCGAAGATCGGCAGGTTGAGCGGAAGCAGCGACTCGCCGATATGGAAACGCGGATGCGTGTGCTTCTCCAGCAGCACGACGTCCCGGCCCTGCTCGGCCAGCAGCGCGGCGGCGGTGGACCCGGCCGGACCGCCGCCGATCACCAGCACGTCGCATGGCTCGGGGCCTCGCGTCCGGGTTTGCGTCGCCGCGACGGCAACAGCGGCTCGGTCAGGCAAGCATACCTCCTCCAAAGCGCGATTGAGCCGCGGCATGATCCCATGCCATGAGAGCGGTGTGAATGCGAAGAACGTCGGCACGGACCGGCTCGCGGTCATCATCCCTGCGCTGAACGAGGCGGCGACCATCGGCCCCATCGTCGCCGCCTGCCGGGCGCTGCCGTTCGTCACCGACATTCTGGTTGTCGATGACGGGTCCACCGATGCGACCGGGGCGATCGCCGCAGCCGAGGGCGCCAGCGTGCTGCGTCACGATAGCAATCGCGGCAAGGGCGCCAGCCTGCAGCGCGGCATGGCGACGGCCGTCGCGACGGGTGCCGCGCGCGTGGCGACGCTGGACGGCGACGGGCAGCACCGGGTCGAGGACCTTGCGCGGCTGCTAGCCGCCGCGCGCGACTGGCCGGGCGACATCGTCATCGGCTCGCGCCGGGCAACCGGGCATCGCGCGCCGCGTGCGCGCTTCATCGCCAATCGCGTCGCTGATTTCTGGGTCTCCTGGGCGGCGGGGCATCCGATCGACGACAGCCAGTCCGGCTTTCGGCTTTATCCGGCCGGTCTGATCCGCGCGCTGGCTTGCCGACCGCCCTTGGCCTCGGGCTTCGGGTTTGAAAGCGAGGTGCTGATCGAGGCGGCGAGCCTCGGCGTCCGCACGGCCTCCATCGACATCCCGACGATCTACGGCGCGGCGCTGCAACGCGCGAGCCACTTCCGACCGGTGAAGGACATCACGCGCATCGTGCTCATGGTGGCGGGAAAGCTGCTGCGCCGCCGCATGGACCCGGCCGGGCTGTGGCGGTCGCTGACCTTGGAGCGCTCGCGGGCACCGAGGAGCACGAGCTTAGGCGACGCCGCCGTTTATCGAGATGGTCTGGCCGGTGATGTAGCCGGCCCGGTCGGAGGCGAGAAACCCGACAAGGGCGGCGACCTCGTCGGCGCGACCGGCGCGCTTCATCGGCACTAGCTCGGCGATGCGCTTGGCGTCCATGGATGCCGCCACCGCCGGGGTGTCGATGATCCCGGGGGCAACCGCGTTCACCGTGACGCCGCGGCTGGCGACCTCCAGCGACAAGGCGCGCACCGCCCCGATCAGCCCCGCTTTGGCGGCTGCGTAGTTCACTTGCCCCCGATTGCCGATCACGCCGGCCAGCGAGGAGATCGCCACGATGCGGCCCCAGCGCGTCGCCAGCATCGGCAGCATCAGCGGCCGGATAACGCCGTAGAACCCGGTGAGCGACACGTCGATCACGTCCCGCCACTGCCGTTCCGACATCCCGGCGAGCGGCACGTCGTCGTGCACGCCGGCATTGTGGACCACCACCTGCGGCGCGCCGGTGTCGAGCACGGGCGCCAGCGCCGCCGCGGTCGCCGCCACGTCGGTGAGATCGCAGATCAGATGCTCGGCGGAACCGCCTTCCGCACTGATTTCACCCGCGAGCCGCTCGGCCACGTCGCCCGACCGATGGGCGTGGACGATGACGTGCAAGCCCGCGCGCGCCAGCTCGCGGCAGATCGCGGCGCCGAGCGGGCTCGCGCCGCCGGTGACCAGCGCCCGCCTCATGGCACGCTGAACACGATGGTGCCCCGTCCCGCGAGCAGCCGCTCGCCCGTCTCGGATGCGATCAGGAAGTCGTAGATCAGGCCGGCGGCGTCGCGCAGCGCCAGTTTGGCGGAAACGGCCAACGTGCCGAGCGCCGGGTCATCGAGGCGGTCGGCCGCGATCGCGACGTCGCGCAATCCGGCGAGGTAACCCGGCCCCTGCCCCGCGCCGTCCCGCAGCGCCCCGTGCAGCGCCGCTGCCTGCAAGCCGTATTCGATGGCGCACACGATGCCGAGCCGCCCGTCGCGCCGCAGCGGGTTCGCCGGGTCGAGATGCGAACGCGATCGGCAGCGGATGCCTCGCTCGTCCCAGGACAACGCCTCGTCGAGCAGGCACATCGACCCCTGGTGCGGGATCAGGGCGGCGATCTGCCGGCGGTCGAGCATGGGGTCACGGCGATGTCGAGACAGCCTTCGATCAGCGGCATCCGAACCGTTGCCGGCTCGCCGACGGCGAGCGCTTGCAGCAGCGGCAACATGCGGGCGGCCGGGTTGGCGCGAGCCAGCGCGCCCAAACTAGATTGCTCTTCCGCTGCGGTGGTTGCGGTCAAGACGGGAGAAAACCTGACCTCGATCTCGGCCAACGCTCCCTGGGCCGCTGGTGCCAGCACGAGTGCGGCGGCGAAGCCGTGCTGCACCGGGCGCTTGGCGTGCAACGGTTCCGGCAACGGCAGGTCGTAGACGCAGAGCAGCACCGGCACCTGCTCGACCTGCATCTCGGCGGCGGCGTTCAGCAACGCCATCCCCGCCGTCGTGTCGTGGCAGCCGACACAGGTCGCCGGCTGGCGGGAAGCCGTGCCGATGGTCCAGTAGCCCGCCGCTGCATTGTGCACCGAATTGTGGAACTGCGTCGGCGAGACATGCCCCTCGCCGGTCGCCAGCGAATCGAGGATCGCGTGCATCACCGCCCCGTCGCCGTTGGCGGTGCCGAACACGGCGCGCAGCGTCCCGGGTGCCAGGCCGGACATCGCGCACGCCTCCTGCGCGGCGTGCAACGCGAGCCGCACCGCGAGGCTGGTCCGGCGACGCTCGGTGGCCGACAGCATCGACGGCGCCGGCGGCGCGACCTCGCACGGCTCGTGGTCGGCGAGACCGGCGAGCGCCGGCCGGCTCGCGTGCCATCCCGGCAGGCCGGGTCCCCACACCGAGACGCCGAGCACGGACCCGCGCATCACGGCGCCTTGCCGAGCAGCAGGCTGCAGTTGGCGCCGCCGAAACCGAAGGAGTTGCTCATCACCCGCCGCACCGGCAACGCCGTGTTCTCGACCAGCACGCGCGCGCGGAACGACGGGTCCAGGGCCGTCACGCCGAGGCATCCGGGTGCGAGATCGTTCTCGATGCACAGCGCGGCGACGTGCGCCTCGACGGCGCCGGCCGCGCCGAGGGCGTGGCCGGTCCAGCCCTTGGTCGAGCTGCACGGGATGTCGGGGCCGAACACGTCCATCAGCGCGCGGTCTTCCATGGCGTCGTTGGCCCGGGTGCCGGTGCCGTGCAGATTGACGTAATCGACGGCTTCGGCGGGCAACCCAGCCCGCCCGAGCGCGTCGCGCATGGCGGCGATGGCGCCGGCGCCCTCGGGGTGCGGCGCCGACATGTGGTAGCCGTCGCTGCTGACGCCGTAGCCGAGCAAGGCCAGGCCCTCCCCCTCGCGCTCCAGCAGCGCGAAGCCGGCGGCCTCGCCGACCGAGATGCCGGCGCGCTCGGCGTCGCACGGCCGGGTCGGCACCGGCGAGATCAGGTCGAGCGAGGCAAACCCGCGCAGGGTCAGGCGGCACAGGCTGTCGGCGCCGCCGACCACCGCCGCGTCGCAGATGCCGGCCTCGATCAGCCGATGCGCATCGACGAAGCTGCGCGCGGCCGAGGCGCAAGCGATCGAAACCGTCATCGCCGGACCCCGCAGGCCGAGCGCCTCGCGCACGAACCGCGCGAGCGCGAACAGGTCGTGCGTGTGCTCGAAATCGAGCGACGCCGGCAGTGCGCCGGTCACCAAGTCGCGCGCGCCGTACGCCTCCTCGCTCGCCAGCACGCCCGACGTGCTGGTGCCGACCACGACGGCGATCCGCTCCGGACCGTATCGTTCGGCCGCGCTCGCTACCCGGGCGGCGAAGTCCCCCGCCTGCAGCGCGAGATGGGCGAGACGGTTGTTGCGGCAATCATACCGGGCAAGTCGGTCGGGCAGGCGATGCGCTTCGACCCCCTCGACGCGGCCTATGTAGCCTTCGCCGATATCGGCGAAGTCGCAGGCCCGCAACCCGCTCCGTCGCGCGCGCAAAGCGTCCAGGGTCGCGGCGTCGCCTTGTCCCAGTGCGGTGACGAGGCCGCGCGCGGTGATGAACAGCGGCCGCATCACGTCGCCTCGCGGCCGGGCCGTGGGCCGGCGAACAGGAAGGAGAAACATAGCGCCGCTACCGTACCGATCACCACGGTCTGTCCGATATCGCTCAGCAGCGGCGTGCGGCACAGCGCGAGCAGGCCGAAGGTCATCACCGCCATTGCATTGCAGGTGGCAAGCGTGCGCAAGGTCCGCGCGCGCTCCTCGGCGTCGAGCTGCCGGCGGGCGAAGAACAGCGCGTAGTCGAGCCCGACGCCGCCGACGAACTGCAGCGAGACGATGGTGATGAGCGACAGCCGGGCGCCGAGCGCGGTGAGCAGCGCCACCGTCACCAGGATCGCGGCGCCGATAGCGGCGACGACACGAAGCATGCGGAGTGGATCGCGCAGGCCGGCCAGCAGCACGCCCACGGCGAGCACCGCCCCGACGCCGAGCCAGCGCAATGCCGAACGCGTATAGGTCGCGACGATGCCGTTGGCCGCGCCGCCCATATCGATATAGGTAACGCCGGCGTCGCGCAGCGCCGCGGCGACGCGGGCGGGATCGCGCACCCCCGTGGGAGCGATCAGGCCGTGCCATCCGTCGGGGCGGTCGAACAACAGGGCGTCCAGGCGCGCGCGGCCAAGCGGGCCGGCGAGATCGCCCGGACCGATCGGCTGCATCGCCTTCGCCGCCGCCACGTCCTCGACGAACGGCCGGAAGGCGTCGGGGCGGAACGGCAGCCCCGCTTGCGCCGCCGCGACCCGCGCGCTCAGCACCGCCGGGTCCGGCAGCGCCTGCTGCCGTGCCCGCTGCGTGGCGGCACTGGGGAGAAAGCGCGCGGCGATCTCGACGCCGCCGATGGTGCCGGCGCGCTGCAGGCCGTCGAGCACCGGCAGCAACCGCTCCTCGCGTTGCAGCACGGCCTCGGCGGTCTCGTCCCGCACCACGCCGACCTGCCCGGCATCCGGCGCGCCGAGCTCGCCCCGGATCTCGGCGTCGAGCGCGAGTTCGGCCGGCGGCACCGGCGTCAGCGCCGCCAGGTCGGTGCGCATGTCGGGATGCCGGACGGCCAGCAAATAGACCGCCGCCAAGCCGCACAGCACCCCGGCAGGCCCGCGCAGCGCGCGCAATCGCTCGATGCGCAGCAATCGCTCCGGGCTTCCCGCCGCGACGGGTGCCAGATCGGCGGCGACGATCAGCCGCGGCAGCAGCCAGCGCGTCGCGGCGGCGGCAACCGCGATGCCGGTGATCGAGAACAGGCCGAGCTCGGCGAGGCCCGGAAAGCCCGACAGCAGCATCCCGGTCAGCCCGAGCATGGCGGTGAGCACCGCCAGCGCGAACGCCTGGCCGATGCGCCGCAGGGTGCCCGACGCCGCCTCGCCGAGCTTGCGATGCCCGATCAGCAGCACCGGGTAGTCGACCGTGACGCCGAGCATGGTCATGCCGAACCCGAGGGCGACGCCGTGGACGAAGCCGAAGGCGAGCTGCACCGCGAGTGTCGCCACGGCGAAGCCGAGCAGGATCGGGATGGCGATGACGGCGATCACCCAGAGCGAGCGGAACCGCCAGAACAGCAGCCCGGCCACCAACACGGCGGACACGACCGAGAGCAGGTGGATGTCCGCCCGGATGCCGCGCGCCGCGTCGCGCGAGAAGATGGCCGGTCCGGTCTCGATCAGCCGCGCGCCGCCCGGTCGCGCGGCGGCGAAGGCCGCCTCGATTGCCCCCGTGGCCTGCTCCTCGGCGGTCACGTCCATCCCCGCCGAGCGCAGCTTGACGAGCATCAACGCCCGATCCCGGTCGGACGCGAACCAAACCCCGTCGACGCTGCGCACCCGGCTCGTCCCGCTCCAAATCCGCAACAGGGCGAGCGCCGCCCCGGTCGGATCGGCCAAGCCGTAGCGCGTCACCAGCGGTGCCGCCGACGATTGCAGCAAGCCGAACAAACGTTGCATATCGGCGCGCAACGCCTCGTCGGTGAAAGCGTCGGCCACCGTCGCGGGCGAGAGCAGGTAGCGGTGTCGGAACAGGAACGCCTGGTCGGCCGCACTCGGGCCGCCGGCCTCGCCGTTGCTCACGAGCGCGAACAGGCCCGAGCGGTCAAGCTCGGCGGCCATCGCACGGCTGATCCGGGCAAGCTCCGCCGGCGGCGCGTTCTCGAGCCCGAGCAGGACGAGGGCGGTCGCCGGACCCGTCCGCAGCTCGCCCAGAAGGAAGCGCTCCGTATCCGTCTGTCCGCGCGGCAGCAGGTCGGTCATGTCCGCAGGCAGGTCGATCCGGGTCAGCACGATGGCGAGCAGCAGTGCCACGCCGGCGAGCACGCCCGCAATAGGCACGCCGCGCCGCCACGCCGCCCGGTCGCGCCGTGCATCCGGGTTCAAGGCGCGGATCGGCCCGGAGCGCCGATGGTCATCACCGAGCGGTCGCCGTTCGCCTGCACGGTCAGCACGCTGCGCAGAGCGGTCCCCGCCCCCTCGACCGTCACCCCCCGCAACATGTCGGTGAGCGGCGGCCGCAACGGCGTTAGGGTCAGGCGCCACGCACCGAGGTCGCCCTGCATCGCCACCGCGTACGAACGGCGCAGCGTCGGCAGATCACCCGACAGCGTGCCGCGTACCGCATCGACCAGGGCGGCGAGGGCCGGCTCGGCGTTGAGGTCGATCAGCCTCGGCTGTTGCCCTTGAAGCAGCAGGGAGAGCCGATCGCCATCGACCAGGAGGTTTTCGGGAACCGGCCCCGTGGTGGCCTTCTCCAGGTAGCCGGGACGACGGTAGGCCAGCCACCCTTGGCTGCGGACCGGCTGGGCAAGTGCCGCGACCGTCTTTTCCTCGACGAAGCTCGCGCGGCTTTCAGGGACGGCGGCAAGGCGCCGCATCAAGTCATCGAGCGGGGCGGTCGGGGCCGGCTGAGCCGCGGCGCGCGCCGCCACCAGGAGCAGCAGCCCGAGCAGCGTTCCCCGGCGGCGATGCCACATCCTGCCCCTGCTCCCAAAAATCGTAGAAATTGAACCAGTTGAACGGATTGGCGCGACACTGCGTCTCGAGCCGCGCGGCGTAGCGGGATACGAGGCGGCAGAGCCCGGCCTGCCGTGCCTCGGGCGGGAACGCGATATGGTGGGCGAAAGGTTCGATCACGATCTGGTAGTCGCGCGCGCCGCGACGGACGCCGAAGAACAGCACCGTCGGCACGTCGAGCGCCGCGGCCAGGGCGAGCGGGCCGGTCGGAAACGGCGCGGGAGCTCCAAGGAAATCCGCAACGGCGAAACGCTGCCCACCGGCGCGACGCAGGTCCGGCGCGCGGTCGGCGAGGATGCCGACGATCTCGCCGCGCGCCAGGCTCTCGCGAACCCGCAGCATGGAGTCCGGCGCGCCGATATCGATCACCTCCCGCCGGAGCGCCGGGTCGAGCGCCTCCATGACCGCGCTGAGGGCGCCGACGGTGCCGCG
>JAABUQ010013248.1_pt1 | contig 10046 bp, 7 predicted proteins | sample 5560001 | NCBI WGS metagenome assembly JAABUQ01 (sample SAMN10711888, study PRJNA513371) | rock metagenome | isolation source: Antarctica rocks | place: Antarctica: Victoria Land, Finger Mt nord | collected 2015-12-18 | reverse complement strand
ACCGCAGAGCATTTCTTCTCCTGCTCATCATCCCCTTTATTGCCTTGCTCTGGCCGCCTTTTTACAATTTCATAGATCCAGAGTTGTTCGGCATCCCATTTTTCTACTGGTTTCAACTGATATGGGTTATCATCACAGCCATTATTACAGCGGTGGTCTACTTCGTGGGAGCATAAGCTGCTTCCCGTTCGGTAGCTGTTCGTACTCTCATCACGCGTTGGAGCATGAAAGTATTCTCGTTCGTTGTCAGACAACAAAGCGAGAAAGGAGTATTTCATAATGGTTCATTGGGACGCAATTGTCATTTTCATCGTCTTTTTTCTGCTTGTGACGGTGCTTGGCTTTGTCGCGGCACGTTGGCGTCAGGGTGATTTGAACACAATGAATGAATGGGGCCTTGCCGGACGACGCTTCGGCACGGTTATCACCTGGTTTCTCCTGGGTGGCGACCTGTATACGGCATACACGTTTATCGCGGTTCCTGGCGCGATGTTCGCGGCGGGCGCGTTAACAGGCTGGTATGCCATTCCATACACTATCCTCGTCTACCCACTTATTTACGTGCTCATGCCAAAGTTCTGGTCGGTCTGCAAGCAGCGTGGCTATGTCACGGCTGCTGATTTTGTGAAAGACCGTTTTGGCAGTCCACCGTTGGCGTTAGCAGTAGCATTTACGGGTATCCTGGCGACACTGCCCTATATCGCGTTGCAGATGTTTGGTATCCAGGTTTCGCTTGCCGCTCTGGGTATCCCGCTAAGTACGTCGGTTGGCGGTATCAATGTTGATTTTCCGCTCATCATCGCCTTCCTCATCCTGGCGGCATACACCTACACGAGCGGGTTGCGTGCTCCTGCCATGATCGCGTTGGTCAAGGACATCATGATTTTCATTGTGCTGTTCGCGACGATTATCTACATCCCCATCAAGCTCGGCGGCTTTGGTCCGATCTTTGCGGCAGTCCATGCGAAAGCAGTGGCAAGCCATCTAGCTGCAACGGCAACCAAGCCACAAACGTTTTTTGAAATTCTTACTCCACAGCAGTTTACCGCCTATGTAACACTGGCGTTGGGTTCAACCCTTGCGTTATTCCTGTATCCACACTCGCTAACAGGTATTCTCAGCAGCAGTAGTCAGCGTGTTATCAAGCGTAACATGGCACTCTTGCCCATTTATTCGTTGATGCTTGGCTTGCTAGCACTACTCGGTTACATGGCAATCGCGGCGAAGGTCAAGCCAGCGACAGCTAATCTCGCGGTACCTGCGCTGCTCAATAACACATTCCCCTCGTGGTTTGTTGGCTTTGCCTTTGCCGCGATTGCGATAGGCGCACTTGTACCTGCGGCGGTAATGTCCATCGCGGCGGCAAACCTGTTCACACGTAACATCTATAAGGAGTATATCAAGAAAGACGCCAGCGATAGGGAAGAGTCACAGGTTGCCAAAATCACCTCATTCCTGGTAAAGTTTGGCGCGTTACTCTTTATTACTTATCTGCCAACGGCGCAAATCATCACCTTTCAACAACTCGGTGGGACATGGATACTCCAGACGCTGGTTCCTGTCTATATCGGTCTCTATACTCACTGGTTCAATCGTTGGGCGTTGCTTCTCGGCTGGCTGGCTGGTATGATTGCTGGCACAAGCATGTTCATCGCAACGGGCCTCAAGTCAACGATTTATCCCATATTCGGCGTTGGGATGTACATCGGTATCTCAGCCCTCTTGCTCAACGTCATTGTAGCCGTTATACTCACACCGATCTTTGAGGCGGTGGGAGCACGACGCGGACGCGATATCACGCTATCAGCAGACTACGATGTGGATGATGCTCCCGTCGAGCCTGTCGAGGTTGGACGCGAAGCGTTAGGATAAGGAAAGCAAACTCAGCAGCTATGAGAATGCCACTAATGGCATTCTCATAGCTGCTGAGTTTGCTTATTCAAATAAGGATGGTAAATCGGCAACACTTTTGAGCAGACGCGTATGACGATAGGCACCAAGTGTTTCGGCAGTATGAGCACCGCTAAGTACGCCAATAACCTCACCACAACCAGCGTTATAGCCCTCTTCCAGGTCCGAAGGGGAGTCACCAATCTTCATGACCTTATGCACATCAAGAATGCCCAGCTTTTCCATCGCATAGTAAATCATGTAGGGAGCGGGACGACCAAGTGAGACATCAGTCGAGAACACGGCAGCATCTACCAAACGGCCAAGCCAATTCAAACGCTCCATAATTAGACCCCCAATCGTGGCATCAAAACCTGTATCTGTGGCTATTTTGATACCGCGTTCACGTAGAAAAGCAAATGTCGCTTCAGCACCAGGAATAGGGGCAAGATGCTGCTCATACGCGGATTGCATTTTTTGGATAAAGGTAGTCAGGGCTTGATCGGCGACGCGTTCAACCTGCGCGGCATCGTGTGGATACTTTTGTGACGCAAGCATAGCAAAGACCTCACGCTTGTTCATGCCCATCAGGTCGTTTAGCTCTTTTGGTTCGCCTGGAAGATGGTGGCTATGTACCGTCTCAACAAGACACTTGAGTACCATGCCGTCATCTTGCACGGTTGTGCCAGCCATATCAAACACAACAAGTTCTATTGGCCCCATTCCATTCCTCTTTTCAGTTGTTTTCAAATATTCAAGACGTTACGCAAGTACGGTGTTTATATGTTGACGCGAGAAGCCGGGTCCCGTTGACATACCTTTGCCAGCAATACCAGTTGTGATATGGATATTGCCGTTAATAGTTTCGGTGTAGACCGCGCGTTGCGGGTGAAGCAAATAATAGCCGTTCCACATCTGCTCAATCTCCCACGAAGGAAGTGTGAGCATACGCTGCCCATAGCGCAAGATAGCGTCGTTAATGCGACAGTTTGTGTACTCTTCGCTCACACTTGCATCTTGAAAGTCGCTGTACTCGTGTGAGTCTCCAATGATCACAGAGCCATCCATAGCTTGTTTAAACAAAAGGTGAATACCGTACTCACGCAAGTCTGCATCAACTGGCTGTTCGCGCAACTTTTCGTATGATGGCGTCGAGTTGAACGCAGGATAGCGCAGGATAGACAAGCCAGAAAGAATTGATAGCGGTAAGGTATGGAGTGGCAATGCGACGGTTTGCATCATTTGTAGCTTGCAGATGCGTAACCCACTGGTGCGAAAAAAATCAGGAAAAAGTGTACGATACTCAGCACCACTACAGACAAAAACCTGTTCGGCGGTAAACGTAGTGCCACGCGCATCTTTCACAACACACTGCTGTCCCGATGACTCTACAGAGACTACATTTGTATAGGGGACGTATTGCACCTGCTCGCGCTCGGTAAAATAGGGAAGCCACTGTTTGAGCAGACGCCGAGGCTCAATTGTGAAATCGTTCGTAAAGTGGAGCGCACCCTGACAGTAGTCGGCTTGCGCGAATGGGTAGCGATAACGTATCTCGCCAGCCGTGAGATACGAGCAGTTGTAAACAGAAGCATAGAGGTGTGCGAACTCTTCCAGAACGACGCGTTCCGCCTCCGTCGAGGCAAGATAGAGACTTCCAGGTATATTTACCGAGATATCGCACTCTTGCTGAATAGCCTGATAAATCTCGCGGGTCGCGTGGGCATATTCTGCCCATTCACCCTCTGTCTCAACAATCGACTGCACAACCATCCCGAAGTTGCGTGTCGAGGCGTCGGTTGGCAGCGCGTTGCGTTCCAGTAGAAGTGTTTTGTACCCTTTTTGCGCGGCAAAGTAGGCATGAAACGCGCCCAACACACCTGATCCAATCACAATAACATCCGCATGGTTGGAGTTTGGGGTAAGCGGGGAACTCATGATTTGTTTCTCCAGAGCAGAATAAATTGGCCGGAACCACGTTATGCAGATTGACAAAACACCAGGAATATGTCGATTGTAGGGGCCTAATTCTCGTGTTTAACAAAAGAGTACAGATACGTCGTAGGGACCAGATTTATCGCGTCCTCGGCCCGATTTATCGGGCGATATTCCGAAGAGAACATTTTGTGAAAGAAACCTCGTGCGATAAATCGCACAGCGGACGCGATAAATCTGGTCCCTACAACATATCCCTGTTATTTTGTTAAACCCCATTATTACGCCCCAGGACGAGCGAAGCAATGTCCAGTCTCCACGTGCTACAGAGGGCGTAATAAATTAGGCCCCTACAGACGGTTTCATATACACACTATTTCGTTCATTTGCATTATTGGTGCCTCCCGAAAACAAATGGTTGTATTCAATAGTATATCCGAACGATGTTAAGCAAGCAGCAAGTATTTTTAACTTTGGGATTACATCCTATACACCCCACCTTGCATTGACATGATACCATTAGGAGAAAGACGATAGAAGATATACCAGAAAGAAATATAACATTCATGAACGACGATGAATTTCCTGATGAGTCAGACGAAATAGGGAGCGATGAGCTACTCTCCGACGATAATTTGCGTTTACCTGAAAGTGCCAATACGCTTGTACGACTACATGCGGTTCGTGCATGGCTTATGCGTCGTGAAGTGGAGACCAGTATGGAGATTGGCGAGGCAGCCCTTGCGTTACAACAAGCTTTTCAAGAGCCGCAGCAGGAGACAAGGCTACAACGTCGCGAACGCCAACATCAGGCAAGTGGGATGCAGCGTGTGCAACAAGCACAACAAGCACTCGAAGAGGCGCAGCAACGCATGAGTACATACGAAGAGGCGCAAGCGTTGCTCGAAGACTGCGTTACACACACCACAAGCGGCGAACGCGTCCTGGTCGAATACTACCTTATGCTGGAAGACCTGATGCAAAGCACAATTGAAGCGCAGGAGCCATCAAGACAAAGAATTAAAGCACTTTCTGAGGTGCAACACCGTGTCGAACGCGTAGGCGCACCAAACGAGGATTAATAAAAATAACAAAGTGGGCATGACAGTGCTTGCCCCTGTCATGCCCACTTTGTTATTTTGAGAATGCCATTGTTGCATCATTACCAAACCGCAATGTGAGCGACGTTAGTGGTACCTGTGAGGCAAGAGGAAAATCAGCATAGCCATCACGCGAACTACTGGGGAGCGTGACGGGTAGCAACGAAACGTATTTGGGCGCAATGACTTGACCGTCTGCTCCTACAAGCCGTATATATGAATCAAATTGTATACCGATAGGATTGGGGCTAGTATTTTTCGTGTGCATCATCACACGAACAGTATACGTTCCTGCTCGCTTGCGATCATCAGAAAACTTCGTCGCCTCAGTTGCCTGCGACACAACGAGTTGCAGGCCCTTCACGTCCACACTTTTGTTCACGGAAAGCGTGTCAACTTTGTTCGTGATACCTACCGTTGGCACAAACGCTGGGTCTGGATCACCAGTTACATTGTCTACCTCGCCCTCTTTTGGTCCATAAAATGCGAGCACAACCGCGACTGCAATAACCGCTATCGCTAAGATGATACGCATACGTGGCGAGAGACGCGAGAACCAGCCGCGCTTCTTTACAGCAGGAGTTGCTTGAACATCGTGCTCTATTTTCGGTTCGTGCGATGATTGTATATCTTGAGACATAAATATTTTTCGCTTCCATACTCTTAAAGAAATTTGTATCTGGTCATATTATAACAACACTATGATAGAGATGAGTAGGGCCAACATTGCATGATGAAAGAAAGAGAAATTGGCACCTCAAAGAGTTTATTCTTCTTGGAAGCATAATCTTTTTCCGTGCTTCTCATAGACTATTTGTAGGAGTAATTATGCCTCGTAAAGTTCGTTCGCGTAAAGCACTCGTTTTTCCCATCATAGGTGCTCTGCTTTGCATTTTCCTCTCGGCATTCACTTTCAGTCAGTTTGCCTCTGCCCACAATGCAAATCAGAGTACTCTTGATGCAAGCAGTCAAAAAAAGCGTCCGCATCCAACCGCGACACCTATTCATCGTCACACGCCAACACCAACACCACGCCCTGGCAAAACGCCAACGCCTGGTACTACACCAACCATTGGCGTAACGGCAACTGTCGGCACGACACCAACCGTTGGTGTGACAGCAACCGTTGGTACTACGCCAACCGTAACCCCAACACAAGGGCCACAGTCGTTACAGGTATTCGTCGAGCCTGAGGCGGGAGAGACACCCATTCTCAACGGTATCAATAAAGCGCAAAAGTCCGTGTGGCTCGAAATCTATCTCATGACTGACAACAACATTATTCAGGCGTTAGAGAGTGACGCGAAACGTGGCCTGGATGTACGGGTCATGCTAGAACCGCATCCATTTGGCGGTGGCTCACCTCAGACAACACTTGATGCGTTGAATGCTGCTGGCGTAAAGGCACAAACGAGCAACACTGTATTCAAATATACACACGAAAAAGGCATGATTATCGACGGAAGTGTCGCATACATCATGACCAGCAACTTCACGAACTCGGCTATTCTCACGGGCAAAAATCGTGAGTATGATATTATTGACTCGACCCCTCAAGATGTGCAAGGTACCATCGACATCTTTAATGCCGATTGGAATCGTACTGCCGAGCATGTCACCGATCCCAGTCTCGTTATCAGTCCCGATAACTCACGCAACGATTTTGTCACGTTCATTAATAACGCCAAATCGTCGTTGATTATCGAGGCCGAAGAGATGCAGGATACAACCGTTGAGCAAGCCATCGCAAGCGCAGCCAAACGCGGCGTTACTGTGCAGGTTATTCTACCGACACCACAAAGTGGTAGCACGGACTATAACGCGGCTGGTATCGCTGTTATTAAGGCAGGTGGAGCGCAGGTCAAAGAAGATGGGCAACTCATCATGCATGCGAAAATGATGGTAGCCGATGGCACCAATGCATATGTTGGCTCCATCAACATATCCAGCAACTCTTTCGACAACAATCGTGAACTTGGCGTTCTCTTTACCGACCAGGGCATCATCACCACACTAAAGCAGACATTCCAGAACGACTGGGGCGTCTCCACAAACCAGGATGAGTGGGGCTTTTTCTTTTAGAGATTTGTATCATGCATAATGGATTGGGTCGGTTGGTGTTGCCAACCGACCCAATCCATTATGCATGTGTACATTTTATACCTGTGCTAAAAAGTTCTGTGAGCCGAATGCGCCACCAAGCACATCTTTTGATGAGGCGCCCAGCCAGCGATCAAGCACGGTGGCATAAACGGAGCGGAAATCGGTAGTGTACTTCATGTTGCCATCATGGTCGAGGCTGGTCAGGCTTGGTGGCTCCCCATAGATGCCCTTCATAATAGGGTTGCCAAGCACGAACATCGGTGCCGCCGTACCATGATCGGTACCGAGACTACCATTTTCTTCAACGCGTCGCCCAAACTCAGACCAGGTCATGACCACGACATTATCAGCTTTGCCATGAGCGGTTAGGTCGGCATAGAAGGCGGCTAACCCATCGGCAAGCGTCTTCATCAGAGTCGCATGAGTCGCTTGCTGATTGGCGTGTGTATCGAAGCCACCAAGCGTGACGTAGCCAACACGGAGGCCCAACCCCTGCACAATCGCTTCAGACAATACCTTGAGACCTGCGGCGAAAGGTCCAGTTGGATAGGTTGCCATCGCCTTATACTGTGAGTCGGCCTGATGCAGTTGACGTGAACCTTCCTGTGCGTTTAACGCGGTTGTATCGAGCAGAGCGGCATAGGGCGAGGATTTGGGATACGTATTGTACAGATTCATTAAAGCCTTGAGCCGTGCATTCCCACCATCGGGATCAAGCGGATCGGGTGCGACACGATAGCTTTGCACACTCCCCACTGTTGGAACCTGTGCATTGATTGACGAAAGGGCTTGCGCGGTCTGCACACCAATATCCATTGCCTTGAATGGGTGTCCATCTTTATCAACCCACCCTGAAACCAGTTTGCCCAGCCAGCCATCTGTACCTGTCCCATTTAAGTCAAGGGTCTGCCAGATATCCATTGCCTGGAAGTGCGAAAGACTCTGGTTGGGATAACCAACACCCTCGACCACCGCCATGTGTCCCTCGTCCCATAGCTTTTTTAATGGAGCGAGATTGGGATGTAAGCCAAGCCGACCATCCAGCGACAACACTTGCGACTCTGGAATACCGAGTGTGGGACGCAACTTACGATAGGTCGCGTCGGCAAACGGCACAATGGTATTGAGACCATCGTTGCCACCTGCCATCTGTACGACGATGAGTGTGCGATCTCCCGCTATTTGCGCCATGTGTGAGCCTTCGAGTGCCTGTGCATGGGCCGAAGCGATGCCGCGACTAAAGATCGCGGGCATCACCATACCAGCCGAAACCGCCAACATACCATTTTTTATCATCGCTCTTCGTGAGAGGTTCATGTGACATTCTCCTATAGTTAGTGAGGACGCGATAATGGGGTTGAACCAATTACTACGGACATGAGACCATCTGTACGGGCCTAATTTATTACGCCCACACGCGAGAGGACAGGACATTGCTTCGCTCGTCCTGGGGCGTAATAAATTAGGCCCCTACAATTGACGTATCCGTAGTAATTTGTTCAACTGCATCATCGGTCCCTACATGATTAATTTAATTGGTATTCGGGTGACGCCAGCATCAGGTACAGTGTGCCACGTACATTGCTGAGGGGATACTTTTTGCTATTTGCTAATGTAATCGATACACCACTCTTACTCGCGCTTTGCTGCGTAAAGTAGGCGATGAATTGCGCACGGCGGTCTTTCTCAATCACACCATCCAGCAAAACAGCACTGAAGAAATCTACAAAACGCTCTGGTGAGTCGATATGGTTGGCATTGACCAATGCCTGTATATCGACGGCGTTGATGTTTTTTGCTTGCGTGTTACGGCTCCCCGACACAAGTGTATCGATAGCGTTCATACGTGACATCCATGTGCCACTGTTGAGCCAGAGTGCGCTTACTTTGTCGGCGGGCCAGCCCGCGACATTGGGCGGGTCGAAGAGGGTCTGGCCCATAGTCGTGGTCATATACTCCAAGCCTTTGCCGTTGCCTTGTATGTCGAGCGCACGGTACATACCAGCCACAAACTCTGCTGGCGACTTGACACGTGCTCGATAGGCTTTTTGTGAGGCAAATTGTGGTGAGAGCAAGAGTGTTCGCATAACCGCGCCAATATTGTGTCCACTTTTGACATACATATCAACAAGCGGTTGCAGATCGTTATTACTTGGATTTTCATAGACAAAGAAGGTAAAAAGTTTACGACATAAAAACCAGGGTGTGGCAGGATTATTTGCTAGAAGACGTACCACGTCTTTATAGTCAAGATTGCCTGTTTGCCCCAGGTATGTTTTAGTCAGATTGTTATGATCTTGCTCTACATAGTGCGATTGCGTTGTGCTTCCTTTGACATGCCAGCCAGTTAATGCAGCCGCCCCCTGATATACGTCCTGTTGTGTGTAATGACCGAGACCGAGTGTAAACAATTCCATAAGTTCGCGTGCGAAGTTCTCGTTTGGCGCGTTTTTTTTGCTCTTTGTCAGGTCGAGATAGACGAGCATCGCGGGATCACTGATAATACCCAGGAGAATATTGTCGTAGGTATCAAAGGCGTGATCGCGGAAAAACTGGTTTTGCGCCATCACACGTCCATACGCTTTGTTCCCACCAACCTTATGAAAACTACTGGTAAGTAATCCATGCCAGAACAATGTCATCTTTTCCACCAGAGGGCGTTGTGTCCAGGCCATACGCAAGAGCCACCAACGCTGCATATTCGTGACGGCAGCACCACCTTGAATAGAAAAATTCAGGTTGAGCGACTTGAGCCGATTCTCCATAGCATCATCCGACACCTGTTGATAGTTGATGAGACGATCAACGGCACCAGTAAAACCATAGCCTCGGTAGGTGTTTATATCGTCGGGTGTCGCTCCGAAACCCGCACGTCGTAGTAGATGTCCTATTTGCATACTACCCGCTATCGGTCCTTGTGGAGAAAAGTTTAGCCCTCCATGTTGCCACACCTGCTCTAACCCAACACCACTTCCAACCGCCGCGACTCCTACAGAAGCAGTCACGCCAAAGAGTGTA
>JAABUQ010013247.1_pt1 | contig 10046 bp, 10 predicted proteins | sample 5560001 | NCBI WGS metagenome assembly JAABUQ01 (sample SAMN10711888, study PRJNA513371) | rock metagenome | isolation source: Antarctica rocks | place: Antarctica: Victoria Land, Finger Mt nord | collected 2015-12-18 | reverse complement strand
CGGCCCGCCGTCGTCGTGTCCTGGCCGATCGGGGAATCCGGGCCCCGATCAGGGGTTGGCCTTGCGGAGCGAGAAGGTGGTGAAGGTGACGCCGTCGGCTTCCATCAGGCCGAAGCCGCCGCCATCGGCGAGGTACTTGGCGAAGACGGAGAAGTCGGGGAGCTTGCTCTTGTCGAAGACCTTGCTGATGTCGGGGCCGTTGGGGCTGGCCTTGAGCTGCTTCTCGAAGTCGCCGTTCTTGAGCATGTCGTAGCTGACCCGGGCCTGCTCCTCGGCCTTGGCGAAGGTGAGGCTGCTGGTCTTGGCCGGGACCTGCTTGACGACGGCCTGGAACTTGGGGTCGTCGGCCAGGGTCGAGCCGCCGCCTCGGAGGGCGGATTCGAGCAGGGCGGGCTCGCTGGCGACGTAGAGGGTGTCCTTGGCGATGGCCAGGCTGGCCACGCCGCTCTTGAACGGGTTGGTGTTGGGGCCGTTGGCGGCGTTGGGCATCTCGGGGAGCTTGAAGTCGTAGATCGTGGTCCCCTGGAACTCCCGCTTGGCGGGGGCGCCGCCGGCCATGCCGATCAGCTTGTTCAGGGTGTTGCCGAACGCCTTGGCGTCCTCCAGGGCGACGCCGAAGAGGAGCCGCTGGCTGTCCGGGCCGGCGGGCTTCTTGAAGTCGCTGATGAGGGTCAGGCGGTCGCCGAGCGGGCCGAAGATGTCCTTCTGGAGGCTGATCGGCTCGCCGCCGTTGGCGCCCACCATCTGCTGCTCGAGCAGGTTGAGCATGCCGGGCTGGAACATGTTGACCAGGTCGTTGAGCGCCGTATAGGCCCCGTCGAGGTCCCAGCTGAGGGTCTGGTAAGTCGAGACGGTGGCGGGCACCCAGGCTTCGGGCCGGAGCGCGGCCTGGGGCATCGCGAACATCTTGAGGATGCCCTGCGTCGGCGCCGGGGCGAGGAAGTAGACCTTGCTGAGGCTGTCGTAGGCGCCGGTGTTGAAGGTGAAGGTGCCGCCGGCGGCCTTCAGGCCGTTCAGCCCGGTGATCTGGAGCAGCGTTTCGGGGTTCTGGGCCGCGTTGGCGTTGTTGCCGCCGGCGGCCTGGGCCGCCTGGCCGGCCTTGATCAGCAGCTTGATCGCCTTGTTGATGTCGAGGAACCAGGAGACCGGGGCGTCGGCGCCGAGCTTGGTCCGGGTCTTGGCGAACGACTCGACCGAGGCCAGGGCGTCGGACCGGCCGTCGGCGTGCGACAGGCAATCCTTCAGGGTGTCGAGGTCGGACGACAGGTGGAAGACGCTGCCGGAGTTGGTCCAGACCAGCGGCGGGTTGGGCTTATCGCCGTCCTTGGGGGGCTGGACGATGTGCAGGGTGAGCCCCTTGAACGACTCGGTGCCGACCTTGGCGTTGGCCTCCTCGGCCTGCTTGGTCGACTTGACCATGACGTCGGTCATCGCCTTCTCGTTCTTGCCCGCGTCGGCGGTGATCAGGATCGAGACGGGGATCTTGAGGTCGCTCTTGGACAGGACGGCGATCGAGGCCGGCCCCTGGGGCAGGGAGAGGAGCTCACCGAGGGTGACGCCCAGCTTCGCCTTGACTTCCTTGCTGGCCTGGTCGACCTTCTCGCCGATGCTCTCCTTCAGCGGCTTCAGGGCCGGGTCGGCCAGGAGCTGGCCGAACTGGCTCTTGCCGAACGAGCCGCGGAGCTCGGCGACGTCCTTGACCTTGAAGAAGAACAAGGTCGAATCCGGCAGCACCTTCTCCGGCTCGGCGGCGGTCGCCGAGGCCGCGAGGGCGGCCAGCCCGAGGCAGCCGGTCAACGCGAGACGGAGGGCCGTCCGCAACGGGATACGCATCAAAGGGGGCTCCGTTTCCAGCGAATCGCCCGGGGCTTTCGGCCCTTCGGGCGGATCAATTCAACCCCCGGCCCGTCCGTCGGGTCGGGATCGTCCTCAAACTCCAAGGGCTTCTTCAGCGCGACTCGCCGCTGGGCCGGTCCGGCCCGGCCTTGGGGGCCGTCGCCGAGCCCTTCGGGGCCGCGGGCTTGAGCCGCCGGGGCGGGTCGAGGTAGCGGTGACCCGTGTTGGGGTTGTCCTTGTCGAAGGAGAACGCCTCGCGGTTCTTCAGGAAATCCTTGACGTAATTGATCGGGATGGCGAAGCCCAGGTTCTCGCCCATCGTGGACTTCATGTTGGTGACGCCGATCACCTCGCCCCGGAGGTTGAACAGCGGCCCGCCCGAGTTGCCCGGGTTGATCGCCGTGTCGGTCTGGAGGTAGACCAGGCCCTCGAAGTTCCGGTTCCGGGTGCTCACGATCCCCTGCGAGACGCTCCGCTCCAGGCCCAGGGGGTTGCCCACGGCGAAGACCCCGTCGCCCGCGTTCAGGTCGTCCAGGCTGCCCAGGTAGACGTGGCCCAGTTTCAGGTCCGTCTGGGGCGGGAGCTTGAGCAGGGCGAGGTCGACGAACGGGTTGAGGGCGACGATCGCCACGTCCTCGATCCTGCGGCGGCGGAGGCCGTTGGCGGTGTTCTCGTAAAGGATCGCCGAGATCCGGGTCTCGCCGTCGATGACGTGGTGATTGGTGACGGCATAGCCTTCATCGTTGAGGATGAAGCCCGACCCCTTGCCGCCCGGCGTCTCGATCGAGATCACGGCCTCGCCGAACCGGCGGACCACGTCCTTCACCGGCGTCGCCTTCAGGTCGCCCGTCTTGAAGAAGCCGGAGGGGTCGACATCGGCGCCCGAGACCACCGGCCCCGGGGCCGCCTTGGCCGCCTCGTCCCCCTTGCGGCGCGAGACCACCTGGTCCCGGGGGACCTTGATCACGTCGAAGCCGAGGTCGACGATCAGCAGGCCCGGCTTCTCGGCGATCACCTCGCCGACGACCTGGTGCCCATCCTTCAGCTCGATGACGTCGGAGTCCGCGAAGGACGCCGAGGCCACCATCAAGAGGCCCGCGAGGGCCGCCGAGGCGACCGGAACGACGCGATGCATGGTCCGTAATCCCTTCCGGTGCCCCACCGGGGCCCGCCCCGCCTCGACCGAAACTCTTAGAAGGCCCATTGTAAGAATTCAGGCCCGGACTTCAACCCTCCGCCGTCCAGGTTCCTCCGGACGCCTCGTTCCAAAAAATTCGGTGAGGTCCGACGGGCGGCCCAGCGTCAGGACCGATCCGTCCGGGCTGCCTTCTCCCGGGAGTAGGCTTCGCCCCACCGCGCCATCGAACCGACGACCGGGCCGAGGCTCCGGCCGACCTCGGTCAAGGAATATTCGACCTTCGGGGGGACCTGGGCATAGACCTCCCGGTGGACCAAGCCGTCGCGCTCCAACTCCCGGAGGTGTACGGTCAGCATTTGTTGCGTCGCGCCGGGCAGGAGCCGCCGGAGCTGGCCGAAGCGATGGGTGCCCCGATTCAGGTGGTGGAGGATCATCGGCTTCCATTTCCCGCCCAGCAGATGCAACACCACCTCGACCGGACAGGTCCCCGAGTGCTCCGGTTCCATCGCCGCCTCCGGTATGGAATTCCTGACCAAGCCGGGAAAAACATCCGTCTTGGCCGGTGCCGGCCTACCACCTACGATGCCCGTGGGATAGCCAAGGCACCGTTCCTGAGAGGACATGGTCATGCAATTTCTCGTCGTCTTCACGCCCAACAAGAAGTTCGAGGCCGAGGGGATGCCCGTCGACTTCATGGAGGTGGAACTCCAGGAGCAGGCACAAGTGCGCGTCCTGTACTCCGGGGGAGGTCTCCGCCAAGTCTGGGCGCTGGACACCAAGACCAGCGGCGGGGTCGTCCTGTTCGAAGCGGAGTCGCCGGAGCATCTCCAGGAGATGATCGACAGCTTCCCCCTCGTCAAGATCGACTACGCCAAATACCAGATCTTCCCGCTCGCGCCGCATGCGGCATTCAAAACGAAGTCCTAGCCGGGGCGGTCGGGCGATCGGCCGCGGGATCGATGAGCGTACCGGCCCCAAAGGCACGCCAGAGCGAACGCCGCGCCTGACCGGCGGTCATGTCGGCTTTCCGGGACTTCGAGCATACCCGATAACCCCGCCGGCGGGTGCGCGAAATCGCAAGGCGTAAAGCACTACCAACCCGAAAGATTGAGGAGTTTCGCCTTGGGGATGACCGGTAAATTGAAGGTGGTCGGCCCTGATGAGGGGAGGGCCATCCATTGGATCGGCGGCAAGCTGACGTTCATGTCCACCGCGGCCAGCACGGCCGGGGCGTTCACCGTCCGCGTTTATGAGCTGGGGGCCGAGGGCGGGGCGGCGGCCCATGTCCACGCCGTCGAGGAGGAGTTCTTCTATGTGCTCGCCGGGCAACTCACGTTCGACTGCGGCGGCCATTCGTTCGTCGCGGACACCGGGGCGTTCGTCAACCTGCCCAAGGGGTTGGGGCACCGGTTCCGCAACAGCGGCGGCGGCCCGGCGCGGACCTGGATTTGCACCGTTCCCTCCGGCGGCGAGGGGTTCTTCCTCGAACTCGGCAACCCGTACTCCGAGCCCGACGATGCCACCGTACCGCCGAACCCCGAGCGGTTCGCGGCCGCCGCCGCCTCTTACGGTCAGAAGCTGGCCACGCCGACGCTTCTTCACCCGAACCCGAAGGCAGAAACGATGGACACCCCACTCGGGGTGGGCCGAGCGCCGACGTTGCGCGAACCCGGCGAGGGGGAGGCGTTCACGGCCGAAGGGGTGCTGGTCACCCTGAAGGCGGTCGGCCAGCAGACGCTCGGGGCGTTCGCGCTCTCCGAAATCGCGGTGGCGGCCGGGGCGGCGTCCCCGGCCCACCGGTACGGTCGGTATACAGAAAGCCTGTATATCTTGGATGGCGAGCTGACGTTGTCCGGTGGTGCCTCCCCTGCCGTGGCTTCCGCTGGGTCGCTCGTTGTCATCACAATTCCATCCCGGCCCGGCCCGCGCCGGTCGTGATGCTGGCCTTCTCGCCCGATGGCGAAACGCTCCACGGGACCGGCTTCGCCCTTCGCTCCTGGGACGTGGCCAGCGGTCGCGAGCGGCCCCGGCCGGAGCAGCCGGATTTCCCAACGTTCGGCGCGATGGCCACCTCGCCCGATGGGACGACGATCGTCGTCGGCGCGGCCCCCGCCACGGCCGCCGAGGGCGGCCCGCCGTCGTCGATCACCCTGCGGGATCCCGGCACGGGCCGCGTGAGATCGTGGCTACAGACGACCGAGCCGATCTCGGCCTTCCTTCCTGCCCGGCGGCAAGGCCCTGGTGGCGCTGGAGGGGACTGGTGTCGTGCGGCTCTGGGACGTCGCCGCCGGCCGCTCGACGGCGGCGGTCCGGCTCGAGCGGCACATCAGGGTCGAGGCCCTGGCCGTCTCCCCCGACGGCCGGACCATCGCCGCCGGGGGCTACACCAGCCACGCAATGTTCGGGCTGATCGCGCTGGTGGAAACCGACGGGGTCGAGCTGACACCCTGGAAGCCGAAGCCCTAATTCGGCGGGGGCCGGCGGGGGCGCGGCCTATCGGGGCCGGTTTGGCTGCGATTTGTGGGCGGCCCATCCCTTCGACTCGATCACCTCGGGGCCGCCCGGGGTGATCCGGACGAAGAGGGCGGCGGCCCCGGGGGTGGCTTCGATCAGCTTCAAGCCTCGGGCGGGGCCGAGGATGCAGGCGGCGGTGTCGAGGCCGTCGGCGGTGGCGCCGTCGGGGGCGATCGCGGTCACGCTCCGGCGGTCGGTCAGGCCGAGGCCGGTGGCGGGGTCGATCACGTGGGAGTAGCGGACCCCGTCGATCTCGACGAACTGCTCGGCGTCGCCGGAGGTCGAGACCGCGGCGTCGCGGAGGGTGATCGTCGGCCCGTTCTCGGCGGCCTCACCTTTCGACTCGGCCAGGGGGGCGACGGCGATGGTCCAGCCTTCCCGGCCCGGGGGGGGGCCGGAGACCACGACGTCGCCCGAGCCGGCGACCAGGGCCGAGGCGATCCCTTGGGCTTTGAGGACGGCGATCGCCTCGCCCGAGGCGTACCCCTTGGCGATCGCGCCGAGGTCGAGCTTCATCCCGGGTCGGGTCAGTTGGATCGTCCGGGCGGCCGGGTCGAGCCGGATCGCATCGGCGCCGACGAGGGCTTTGGCCTTGGCGAGCAATTCGGGGTCGGGCCGCTTCTTTTCGCGCCTGGCCCGCCTCCAGAGCCGGACGACGGGCGCGATCGAGGGGTCGAGCGCCCCTCCGGACCGCTCCCAGAGTTCTTTCGCCCGGCTCATGACGGCGAAGAGGTCGGGGCTCGCGGCGACGGGCGGCCCGCCGGCGTGGTCGCAGAGCCGCATCAGCTCGCTGGCCGGGTCGTAGTCGGTCAAGGCGGCGTCGAGGGCGCGGATCCGCTCGAACGCGGCGCGGGAGGCCCGTCTGGCGAGTGCCTCGTCGGGCGAGTATAAGACAAGGGTGAAGGCGGTCCCCATGTGCGGCTCGGTGAACTCGAACCGGCGCGGGTCCGACCCCTCCGCCCCGCCCCCCAGGGCGATCCCCAGGACCAACGCGACGGCGATCCGTCGAGCGACCATCATCCTTCCCCTCGGCGCCGGGCCCTTCGGCCCGATCCGAAGCCCCCGGGAGGCCCCGCCCCCCTTCGGCCCGGCTTCCCCCCAGGAGACTACCACAAGTGCGCCCAGCCGAGCAGCCCCGCCCCCGCGTCCTGGCGATCCTCGCCGCCCTCGCCTTCGCCTCCGCGGCGCCCGCTCAGGAGAAGCCGCCGGCCTCGACCGACCTCAAGCCCTACACCGAGACCATCGCCGGGACCGACCTCAAGTTCGAGATGCTGCCGATCCCCGGCGGGACTTTCACGATGGGGAGCGCCCCGGGCGAGACCAAGCGGAAGGACGACGAGGGGCCGACCTTCACCGCCACCGTCGGGCCGTTCTGGATGGGCAAGTGCGAGGTCACCTGGGACGAGTTCGACGAATACGCCTTCTCCAAGGACATCAAGCGCAAGCAGCGCGAGAACGTCGACCCGGCCAAGCTCCCCGCCACCGAGCGGGCCGCCGACGCCGTCACCCGGTCCACCAAGCCGTATGCCGACATGACCTTCGGTTTCGGCAGCCGGGGCAATCCCGCGATCTGCATGACCCACCACGCGGCCATGGAATACTGCCGCTGGCTCTCGGCCAAGACCGGCAAGACCTATCGCCTGCCGACCGAGGCCGAGTGGGAGTTCGCCGCCCGGGGGGGGGCCTCCACCGCCTACTCCTTCGGCGACGACGCCGGCGCCCTCGGCGAGTACGCCTGGTTCGTCGAGAACGCCGAGAAGCCGATGCCCGTCGGCAAGAAGAAGCCCAACCCTTACGGCCTCCACGACATCCACGGCAACGTGATGGAGTGGTGCCTCGACCTCTACCAGCCCAACGCCTACGCCAGCTTCGCTAAAGCCGGCGGGGCCGCCAAGGGGCCGGTCGTCCTGCCCACGGCCAAGGAATATCCGTACGTCGCCCGAGGCGGGTCGTGGGACGACGACCCCGACAAGCTCCGCTCCGCCGCCCGCGAGGCGTCCAACCCCGAATGGTCGGTCCAGGACCCCCAGCGCCCTCAGAGCATCTGGTGGCACACCGACGCCACCAACGTCGGCTTCCGCGTCGTCCGGCCGGTCCAGGAGCAAGAAAATCTCAAGGGGATCCGCTCGCCGGTTGTGAAGGGCAAGGGGAGCCGCTAGGTTTGAGCAGACCGCCCGCCATCTCAAACACAACTCGGAGACCGCCTCCATGACCGACCCCTTCGGCAAGACGGGCGCCTCGCGCCGCGACTTCCTCAAGGCTTCCTCCGCCCTGGCCGCCGCGGGCGCCGCCGGCGGGTCCTTGGCCATGCCGGCCAACGCCCACGCCCAGGGCAGCGACGTGATCAAGGTCGGCCTGGTCGGCTGCGGCGGCCGAGGCACCGGCGCCGCGGAGCAGTCGATCACCGCATCGACCAACATCAAGCTCCACGCGATGGGCGACCTGTTCAAGGACCACCTCGACAACTCGTACAACCTCCTGGCCAAGTTCGGCGACAAGATCGACGTCGCCGACGATCGCAAGTTCCTCGGCTTCGACGCCTACAAGCAGGTGATCGACTCCGGCGTCGACCTCGTGATCCTCGCCACGCCGCCCGGCTTCCGCCCCAAGCACATCGCCGCCGTCATCGCCGCCGGCAAGAACCTGTTCTGCGAGAAGCCCGTGGCCGTCGACGGCCCGGGGATCCGGATGGTCCTGAAGGCGGCCGAGGAGGCCAAGGCCAAGAAGCTCGCCGTCGTCGCCGGCACCCAGCGCCGCCACCAGGCCGGCTACATCGAGGTCATGAAGCGGATCCGCGACGGCGCCATCGGCGACGTCGTCGGCGGCCGGTGCTACTGGAACCAGGGCGGGCTCTGGAGCGTCAAGCGAGAGCCCGGGATGTCCGACATGGAGTACCAGCTCCGCAACTGGCTGTACTACACCTGGCTCTCCGGCGACCACATCTGCGAGCAGCACGTCCACAACCTCGACGTGATGAACTGGGCGATGGACGCCCACCCGGTCCGCTGCGTCGGGATGGGCGGGCGCCAGGTCCGCACCGCGCCGATCTGGGGCAACATCTTCGACCACTTCGCCGTCGAGTACGAGTATCCCAAGAACGTCTTCGTCGCCAGCCAGTGCCGCCAGATCGACGGCTGCGACGGGAACATCTCCGAGGCCGTCGTCGGCGCCAAGGGGAGCTTCAACCTGAACTCGGGCAGCTACCGCCAGATCGGCGGGACCGGCGAGCGGATCCGCGTCCGGGAGAAGAACCCCTACGAGCAGGAGCACATCGACCTGATCGACAGCATCCGCTCGGGCAACCCGCTCAACGAACTGACGACCGTCGCCGAGAGCACCCTGACGGCGATCATGGGCCGGATGTCGGCCTACACCGGCAAGGCCGTCACCTGGGAGCAGGCGCTCAACTCCACGCTCGACCTCACCCCGCCCTCGATGACGATGGGCCCGTACCCCTGCCCGCCCGTCGCCGTCCCCGGCGAGACCCCCTTGATCTGAGCCGAAGCCGGGCCGATCCCACCGACGCCACGGGCCGCCTCTCCACCGGATCGGGCGGCCCGTGGCATCCCGCTTTCGCCCCGAGATCCTTCGAGAACCACGAGGCAACACCCATGACCAAACGATTCGGATGGTGGACCCTGGCCTTGGCCCTGGCGTGCTTCGCCCCTTCGACCTTCGCCGCCGACGCCAAGATCGTCCTGATCGCCGGCCGGCCCAGCCACGGCAAGGGGGAGCACGAGTTCAACGCCGGGACCAAGCTGATGGTCAAGTGCCTGGCCGAAGTCCCCGGCGTCGCCCCGGTGTTCGTCGCCGGCGGCTGGCCGAGCGACGAATCCGTCTTCGACGGGGCCAAGGCCGTCGTCTTCTTCATGGACGGCGGCGGCGGCCACCCGATCATCCAGGGGGACCACCTGGCCAAGATCAAGGCTTTGATGGACAAGGGCGTCGGCCTGGCCCTGATGCACTACGCCGTCGAGATCCCCAAGGACAAAGGCGGGGCCGAGTTCCTCGACTGGGTCGGCGGCTACTACGAGTCGGGCTACTCGACCAACCCTCACTGGACGGCCGAGATCAAGACCTTGCCCGACCACCCGACCACCCGCGGGGTCAAGCCGTTCGCCATCAACGACGAGTGGTATTACAACATGAGGTTCCGCCCCGGGATGAAGGGCGTCGCGCCGATCCTCGTGGCCAAGCCCGACGACGCCACCCGCGAGGGCAAGAGCAGCTCCCCCCGAGGCCCCTACAAGCACATCGTCGAGGCCAAGGGCCGCGACGAGATCATCGCCTGGGCCGTCGAGCGGGCCGACGGCGGCCGGGGGTTCGGCTTCACCGGCGGCCACTTCCACAAGAACTTCGGCGACCGCGACTTCCGGACCTTCGTCCTCAACGCGATCGCCTGGACCGCCGGCCTCGAAGTCCCCTCGACGGGGATCAAGTCCGAGATCACCCCCGACGAGCTGGCCAAGAACCTCGACCCGAAGCGCTGAGGACTGGGAGGCCCAAACCTGTAGGGTGGGTCGAGCGCAGCGAGCCCCACCATCAGCACGTTTCGATG
>JAABUQ010013246.1_pt1 | contig 10046 bp, 7 predicted proteins | sample 5560001 | NCBI WGS metagenome assembly JAABUQ01 (sample SAMN10711888, study PRJNA513371) | rock metagenome | isolation source: Antarctica rocks | place: Antarctica: Victoria Land, Finger Mt nord | collected 2015-12-18 | reverse complement strand
ATTGATATTGTTAATTTAATATTAATGTAGCCTTTTTCCGAACTAGTTATTTGAATATATCCATCCCCATCTATAAATCCTACTAAAAAAGCTATAAATGATTTGGGAATAGTAAAGTATTCAGTTTGAGATAATCTTGTTTTCCTGTTAGGATGCGCTTTTGGGCTAACATTACCTATTACAGATAGTTCTAATTTTTTTGTAATAACCTGATTACATACAGGTATCGCATTAGTAATTGTAATACATTCTGTAGCATATTCTGACTCAACTATATCTTGTCCAACTCATGGTATAGCACTCAAAAGGTTGGTTATTACAGTAGCCAAATCTTTAATTTCCTTGTTCTAGCTAAGTTGTTCATTAGCTTATTATGTTTAAAACAAACAAACCCTGTACTATATATTTGAAATAAATAGCCTTGTGTTTCGTTAATGCTTAACAAAAAAAAATCCCGACTGTACATTAAGCAGCTTTTCAGCCACCCACCTGTGGACCAGTCTGTAGCGATATTTTACTATACCGACGGTCTTAATGCTAAACGAACATCTTTGACCGTTTTCACTAGCATTGCTGCATAAAATTTTGTGTAAGTTTTAAGTAAGTATTGCCTTACACTATTATGCAACTATGTATAACTATTGATACAAAACCATAGTAATGATAACAAAAACCGCGAAACAAATCCATTAATTTATTTAACCAAGACAACAAACCTCACGTCAAACATGACTTCCCCATTCACTTCAGGTTTCTCAGAAAGCAAACCTGAGGTTTTCAAATCCTCAACATATGTCAAATTCCTCAAGTCAACATAAATCGAACCTTCCTCCGAGAAGTATACTTTCTTTTCAAAATGCTTCAACACATCCGCCTGTAATTTTGCAAAAAGCTTTTTGAGGTGAGAACGACGTTCGAGGATGATGTTTTTTTTTACAGCTCTTGGCCTCTCAGTCGAAGTACGAAATGACGAACGTTGAATGTAATCTCCGTTTTGTACAAGTCGGAGGAGATTGGCATGAGAAATATGGCGAGGTCCCATACGCCATTCGTGGCCATTCCACCTGATAGTGGGCCTAACTAATAAATAGTTAGTGTTTTCATGTAAACTCCAAAGCAACCTGGGTAAGATTTACTCACTCATGGGCATGCGTTTTTCGGTCGCGTTTGTGTGAGATTGATCTTGTGTCAAGTCCACAAGATTGGCATTGACATCACTGTGCTCCACGGTTTTGTCCGAAAGCCACCGTTCGATCGCATATGAAGGGATCATTGTCGATGGAAGAGGCAATGGATGATCCGTACACAGATTTGCCGTAGGAGATTTCTGGTGCAAATCTAGAATTGAACCCATCGGGCTAGAGATTGGAAAAGAGTCGATGGAAGAGTGTGATGACATATGTTAGATCGATGACTTAAGAGATGATTTCAAAATTGAGAAGTTTTTGAAAGAAATTGATAGAAAGCAAGATTATATATCACACTCGTGTGGCAACAACATCCGAGGCAAATTGTTGTTGATTGGTGATGGCGCGTCATACCCCTCAGTGGCGTTTTGTCGAAAACCAATCAAAATACCCATGTGACACTTGCCAACGTGTTAACGGGTCATCCTGCATAAATCTGTCAGATGCTTTTTCCACAAAAGATTTTTGATCCTATCGATGCATGCACGTGCTTATCTATGGCGCAATATGAGTCATTTGTTTCATGTCACACTTGCGTAATTTCAAAATCCGAATGCCGAAGGCCGATATCTCCCGCTGCTCCCTGCTGCCTTCTGTAGCCTAAATCCAACAAATATGTTTTATCCAATAGATCCTTCCACGAGCTTATCTATGACAAATCCTTGAGGGACTTATTACGAATATTATGTTTTGTTGAGTTATGATGACGCGTACTAGCCCGCAGTGGCGTTTTGTGGGGGGGGCAATGAAAATCATGAACCAATGTTTGGCATGAAAGACGCGCGGCCTTACACATCATATGAGGGATTTTTTCTATCACATGACTTTAAAGATAAGAAATCAATGCTTGCACATGCATAACAATGACAAATTCAGGATAAATTTATAACAAATACGTCGCGCAGTTAGGTCATGGTTACGTATCACACCCCGGAGTGTCGTTTTGTTGAGAAGCAATGAACGTAGTCATACACTGTTTATCACTGATATGACTTTTTTGAGTTTCAAGCTATGACGTGTCATAGCCCAAACGTGTCGTTTTGTTGGGACTGCTGCCTAGAAATGTCATGAGATTTTACATGTGAAATCATCATGAGAAAACTATATAATCGCACTGATTTCCCTCTTGCATTCTCTTTCTAATTCATTCGGCCAGAACCTTCAACCACACTTGCAAGTCAGTTATTATACAAAAGACATTGTATTACAACAACAATCTGTTCAATTTCAACAATTTGTATCTGGAGTTTCTTAACTACATACAATTGGCACCATCATCTTCAAAATGTCTAGTCAACTTCATTATGTTCCTATTCTACCAAACACCATTAAACCTCTCACCTACCTTGACAACCCTATGATCAAAGCCGCCGTCGACAGATTGGATAGCCTCCATCATGAATTTGATGTTGGAAGAGCAATCCTCAGCATACTCAGAACACATTTTCCCCTAGAGGAAAACTGGGTCATTGTTCCGGAGTTCTTGGTGCCTGAAAGAAAAAAACCGGACTACTGCATTGAGCAGTACATATCCAATCGACCTCACTTGTCAATTCAAGAGCAGTTTAGACCGAAAATCTTCGTGGAAATCAAAAGTCGCACGGGAGACGACACAGAACACGCCCTTGATCAAGCAACCTCTAGTTTGGTCAAGACTGTGGACACACTTGGAAATGACTTTTCTTGTTTCCTCATTGTGGTGAAAGGGAAAAGCATCGGCTTCTTCGAATATCACAATGATCGAAGTGATCTGATGGAAGATGGAGTGAGACATCACTATGGTGCTATTTCCTTCAACGACCCACAAGAGCCAGCTACAGACGGACGACCCCACTACAGAGGTGTGGGCAAAGTCACCTACCAAGATGAGTACACGGAGGTTCGTCTTCGTGACCAAGAAAATGTTTTCCTGGATCTCGGAGTCCATGATGTTGTTGTGAGCCAAGTGCTGGATTGGATGAAGAACAACTCTCCTCTTGAGAACCCTCGTGGTCGTAGCACATGAGATAAGAGAAGCCTTTTGGGTGGGATGACAAGTGTTTAGATAGGTTCAATATTTTAGTGAATGCAAAAATTGCAAATTATGAAGGAGGATTGCTGCATAGTGTAATGGTATCTGGTAGCAGCATGGTGTATTTGCTGTTTTGTTTCAAAGTTATTTGATCTCAATGTTTTAATAATTTGATTTCATAGTTATACATTTGAGGCAAAATATAAATATCATGTAATATAAAAAAATCAGTATTGTTTTACCCAATAGTGCCTATCTTGTATAGATTATTAAGACTTTTATATCGGCTGCTTTTTATCAGCCCTACTAGCCATTCATTATATTGTTTAAGTTTATAACCACATAATGGATGAATATCGGGAGATGAAAAAAAATTCACAACTTTTTGCACATCTATTTTAGATGATAATGTTAATTGATAGCAATCTGCTATGTCAGCCTTTATAGCCTTCGCTTCTCTCCCGGCTATAGTCAGACATATCGCTTTAATTATAACATAGTTTTCTAATCCTTTTTGTTTAATTTGGTAGAAAGCTGCACCAGTCGCTTTAAATCCGAAGGATCCTTCAGCAATAGTAAAACCTACTACTCAATCTGCAAAAAAGTCTAAATTAATCAAATCATCTAAGCTATACACAGGTGTAGAAGGAGTAAATTCAACATTTTCTCAATGCAAGACTTCATTATCTATAATGTAATTAAGTAAAGCAAACTGTCTTGCCCTATTACCAGTTAAAAATGGGAAATCATATAATTTCATTAAGGGTATTATTACTTGCACTAAGTCTTTTTTAGTAAAAATTAATCTCGTTTGATTAACAGAAGTTAAGCTAGAAAGAGAGCCTACACCTAGTACTTTTATTAAATATGTCAGGAGAGCTTTATCTCTGCTATGTAATCTAATCACTAAACGAGCTCTAATTGTATTTTTTACAGGTAACTTAGTTAATTTATTATATTGCTTTTGCGGCCCTATTTCTATATAACCGTCACCGTCGACAAGACCAACAAACATAGAGATGAATTTTTTATTAGGCTTTAAGCCTGCTTTAATCGGTATTAAAGCTGAACATGATAATGATAATTCTTTACCTCATAAACATGTCTTAATACTCTTTTACCTTGTAGGGGCTTCATACCCTAATGATTAGGACCCTCTATTTAGGTATAAGCTGAGTATATAACGCCTCGTTTCCTCGGCTATTAGAGTACACCTTGCACCATGTATCTATCCTCACGTATTCTTGAGTTATTCAAGGTTTTAACCTAATACAAGGCGAGTAACCATCTACTCGTTGCTCTTTTCCACATTGTCTAGAGGTGGTTTAGATCCGCGAAGGGCGATTCCCGGTTTCCCGGAATCCATAACCTTGTTACTATACCCTATTGATTGGATAGGCCATCACCCTTGCCCTTTTAGGCTAGTGACTTAGTAGTTATGGCTTTACGCTTTGCCCGGAGTTTGGCTACTTTAGAGTAATTGGAGTTTGCTTAAGACTCCTTCACTCATTTGTCCGTACATGGCGATCAGATTTATCATAGAAATATAAACTAGATTGGTTTAGATTTAAGGTAGTAAACCTTATGCAGGTAAATACGTCAACCTTATGCAGGTAAATACGTCAACTCCTATCTAGTTATGTTTATTATATTTGCTTAGAAGGGATTCTGATTGGATAGTTTCTTTCGAAACCCATTAGAGTATACCTTAAACACAATAAAAATTTGTGTCAACTACCGTCTACTCGTTGCTCTTTTACAGAAATTAATTAATAGTCTGATTTAGATCCGCGATATCCCATTTATTTTTCAATAAATCTTCTGACTTGTTACCCTCCATGAGTGATTAGTTCATCCACTTATAATCTTTCGACTATAGTTTGGTATCAGAAGCTTTAGGGAGTCCCCGGAATTTGGTAATTAAACCCACATGAGCGATTTCCCACACCACTCGGCAGGTAAAACATAACCCAAGAAAGCTGTCAAAGTCCCGGTTTACTATCTATTTTTCTACAAGATAGGACCTCTGTACTCTATCAAAAAATTAATCCCCGATAATCGCTAATTATCTTTCTAATTTTTATCTCTTAAAGCCTTGGGTAGCTATTGCTAGGGACTCCCGACTGTACATTAGACATCATTTCAGACACCCACCAGTGACCCAGTCTGTCACGATTGTATATTCAACCGACGGTCTTGAATATGTAGTTATTTTTGACCGTTTTCACCAGCATAGGCAGAGAATTTAATATTCAATTATCCAACACCCCTGTCAGGGTGTTCTACCGCTATAATATTATAATAGCATATTTCTAAATATATATTGCATATGCTCTAAGCGATAGGCCTTTGTTTGTAGTTAAATAGAAATAATTATTTAATTTTATACTGCATTTCGGGTACAACATGTCTAGATACTATATCTTTAAGATCATTCATAGATTCTTTTCATATACTAATCTTTCATTGGTTATCGTACCCCGTTTTAATAACGCTAGTTTTCAAATTAAATTTTTTTCTTAGTATTTCCGCTAAAAAAAGACAATCTACATGTGAAAAACTATTAGTAGCTAGGTTAATACCTTGCCCTTTTTTTAGTCTTTTTCTATAGAAAAAGAAAATAAAAAAAATTAGAGAACCTTGTAAAAACTAGATTAAAGATATCTTGTATTTTCCGTAGACCTCTTTACTTAATATATACTTATTGATTGTATTTCTAGAGATATTCATCTTTAAAGATGCATCTCGAAAAGAAATAAAACTTAAGGTTTCATGCGTTTCTATGTGGGTAAATACAACTTTTTTACCTTTACTTAAAATATTAAAATTAGCCATTCCAGCGCTAATTCTTGCTCTTACTTCAGGAGAAAAAGGTGAAGCATTCAAATTAGCCAGATGATTTCTTATCTTAACTAAACTTTCTTCTGATTTCGGAGCTTTCATTTTTAATATGGTTTTTTCTGTGTGTTTAAATCCCAAACTTGAAGCCGCATTAAGTAAAATATTATACTCAGGCTTTAAGAGATCTATGTAATATTGTTCTCTTTCTAAAAGATTGTATTTATCACAATATTCTAGTATTTGTAACTGAAAGTTAGAATATCCAGACTTTAAAAGAGCTTTATATATAAGCATATTATGTTTAAGATCAGATATGTGGTTATAGTTGTAGTATTGATTAAATCTTCTACTCAAATCAATACTAGACCCTATATAACTTTTACCTGTTTTTTTATTTATTCAACGATATACACCCGATTTTCCTCTATTTTCTCTAACAGCTAACTCTTTTTGGACATCGGCGTTAGCATAAGTAGCTACTGGTATAACATTTTCATTAGATAAAAGAAGAGTATCTCTTGAATTTAAAGTATTAGTTTGTAATAGATATAAGAAAGAAGAATGTATATAAGGATGAATAATTGAACGTAAAACAGGCATAGATTCTGCTCTAATACATAATATTTCTTTTATTTCGGCTTTTTTCGAAACACTGGAGTGAGAAATAATAGTACTATCTAGACTATATCTCTTTTTTAAAGAAGTTTTTACTAAATATAGATCTTCAATATTATCTAATTTTGTGCATAATATTAGCCCTTCATTTTCAAGGGATCCTATTTGCATAACAAGGTGGGCTAGAGCCAAAGGTGTTATATACTCACCTATTCATTGAGGTACTTTTTTAACGGTTACACCATCTATATTATGATAAAACCCTTTATATATTCAGTGAAAACTTGTAAATGTAAATAAAGTTAATCTGTAGTTAAATCTAGTTACACTTGTATCTAACCGTTTGTCAAAGGTCCCTTCAGACTTTTTCACTAATTTTGGTCTAAGCTCTGAACAGTAACCCCATTCAAACAATAATATATTAACACTGTGTATATATGCTGAATTCTTAACTGACTGTTCAAGATTAAATCTTACACTGGGTAAAATTTGACCTTTAATTTCATCAGCTCATCAATCACCAAGCATACCACAAATTAAAATAGATAGTATATCACCATTGTGAGGACCTACACGCAATATTGCTCTAGTTCTAGTCCTGTTAAAAGGTAATAATTTTAAACCTGCATTTGAATTATTGTCTAATTTAACCGTATTAAGCTGCGAAAATACTATTCTTTTTAATTTAACTCTAATCAATTTGGCCACTTTTTGTTTAGCCATCATTAATATAAATATTATAGTTCCAATTGTTCAAACTAATGTTCTTGGAGCCTTGTATGAACCGTAGTATAGACCTCTACCGATGTGCAGATATACCAAGAAGAAGAAAGCTGAAGCTGTATTAGAGTGTAAGTAACGAATTAATCACCCATTATTTACATCTCTCATAATATGCTCAACTGAATTAAAAGCCTCTAACACGTTAGGATTGTAATGCATAGCTAATGTTACACCAGTAATTATTTGTATCATTAAAGATAGTCCTAGTAAAGAACCAATATTTCATCAGTAACTTATGTTAGAGGGTTGTGGTGAATCAATCACGTAATTAGTACCTGGCTTTAAAATAGGGTGTCGTTTTAAAATTCTCATTTATTATTATTATTATTAAATTTAAGTTATATTTTCTTTAAAGTTATAAAAAAATTGTAATATGTATAGTCTGCTAATTGTAAGATAAACACGACATATTCCATATCTAGAGAAATAAAGCCAATAAACTTTAAGTTAAAAGTACATCTTTTGGCTAGAAAATTGATACATTAGACCCATGTTGGCCATAAAAAATAATATTAATAATAATTGTAAAGTTCAAATGTTTAAAGTTTATTAAGCTACCTTAAACAAAAAATATATGAGAAAAACCCACAAAAATATCTTCATAAAATAGAACTATTAACACTTGAAAACTGCCCCAACCATACGCTGTTAGATGTGAATAACAGCCATATTAATATTTATTCTCCACTCCCTTATGAATTAATTTACAGTACTATATAAGTATAGGAGTAATGTTAATAGTTCTATGTAATAGAACTATTAACATTTATAACAGCCCCAACCATTCGCAGTTTCATGTGAATAACTGCCTTAATAATATTTATTCCATTGGAAATACACCATTAATCTATATTCCCCAATTACAGCATAGTTAACATAATACGAATATTATCGAATGAAGTCTTAGTAATTAAATTTTACTTAAATATACCTCTGGATAATAAAACGAGTTATCTTAATGTTATGCAGAATAATGTTAATAGCAAGATTAACAAAAAAGGCGCTATTAAAACAAAAAAGTAAAGGCGCAATAAAACAAAAAAGAAAAAAATAAAAATAGAAATAAAAACTTCAAAAAATAAGGAATAAAGACGCTATTAAAACAAAAAAGAAAAAATAAAACTAAAAATATAAATAAAAAAGCTAAAAAAATATTGAGTAAAATTGAATTTTATTTAGTTTAAGCGATTTTCTTGATATTAATTTTCTTCTCCCCCTTGACTTTTTGCTTTATTTTTTTCGTAACGTTCTCTTCGTTTTGCGTTACAATTTTGTCTTTTTTGTTCTATCTCTATATCTGTAAGTTTTGCTTTTCGTTCTATTTTTTGTTGTTTTCTTTTTGGGTAACTTTCTCTTTCATTTAACCTAGCTTCATCTATATTTTCTGCGCGATGTTTATTAAGTTTTTCCTTAATTTCATCTCTATGTGTTTCATAATATCTTGCATTAGATTCTTTCTTTTCATCTTTATGTGATTCGCGATATTGTTTACCTGTATCCTTACCAAGTTCAATATCTCATGCGTAATTTATTCTTCTATTTTCGTTAATATCATCTTTTTCTGCGCGAGATTTTATTTTTTTTGCCTTAGCTCTTTCAGAAGATTCAAAATATTGCTCAAGATTTCCTTCTGGGTCCTCTCCTTTGTCTTGTTGGTGCTGGTCAACAGAAGTAAAGATGCTGCCACTACTATTTGGACCTCCTGGACTACCAGGGTTATTTGGACCACCTGGACCAGGAGGATTTGTACTTTCTGGTTGGTATCAGGGGGCTTTCCCTTTCCCATTAACATATACTCAACCTTTAAAGAGTTTTTCTATAATATCATAAAGTTTATATATTTCTATATATAATTCATCTATTAAAGATAAAAAGCTATTATAAAGATACACTAGACCAATAGCAATCACAATTATTAGTATTCCATTTAATACAAAGTAAAGGTAAGGATATCTTATTTTAAAATCTTCGTTTATATAATTAATATAAACATAGATAGTAATAAGAAAAAATAAACAGATACTAGTTAGTAATAAATCAATTAATTTATTAGCTATAATTAACAATCCGGTAGGTAATAAAGACTTATATCAAATTACACCACCAAAACCCAAAGCAAATAAAGTTAAAGCAAATAAAGCTAAATCATATTTAAAAAAGACGTGCCCTAAAATTTTTAAAGTATTAAGTGTAATCTTGAAAATATTACATATAGATTTGTCTAATATAAATATAATCTGTTTTATTATTAAAACAAAGAAAGCTGAATCAGCTCTAAAAAATACGTACTCTAAATTTATTAAAGTCTTAACTGTATCAATTAAAATATTTTTTATCATAATGTCTAATATAAGTCTAATGCGTTTTATTATATATGATATATTAGCTAAAACTAAAAACCAAACTGTACCACTATGTAAAGGTAAACATACAAAAGCATATGGAACAGCCGGACTATTCCTAGATAAAACAGATAGTATTCGATTTTTACTAATAATAATAGATACACCAAAAAAAATCGAAATTAAAGAGATAAGATCTAAATACTCAGCCTTATAGCCGTTACTTAAAGTTTCTTGTAGAATGATTAAAAACATAGTATATTAAAT
>JAABUQ010013245.1_pt1 | contig 10046 bp, 10 predicted proteins | sample 5560001 | NCBI WGS metagenome assembly JAABUQ01 (sample SAMN10711888, study PRJNA513371) | rock metagenome | isolation source: Antarctica rocks | place: Antarctica: Victoria Land, Finger Mt nord | collected 2015-12-18 | reverse complement strand
ACCCCTCGGCGGCGGCGACGCCGATCGCTTGGCCGCGCTGGGTGTCCCAGTGGGTGAGGGCGTCGAGGTATTCGTCGATCCCGTGCTGCTGGAGGAGCCAATCGCGCTGGCTGGCGTGGCAGGCGAGCATCCGGCGCTTGAGGTCGGTGAAGCGGGAGACATCGGTGAAGAACCCCGGCGTGACGGGTCGGTCGTCGCGGTCGACGCCGCCGGTCGGCGCGACGAAGTAGAGATGGGGGATCTTAGTTAGCGGGGGGGCGGGTTCCCACTGGCGGGTCTTGTAATTGGGCAAGGTGACGGCGAAGCAGGCGTCGCGGACGAGTTGGCTGGTCGCCTCGTGGTCAGGGTGGTAGTCGACCGGCGGGGCGGTCAGGATGAGGTCGGGACGGGACCGGCGGATCGCCTCGACGATCCGACGGCGCGACTCGTCGTTGTTGAAGACGGCCATGTCGTGGAATTCGAGGCAAACATATTCGCCACCAAGGAGTTGCGCCGCCTGGTGCGCCTCGACGCGGCGGACGTTGCCGATCGTCTCGGCGTCGCGGTCCATCGCGCCGCAGCCGCCGGGGGTCATCGTCGCCAGAGTGAGGTGGCAACCCGCTTCGCCGAGGAGGGCGAGCGTGCCCGAGCACTGAAACTCGATGTCGTCGGGGTGAGCATGAAGGGCCAAGACCCGGATCGGCGTCGAGGACTCGGGCATCGTCGGCGGTACTCCGTACTCGGTTGGGCGGTCGGCGCGGATCAGCTCCGAAACCCGAGATTTACCCCACCGGCGGAGCGGTCGCAACCTTATCGACCGAGGTGGATCGGATTGCTGGGAAATTTCTCGAAAATGTTCTCGCGTGCGCTGGGCAACTGGTGTACATTAGCGGTCAAAGGGTCAGATGGTGATCGCCCGTTGCGTTGGCTTCGAGCCAGGTGCCGGAGGGCGTCGCTTTGGTCTCCCGCGCCGTTGCGGCGGAGGGCCGACCTTACACGGGAAGGGGCGATGGACCGGCCCGTCCATATCACGGAGTGCTTGTTCATGGCCGACCTGGAAACACTGACCGACCGCCAGCGCGAGATTTACATCTTCATCCGGAGCAAGATCCAGGGGCGGGGCTACGGTCCCACTGTCCGCGAGATCGGCACCGAGTTCGAGATCAAAAGCCCCAACGGGGTGATGTGCCACCTCAAGGCGCTCCAGAAGAAAGGGCTGATCAACCGCGAGCCGAACATGTCGCGGGCGATCCAGCTCCTCGACGACCCCACGAGCGCTCCGGCCGTGGCTGTTGGCATCCCGATGATCGGGCGGATCGCCGCCGGTTCGCCGATCGAGGCGATCGAGCAGGCCGACGAAGAACTCGCCTTCACCGAGTGGGCGGGGCATGAGGACAAGTTCGCCCTCAAAGTGACCGGCGAGTCGATGATCGAGGAGCATATCGCCGACGGCGACTACGTCATCATCCACCGCCAGGAGAGCGCCCGCGACGGCCAGATCGTCGCCGTCCGCGACGACGACGGTGAAGCGACCTTGAAGCGGATCTTCAAAGAAAAGAATCGCGTTCGCCTCGAACCGGCCAACAAGACCATGAAGCCGATCTTCCGCGACAAGGTCAACATCATCGGCGTCCTCGTCGGCGTCGTCCGGAAGTATTGAGCCGGAGCGCTTGGTTCGGTAACTTGATGCCACGTTGCGTCGGGGTCGGGTCGGTTTGGCCTGCCCCCGACGTCTGGCTCGCGCCACCTGACCCGGTTCGCGGAGAGCGTTTCACGGATGATGACCCCCGACCCCTCGGCTGGAGCCGACTTCGTTCGCCTGTTCACCGACGGCGCCTGCTCGGGCAATCCCGGACCCGGCGGTTGGGCGTACATCTTGCAGCACCCCGCCAGCGGCAGGGTGATGGACGCCTCGGGCGCCGAGCCGGGTACGACCAACAACCGGATGGAGTTGATGGGGGCGATCGCGGGCTTGGAAACGCTCAAGCGCCCCTGCCAGGTCGAACTGGTGACGGACAGCACCTACGTCGGCAAGGGGCTTCGCGAGTGGATGCCGAAGTGGAAAACCCAAGGCTGGCGGCGGAAGGAAGGTTCCGGGTTCAAGCCGGTAATCAACCTTGACCTCTGGCAGCGGCTCGACGCCTTGCTGGCCGAACACAAGGTCAAAGTGACGCTCGTCTTGGGGCACAACGGCCACCCCGAAAACGAGGCCTGCGACCGGATGGCCGTGGCCGCCTACAAGTCGATGGTCGCCGACGCCCGCCAGCGCTAGACTCTTCACGGTTGTCGCTCGTTTCGGGTACGATCAAGGTCACAGATTAGCCCTGGAGTTGGGGGCGTCGTGTTGCTTGTCCTCGTCGATCTCTGGCTCTGATCGCGGCGGCCCGAAGGCTCCCAAGGTATTCATGACCCGACGTACCCGAGGCCGCGAGATCGCGCTCCAGGTCTTGTACCAACACGACCTCAACGCCGGCCAGTCGCCCGCCGAGGTCAACCAGTTCATCGAGAGCCGGCTTCGCGCCGAACCGAAGCTCTGGGACTTTGCTCGCGGGTTAGTCAATGGAGTCCGCGCGAATCAGGCGCGGATCGACTCGGCCATTACCACCGTCGCCGAGAACTGGCGGATCGACCGGATGGCGGCGATCGACCGGAACATCCTCCGGCTCGGGGCATATGAGTTGCTCTGCTGCGCCGATATTCCCGACAAGGTGGCGATCAACGAGGCCCTTGAACTCGCCAAGCGGTACAGCACCGCGCAGTCAAGCAAGTTCGTCAACGGCGTCCTCGACCGGATGAAGATCATGAACGCCGCGCAGAAGCTGGGAGAACCGGCCAAAGCTCCCGCTGCTCCGGTTACGGAGCCAGAGCCGACCCCCCGGCCCGAAGCGTGAAGCCGCCGCGCCGGCAACGCCTTCCGAGTCGCCGCCTCGGGGCCGATCTGCACGTCCACACTACGCATTCCGATGGCGCTTGCACGCCGAGCGAAGTCGTCCGCTCCGCTGCGAGCGTGGGCCTGGCGGCACTGGCGATCACCGACCACGATACGGTCTCGGCGATCGCCCCCGCCCGCCTCGAAGCGGCGCGGGTCGGGGTTGAACTGATTGCTGGAGTCGAGTTGACCGCCGAGCGTGATGGTCGCGAGATCCACATCCTCGGTCACTTCATCCGCGATGACGATCCCAACCTCGTCGCGGCGACCGACGCCCTCCGCCTGGCCCGCGACTCGCGGATCATCGCCTTGGCTGATCGCCTCCAAGCCTTGGGCTTGACCATCGACCTGCCTTTCCTCCGGGCCACCTACCCCCGGGCTACCCTGGGGCGTAAGCACCTGGCCGACTACCTGGCGAAGACCGGGCAGGTTGCCAGTTACCGTGCCGCGTTTGACCAGTATCTCGGCGACGGTGGGCCGGCTCAAGTCCCGAAACCTCGGACCCCCTGGCGGGACGCGATCGGCTTGGTCCGCGGGGCCGGCGGGGTTGCCGGTTGGGCTCATCCGCCTTATGATTTACACTTCGATACCTTGCGCACCCTAGCCGACGCGGGTCTGGGGGCGGTTGAGGTCGGTGGGCCGGGGATCACCCCGCGGGTCGGTCAGCGGTGGCGGGGCTGGGCCGACGAACTGGGCCTCGCGGTGACCGCCGGGTCCGACTTCCATGCCCCCGACCGACCCGGGCGGTGGGTCGGCTCGATCACCTTGCCGATCTCTGACCTCGACCGGCTCCGCCGTTGCCGCAACCTCTCTCCCCCCGCTGTTGAAATGGATCATGGCGTTCAAGGATCTGTTTGACCGATTCAAAAAGGGGCTGTCGCGGACGGCCCGGTTGTTCGACTTCCGGACCTGGCTCGGTCAGAAGGTCGACCAGGACTTCCTCGACCGGCTCGAAGCGACCTTGATCCGCGCCGATGTCGGCGTCCGGGCCACCAAGCTGGTGGTCGACCGGGTCCGCGCCGCCTACGCCGACCGAGTCGCCGACGAGGACCTGATCAACCTGGTCAAAGGGGAACTCAAGACCCTCCTCGCCGACCCGAGGCCGGGCAACCTGGCCACCGCCCTCGCCCGGCCGACCGTCTACCTCGTCGCCGGGATCAACGGCTCAGGGAAGACCACGTCGATCGCCAAGCTGTCGCAGCGGCTCAAAAACGAGGGGAAATCGATCCTCCTCGCCGCCTGCGACACCTTCCGCGCCGCCGCCGCCGACCAGCTCGCGATCTGGGCCGACCGCTCCGGCTCCGACCTCGTCCGAGGCGCCCCCGGCGCCGATCCGGCCAGCGTCGCGCACGACGCCTGCGACCGCGCCCTGGCCCGCAAGGTGGACATCCTGATCGTCGACACCGCCGGGCGACTGCACACCCAGACTCACCTGATGCGCGAGCTGGAGAAGGTCCGCCAAGTGATCGCCCGCAAGATCCCGGGGGCTCCGCACGAAGTCCTCTTGGTCCTCGACGCGAACAACGGCCAGAACGCGATCCGCCAGGCCGAGGTATTCACCAAGTCGATCGGCTGCACCGGGGTGATCCTGACCAAGCTCGACGGGACCGCCAAGGGGGGGATCGTCGTCGCCGTCCGCCAGGCGATGGACCTCCCCGTGAAGTTCATCGGGATCGGCGAGGGGATCGACGACTTGCAGCCGTTTGACGCTGATGCTTTTGTGGAGTCGTTGTTCGCAACCTGATCGAATCGAGCCTCGCGACGGTCCACGAGCGCAGGGGGCGGCGGTCCACAATGGCGAAGCTCAGGCCGGTGGGAGACTGGATCGACGACCGGTTCGAGATCTTCGCCGTCCACCCCGGCGGGATGGGGGTCGTCTACGTCGCGCACGACCACAAGGGGATGGCCGGCCGGAACCTGCTGGCGATCAAGACCTTGCGCGAGGAGTGGCTCCTCGACGCCGACTGGTCGGCCCGGTTCGCCGCCGAGTGCGAGCTTTGGGTCCGCCTCGGTTCGCACCCCAACATCGTCCACGCCTTGTCGGTCGAGCGGTTCGACGAGCAGCCGCATATCCTCCTCGAACTCGTCACCGGCGGCGACCTCCGCCGCCGGATCGGCACTCCCGCCCTCGACGTCCCCCGCGTCCTGGATCTCGGCATCCAGTTCTGCCTCGGGATGGACCACGCCGTCCGCCAGGGGCTGTGCTGCCACCGCGACGTCAAGCCGGGGAACCTCATGCTCAGCCCCGACGGGACCCTCAAGATCACCGACTTCGGCCTCGCCGTGATCCGCGACGAGCTCTACGGTGACAACGAGTTCGCGATCAACCTCGACGAAGACCCGAGCGACGAGGCCGAACCACCCTCTCAGCCGCAATCCCAGAACCAGCCCCAAACTTCCCCCAAAACCATCACTTCCGCCTACGGAGCTGATAAAACTTGCGCCGCCGTCGACCTCGAATCCGCCCGGCTCAATCCGTCCAGCCGGCACGAAGCGGCGCACCTCCGCCTGACGCAGACCGGCTCCTTGCTGGGGACGCTCCCCTACATGGCCCCCGAGCAGTTCCGCGACGCCAAGGCGGTCGACATCCGCGCCGACATCTACGCCTTCGGGATCGTCCTGTTCCAGCTCCTCACTGGCCAGCTCCCCTTCCACGGCAAGACCGCCGCCCGCTTCGGCCGCGCCCACGAGCGCTACGTCCCCCCCTCGGTGGTTCCCAACATCCCCCGCAAGTACGCCCGAGAAGCCACCGCCATCGACGCCGTTGTCCAGCGTTGCCTCATGAAGGACCCCCTCGACCGCTTCGAGACCATGAACGACCTCCGGAAGGCGATGACTGCCATCGCCCGCCGGATCGACCCGCACTTTCGACCACGGAAGTAACGCCTCATGGAGCGTTTCGGCGACCCGAAACGCTGACAGCGACGGTTGGATCGACGAAGCTTGTCAGATGCAATGATCAATCGGTTCGCGAGATGCGAGTTGGCTTCGGGGCTGGTCGTAGAGGTGTTCTCATGCGGCAAGTGCTGGAAACCGAATTTGCCCGCGAGATCCTGGCTTGCCTGGCACTTCATCCCGAAGGGATCGAGATCGACCGGCTGAGAAACCTTACCGCAGGCCGAGTCCGAGCCAAAAAGACGTTTGACACCAAATTCGAGCAGTCAATCATCGCGGTTCTCGCGAACGCCCCATTCGAGATCAAATCCAGGGAAGGAACCACGGTCATTTTGCCCAAAGCGAGGGCGCTTGATTTCCCGATCGACCTTGCCCGCTTCCGGCAAATCTTGCTCGAAAGTTTGCCCGAGGATGGGAGCTTCATCGTGGCGAACATTCTATAGGACACCGTCTTGAGACGGGTCGAGGCCGAAACGGACATCCTCGACGAGTTGACTCGGCCTCCGACACCTCGGGTTGAGAAGGGGGAAGCCAAGGACGGCGACCACACCTATAAACAAGCCCTTCGACCAATGGTAAGCAGGGTTCTGGAAGGTTTTCAGGGATTCGTCGTTAAAATTAATGAACCGTGGGCACATGTCACATTGACGTCGGAAAACGGTGAGGAACTCGCCGGAACCTATCCGGCTGAGGAACTTGCCGCACGCGGGGTAGGGGAGCGTGATCGGTTCACTCTTGAGACAATTGATCGCGGTGCCACTGTTGGATTTGATATTAAGCTCGTCCTTCGTCGAGTTGTCTCACCTGCCGCGCAACTTGCCATCCGCGAGGCGATCGTTCGCGAACTTGGTGACTACTCTCCAGGCAATGACTACTGACCTATCTCGCTTGACGATTCATGTGTTCGGTGCCGGCAAGGGAGAGAGCATCGTCCTGAACCTGCCGAACGGCAAGTGGGGCGTGGTCGACTGCTTCGCCGGCTCGTCTGCCAACGCCAGTACCAGCCCCGTGCTCCAGTTTCTCCGCGACCAAGGCGTCGAGCAGCTACCGAAGACCATCGATCCCTCGACTTTCAAGAGCCGCCTGGCTTTGTTGCAGAAGATGGGAGGTCTGAGCGCCACGCGGCCTCACCAGTGCGGGCGGTGCACTCTTGTCTTTGACAATTCGGGAAATTGTGTCGAGACTTCATTCGATGGCCCCGCCGGGCTTCTCCCGGTGGCTTCATAGCCCTCGCAGAAGTTGTGGCTGACGAGCCTGGACGCAAAGTTGCCGATCGGGCGCCTCAAACACCGGCGGAGACCACCGACCCGGCCCGGGTTTGTGCGCCGGGAAGGGTGCGTTGTTCCAGGCGGTGGCGGAACCGGAGGTGGCGGCGGCGGGTCCACTCGACGAGGGGATGCCAAACCGGGCCGGTGAGGCGGTGGCGGATCAACTGGTGCCAGAACCAGTTCGAGCGCTTGTGGAGGTAGGACATCGCCAGGTAGGGGGGGACGGCGCGCCAGTCGGTGGGTCGGCGGTGCCAGATCGAGGCGTGCGAGAACAACCGGTGGTAGCACCAGGCGTAGCCGGCTTGGAGGTCTTCGGGGGTCATATATCGGGGGCGGAACACGGCGTGCGCGGTGTCGTACTGGCTCCAGTCGCGGTGGAGGAGCCGGCCTTCGGCCTCCATCGTCCGGAACAGCGGGGTGCCGGGGTAGGGGGTCAAGATGTGGAACGTGGCGCATTCCAGGCGGGCCGCTTCGATCAAGGCGACGGTCCGCTCGAAGACGTCGGGGCGGTCGTGGTCGAAGCCGAGGACGAAGCTCCCGTTGACCTGGATGCCGTGGTCGTGGAGGATCGCCACCCGTCGGGCGTAATCATCCGGGCTGGGGGTCTTCTTGTTGGCGTCGACGAGGTTCTCGCCCGCCAACGACTCGAAGCCGACGAACACCCCGGTGCAGCCGGCCAGGGCCATCGCGCGGACCAAGGACGGATCATCGGTCACGTCGATCGTCACCGCGGCGCTCCAGATCACCCCGAGCGGCCGGAGGGCTTGGCAGAGGCTCCGGAGGTATTCCGGCCGCGAGCCGAGGTTGTTGTCGGTGAAGACCGCGTAGGGCTGCCCGTCCGCGCGGAACTCTTCGACCACCTGCTCGACGTCGCGGACCTGATACGGCATCGCCAGCCCGTCGGTGGCCAGGTAGCAAAAGCCGCAGCGGTTGTGGCAGCCCCGGGTGGCGATCAGGCTGGTGGTCGTCAAAAAACTCCGCCGCGGGAGCAGGTCGCGCCGCGGGGGCGGGTCATCGCGGTAAGCCTGCCGAAAGCTCCCGTGATACACGCGCCGGAGTGTCCCCGCCTCGACGTCGCGGAGGACGGTCGGCCAGCACTGGACCCCCTCGCCGACCACCAAGGCGTCGGCGTGCGGGGCGGCCTCGTCGGGGCACGACAGGACGTGCAAACCCCCGAGGACGACCACCGTGCCCCGACGGCGATACCAGTCCGCCAGCGCGTAGGCGCGGGCGGCGAAAGTCAGGTGGACCGAGATCCCCACCACTTGCGGAAACGGGTCGGTCGGGGGTGGCCCCTGGAGCAAGTTCTCATCCCAATAGGACACCTCCCAATCCGCCGGGGTCGCCCCGGCGATGCTCGTCAGAGCGAGCGAAGGAGTCAACACATGCTTGCCGAAGCTCGCGTGCGGATCTTTGGGGAAAACGGGTTGATCAGCAAGGCCGACTTCAACCGAGGGGGACCGACCACGGCGTCGGGGTCGAGCCGAGGGGCGAGCCGCATCGCGAGGGGAATCCATGAGGGCTTCAATGCGCGACCTCCTGATGGCAGTCAAAGTCCAGCCCAGGCGCTCCCGGCATTGGCCTCGTTCGCACGCGAGCCAGGATTATTGCACCCGTTTTGTCGGAAGTGCTCTGAACCAGTCATTCCCCTCAAGCAAATCGCCGGCGATCAGGAAGGCTCGTCCTCGACCGTAAATGCTGCAATTCGCCGCGAAGGATGCCTGGTGTCTATTTTGTCCCCGGTCGTCTAAACAGGGACAACACTGAGCTTTGCCCCAATCTTGGAGGCCGAAAAAAGATCTGACACCGAGTCTTTCCCAATCTTGGAGGCCGAAAAAAGATCTGACACCGAGTCTTTCCCCGAGTCTTTCCCCCGAGTCTTTCCCCCGAGTCCTTCCCATGACACCGAGTCGTTCCCAAATTTTCCTTCTGGAGATAGGGGAAAGCTCGTGTCAGTTTTGAATCCGCGAGCCGAAAAATGAACTGACACCGGGTTTTCCCCGAAAAATGAACTGACACCGGGTTTTCCCCCTAATCGCCGTGCCTCGGATTTGTCCTAGACCGACGCTTCGGCTCAAACCCCGGCGGAAACTAACGACCCGGCCCGGGTTTGCACCCCGGAGACGGTGCGTTTTTCCAGACGATGGGGGAACCGGAGGTGGCGGCGGCGGGTCCATTCGACGAGCGGGTGCCCAACCGGGCCGGTGAGGCGGTGGCGGATTAGTTAGTGCCAAAACCAGTTCGAGCGCTTGTAGAGGTAGGACATCGCCAGGTAGGGGGGATGGCGAGCCAGTCGGTGGGGCGGCGATACCAGATCCAGGCTTCGAGAACAACCGGCGGTAACACCAGGCGCGAAACTGGTGTCAATTCATTTTTCTCTTGCTCGGACACTTCGTTTGAGCGAAAAAATGAATTGACGCCAATTATCCTCCCCCAATTAGCCTTCCGTGTTTTCTTCCCTCCCTATCGCTTCCGGGAAGCGGACTGGCAAATCTCAGGGTGAGCCGACTTTTTTTGCATGCACGCGGCCGTTCGTGGCAGATTTCGAGCCGGCGATTTCAGCGACTTTGCGCGCCACGAGAGTCTCGACTAAGACCTTCTGACGTTCCAAATCCTCTCGGAGCGTCTTGTCATGCGACGCCTGGAGGGTTTTGAAGTTACGAGCTTGAGCTTTCGTTTGGCCTTGGCGTGCCATCGATCTTCCTCTTGGGACGAAGGACGGATGATTTAATATCCAGCAGTTTCAATACCGAATACTCCAGGTCCAGTCGCGCAGCGAATTGTTTCATGAAAGCCTCGATTGTCAAGTGGTCGGCCTCTTTAAAATAGTTCTCGATATTTGTATCGATGACAATGCAAGCCTTCCGTTTTTGTTCCGAGGAGCTTCCAAACGACCCAATCGGATAGGCGACCATCGATTTTAAGTAGCGGAATTGCCCGGGGTGGAGTTCTTCGAGTGAACGCGGGCAGCTCTC
>JAABUQ010013244.1_pt1 | contig 10047 bp, 10 predicted proteins | sample 5560001 | NCBI WGS metagenome assembly JAABUQ01 (sample SAMN10711888, study PRJNA513371) | rock metagenome | isolation source: Antarctica rocks | place: Antarctica: Victoria Land, Finger Mt nord | collected 2015-12-18 | reverse complement strand
CAAAGTGGCCGCTCTTGAAAGCGCCGGCATCCGGGTGGTGGAACGGGCGCCTATCATCGTTCCACCGATCGCGACGACGGCCGAATATCTAAAGACTAAGCGTGAAAAGATGGGGCACCTGTTCTAACGGCACCTAAGTACTAGCCGAAAATCCACTAGCGGGCATATAAAGATTTTATTAGGACTTGAGCCATTCACGTTGTAATATCGGTTAACTCATTTCGACTGTGTCAATCCGCCGGTTGAGGCGACACCCCGTTCCGTGTCCAAACTTACTTTTTTCGAGAGGGAGCATGCGGGTATTCGGGGGCCATTCCGCGATTTTGATATTTGCCATAGCGTTGTCAATAGCATGGGCCGATAAACCGGCTCGCGCTGTGGCACAGGCAACAACGACTGGGCCGCCCACTACCGCGGACAAGAGTGCATCGCCTGCACAAACGGCACCAGCGGTGGCAGCACCGACGCCGCCATCGCCTCCGACGACCTTTTCCGCTTCCGGCGTGCGTTGGGACGGAATTGATTTCAGCGGGATGTTCGATGGCTATTACAGCTTTAACAACAATCACCCTTTATCGGGGTTTAATGCGTTGTATAACTTCGACGACCGGGGGAATCAGGTTGACTTGAACTTGCTGAAGCTAACAGTAAGCCATGATGCGGATCCGGTAGGATTTCGAGTGGATGTGGGGCTTGGTCGCGCATTTCAACTAATGCACACGCCCCTCCCCGATCCAGCGGGCTTCAAGTTCATAGAGCAGGCGTACGTGAGTCTCAAGCCCAAAGGTTGGAAGGGCTTCGAAGCGGATTTCGGAGATTTCGTCACCTCCGCCGGAGCTGAAGTTATTGAGACAAAAGATAACTGGAATTACTCGCGCTCCTTACTATTTGCACTAGCGATTCCTTATTACCACTTTGGAGTGCGCACGTCGATGCCGATCGGCAGCAATGTCAGCGTTGGTTTGCAAGTAGTAAACGGCTGGAACGAGATTGTCGACACGCACGGGAATAACATGCAGACGGTTGGCATTACGGCAGCGGTGACGCGCAAGAAATTCACCTGGAGCAACAATTACTACGTGGGTCCGCAGTACACCGCGATCACGCGCGGCAATCGCAAGTTATACGACACGACGCTGCTGCTGACGCCTAACGATAAATTTAACGTTTATCTGAATTTCGATTACGGCCAGCAACACTCCTTAGCCGCGGGTCTGAATCATTGGATCGGTTTTGCGGGAGCAGCGCGTTGGCAAGTCAGCAAGCGGTTCGCGATTAGCCCGCGCGCCGAGTATTATAACGATTCGTCGGGCTTTACTACGGGAACGCCACAGAAGCTGCACGAGATTACGGTGACGGGCGAGTTCAAGATGATCGATGGAGTGCTGGTGCGCGCGGAGTACCGGCACGATGGCTCAAACGTTCCGTACTACGATCACGGCTTGGACGTAGGAGTATCGAAGACGCAGTCGACGGCCACGATTGGGCTGATCGCCTTTTTCCCGGTTAAGCATTAGCGACATATTTCAGGCCAATTGCGAAGGTAAATTGATGAAGAGTTATCCCATGCAGATTGTATTCGTAAGCATAGTTGCGCTGGTGTTTCTGGCGCTCAGTGGACGACGGCGGCTGAAGAAGAACCGCTCGTCCGGTGGAGGAAACTCGCAGTGGAAGAAACGCCTACAGAGCCCTGAATGGCGAAGGTACGGGCTGCTACTGTTCGCCGGCAAGCTGGCGGGTATTGCGCTGCTGGTGGCAGGGACGTATTTCTTCAATCCACATTTGCTGGGATTCCGGGTCTTTGCGGCGGATCCTGTGCTAAAGGGCAACGACATCGTCAATCCGGTCAACACCGTCTGGACGCTGATCGCGGCGTTCCTGGTGTTCGCTATGCAGGTAGGCTTCACCATGCTGGAGGCGGGCTTCTGCCGGTCTCGCGAAACGGTGAACGTGCTGATGGAGTGCATCGTCGACACTTGCCTGTGCGGACTCCTCTTTTACGCGATTGGATTCGCGTTCATGTTCAGCCACGGCAACGGATTTATCGGCTACCACTGGTTCTTCCTGCAAGACGCACCCGTAACGTACGAGACGACGGGTGTAGCGTTTCTTGCCGTCTGGATTTTCCAGTTCGCGTTTGCCGATACCTGCTCGACGATCACGTCGGGCGCCATGATTGGACGCACGGGGTTCGTGGGCGATCTTCTCTATAGCTTCGCGGTTTCGGGATTTATCTATCCGATCATCGGGCATTGGGTCTGGGGTCCGGATGGGTTTTTGGCGACGATGGGCAGCGCCGGTAACTTTCTTCCTTCGCTCGGCATGGGCTTCCACGATTTTGCGGGATCCACGGTTGTGCATACCATAGGTGGCTTCATCGCATTGGCCGGGGCTATTGTGCTTGGTCCGCGGCTGGGCCGTAAGTTCAAGCGGGACGGCGGCGGCCCCATGCAGCCTCACGATTTGACCATCGCGGCTTCTGGTGGCTTACTGCTGTGGTTTGGCTGGTACGGATTCAACCCGGGGAGCACGCTCTCTGCCATGGACTTTGTCGGCATTGGACGAGTAGCAACGAACACCACGCTGGCGGCCTGCGCAGCGGGGCTGACGGCGATGTTCTACGCCTACATGTCCAGTAAGAAATGGGATGTCAGCTTCACCGTGAACGGCTTTCTGGCGGGTCTGGTAGCCGTCACCTGCCCCTGCTATTGGGTGAGTCCGACGGGGGCGATCCTGCTGGGAGGCGTTGCTGGCGTAGTGGTGGTAGCGGGAGTTGAGTTGTTGGAATGGCTCCGCATTGACGATCCGATTGGCGCTGTTCCAGTACACGGAATCTGCGGTATTTGGGGAACGCTTTCGCTAGGTCTATTTGCCAGCGGACAATTCGGGGCCACAGGGCCGCTTGCTCCCGACAACTCCGCTCCGCTCAAGGGCCTGTTCTACGGAGGAGGTTTCACGCTGTTAATCGCCCAAGCGATTGGAAGCGCAATTGTCACCGTCGCGACATTTGCCGTGGCTATGGCTGTCATGTACATCGTGAACGCGATGAAGTTGCTCCGCGTTTCTCCGGAGGGTGAGGCCTACGGGTTGGATCTGCACGAGCATGGCATCTCCGCTTATCCGGAGTATTTGATCACGTCGGCGGGGCGGCCCGTCGGGATGAGCCGCAGCGAGGGTAGCGAAATGACTGACACAGCGTCGGCGAGGATGGGTCTGAAGGAGCAGCAAGCTCGAACGTACTGACGTCCGTTCGGATTCGGCGCGGGCGCTGCTCTCCAAAGGAACGAAGCGACATGAAGAAGATTGAAGCGATCATACAGCCCTTCAAGCTAGATGAAGTGAAGGCTGCTCTCATGGCGGTCGGGATAGACGGGATAACGATTACCGACGTACGCGGCCATGGACGGCAGAAAGGGCATGTGGAGGTGTATCGCGGGGCGGAGTACCAGGTAGACCTGATCCCGAAGATCAAGATTGAGGTGGTGATTCCCTCGACGAGGACCGAGGAAGTGATCGCCGCGATCACTCAGGCCGCTCGTACGGGAAAGGTTGGAGACGGCAAGATCTTCATCTACGACATTGCGGATGCGGTTCGGATTCGCAATAGCGACCGGGGAGATAGCGTGGTTTAAGCCTCCCGGCGCGCTCCTTTCGTTCTCTAGTGGCCTGTTGCGGTGTAATTCGTTAGCATGTCGGAACCGCTCCCCTATAAGTCGGCTTAGCGGTGTCCGCTCCGTTGAAGACGTAGTAAGAACCCGCTCCATTGCTGTCGCGGCTCGGCTCCGGCCGGCGTCTTCATCGCCTTTTGGTGGCCCGCAGGAAACCATAGCGTAAACTACACCAGAGAGTGACTTGGGCCCTTAGCTCAGCGGTTAGAGCAGAGGACTCATAATCCTTTGGTCGTAGGTTCAAATCCTACAGGGCCCACCAAGTACCAAGCGAACCCATTTCCGTTGAGTTGGAGAGCATCGCCGCTGTGAAACGTGTTATTTGCCTGCTAATTACAGCAGTTTTCAGGACGGGAGCCGAGCAGGGGGTGGACGTTTACACGGCGCAAGACCTGCAAGGCATGGGGGAGAAGCTGGCGCAAAAACGAAGCCAGTTCGCCGCGCGGGACTTGGCCCGGTACGGGACCCACTACACGATGCTTGCGGAGCGTGGGCAGACCGGATCGTCTGAATTGCATGAGCATGAGGCGGATTTTTTCATCGTGGAGAGCGGCGAGGCGACCATTGTCACCGGCGGCAAGATGGTGAACCCGCGCACGCAGAAGGCGGGCGAGATTCGAGGCAGCTCCATTGCCGGTGGCGAGCGGCACCGGCTGGCGGTGGGCGACATCATCCACATCCCGGCGGGCACACCGCATCAGCTGCTGGTAGATAAGGGCAAACCGTTTACCTACTTCGTGGTCAAGGTCAAGGACGAATAAGTGGGGGTGGCGTGGCTGTTGACGCTGCTGGCACTGGCGGGTGTCGTGGCCGGGGTCAGGCTGGGTCAAGTACACACGCTGTCCACCCATGTTGCGGCGGCGGGAGGTGGCCTGCTGTTCGGGATCGCGCTGTTCTGGTGGTTCCGGAGATTGCGGAAATTTCGGGCTGGCCCGCCGCCTACGTGCTGCCGGTCGCGGCGGGGTGCGCCATGCTGGTGGCCGAAGAGGTGTTGATTCATAGCAGGCATTCACCGCGCGAGGGCCTGATTGCACCGTTGCTGGCGGCAACCGCCGTACACAGCTTTCTGGATGGGTGGAGCGTGCGGGCGCTAGCGGGAAAGCCGCTGGCGAGCATAGCGGTTCCATTGGGATTGGGGCTTCACAAAGTGCCGGAGGGAATGGCGCTCGGGTGGATCGCTCGGCGGGCGATTTCGTCTCCTACGCGCGCGGCACTGGTAGCCGGCAGTGTGGAGCTGCTGACCATAGCCGGGGCACTGGTTGAGCCGCAGGCAAGTGAATCCGGTGCGGTGATCTTCGGCGCGTGGTGGAACGCGGGCGTGTTGGCGGTCATCTCCGGCAGCTTTCTGTTCTTAGGCTTCCATGCGCTGTTGCCGAGTTGGAGACGGCCTGGCGTGGTGGTGGTGTTCCTGGCGAGCCTGGCGTTAGTGGGCTTGGTTAGGTAACAGCGCGGCAAGACACTGCGAACGCGCCGGTCCGGCGTTCCATTGACTTAAATATTTTAAAAGCGCGTTACTTTTGAAGTTCTCTCGTGTATCGTATACACTTTTTTGTTATTATCTATCCTAACTCCGAAGTATCCATATGACAGTTCCCGTGTCTGGTTTACGAGCCTTTACGTCCGGTGTATCCGTCCTGATTTTCACGATGCCCTTGCTGGCCGGGCCAGGGTTTCCGATGGTGCGGAAGAAGGTAATTCAACTTCGTACGCGTCAGCCTGCGGTGATCAGGCTTTCCGACACAACGGTGGCGTTTACGGGAGGAGCCACTAACCCGGAATACGCGCCAGTCGAAGCCAGCCTGCTAGAGACACTCGAAACCGAGTTACTGAGAAATGAGAAAACGCTGGTCAAGAAGAGTAGTCCGGGGGAAGCGGAGTGGACAGTAAACCTCAAAGTAACTGGCTATTCGCTGCCGCCGCCGCGGCAAAGGACAGAAGGTTCCGGCGCATCAACTGTTCAATATATCCGCTGGGTGGGTTCGTTGAATGCGGCCTGTCAGGTGCTGGACCGGTCAGGCAAGACTCACGATGCCCAGAACGTGAGCTCGGATTATGACAAGGAGTTTAGTTCGTCCGGCCTTGCCACTATATTTCGCTTCCCGCCCATCGTCCGGCACACCGCGCCGAATTCAGAAGCCAAGACTAAAACTCCTAAAACAACGGAGGACGTGAAACAGATCCTCATTGGCGGCGTAGTAAGCAAGATATCGGGAAGCCTGGGGAATACCGCGCGAACTCTCGATGTACTGGTGGCGACCGGCGAAGATCATCTTAATCGAGCGGCTGTGTTCATGGACGATCGGCTATGGTCGCGGGGCGCTTGACTTACTCGACAGCACACCAGCTTTTGCTAAACCCGAGGAAGAAGCCTACCGGCAGTATGATCTGGGGCTGGTTTACGAGGCTGTCTCTTACGATTCCAAAGACGCGATGGATCAGCGGCAGAATATATACAAGGCGGCGGAATATTACGACAAAGCGCTCGAAATGAATCCGAGGGAAAGATACTTTGTAGATTCCGTGGCGCGAAGCAAAGACGCCATCTCGCGTTACAAAACGATTGACGACGAAATGGCGGTGGCGAAGAAGTCCGGAAGCAAGGAGCACCAGAACGCCGGTGTTCCGGTGCAGGACAAAACGAAGGATGTGAGTCTGCAAGCGCAACCTGTTCCGCCGAGCGTTTTCACGGCTAAAGACGCCATTGATCTCTTCGCCGCGCAAGTCTCCGAGGAGCAGATTGTCGAAATGATCCGTAATTCGCCGGTGCAGTTCGATCCTCTAGATAAGACCACCGTCCTTGCTATGGCAAGAGCTAAGTTGCCGGCTACTATCCAGAATGAATTGCGCAAGAAGGTAGGGGCGACGCCGCTGGTCGCCGGGGCAGCGAGCTCGCGGCCAGCTCCGATACGGAAGAACGCACTGACGACCCAGCAATGACACGGCGTCACTTGCTTGGGTTGGGGGCGGCGGCATGCCTGGGCGCCGGACGGGTTTCCGCCCAAACGGTTTCGAATCGGGTTGGCGCGGCGCAGGATTTAGTCTGCCAAGGGCTGGAACTTTTGTCTTCCCATGCCCCGCCCGATGGGATATCGCGCGCGGTCGGATTTCTAAACCGAGCTCTCGATCAGTATCCGAGTCTAGGTGACGCGCGCTATTACCGCGCCCTTTGCCTTAAGAAACTTGGACAAAGGCAGACGCTTCAGGTCTCCGACATGGAGGCAGCGCAACGCTACGGCTCGGAAGCGCTGCGGGACCAACGGGATCCGTTCCTCCTGGCGGTGCCGAAGATCTACGACAACTTAGTGGAAGTGGGCCAGAAATGGGCGTTGATTGTGGGTATCAGCCACTTTCAGCCCGACATTGTCGCCGAGTCTCCGGTTCGCGGACAAGGACGCCTCCTCCGTGGCGGAAACTCTGCGTAACCCGTCGGTGGGCCGCTTCCCAACCAAAAACGTTTTTCTTTTGACAAACGACGGTGCTACCGTGGCGGCAGTGAAATCGAAGCTGAGTTTCATAGCGACACGAGCGAAACCGGAAGATATCGTCCTGGTTTACATCTCCACTCACGGCTCTTCACGCACTGACGACATCAAACAGGTAAGTTACCTGTATACGTATGACACGGACGTCACCAGCCGTGACCAGATTTTCGGAACCGCACTACCGATGGTGGACGTGGCGAACATCATCCGGACGCGCTGCACTGCGCAACGGACCGCCATCGTATTCGATACCTGTCATAGTGGCTCCGCTACGGCTTCCGACGCTCTCTCGACCGAGGACCTGGACCGCTTACGCGACGGCGCGGGAAGATATGTACTCAGCTCCTGCGAGCCGAATCAGAGTTCATACGAAACAGAAGGTCACGGCTGTTTTACGGCCAGTTTCCTGCGCGTATTTGCCGATCATCAAGGCTGTATTCGGATGAACGACCTCTTTACCTCGGTGCAGAAGGATGTAAGCCAAACGGTTGATCAGCGCTTCCATCAGGCGCAGCGGCCGGTGATGGCAAAGAGTGACCACGCGGCAGAACTCATTCTTGGCGCGAGCCCAGCGGGAGCGGCCGAGAGTTGCCTGGCTACGCAGTCTCGCGTTTGACCGGATCCTCTCGCCAGAAGTCCCAAAGCTGTTGAATGACGGTGACGATCACAACGGCAGGCACGCTGAACATATATCCAGTAAAGTATAAAAACGCCATCGTTGCGACGGCTGTGAGCGCACTTCCGATCATCATCGTTCTAGCTCTATGCTGCTCGAAGCCGAAGCGTTTCAATGCAGTAAAGGCAAGCACCACGGCGAAACCAAAGCCCATATCCAAAAAGAGCGCACGGGGCTCCGGAACATCATGGAAACCGACGCCGTGAATCTCAGCGGCAATAGCGCGTGCATTGATGAAGATCCCGGGGACACGCCCTTCGGTGGTGTCGTGAAAGTCACCGGAATTCGAAAAAGCGCCTCCGAGTAGAGCGATTTTGCGGCTCACGAACGCCTTCAGGAGTTCTCTCTTGCCGGGCTTGAAAATCACGTGCTCCCCGGAACAGATAAAGAACTCCGTCAACGAATAGATAGGCGGCAGCTTTCCAGCAACCCTGAGGTAAACCTGATCGCCTTCCAAGTGTTTGCAATGTCTTCTGTTCGCGTCGCAGTATTGTTGTGCCACCACCTGGGCCCACGATTTTTTCGGCATAGCGCCCCGCAAAGAATGAACGTTGTCCGAGATCATCACCGCGCGGGGAAAGCGTCGTAGCTTCAGGTCTTGTTCGGTTTGAAAAATAGCGGGTCCCCAGAGCATGGCGTCAGGACCGCCCAGATCTTTCAGCCCGTATCCCAGAACTTGGGTCGGTTTGACAACCAACTCGTCGTCCTTCCCAGAGATCCAGTCGAGAAAATTCACCGGGTGAGGATCAAACTGGTCTTCACCCGAGATCCAAACTGTTTTCGTGCCCAGCTTTTCTCGAGCAAAACGGCGATAAGTGCCTCCTCCATCCGCATCAGACGTTGTCAGAACGTCGATGCCGAGGACGGCAGGCTGAACCAAAGCGATCTGTCGAACCAGCTCGGTCAAGATGGCGGGGGACATCGGAGAAGTCGATTTGAAAAACTGCGCATAGGCGGGATCGTCAATCTCCAGGACGACCATGTCGCTGGTATCGGCGGTTGGCCCATGGCCAAGCCAGAAGAAGTCCTGCGATTTTCCTTCGAGACCAGCGAAAGCTCCGCGAAAGGCGAGAAAAGCCATGGTTAGCGAAAGAACCACAACAACCAAAACGCCTTTCAAGACATCTTTCACAAAACTGGTTCGTTCTTTATAGGACATCCGTGTACAGTCGTGTTCGGCTTAGTGCTTCAGCGACTCGCTCAGGTCCGTTATCGCCATGTGACGCATCGCCATGACTGCCGCTGGATTAACCCCCGAATTGGAGAGCTGGTCGAGCCAAGCCTGGTTACTCTTCCAGCGCGTTTTTAAGTTCTCGAAATCGCTCTCAGGAGCGACCAGTATCCAAGCCGGCACCGCTTTAGGATCCGCGCTACAGGTTCCTGAGGCGTCCAAGGCTTGTTTTTCGAGAGCATAGGGACCGGGTTGTACGTTTGGGAGTTTAACGATACCCTCGGGCTCATCGGATTTGTTCCAAACCAGCCGGAATACAATGACGGAACGATCTCCGGTAGAATTCAGGGAAGTTAGTCCGAAGCAGTATTCGCCTTCGAGAACGCGGATCAGTGCTGGGGCAAGGTGGACTGCCCCACCGTCCTGCAGCACGACCGCGTCTCTCGGGTCGCCGCCACTGCCGCGAACGCCTAAAGTGACGGGCGGCTGCGATTCACGCGACAGTAATCCGAGGAAGGACTGGATCAACGAAGGTGACGGTAACGATCCGCTTTCCGCGCCTTTGTCGATCCGGCGTACGGTAACATCGGACCCCTGCGCAGCGCAAGCCGAGACATGACACGGGTATTTATTACAAGAGTAAGAGAGCACTCCATTTTGTGGACAGTTCAAAACCAGTTCTCCCGGTTCCGATGTGGTCAGAGTAGCGGTTGCCGGGAGTTGCTGTCCCGCAGCGATTGACAGCTTGCCTACCTGCCAACCCTTCGAAGCCATGATGACGTTTACTGGCTGAGAAGCGGAGTCACTGTTGGCGCCCGGCGCGGTGACAATTTCCAAAACGAGTAAGAAAAGAAACCCGCGCATCGGCATTGTTAATGATGAGAATCATAACTCGGATCCGTTCCACTGGCAATGACTTTCAGAGCCCGGGCGGATGCTGTTTGTGGAAATCGGTGCGGTTCTGAAACTCGCGTCCGAAGGCGATGATTCTGTTTTCAGAGAATGGAGGCCCGACGATTTGCAGGCCGATGGGGAGGCCGTTCACATAAC
>JAABUQ010013243.1_pt1 | contig 10047 bp, 10 predicted proteins | sample 5560001 | NCBI WGS metagenome assembly JAABUQ01 (sample SAMN10711888, study PRJNA513371) | rock metagenome | isolation source: Antarctica rocks | place: Antarctica: Victoria Land, Finger Mt nord | collected 2015-12-18 | reverse complement strand
ACCGCCGCACGCCGGGGCGTAAGCGCCTACCAAGCCATCCAGCAAACCCTACGCGGACAGGCCGCTACCTACCCGGGTTGAGCAGATACAATGGAACACCAGCCATACGGCCCAGCATCAGCTATGCCCCAACCACAGCGGTCCTGGGTTCGACCATCGCGGTGGCGACCGACACTCCAGGTTTGAAATTCGAAGCGCTACGGATGTCCGCGGTCACTCACGCCGTGAACAACGATCAGAGACGCATTCCCCTGATAGCAAAATCAAATCCGAACAACGCCTACAACTTGACGCTCCCGAGTGACCCAGGCGTCGTCCCGCCTGGCTACTACATGCTGTTTGCAATCAACGGACAGGGAACGCCGAGCGTCGCCCGCACCATAAAGATCGGTTTGTGAGCGTCCACTATGCTCCACCAGCACTCACGTCTCCAGCGCACGTATGGCCGGCTGACATGGAGGCCGCTCAGCCGGGCCGTGGGCGTCCTAATCATTGGCTTCGTGCTCGCGGGGACGGCCAGCACGCCCACCAACGCAGAGAACTCCGCCGTGACTGGACGCCGCATGTTTCTAGGCGAGAGCTCGTTGCAGGGTGTGATAGCAGGACACGCCGAACTCCTTCCTCCGCGGACAGTCTCATGCGGCAATTGTCACCTGGGCGATGCAGGCGTCGGATCGGCCAACTCCTTTGCGCCTGCTTTAGACCGGCCAAGGCTGACGGATCTCATCGCTCGCCGGGGCGGACCGCCGACCATGTTCACGCCCAACAGCTTTTGCCAGACGCTCCGCACGGGTGTTGATCCCGCCTTCATTCTCATCACTCGACGGATGCCGCGTTATATCCTCAGCGATGACCAGTGCCTTGATCTGTGGCGTTACCTTACGGAGACAAGCAATGACCCACCAAAGGAATAAGACCGGTCATCGCCCGGTGCCTCCTTTAGGCAACGCGCGGCTCCTGTCGCGCCGGCCGCTCCTGACCGGCCTGGCTGCTGGCCTCGCGCTTTGCGCGCTGCCAGCGCTCGCGCACGAGGGCATCGGGCCGGTCAGGCCGCCCGTCGAGGTGCCCGACATCAGCGTAGTCTCAAGCGACGGCTATCGGGGCGCACTGCATGGACTGTTGCTCGGACGTGTAACCGCAGTCCAGCTTATGTTCACCCAGTGCAAGTCCATCTGCCCGATTGAGGCCGCGACCTTTGTACGCACGCAGGAGGCCCTGGCAAGCTATCCCGCACACGGTATCCAGTTGCTGTCCCTGAGCATTGATCCGCTGACCGACACACCGGACGTGCTGACAGCATGGCTCGAAGGCCTCGATGCCCGGCCCGGTTGGCTTGCCGCTGCATCCAAAAAGGACGACCTGACGCGCACGCGCACGTTCTTCGACGGGGCCTCCAGCTTTGGCGAAGACCATTCAACCGCGATGAGTTTAATCAACCGCGCCGGCCAGCTTGTGTGGCGAACCTCAGAACTTCCGGCGCCCAATGACGTCGCGAAGCTGCTCACCCAGCTACAAGGCCGGAGCGCCTGAACAGAGATCTCTTTTCGGCCATGGGCAGGATCATGGGCACTGTTCTTTTACGGCGGGTTGATGGGTCAAGCTCTTTGTTGAGAGTTCGCGTTGGCGATGGGTGGCCCTTGTCGGATTATGGTTCTCTCCGCGGTCGGCACAGGCCGCCGCATGATGGCGTCGGAAGCGTTGGCCTCGTGATGCCAACGACGCGGTTGCTCTGATCCATGAGGGCCAGGGCCGCAATGGTGCGCTCGCAGCACGCACCGTGGCGGTGCGGGGCGCGATGCCGTCGATACACGCGCGTGCCGCCGCGGTGCCGCTGGAAATGGACCGGATACGGCTGGCGCAGCCACGGGATGGCACGTTGATTGCACGCCCTGCACCCGCGCCGGTGCGGCCGTGACAGTTGAGGATGGGAAGATGCCGGTGGACTCTGAAGCGGGACGGCGCGGCTTCATCAAGGCGGCGGCTGGGATCGCCCTGGCCCTGCCCGGCGCGCGGGCGGCGCGGGCGGAGGCGCCCAGGCCGGTCTCGTTCCAGTTGTCCTGGATCAAGAGCATCCAGTACGGCGGCCTGTTCGCCGGCGTGGAGATCGGCAGCTTCAAGGACGCATGGGTGGAGCCGGCCTTCGTTGCGGGCGGGCCGACGATGGACCCTGTGGCAAACGTCGCGGCGGGGCGCTCGGGGCTGGGGGACCGGCCCTCGGGCGTGCTTCTGGTCGCCCGGGACCACGGCGTCCCGATCCGCATCATCGCGCAGACCTTCCAGAAAAGCCCGTACAGCGTGCTCAGCCTGGCGAGCAAGCCTATTGACAGCCCAAAGGACATGGTGGGCAAGACCATCGCGACCCCCACCTCCGCCCGCGCGCTGGTGGCGAACATGATCGCGTCCGCCGGGTTGGACCCGTCCTCCGTCAACCTCGTGCCGGCGTCGCCGGACCCGGCGGGGCTGGTGGCCGGGCAGGTTGACGGCTACGTCGGCTATTCCACCAACCAGGGCGTAATGCTGCAAACCCGCGGCGTGGACATCCATGTTTACAACGCGCAGGACCACGGGTTGCCGGACGCGACCGGGGTCCTGTATGGCCGCGCCGACTACCTGGACGCCAACCGGCACCTGGTCGTGGCTTTCCTGCGCGGCGCCATCAAAGGTTGGCAGTGGGCGCTGGCTCATCCGGACGAAACGGCGAAGCTGATGGTCGGGAAGTATGGGGCGCCTGGCCTCAACTACGACGCGCAGCGTGCCGAGATCGCTGCGAGCAAACCTTATATCGAGGCCGGGCTTGGCACGTCGCAGGGCCTGCTGTCCCTGGACATGGACCTGTTCGGCCGCATGATCGAGGTTTACCGCAAGGTGGGCCTGGTCAAGGCGGAGTGGTCGGTGACGGACCTCTGCGATCCCAGTTTTATCAACGAAGCTCAAAGGGCATAGGTTTGCTGGACGCAGCGGCGCCGTGGCGCATCGCCGGGCGGGTGCTTGACTGCTGCGGCGCGTGCGCGGCGCGGCCGGGCACGCTGCACCTGCGGGCCGACGGGATCACGGGCTTCGCCGAGGGGGCGGACGGGGGCGGCGAGGGGCGCTTGCTCATGCCGCCGCTCGCCAACGCGCACGACCATGTGCGCGGCGTGAAGCCAAGCGCCATCGGCGGCTTCGACCTGCCGCTTGAGCTGTGGCTGGTCTACATGACCGGCCTGCCGCCGGTTGACCCCTACCTGGTCGCCGCGGCGGCGCTGGCGCGGCAGGCCCGGGGCGGCCTGGGCTCCATCATGGTCCACTACACCCGCCCACAGGACGCGAGCCGGGTGGGCGAGGAGCTGGAGGTGGTCGCGCACGCCGCGTGCGACGTGGGCGTGCGCGTCGCGATTGCGGTTGCCATGCGCGACCGCAACCCGCTGGGCTACGCACCCGATGACGTGCTGCTGGCCCGGCTCGATCCTTCCGACCGTGCCCTGGTGCAGCAGAAGCTGCTGCGGACCCCGGCGCCCCCGGAGGAGCAAGTGCGGCTGGTGGACGAGCTGGCGGACCGGATCGGCAGCCGCCCCGTGACGGTCCAGTACGGGCCATACGGGCTGGAGTGGTGCTCGGACGCGCTGCTGCGCCGGATCGCGGAGCGGTCGGGCGAAACGGGGCGGCGGGTCCACATGCACTTGCTGGAGTCGCCATTGCAGCGCGAGTACCTGGACCACGCCTTCCCGCAGGGTCCTGTGCGCTACCTGGACGGGATCGGGCTGCTCAGCCCCCGCCTGTCGGTCGCGCACGGGACGCAGTTGCGCGACGACGAGATGGCGCTGCTGGCGGAGCGCGGGGTGATCGTCAGCGTCAACACCAGCTCCAACCTCATCCTCCGCAACGGGGTGGCCGGGATGGCGGCCATGCACCGGCACGGCGTGCGGATCGCGACCGGGCTGGACGGCTTCTCGGTGGACGACGACGATGACGCGCTGCGCGAGTTGCGGCTGGCCTACATGCTGCACCGCGGCCGGGGGCTGGAGGAGGGGATGCCGCTCGGCGCTCTGATGCGCGCGGCGTGCCAGACAGGGCGGGAGGCCGTGACCGGCCTGGCGCCTGCGCCGCTCGGGGCCGGTGCGCCGGCCGACCTGCTGGAGATCGACTACGCTGCGGTGTCGGAGGGCGTGGCCGTGGAGCTGGAGGAGGCCCGGCTGCTGACTCACCGCGCGACTGGGCGCCACATCGCCGGCATGACCGTGGCCGGCCGCGAAGTGGTGCGCGCGGGCACGGTGCTGGGCGTCGACCTGCCGGGGATCGAGCGGGAGCTGGACGCCCAGGTCCGCCACGGCGCGGATGCGTTCCGGTCCTGGCAGGAGGTCGGCGGCCGGGTGCGGGCGCGGCTGCAGGAGTTCTATGCCGCCGGGCTGCACTGCGGCTAGCGCGATGTCCCGCACCATCACCATCACCGGCGCATCCGTGGTGTTCCAGCGGCGCGGCGCGTCCGTCGCGGCGCTGCAGGACGTTGACCTGACGGTCCCGGCTGGGCGGTTCGTGTCCATCATCGGGCCGAGCGGCTGCGGCAAGTCCACGCTGCTGCGGCTGATCGCCGACATCCTGCCGCCCAGCGCCGGCACGATCGCCATCGGCGACGCGCCGCCCCGCACGGCGCGGCGGGAGCACGCCATCGGCTTCGTGTTCCAGCAGCCGACGCTGCTGCCGTGGCGCACGGTGCGGCAGAACGTGGCGCTGCCGCTCGACGTGGCCGGACGGAGCGCCCGGCGGTCCGGCGGCACGCCCGACGAGCTGCTGGACCTGGTCGGGCTGTCCGGCTTCGCGGACGCCCTGCCGTCCGAGCTGTCCGGCGGGATGCAGCAGCGGGCGGCCATCGCCCGTGCGCTGGTGCTGCGTCCGGACGTGCTGCTGCTGGACGAGCCGTTCGGCGCCCTGGACGAGATCACCCGGCAGCGCATGAACCTGGAGCTGCTGCGTATCTGGACCGAAAGCCGCACCACGGCCCTGCTGGTGACGCACTCCATCGGGGAGGCGGTGTTCATGTCGGACGAGGTGGTCGTCATGTCGCCGCGGCCCGGCACCGTGGTGGCGCGGCTGCCGGTCCGCCTGCCGCGCCCGCGCACGCTCGGCATCCTCCGCAGCCCGGACTTCAGCGACGCGGTCAACCAGGTGCGGGACGCGCTGTTCGGCGGCGAGGGCGAGCCGGCCGCCGGGCCGCTGGCCGAGGTTCACTGATGCCCTTGAGAACTTGGCGCCCTGCGACCGTGCTGCTGCCCCTTGGGGTTGTTGCCGCCGTGCTGCTGCTGCTGGAGTTGCTGGTCCGGGCCGGTCGGCTGCCAGATTTCCTGCCCGCCCCCTCGGCGTTGTGGGCTGCATTCAGCGCACGCCCGGCGGTCCTGGCAGACAGCATGGTGCCGACGTTGCAGAAGGCGGCGGCGGGCTTTGCCATCGCAGCGGCCCTGGCGTTGTCGGGAGCGGCGGTTGCGGCGGTGGCAACGGCGGCCTACGCGCCGATCTACAACCTTGGCGCCACGCTGCAAAGCATCCCGGTCATCGCCACCACGCCGCTGTTGGCGACGTGGCTCGGCACCGGGCCGCCGACGCAGATCGTGATCGCCGTGCTGGCGAGCCAGTTCCCGATGCTGGCGGGGGCGATGCAGGGCTTCCGGGCGGTGGACACGCGGCAGCGCGAGCTGTTCCACACCCTGTCCGCCGGGCCGGTGCAGCGGCTGCGCTACCTCATCCTCCCGGCGGCGGCCGGATACGTGTTCGCCGGGTTCAAGGTGGCGGCGCCCGCGGCGGTGCTGGGCACCATCACCGCCGAGTGGGCCGGGGCAGAGCGCGGCGTCGGCGCGTTGATGCTGAACGCACTGTTCTCCTACGACCCGCCGATGGTTTGGCTGTCGGTGATCGCGGCCTGCGTGCTCGCGGGCGGCGGCTATGGGCTTTGGGCCGCGGTCGAACGGGTGGTGGTGTTCTGGGAACGCCCGGCGGAGCTGCTGCCGTGAGCGCGGCGGGGTGGCTGCGCCGGGCCGTGGTCCGGGTTGCCGTGGTGGCGGTGCTGGTGCTGCTGTGGCGGGGCGCCATCGCCGCCTGGGCAATCCCGCAATACCTTGTGCCAAGCCCCGGCAGCGTCGCCTGGGCGGCGGTGTCGCACCCGGGCGTGCTGCTGGCACGGGCAGGCTACACGCTCGGCTCGGCATTGACCGGGCTGGCCGTGAGCGGGGTGTTCGCCGCGCTGCTCTCGCTCGCGTTCACCGGCAGCCGGCGGCTGGCGCAGGCGGCGCTGCCGCTGGTGGTCGCGTTCCGCTCGGCCCCGGTCGTGGCGGTCGCGCCGCTGGTCATGCTGATCGCCGGGCGCGGGATCGGCACCAGCGTCATCGTCGTGACCATCGTGTCGTTCTTCCCGCTGTACGTGAACCTGCTGCGCGGCCTGTCGGCGCCGGACCGCACGGCAGTGGAGCTGATGATGGTCACGGGCGCCACCCGGTGGCAGCAGCTCCGGCTGCTCCGCATCCCGTATGCGATGCCGTTCCTGTTCACCGGGCTGCGCGTGGCCGGCGGCAGCGCGATCCTTGGGGCAATGCTGTCCGAATGGTTGACCGGTGCGCCTGGCCTCGGAATGCTGATCCTGGCATCCGGCGACATGCGGGAGATCGAGCTGCTATGGGCGGCGACGATCCTGTCGGCGCTGGTGGCGCTCGCCGTGTTCTGGGCAACGTCCGCAGGGGAGCGCGCGGTGCTGGCGTGGCGGCGGTGAGGAGGGACGCACCTTGGACTTGAAGCTCAGGGGCCGTGCGGTGATGATCACCGGGCCGGCCAAGGGCATGGGCGCGGCCATCACCCTCGCCTTCGCGCGGGAGGGCGCGCGGCTGGCGCTGGCCGGGCGCGACCTGGCTGCGATTAGAGCCTGTGGCGGCCGAGGCCCGTGCCCTGGGCGCCGAGGCCGTCGTGCTCGCCTGCGACCTGACCAGCACGGAGTCCTGCGACGCCGCGGTGCGCACGGCGGAGGGCGCGCTCGGCCGTGTTGACGTGCTGGTCAACGTCGCCGGCGGGTCCGGCCCGATCGGCAAGACCGGATGGGAAACGTCGCGCGCCGAGTTCGACGAGATCGTGACGCTCAACATGGCCGGGTGCTTCAACACCATGCGGGCCGTGCTGCCGGGCATGGTCGCGCGGCGGGACGGCAAGATCGTGAACGTGGGCGGGACGTTTGGCATGAGGGGGCGGGCCGGACGGATGGCCTACTCCGCGTCCAAGTGGGGACTGCGGGGGATCACGAAGTCCATGGCGCTGGGGGCCGGGCCGTTCAACGTCAACGTCAACTGCGTCGCGCCCGGCATGGTTGACGGCCCGCGCTTCCGCGGCAAGGTGGTGCCGGAGATGGCGGCGCGCCTCGGGATAGCGCCGGATGCGGCGGCGGAGCGGCACGCCGCCGACTACGCCCTGCGGCGGATCACGCAGGGGGAGGACGTGGCGAACGCCTGCCTGTTCCTCGCCTCGGACGCGGCACGCCAGATCACCGGGGTGGACCTGCTGGTGGATGGCGGCTGGGCGGCGCTTTAAGGGGATCGGGCATGGCGGAACTGGCAGACCTGGTGATCGCGGGCGGCACCGTCGTCACGGAGGCCGCGGCGTTCCCGGCCAGCGTCGCCGTGGGCGGCGGGCGCGTGCTGGCCATCGGCGCCGCCGGGTCCATGCCGCCTGCGCGCGAGACGCTGGACGCCACGGGGCTGCACGTCCTGCCGGGTGCGATTGACGTTCACGTGCATTTCCGCGAACCCGGCTACACCCACAAGGAGGATTGGGACACCGGCACCGCCGCCGCGGCGATGGGCGGGGTGACGACGGTGTTCGAGATGCCGAACGTGAACCCGCCGACCGGCACGCGGGCGGCGCTGCGGCTGAAGCAGCAGGCGGCGGCAAAGGCGCGGGTGGACTACGGCCTGTATGGGCTGCTGGCCGAGGACAACATCGGCGAATTGGAACACCTGGTCGAAGGCGGGGTGGCCGCGTTCAAGTGCTTCATGGGCAACACCTTCGGCAACCTGCCGTCGCCGTCCACCGGGGCGATGCTGGAGGGCTTCGAGATCCTGGCGCGGCACGGGCTGCGCATCTCGCTCCATGCCGAGACCGCGTCCATCATGGCCTGGCGGCAGGAGCGGCTGGTGCGGGCCGGGCGGCACGACCCGCTCGCGCACCTCGCGTCCCGCCCGGCCATCGTCGCGACCGAGGCGGTGTCCCGCGCCTGCGTGCTGGCGGAGTGGACGGGCGCCCGCATCCACATCCTCCATATCTCCTCCGGCGACGAGCTGCGCCCGCTGCGGGACGCCAAGGCGCGCGGCGTGGACGTGACCGGCGAAACCTGCCCGCACTACCTGCTGTTCGACGAGCGGGCCTACCACGACCTCGGCCCGGTCATCCGCGTCAACCCGCCGGTGCGCGAACGGGCGCACCAGGAGGCGCTGTGGCGCGGCCTGGCCGACGGCACCATAGACATGATCGCCACCGACCACGCGCCGCATGACCCGGCGGAAAAGACGCGGAACGACATCTGGCAGGCGGACTGCGGCTTTCCCGGAGTGGAAACCCAGATGGCGCTGATGCTGGACTGCGTAGCGGCTGGGCGGCTGGCGCTGACCGACTATGTGCGGCTGAGCGCCGGCGCCCCCGCCCGGGCCTTCGGCCTTTACCCGGCCAAGGGCGCGCTGCTGCCCGGCTCGGATGCGGACATCGCGGTGGTGGACCTGGCGCGGGAGGACACGATCACTGCCGCCGCGCTGCATTCCCGGGGACGCATCACGCCGTTCGAGGGAAGGCGGGTGCGGGGCCTCCCGGTGCATACGCTGGTGCGGGGCCGCTTCGTGATGAAGGGCCGGAAGCTGGTGCAGGACAGCCTGGGGTGGGGGCAGCCGGTCGCACGCATCCAGCGCATGGCTGAACCACGGCCGCGCAACACGGACCAGACCCTCGCGGCCGTGACGGCGGCCGGCTGACCCGCTCGCCTGGCCATGCCGCTGCCTTGGCCCGCTGGGCACCACCTGCCCGCCCCCGATGCGCCCGGTGGGAGTCACGGTCCCATGCTGCCCGGCAAGGCTGGGGGGATGGCGATGCTGCTGGTAGCCGGCGGGTTGGTTTGCGATCACGACGGCAACACCGACCGCCCGACAAAGGCGGACATCCTGGTTGACGCCGGCCAGACCGTGGCCGTGGGGCGGAACCTGGTCGCGGGGATGCCTGGCGTCTCGGCGCTCGATGCCCATAACCGCCTTGTGCTGGCAGGGTTCGTCGACGCCCACTACCACTTGCATGACGCGCTGCTGAAGGGGTTCTTCGAGGCGATCCCTGTCGAGCCGTGGTTCCTGGCCACGCTCGGCGGCGCGGACTGTAATGTGGCACCAAACGCCATATGCCTGCCATTGAGGCGAATGCTCAACAAGAAGTCGAGTTTATGGTTAGGCGCCACTCATCTCGGTGCTCGTCCAGGCTTCATGCCCTGTTATTGTGCGCAGCAGCGGTTGATCGCCTTGTGATCGGTCGTTAAGCTCCGTGAAACAGATTACGATCGAGGCAGTGATGCCGAAGCCAAAACTGTCCCTGGACCAAGTGGCCATGACGTTCGTCACGAATGGCAAAGCCTACGAAGCCTTGGCGCCGATCACCGTGGCCGTCGAGCGCGGGCGCTTCGTCAGCCTCATCGGCCCGTCCGGCTGCGGGAAGAGCACGTTGTTCAACATCATCGCCGGGCTGCTCACGCCCTCCGCCGGCGCCGTCCGCGTGAGCGGGGAAGACGTGACGGGGCATGTCGGCGGCGTCGGCTACATGCTGCAGAAGGATCTCCTGCTGCCATGGCGGACGGTTCTCGACAACGTCGCCCTTGGCATGGAGATACGGGGGACGAAGCTTGCCGCCGCCAGACGCGCGGCGCAGCCCTACCTCGAACGATACGGTATCATGTAGCATCCGCCACCACGGCCTTGTTCCGAGGAGTAGGGTCGTTCGGCTACCATCCTGAACCTTGATCCAGGATGGAGAGTTTCGATGGCCGAGCCGCACGTCATGGACGCTTTGCGC
>JAABUQ010013242.1_pt1 | contig 10048 bp, 13 predicted proteins | sample 5560001 | NCBI WGS metagenome assembly JAABUQ01 (sample SAMN10711888, study PRJNA513371) | rock metagenome | isolation source: Antarctica rocks | place: Antarctica: Victoria Land, Finger Mt nord | collected 2015-12-18 | reverse complement strand
TGACCCCTTCCGGTCAAGTGGGCGGGTGGCGTAGAGTGCGAGCATCATGCGGACGGTGAAGGCAACGAGGCATGCCAGCTGATGCGATCCACGAATGCGGGTGCGGCCCGTGCCGGCGGGGTGAAGCCCACCCTAGCCGTGAATACCACCGGCAAGTGAATTTGCTGCTCAGTCGGTTGGATGAGCAGCAGCGGCGCTGGTTTCTGGCAGTGGAATCCGAGCGGCTTGGGTATGGGGCTGACCGTATTTTGTTCGAAGTCACTGGCGTGGATGAAAAGACCATTCGTCGGGGCGGGTGGAGTTGGCTGGTTCTCTGGTAGACCGCCCGGTCGATCGGATGCGCCAGCCGGGTGGCGGCCGGCCGGCGACGAAAAAAAAAGCGTGAGCATCGTCGCCACAGTCAAGGAGCTGGTCGAGCCGGACACCGCGGGCGACCCGATCACGGGTCAACTCTGGGTGCGCAGCAGTTTGCGCCGCATTCGCGATCGGCTGGAAGCGATCGGCCATCCCGTGAGCGCGCCGACGGTTGGACGATTGCTCAAGGGCCTGGGCTACTCGCTGCGCGTCAACTCGAAGAAGATCGAAGCCTCATCAAACCATCCCGACCGAGACCAGCAGTTTGCCTACATCGCCGTCCAGCGTGCCGCGTTCAGCGTGGCTGGGCTACCGATCTTGAGCGTGGACACCAAGAAAAAAGAGCTCGTCGGTAACTTCATGAACGCTGGTGCGGCCTGGGTGATCGAACCGACCGCGGTCAATGTGCACGACTTTCCTGGTGATGCGCTCGGACGGGCCGTGCCGTACGGGGTGTACGACCTGACCAACAACCGCGGACTGATCTATCTCGGCACGTCCGGCGACACGCCAGCGTTCGCAACCGATGCCATCGCCGCCTGGTGGCAAACGGACGGGCAAGCGACCTATTCGGCCGCGACCAGGGAACTCCTGCTGCTCGCCGACGCAGGTGGCAGCAACGGGTGTCGTGTTCGAGCCTGGAAGGAACGCCTGCAGGTGCAAATCTGCGATCGCTTCGGCCTCACGGTGACCGTGTGCCACTATCCGACCGGATGTTCGAAGTGGAACCCGATCGAGCGCAGGTTATTCAGCCACATAAGTTGTAACTGGGCCGGCGCGCCACTCCGCACCTGGGACACGCTGCTGGCCTTCATCCGCGGCACAACGACCGCTCCTGGCCTGACGGTACAAGCCATCTTCCAGGACGGCGACTACCCCACCGGCCAGAAGGTCACCGATGCTGAGATGGCGGCTCTCCGCATCGAACCACACGCGATCTGCCCGCAGTGGAATTACACCATACGACCACGGACTGCAGCCCGTACCTCGGCGTGACTCCGGGAACTTGTTCTTTAACGCCCCCTAAGCTGCATGGTCCTGTTTCGCGAAGGAACACATACTGCGACACGGAAATTGGACCGCTGAGGAGCCACTCTGCCGATATGTTCGGCATCTGCCGCGGCCGGGTATCGCCCAAGGGCTGGTCTGAGGCATTCCGAATCTATGTGTCCAACATTTCCGTCGCCAGGAGAATGAGGCTCCCAATCGCTGCTCCAGACACAGTCTGAGAGCCCGCAGGCAGCACGTGATGAACGCCCGCCCGTGTTGCCCATTGCGCGACCGGTCATTTTCGGTGTGCTGTGCAGTCTTAATGGCTGTGCGGAAGATCATCGAATATACCCTTGTTTCACTTGACGGCGTCTTCTCGGACGAAGGCGTCGGCCGCTTTTTCGAGTTCCGCGATGAGGCCTACTTGAGGGAGGGTCTCGGTCAACTCCTCGGGTGTGAGGCGATGCTGATGGGCCGCACGACGTACGCGGGTTTCTCGAGGCTGTGGCCCGGGGCGAGACCACCCCTGGGCCGACCGTTTGAACGCCATGCCAAAGTACGTGTTCTCGTCGAAACTGGAAACAGCCACCTGGAACAACTCGACCGTCCTGCGCGGCGACGTGGTTTCCGAAGTGGCGCAGCTCAAGCAGCAGCACGGCGACAACCTTCTCATCTGGGGACATGGTCTGCTCGCCGAAACGCTGCTGAAGCACCAGCTGATCGACGCCATCGATCTCTCGATCCACCCCCTCATTCTTGGGCGGGGCAAGTTGTTCTTCCGCGATGATCAGCACGCGACGTTGAGGCTCGTCGCTGCAAAGGCATTCGCCAAAGGCATCGTGAAGCTCACGTACGAGCCCCGCTATGTTGACAATCCGGTTGGCTGAGCGCTTCGCGGTCGACGAGGTTGAGCTTGCCGCGGCGCTAGATGGTGACGCCGAGGCGTTCGGCCGGCTGACCGACAGGTACACCCGCGAGCTGCACGTGCACTGCTACCGCATGCTGGGCTCCTTTCATGACGCGGAGGATGCGGTGCAGGAGAGCTTGCTGCGAGCCTGGCGCCACCTCGGGACGTTCGGGCGGCGTAGTACGTTTCGAGCCTGGATGTACCGCATCGCCACTAACGTCTGCCTCAGCCGCGGACCTCGCCAACATGCAGACCGCCAGTTGCCGGAACCAATTGCCCAGGCGGTCGGCAAAGGCTCCGACCCGGCCATCAACCTCTCCCCGTACCCTGACGCGCTGCTCGACGAGCTCGAGGCAACCTCAGGGGACCCCGCCGCCGAGTACGACCTGCGCGAAAGCGTCCAGCTTGCGTTCTTGGCTGCCGTGCAGCTGCTGCCGCCGCGCCAGCGAGCGGTGCTCATCTTGCGCGACGTGCTCGGCTGGTCGGCGGCCGAAGTGGCCGACGCGCTCGATGCGACGATCGCCAGCACGAACAACGCGCTGCACCGCGCGCGGGCGACCATGGACCAGCAGCGCGCCGCCGGCCGACTGCAGTCGAGCCGCATCGTGCCGACCGACGACGTCGAGCAATCGCTTGTACGGCGATACGTAGAAGCCTGGCAGGCGTGTGACATTGATAAGCTCGCTAAACTTCTGAAGAACGACGTCGTCCTGACCATGCCGCCACTGCCGATGCGCTACACGGGCCGCGCGGCGGTGACTGAGTTCTACGCGGCGGTCCCGTTTGCCGGGGTCGGCCGCCTCAGCTTTATCCCAACTCGCGCCAATCGCCAGCCGGCTGTGGCTGTCTACAGGCTCGATCTCAACATTCAGATGTATCGCGCCCTGGGCATTTGGGTGCTTCGGGCGGACGGTGGTGCAATCGCCGAGATCACGGCATTCGTGGATTCAGCGCTGCCGACGGTGTTCGGCTTACCAACTGAGTTCCAGGACGATCCTGGTGCGCAATCTTCCTGATGGAGGTGTTTGTGATGCCCGATTTATTGCTCGAGGTGGCCATCGCGACAACGCCTGAGCGAGTCTACGCAGCCATTACCGAACAGGCGGGTTTGGCGAGTTGGTGGACTCCAGACGTGGTTGCCGAGCCGACCCTCGGTTCGGTCGCGGAGTTTCGCTTTGGAGGTCGGCGGTTCGTCGTGAACATGGAGATCACCTCGCTCGAGGCCGGCCGCCGCGTGTCCTGGGCGGTCAAGCAAGGGGCGCCCGAGTGGGCCGGCACGCGCGTGACCTGGGACCTCACACCAGTTGATGGTGGCACCCGAGTGCGCTTCGGCCACCACGATTACGCTTCCGTCGACGGATCGTTCGCCAGCGTCGGCTACAGCTGGGCGTGGTACTTGAGCAGTCTGAAAGACTACATCGAGACGGGCCGGGGCAGGCCAGGTCAACTGCGGCCGTGAACGGCGAACCCATACCTCCGTCCGGCTCCGTCATGCAGTTACGAGATCACCACCAGGATAGGAGAACCTGCAGCACTTGATCAGCCTCCGCACTCGCTCGTTCACTACCCCAGCGAGGGATTGCGATCGGCCGTCACGCGGTTCGTCCACATTACCGTCGCGCACGGCCTGGTCCGATCGTAAGAACGTATCGAGCTACGGCCCGCTCGGGCGCTCAGGGACCGAACCGGGCCGCCACAAATAACCGAGATGCCACGCGTCGCTCGGATTAGACGGTTTCGACGTGAAGTCTGCGATTTTGCCGTTATGCACCCAGATTGTGTTCGTCACACGCAATGGGTATTCCAGTTGGCGCCAATCCTGGCGGTATACATCCGCATTCCAAGCTGCGCCGACCTCGATAGTTCGGTAGTCGTATGCTTCGATATGGATCGAGGCTTGGACTTGTTGCTGCACCCACAGGCGGATCTCGAACTTGCCCCAGGCGTACCTATCGGCGGTGACTGTAGGGCCCGAGTCCTCTTCGCCGAACAGTTGCACGACCGCATCTGCGTCATAAGCATTTAGCGCGGCTGTAAGAGACTGCGCCAGCTCGATGCTTGTTGCAGGTTCAGCGCTGAATTCACTCGGTGTTTTCATCGACGAGCGAATGCCCTCAGGCAGCAAACGGAGCGCGAACGTGAACGCACCGACAACCGCAATGACGAACAGTACCGTTGATAAGGGGAGGCCGCCAAGCGTGTGTGCGGACCAGCCTCGGCGCCGTGAACTGGTCTTCGGGGCAAGCGGGTTGGTGTCCTCCATTGATGGGCGCGACAGGTCGAGCCCGTGAAGGAGGGCTCCGTATCGAGTACCGCAGTGTTCCGTAGACATGTGTCCCTTACTACGCACAAAGGCGGATTGGGCTAGTTGTGCTTATACAACTGGGGTGGGCGGCGGTTGGTAGAGGCCGCTCGGTGTGAACATCGATTCTGGGCTTGGGGTATTCCCCACGCCCTGAGCCGGCACCGTCGGTTTGTGAAGCTCCCCAGGGGGCCAGGTAAGTGTCCATGCTGGGTCGGAGTTCGTTGATCTACGGACTGGCGTCCGGGATCCTGTTTCCCTTTCCTGATGGCTCCCGGGGCTCAATCACGGCCGCCGTGCGCAGAACGGCCAGCTTTTTCGGCCTCGACGGTGTAAGGCCACAAGGCGTTCCGATCCGTAATAGGTTCTAATTGGCTCACTTGCCCAAGAAACCGCAGTTCGTAGCTTCACGCGCCGCGTGCATGTCAAGGGCGACTGTTTGCCGCCAACCCTCTCGGCCTTGGGAAGGAGGGCGCGGCTGGATCGTCGATCTACGGGGAAAACCGTAGACTAGAGTCGGGGAGCCCAGCGTAGTGAGCCCCACCGATGCGGTTCTCGGCTGGTTAGACGCCACATTAGCTACACCCCATCCTGGAAGTGCCGTTTGATGGCGTGCAACGCGCAGCCGGACAGGACCGTACTCCATTGCCTTGAGCGCCTTTCAACCGCGCAAACCGCGGCACAAAAGTCAGAACTGTTGATTCATCAGGGTGCACCGTCGCTGGTGATCGGGCAGGTGCGGTTGCCTGTCGATCAATAAACCTAGTCCTCGACGGCGCCGCCCGTCGAGTTGATGACGTTTGACGTCATCATGCGCGCCCTGTCGGACGCGACAAACGCCGCGGCCTTCGCGGTGTCGGAGACGCTTGAGGTGATCCCCAACATGGTCAGGTTTGCGAGTCGACCCAACGCTTGCTCCTTCGTGACGTTCATCCTACCGACCATGGCTTCCATCGATTGCTGGATAGTCCGGCTGTCGGTCATGGCGGATGAACGTACACACACGACTCTGACGCCAGCGGGACTGACATCTAGCGCTAGGGTCCGCGTCAGGGACTCAACGGCGCCGAACGCGGCGCCAATTCCGGTCGTGCCCTCTATATGCGCACCGGCCGGTGCGCCCGTGAGGAGAACAATGACGCCGGATCCTTGTTTCACCATGTGACGTGCGGCTGCGCGAGCGGTTATGAACTGCGACTTTAGTACGGTGTTAACGGGGAGCATGAACTGCTCGGTTGTTAGGTTCACAGCGTTTGTTCCGTTTGCGTACTCGTGCGCTTGAGGCCCGACGGCATTGAATACGATGTCGACGCGACCGGCCTGCTTCACGATGTCATCGATGTATCTGTCGACGGCAGCATCATCGAGAGCGTCTATCACCCCGGCATGTGCCCGGCCGCCTGCTGCCGCGATTTGGCTCGTCACCTCTTCCACGTTGGACCTGGTCCGGCCAGCCAAGAAGACCTCCGCACCCTCGGCCGCGAACTCCTTGGCGACGGCGGCGCCAACCGAGCCTCCAGCGCCGAAGACGACCGCACGCTTGTCCTGCAGCATAGCCGGACTATTCATGACATCCTCCACAATTGATTGGTTGACAGGTGATGGTCAACCCAAATTCCGTTACTCCTTCAAGCGGTCTAGCAGACGGCTGAAGTCGTACTTCGTCGTGCTGGGCTTCAACCCTGGCGCAGCTACATCGGGCAACATCGGTGATTTGCCGCGTCACCTCGTCCACATTCGATTTTGTACGGCGGGACGCGAAGACTTCCGCAATGTCCGCAGCACACCTAAGAGCGACCATGCGGCCAACCGAGCCTCCACCGCAGAATACAATCCTATGCTTGTCCTGCAGCATTGGCGACCTAGTCAGCCGCCACACATAAGGAGTTCGTGACGACGATCAAAAACGAGTCTCCCTTCGATCAGTCAGCCAGCTCACGGCCGGCTAGAGTTAGAGCTGATCAGTAAATCGGCCACCCGAAAGGTGCCGCCACCAGATGAGACTCCGGATGGAGTCCAAAATGACCGGTTTTGATCATTGATTCGTGCTGCGCCCGCTGTGGGTTGCAAGCCTGTGCCGGTCTTGCCATAGCCGTGGCTCCATATACGACGTTGGTGATGGCCACGGTGCCGATCCTGCGCAGCCAGTTTCCATGTGCTGCTCGAGGCGGTCGCCGTCGAGCGGACGGGCGCGGGCTCGACTAACACGGTACAGGCAAATCACTCGTCTATGGGAAGGCGCTGAGCAGCGGGCAACCAAAAGGGGCTGGCTCGACCCGCAGTCGCACTTCCTTGTACCAGCTTGACCTGGCGTTCAGCGCGCCCTGCCCGCTGCCGTGGGCTATATGTGGAGAGCGTGGAATCCTCCTGCTGCGAGGTCCTGGCACCACTCGCGGGAATCTATACCGGGCCATGAGGTTTTCTCCACCGACCCCGAAAAACCGTAACCGATGATGGGGGCCGCAGATGATCAAGTAAATTAGCGGAGGGATCATCGCCAAGTCGAGCCCTTCGCGATGTCGGTCCGTGCACCAAATACCGACGAATGCGACGGCCCAGACCAACGCGTAGGCGAAGTGCATAAGCACTTACAGGTGAACGTTGAGTCCAAGGTTCTCCAGGAAGGCAGTGGGGCGGTACATTGAATGGCGCCAACCGCAGTTTGATGTCCAACTCCACGACGCCCGACATCACCAGACCGCCCAGTGCCCGACCGGCGCGGCTTTAGCCACTTCATGGTCTCGTCCCTTGCAAGTGTGTCGCGTATCGGGCGGGCGCACCTGCGCCGATTAGCACGACCGGAGCTTCACGAGCAGCGCCACGACGAAGACCAGGTGCTGCTCCTGCGGATCAGCAAGTCCACTCAGGGCCACCGTGCCGACCGCGGCCCCAACGAACACCCCGCCGCGAACCGGAGAGGTTGCCATGCCGCGAGTTTCCGGGAGAACCTAGGTCGCCGAGGTCTGGACGACCGAGTGCAGCGATGACTAGGCAAGGGGCGCCGCCCCTTGAAATCCCCGTGTTGACGGGCGTAGAAGGGCGGCACGGCGGGCCGTCCTACGATGGGAGTTGTCCGACACCTATCGTCAGGAGCGTCCGCCGTGAACCCGTTCATCGAGCACCATCAGCAGAGCATCCGCTTTCAGTACTCGTGCTTCGATCGTATGCTGCTCAACGCTGTAGTACAACCGATGCAGCGACCGGCACTGATCGTCGGCTACCTCGACAAGTGCAAGCGCGTCCCGTCAATAACGAGGGCCTATTTCCGCCAGGTGTCTGAGGACTACCACTGCTTCGTCAGTCAGCTCGCTTCAACGCAAGGCGTGCAGATCGTCGAGCCACCCAAAGGCGTGCGGCGAGAGGACTGGGTTGAGCCCTTCTACAAGGCCTTCGGCCGGCGTTTCGGGATCGTGGTCATCCTCAAGAGCCGCGAGAACGCCAGGGTGGCCGTGAGCTACGCGACGCCCAGCGGCGGCAACCGCATCGAGGTGTGTACTCGATTCGTGTGGCAGTACTACTTCTATCTGCGGGACCAGGACTTGGGCCGCATGTTCCTGCGCATCTGCCCGTACTTCCCGTTCAACACTCGGGTCTGCGTCAACCAGCACGAACACCTGGCGCGCCAACTGGAGGATGAAGGCGTCTCGTTCCGTAAGGCCGCCAATGCGTTTCTGAGCTGTTCCGATGCCGAGCGGCTGCAGCAACTTCCCGATGGCTTCACCCCGGCGGACCTCGAGGTGCCCATCCAATGCTGGTTGCGTCAGCTGGTGCCGTTCTACGCCAGCCCAGATCCGAACCGAATCTCCGAATATGTGTACCGGCTGTTCGACAGCCAGGTCGAGTACTGCACCAACCTGATCTTCAGGCAGCGAGCAGCACTTGACCGCATAGCTGACCGCTTGCTGGACCTGAACCGGAACATCGGGCGTCCCGACAAACTCAGCACGGTCTTCGGCTACCGCATCACCAAAGCCTACCGCGGCGGGCTGAAGACCCAGATCGCCGACCACCACCTCGGCAATCCCGTCATTCGCAGCGAGTACAAAGACAGCTCCATCAAGCAGTACGTGCGTGACCACCGCGTGCTGCGCACCGAGGCCACCAGCTACAACACACCCGACCTGGGCGTCGGCAAATCGATTCGCAACCTGCCACAGCTTCGGCGTGTGATGAACGGGATCAACGATCGCTACCTGGCCATTCAGCAGGACGTGCTGGAGACGTACATCGATCGTGGGCAGTTGGCACGCTTGCGGCAACCAACCATCAGCCCGAGCGGACGTCGAACTCCAGGCCTGAAGCTCGACGATCCTCGCCTGCTGGCCGTCATGCAGGCGCTCACCTGCTTCGTTCATCTCGCACGCGGCGGCCGTTTTCGGACACGTGATCTGCATCAGCGAGCGGCCGAAACGCTGGGTACGACCATCACCGCCTACCGGTTGGGACAGTTGCGCTACGACCTGGCCAAATTGCGCGCCAAGGGACTGGTCGTCAAAGTGCCGAAGACTCAAACCTATCGCCTGACTCCGCACGGCATGCGCATCTGCGTGCTGTTCCTGAAACTCTCGCAGCGCGTCTACGCGCCATTGGCTGCCGCCAACCTCCAGCCCATCCCTCACGACGCGCAGCTGCCCGAGGCCCGGCGTGCGCACCTCGACACCTTGTACGCCGCCGTTGATCACGCCCTCGATCTCCTACTAGACCATCTCGGGTTCAAGCTCTCCGCCTGAATCTATGCGCGCCCTCCACTCCAACTCACCAAAAACGCGTACCTCCGTCACACATATAGCCCGATAACGGGCTAAGCTAAGTCGGTGTCAAAGAACAACTTCCCGAGTTGAGGTCGATGGTGAGGTGGCTTAACGCGGTCGGAGTGTGTAGCTCCAGGCTGGACAGATTGCGTGCGGCTCTAGGTTGAGCGTGTGCATGAGAGCGTTGCTGACCGTCCAGCCTGTCTGATAGGGGTGGTATTAAGGTTCGCGCCACCAAGTGCAAAGTAGGGCCGGTCCGGCTAGACGGGGAACCGCGGCATGACCCGTCGTACGCCAGTTGCGCCTCGCCGATCGCTAGCTGGGAGTAGGTCTCCAATGACTTGCGGCTGGCGTGGCCGGAGTACGGCTGGATCAGAGCATCGTCGATACCCTGCTTTTTGAGCCAGGTCAGCAGGAAATGGCGGAGGCGATGCGGCGAGATGGGGTGGGCGAGGCCGGCGGCCTCAGCGTAGCGCTCGGCCTCCGACAACCAATGGAAGCCTCATGTCCTGGCGGACGGCAATGGGGATGAAACTGCGCGGTACGCTGGCATTGTGGCCGCGGCGATAGGGTGTTTCTGTTTGGTGCTAAGAGCCCGCAATGGAAGCTGTCTGGGAGCGCGTCCAGTGATTATGAGTGTTGCTGTCTCAGTCGAGACAAGCACGTGGGGGAGCGCGTTGGGAAAGCTGGTATCAGCTTGCCGGTGAAAGTCCGGCCTGGTCAAAGTCGAGCAGACAGACCAGC
>JAABUQ010013241.1_pt1 | contig 10048 bp, 11 predicted proteins | sample 5560001 | NCBI WGS metagenome assembly JAABUQ01 (sample SAMN10711888, study PRJNA513371) | rock metagenome | isolation source: Antarctica rocks | place: Antarctica: Victoria Land, Finger Mt nord | collected 2015-12-18 | reverse complement strand
AAAGGAGACGACCCGTATATTCCACGGGAGTGGAGATGGGTGACCACGTTCGGAGACGATCTCCTCAGACTGATTTCAAAGCCTGCTGAGGAACGTGCGAAATGAGCACGGAGCTATCTTCTCTCGTAGCCGTGGGCGGAAAAGACGGGCGCCGCTTGGCGGGATCGAGCACTTCCCTGCCCTAATCGTACGCGCCGGTGAAAAGGCCACCTACCGGTTTCTGGAATTCTTCACCGCCCAGATTCGTAACCGGAACACACGGAGAGCATATGCCGAGGCAACCCGGTAATTCTTTGACTGGTGCGAGAAACTGGGTTTCGAGCTCGCGCAACTCAATTCCATTACCATGGCCGCTTAGGGGACACCTCATGTCTGTCGCGCATTTACGATTCAAGGCAATACGGAAAATCAAAATGGCGGGTATAACTGGACAGTTGGAGTTTTGACTGTAACGTGGCGTCACAAGGTTGCCAATAACATCGATCCGGCGCTCTGGATGCAGCGACATCAATTGAAAACCGTTCTCCATGCTCATCCGCCATCGTCACGCGCGGCTGTCAACGTCAAGAAGTAGTAAACGGTGGGCGTAACAAGCAAGGAAAGAACCATCGACGCCAGAATTCCGCCAATCACCGCGATCGCGAGCGGCTGAAGCATCTGAGAACCAGGGCCGAAGGCGAGTGAAAGCGGGATCATCCCGGCAATCGTCGCCAGCGCCGTCATCACGATTGGCCGTAATCGCCGCTCGCCGGCTTCGATCATGGCCTCTTTGGGTGAGAATTCTTCGGCCCGGAACTTTTCGTCGGCGTCAAGCAGTAGAATGCCATTTTTCGCAACGATTCCAACCACCATGATCAATCCCATGAAGGAAGAAATATTGAAGGTCGTGTTTGTGATGAGTAGCGCAAAGAAGACACCTGAAGCAGAAAGCAGAGCGGAAGAGATGATCGCTAGCGGAGCCGCAAAGCCGCCGAATTCAAGCAGCAATACGGTGAACAACAGAACGATAGCGGCCGCCAGGACAAACAACAAATCGCGGAATGATTGCTGCTGCTGCTGAAAGAGGCCGCCATACACTACACGAATTGCCGAGGGGATGTGCAGGCTCGCCACTTTCTTCTGGACTAACGCGATGCCGGTACCGAGACTCATGTCTTCCAGCCGGCCAGTGACCGCCACATTGCGCTGCAGGTTCTCGCGGCGAATCTCCATCTGCCCGGGATTATTTTCGACCTGCGCCAGCGTACCAAGGGTCGCCACTTTACCCGTCCCGCTCACTAACACCGTGTTTTCGATGGCATCGAGAGAGGCCCGCGTGTAGGGCGGAAACGTAACGCGAAGCGTGTAGGGGCGGCTATTTACGATCACCGGAACCGGAGAAGGCTCGCCCTGAAAAATGGCCCTGGCGTTCAGTTGGACTTCCTGCGATGTAAAGCCAGCACGTGCGGTCACGCCGCCGTCGATACGGAATGTGAGCGCTGGGCCGCTAATGGTGTCTTCAATGCCGTTCTTTACGTCCTTTACGCTCGGGATGGTCGTAATGGCGTTGCCGACTTTGGGAGCCCACGTCCTCAACAGATCCAGGTTTTGTGAGAACAGTTTGATTTCGATGGGGTGCGGCGAACTCGTTAGGTCGCCGATCATGTCCTCCAGGACCTGATGGAAATCGCACTCGAGCTTGGGATACCGCTTGTGGATCTTCTCGCGTATGTCGGCAATGACTTCTTCGACACTGCGGCTGTGATTGGACTTGAGAATAACGGAGAAATCGCCCATATTAGCCTCTGTCACGGTGTCAAGACCAAGCTGCAGGCCGGTTCGCCGCGAACTACCCTGCAACTTCGGAGATGGAGTGCAGAATCTTCTCGACGTGGTTTAAGACATGATCGGTCTCAGCCAGAGAGGCACCCGCGGGCATTAAATAATCGAGAACGAAGCCACCTTCGTCCATCGCGGGTAGTAGGTCGGAACCTAGGGTTCGATAACAAATAAAAGAAACTACGACTAGGAGCGTACAGGCGACCCCTAACACGACTGGGCGCGCCAGCACTGCCTTGATTGCGCGTGCGTAGAGACGCGTGATGCGGCCGAAGAGGCCAGCCGGTGCAATTTCGCTTTTGGGCGCATATACATCTGCAGAATCGCCGTAATTTTTGCGAGAGCGAAGTAGCAGGTGGCTCATCGTGGGCGTCCAGGTCAGGGCGAGTACGAGCGAAGTAAGCAGCGCCACGCCAACCGTGATCGCCAGCGCACGAAAGAAGGTGCCATGGACTCCGGTGATGGTCACCAATGGCAAAAACACGACGATTGGCGTGACAGTCGAGCCCAGTAACGGGATACGTATCTCACGAATGGCGCTGCGAATGGCTTGCGCCACCGATTGACCACTGTCGCGGTGCAACACGATATTCTCAACGACAACAATGGCATCGTCAATGACAAGGCCCACGGCGGCAGCGAGACCGCCTAGGGTCATAAGGTTGAAGCTCTGGCCTATCGCCCGAAGAGCGATGCAAGTAATTGCCACAGTAACGGGGATGACGAGCCCGGCGATAACAGATGTTCGCCAATCGTGCAGGAACAGGATAAGTATGATGGCTGCGAGAACGACCCCAATGAGAATCGCATCGCGCACGCTCGTGATCGAGGCACCCACGAGCTGCGATTGATCATAAAACGGCTGAAGCACGATGCCTGGCGGAACGACGTGACGTAGATCTTCGATCTTTTTATGAACCTGGTCGGCAACCACGACAGTGTTGCTGTCTGGCTGCCGGTAAATGTTCAAGAGTACAGCCGGCTTACCGTTCGCCATGACGATTGTGTAAACAGGCTTGACGGAGGGCCCAACGGTGGCGATATCGCGTATGCGGATGGGGTTGCCGGATTGAGTGGTTTTCGCAACGATGCCACCGATCTCCTGGGCGTTCTTGGTCTGACCGCTTACCAACGCCAGAACGAGCTGGTGATTATGCTGAAAGAGCCCTGGCGAATCGACCAAATTGCTCTTCGCGATAGCGTCGAGCAGATTCGGTACAGTGACCTGTGACTCAACCAGTTTTTCGGGGTCTGGCTGGATCTGAACCTCCGGTTCCTGACCACCTTGTACAACCACGGTGGAAACACCTGGCAACCGATTCAGCTGAGGCTTGAGGGTGTAATTCGCCATTTGCCATAGCGTGGTTTGCGGAACCGTATCGGAGGTCATGCTGTACCCCATGATCGGGAAAGCAGCGAAGGTCAAACGATTGGTGGTTATTGTGGCGGTAGTGGGCAGAGTGCTTTGGACCCGTGCTGTGGCAGCGTTCACATACTGGAGCGTCTGGAACATGTCGACGTTCCAGTTGAAGAACAAATTGATTTCTGCCGAGCCACGACTAGTGATGGAAAGCACACGATCCAGGCCGGGGATGGAGTTAACAACCTCTTCGATTGGGCGTGTCACGCTGACCTGCATCTGGTCGATCGGCATCACTCCGTTGTCAACACCAACGATAATCCGCGGGAAGTTGGTCGCGGGAAAGACGGCTACCGGAATATTAAATGCAAGATAGGCACCTAAAACTGCTAAGGCAACGATGATGAAGATAATCGACTTCGAGAAGCCCGCGGTCCAATGATCGGAGTGCTCATCTAGTTCTTTTCGCGCGTCGGGAAACGAGAGGTCGTTCATTTGTCGCTGCTCCGCCTCGGCATCTCGGTTTTATCGTCGACTTGCGTAATCGCTTGGACGTCTTTCGCTCCGCTAACAATCCCTAATTGAGCACCTGATCCTGAAGGTTTCCTGAAAGCTAGGAAGGAGGACAACCCAAAACTGCTAGTAGTCAGATCGAAGCCACTCAATAGCTGATAGCGCTCGAATTGTGGAGAATTATCTTAAGCGGATAACTGTCTAGCGTTTGCCTCACGTGCCTTAAAGTCATAAGGGTTGATCGGAACTCCGGAGGCGGGCGGGGTTGGGACAAGCCGAAAGCCGAGCGCCGAACGAGTTCGGAGCTGGAGCATCGAGGTGGTTTGGAAACAGTGTACGCGGAGCGGAGCGAAGAGGAGCAGGCAGTTAAAGAGAATCTGCTCTTCTCACGACGGTGTAGTCAATCGCGCTCGACCCGGATCTTGACGCGATCATTCACAGCTTGCACCAGATCCTGCTTCGTCCCCAGATACCGTTCCGTCGTTTGAATACTCGCGTGCCCCAACAGCAACTGAATTTGTTCCAAATCCCCTCCGGCCTTTCTGCACAGCTTGGCGCAAGTGCGGCGCAGATCGTGCGGGGTTAACTCCGGGTGCCCGATGGCGGCGCCCGAGCGCCGGACGAGCGTGTAGATTAGATCCTCACTCACGGGTTGAAGGGGCGCAAGCCTCCCGCCCTTGCGTAGCGTCCGAAACAAGGGTCCTTCCAAAATCTCCCCGGCTTCGAGCCAGCGATCAAGTCTTGGATGGTTTGCGGGGCCACGCGCAGTCGCGGACTCGCTCCAGTCCTCTGAAAAAGCGATGACTATCGCCAATCAGATTTTGGACGACGTAGCGCTTTCCAGTTGCGAGCAAGTTAGCGAAGTTCTAGCGCGTAAACTTCCCCACCTTAGGACGGGAATGAACTTGTCGATTCCTCAGGTGTCTGTTTTTGGAGCAGAAGGCGAAAGCGGTCTCACTTACATTAGCCAGGGTTTAGGCGCTTACGACTGCGAATTTGTGCCAACTAGCGAATGCTGCGGTATTCGAATGCCCTTCGTTATGGATCAGCTCGTATATTGTCCAAGCGGGGCTGAGTCAGAGATCGTGAGCATCCCGCTAAACCTGTTTAAACCAAGCGAGATTTCACTTCCGTTGTCTAACGGACTGTTGCAGATCGCCCCAGACTTGTTCTTGATAAAAGACACCTGGTATCTGCATTTGGCTGCTCACATATTTATTCGCGACAAGCAGGTAGAGTATCGCATTGAGGGCGCCGGAAACAATGTCAGATATCATTGGCGGGTATATTTTTTGTCAGCTTGCTTAAGAGAGGCAGTGTCATTTGCGAATGTTTTGAATAATGCGTGAAAATCGGGTGTCAAGAGGGCTTCGGAGTCCCCGTTGAGGGCATTCGAGCGATTCTGGAAACTCCAGAAATCGACTCTGGGTGGGCAGGCACTTCGCAGGAGCGCTTCGCCCTCTTGATGGATAGTTGACAGCTGGCGGGTTTCTGCCAGTTGTAGTTCGAACTGGAAGGGCGGAGCGCGTTGGATCCAATTTCCGGTGTAGCTTCGCGAACGCGGCCGCTGTTCTTATCCCCGGGAGCTATGAGGGCGATGATGATTGTAAGTCTCACGCCAGGCAGTGAGCTTACGTTGCGCATCGGCCAAAGAAAAGAAGATCTCTGTGTTCAAGCACTCATCACGTAAACGGCGGCGAAAGCTTTCGACATAGCCGTTCTCAACGGCGCGGCCGGGGCGAATGAATCCAGCTTTAAACCACGCTGTACAGCCCAAGCATTAAGGGCTTTCCAGAAGAACTCACTTCCGTAGTACATGCAGAATGGATCTGCAAAGAAACTGATACGTTGGGAACACCTAGGCACCTAGGCAGAGGATACGGCGACGGAGGCACGCGACCGGAGCGCCGGCTCAGCGGCCAGAATCGTAAGGGATGCGCGGGCTGTCCCGCAGGCCTGGAGATTCTGGCGAGCGCTAGATCTGCAACCAGCCGCTTCAACTTTCCGTTCTCTTCAGTTGCCTTAGTTCGCGCAAACTCGCTCACGCCCACTCCCGCATGCTGCTTCTTCTAAGAATCAAAAGTGGCTGTGCTGATCCCATTCGTCGGCAGATCTCCTTCGTTGCTTCCCCCCTTCTTGCGCCATTAGCGCCGCTACAATCGCTCCTCCGTATGTACTCTCTTCGGCATCTCAGGCACTCCTTGTTGGCCTTAGCCGAAGCCTCTTGTCACTACCTCTTTCAACTCTCAACTGCTATAGTTTTCGGGGTTTGGGTCACCTCGACTAGCGTTCAAACAAATCGATCAGATCACTGATCCGGAGTTTGCTTTGGAGCTCCAACTATCTCGCGTCCAAAGCTCTAAGCGACATTCGGGTTCCGGCTCGCCAGATTTCTTGTCCGTTCTGATCCAACAGAACGACATCAAATCTCTTTCCTTGCTGGAGTTCGACGGAAGGTTTGAATGTGGCAACGACTTTGTTGTTCTCGTCTACCAACGTAAAGCTTTGCGCTCGAAGTTCTTTTTCGCTCCTCTGAGAGGCTTGTGCGTGAACGGGTGTCGAGATTACAAAGTGCGAGAGCAAACCGCCTAAAAGACCTGCTGTTAGCGCGAGGATTAGAATGATTGGTCGATTCATTTCTTAAGCCTTTCCATGTACCAGCATAGTTCTTCTGGCGCGGCGTCTCGCAAAGGGTAGATGCTGTTGGAAAAGGCGCCGACTGAATCCCGACCGACGGTTCTTTGGTGTATTGGGAGTGATTTTATGCGCTTGGTCCGGCGCGTCGTTGTTGGCGGGCGCTCTCTGCTTGCCCGCGTTATCGTTTTCGCCTCATGCGGCCAGAACGCTGTCGCGCTGCACTGAAATCGCGGATTGCCAGTCTATATTTTTCAACAGCTATCCACGATTTCAATACACTACTGTTGCAGTTGAATCGAGGATTGGTGCCCTTAAACCGAGGACAAACTCCACGCTGAACTTCGTCCGTGATTAAGATGCAAGAGTGTGGTCCACGGTGAAGGCAGGACGTGCCTGGACTGGTGTTTTGGCGTGCGCGGTTCGTCCTCGATTTACGTGCAGTGGAGTCGCTGCGGTCCGCGAGTTAAATGCAGTAAAGTGACCTTCGGGCTCGAAATCCGCGATTTCAGTGCAGCGCGACAACGCTAGTAAACGCTACATCGACTGCCAGCCCCCTTTGCCCCGGTCTCCAACTTCCAATCGAAAAAGGCGGTCCTGCCTTTAGCCGCTTGCTGCTCTATGCGACTAACCTAGTAGAAGCTTACGCATTTGGATTTCTAGATATTCCGCTTCCTGACAAAAGATCTTTAGGTTGTCTTGCCTCCGCTTAAAACATTTATCCAAACCAGCATCAAGATCTCGCTCGCTCAATCGGGTTAACACTTCACTGGTGAAAGGGTCAGGATAAATCTGGGCCATGATGGCCTCACTTTGAGCAGTCCCTAGAGGCCAGGCCGCAAAGTCTGCCACGGACTTGGGAATCGAAAGCGCCTCTTCTCTTAAGAACTGCATTGCCTCTTTGGAACGTGTTACAAAATCGAGGCTAGTTTTTATACAGTATGCCTTGTAGCCCTCCGGATCCTGCGGGACGGTTCTCAGAACATAGTGGGCCGAAATAGGCAACTCTTTAAATGCATCCCTCACGAGCGCGATATGCTTCCACAATTCGCGCATCTTCTCGAATTCGCTCTCAGTCCTGAGTTTGTGCAAATGCCCCAACGTATCCAATTCAACTTGTGTGCGCCGGGAAATAAGATCGAGCTGGTGCGTTAACTCAAGGTTCAGCCGAGCGTACTCTTGCCGTTGCTTTTCAAGTCCACGCGCGGCCCAGACCTTACCGAGATAACCAGTAAAGCCCCAAAACAATTCCTCCCCCGCCGCCAAGGCTTACGATAATTGCAGCACAGATTTCGGCGACATCTTTCAAGGTCATGGTCATACTGACCTGCTCGCCGAAACTTGCACAAAGGTCGCCTATGATTTCTCCGGGAGGCACTTGAGGCCTTTATTACTCCGCAGCGGCCGAACCGGCTTCGGAGGTTGGGAATCCAAACCGTTTCTTCGGATCCTCAGTTGGCGCTTCGATCAAATGCTGAATTGTCTCGAAAACGTATTGAACTCGGCCGTCTTGCTCCGCTTGCCGCCATTCAAGCTGGTCGAGTCGACTTGCTAATTCCTGGTGCGTGGCCAGCAATTGGCGAAGCTTGACAAACGTTCGCATAATGACGATGTTGACCTGTATTGCTCGCTTGCTTCGTAAAACAGAAGAGAGCATTGCAATGCCCTGCTCCGTGAAGGCATAGGGTCGGTAGCGGCGGCCACCACGCCCTTCGTTTGAAATCGCAATTTGCGACCTCAAAGATTCGTCCTCCTCCCGCGTGAGCTGAAACATGAAATCTTCCGGAAAACGTTCCCGATTCCGGCGAACCGATTCGTTCAGCCTCCGAGTCTCGACTTCATAGAGAACCGCCAGATCGGAATCCAGCAGCACCTTTTGCCCGCGAATAAGTAGGATGCGGTTTTCGATGAGCGGAATAGGCGCAATTTCGGGGCTGGGCATCGATCTCAGGCTCAAACACAGTGTACGGTGAAAGCCCAGAAGATCCGCGCAAAGAACTCACTCGACACGGATCTTGACGCGATCGTTGACAGCCTGCACTAAATCCTGTTTCGTCCCGAGGTACCGTTCGGTCGTCTGAATACTGGCATGCCCTAAGAGCAACTGAATCTGCTCGAGATCCCCTCCTGCCTTTCTGCAGAGCTTGGCGCAGGTGCGGCGCAGATCGTGCGGCGTTAATTCCGGGTGCCCGATGGCGGCCCCCGACCGCCGGACGAGCGTGTAGATCAGGTCGTCGCTGACGGGCTGGCCCGCGGGCCCGAGTCTGTCGCCTTTGCCCAGCGTCCGAAATAGCGGTCCTTCGGCAATCTCCGCCTCCTCGAGCCAGCGGTCCAGCATTCGTTTCACCCAGAGCGGAACCGGCACCGTTCGCACGCGTCTTCCCTTCCCTTGTATGTCGAGCAGCACCCAGCGCTCGTCGCGCAGTTGCAGGTGCCCCACCTCGAGGCGGACGACTTCGTCGCGTCGCAACCCGCAGGCGACCAATAACGCTAGAAGTGCCCGATCGCGCAGGCCGAGGCGGGTTTTAGGATCAGAGACGCCGAGCAGTTTGCCCGCTTCGCCCTCGGTCAGCCATTGGCCCAGGCGCTGGCCGCCTTGCTTCACATTGGGAACCGAAGCGAGCCGCAGGACTTCTTCGGCCGTGAGTGCCCCGCGATCGGCCGCCTGCCGGAAGAGTAGCCGGACAGCGCTCAGCCGCTGATTGACGGAAGAGACCGACAAGCCGCGGGCCAGCAGCGCCGCACGCCAGGCTTCGACCAGCTGTCTCGAAAGCGGCTCGCCGCGTTCCGCTGTCCAGGACAGAAAATCCGCCAGGGCCGTTGCATAAGCCTGCCTGGTCTTGTCGGAGGTGAGGGTCCGGAGAACGGAGTCGATCAGGAGCTGGGGCGAGGAATCCCCGGCGGAAGGGGAAAGGACAAGTTCTCTGCCCCGGCCGCTCATGGGGCGGCCAGGGGGAGACGCAGCTGCGCCGGACGTCCCGGATGCTGCTCCCGCCAGAGCCGGAAGAAGAGGTCGGAGTACTCACCCGGCAACTGTCCGCGAAGATGCAAGCGGGCATGACAGCGACGACACAGCGCAATCTGGTAGGCCGGCCGCTCCGTCCCTGGCCGGCGATGGTGCACGACCAGTCCTTGCTTCGCCAGGCACAGCTGGTAGCAGCCGTCCCGCGTAAGGACCGCTTCCCGGTGGCCGCCGAAGAAACGCCGCGAATGCCGGCGCCGGTCGTAACACGGTCGGCAGAGCCCGGCCGCGATCAGCGCCGTCGTCCCGCAAGCCCGGCACCACCAGGCGGGTTGCATCATCTTCTGGCGCCCGGTTGGGTTTCGGTTGATTCCCTGCCCTGCCCCGCTGCTCCCGCGAGGACGCGAATCCATTCGAGCGGTACGCCGTTTGCAACGGAGGCCTCGAGCAGGGTGCGCTCGAGCCAGGCCGAATCGAGATCGTCCGCCGCGGGCCGGAGCCAGACTCCGGGAAAGGCGAGCGCCAAGTCGGCGGCCGCGACCAGATCGGCGAGTTCGGGCCGGTGGGCGGCGTGCAGGGAATCGATTAAAGCGGCGCGCAGGGCGTCCGCGGGGGAGGAAGGGGTAGCAAGGACGAGGGAGAGGGTGTCAAAGTTCTTATATGGTGAGAATTGAAGTGTCTTCAACCTCGTGAAAGTTTGGGGATTGCTGATTCTCACGAGGGGAAGTCTATTCCTATATCGTGAGAATTGTGCTTATATA
>JAABUQ010013240.1_pt1 | contig 10049 bp, 10 predicted proteins | sample 5560001 | NCBI WGS metagenome assembly JAABUQ01 (sample SAMN10711888, study PRJNA513371) | rock metagenome | isolation source: Antarctica rocks | place: Antarctica: Victoria Land, Finger Mt nord | collected 2015-12-18 | reverse complement strand
GCGGGCCTCGTTCACAACCAAAGCGCGGCCCATGAGTGCGCGGCCATTGCACGCTTGAACCGCCTGGTTGGCTGCGGCATCGTCGCCGATTTCAACAAAACCGAAGCCTCGCGCTTCGTTGCTAATACGATCGCGCAGAATATTTACGCTGGCCACGGCAACACCAGCCTCTTCGAAAAAGGCCTGCAGATCGGCTTCGGTAGCCTTGTAGGGCAGGTTTCCTACGAAAAGCTTAGTCACTTGTCTTTCTCCTAATTGGTTGTTCGGAAAACACGGATTGTCAAGGCTGGGCTATTAACGGGGAAGTCATCCAAGCGGAACCGGGAACTCCAAACCGACTCTTATATCGTCCCACAAGAAATGTAACTCGGAAAGCGAAACCAGAGTCGCTGGCATTTCTACCGGAGCCCCTTCGTCTCGTTTAACGCGGCGTAATCAAGCCCCCCAGCTTGTCTTGCTCCGAAAGCGGTTGGCGGCGAAAGCGCGTTGAGTAGGCCTCCAAATATTTAAGTCCTGATCCCGTGTTATAAATCACAATCTGTTCCTCCGGCTTCAGAAAACCGGTATCGAGTAAGCGTTTTGCCGCAGCCACGCAAGCCCCGCCTTCCGGCGCCCCGAAGATGCCCTCACAACGGGCCATCAACAACCCGGCATCAATCATCCCCTCATCTGAAACCGAGAGGGCGGTGCCGCCGCTCTCGCGAATTGCCCGCAACACCAAAAAGTCGCCCAGCGCTTTCGGTACGCGCAGACCGCTCGCCACGGTGTGCGCGTCTTGCCAGAACTCACTCGATTCGCTGCCTTGCTGAAACGCCCGCGTGATCGGCTCGCAACCTTCCGCTTGCACGGAAATCATCTTGGGTCGTTTGCTGCCAATCCAGCCCAGTTCTTCCAACTCCGCAAACGCCTTCCACATCCCGATCAGTCCGACGCCCCCGCCGCACGGGTACAGGATGGCGTCCGGAAGCTGCCACTCGAAATGCTCGGCCACCTCATAGCCCATCGTCTTCTTCCCTTCAATGCGATAAGGCTCCTTCAACGTGCTGACCTCAAACCACCCTTCGCGTTCTTTGCGTTCGGCCACCATCCGCCCGCAATCGCTAATCAGGCCATCCACCAACGTGACATTCGCGCCGTAGGCTTGACACTCGATAAAGTTGGCTTGCGGCACATCGCGCGGCATGAAAATGTGAGCTTCCATGTGCGCCGCCGCGGCATAAGCGGCCAAGGCACCCGCCGCGTTGCCCGCGGACGGAATTGCGAGTTTCCGCGCTCCCAGTTTCTTCGCCATCGTGACCGCGCAACAAAGCCCGCGCGCCTTGAACGAGTCGGTTGGGTTACGCCCTTCGTCCTTGATCCACAAATTGGCGGCGCCTATCTCTCCACCCAGCGCTTGCGCTCGAATCAGCGGCGTCCACCCCTCGGTGAGCGTCACCGCCTCCTCTAATGGGGCGGGCAGAACAGGCGCATACCGCCACATGCTTCCCACCGCATCTTTCAAGTCAGCCGGCCGCCAGTGCTGGCGGATCTCTTGAAGATCGTAGTGAACCAGCAGCGGTCCCCCACACTCGCAAAGATTCTTCAGTTCATTTGGATCGAACGTCTTATCGCAGCGGCTGCATGCCAGCCCCGAAGCTTTTCCCATCTCTGCTCATCCTAGCGGCTGCTGCCCTGCTGGTGTGTCCTACTCGTAATGGCGGACATCACGATAAGTTCCAGCGTTAAAATCTTACTGCCCTCATTGAGTCCTGTAAAAAACTGCATCCAATCTCCAAGGTGAATTCGGCAGCAAACGGTGGCGGTACAAGAAGCCTCTGAAAGTAGAAATTTTCATGAAGCCGTAGAACGCAAACCCACAGTCATCAAGGTGTTTACGAATGTCCCAAAAGAGGGGCTTACCTATCTGCATCGGTTGAAAAGACACTTCGGCATGGATCAGACTCACTCCACGGAGCACGTTCGTGGCACCGCGAAAAACCTGCAGTTCCGCCCCTTCGGCGTCGACCCAAAGAAGATCCGGCTGTTCCCTTCCAATGAAATATTGATCCAACGTAGTCCCGGTGACGATTACTTCGTCATGGACATGGCAGCCACGCCGCCTCGTATAGTCCGGATTGATCCGAAACAGGGAAGAGAAGCCGATATCTTTGTTATCCGAAAGGGTGGGGTTAACCGCATAGAATTTCATCTCCCCACTCTTATCTGTAACAGCTACTTGGTTGAAGACCACACTCGCATCAGTGACGTGCCCAAGGTTCCTACGGCAGATGTCGGCCGCCATGGGATTGGGCTCAAATATGTGGAGACTCTTGCCATTCAGCTGCTGCAAAAGGTACATGCCTTCCAGCGCATCTCTGCTGCCGATGTCACAAATGACAGGACTTTCAGGTAAGACCTTCTTCGCAAACTGAATGAACTTTGGACTGACTGCCTCAGTCACTTCTCTCGGCCTGTTAAGGCTTTAACGCTTGAAATTCGAATTCCATTAATTTTCCGCGAGGTACCCACGTTCACCAATATACGGTCTGGCTACCGTTGGAATGCCTAGCGTCATCAGCAAGGTGCTATCCGCGCCCGTGATGCAGTACCCGCACCACTGCTTTCGTTGGCCGGCATTTGGTAGAAATACCCCGGCAAGGCCGCTCCGCTGCTCCTTGTCCGAGTTACCTGTCAGAAATTGTGCTAATCATACCAATGCTTTACGTGGGAACAGCCAGCGTGGTCGTACGCCCCGCGCACTAACTTGGGCTGACACTCCAATGTCTCGAAAACTGGCTTTGACCTTCTCCGGTGCGGTGTCACTCGGAAGCTACGAAGCGGGCGTTCTGTATGAGGTGCTCTATGCGCTCAAGCAGCACAACCAGCAACCAAATATTCCAGAAGACCGGAAAATCTACATCGATGTTCTCACGGGCGCTTCCGCGGGCGGTTTGTCCGCTTCACTTGCCGCGCACAAACTGCTTTACGACGCGGACTCGCTCGACGACCCCTACAACAATCCGCTGTACCACGCTTGGGTAACGGATATCGACATAGAAGCTCTTCTGAATTTCGCGCCCGGCGAACCACCGGACAGCTCCGTCTTTTCATCGGATCTAATCGACAAACTGTCTTACAAGTACCTGCTCGCCCGCTATGATCGCGGCACGCCGCCACCCGTCAAAACCCACGCCGCCATTGGCCCGGAGCAAACGTTGCGCCTGGGCCTGGCGTTATCGAATCTCTGCGGCGTCGACTATAGCCGCGGCACGTTAGGCGCCGGCACCTTCACATACACCCGCTTTCAAGACGAGCTGACGAAAACCCTCGGCCTCGCCGACGATTCGCGAGACTCCTGGCTGCCTATTCAGAAGGCCGCTATCTCCTGCGGCGCCTTTCCTTTTGCATTCCGCGTGCAAGATCTCGAGCGCAACATAGACTGCTATAACTCGTCTCCCTTTTTCAATCCCGCCTGTTTCGGCGGGCAAACCACCCGCTCCTTTACTTACACCGATGGCGGCGTCTTTCAGAACGAACCGCTCGGGCTAGCCAAGAATCTTGTCGACTCTATCGACCGGCACCGCGACTCTGACCAGCGCGCCTATTTATTCATCGCGCCCAATCCGCATTCTTCGACTGCCCGCGATTCGTTCAGCGCCAAGACCGGGAACTTCAGCAACGTTGCGGTCCGGCTCCTCTCGGCCATCTTCAACCAAGCGCGTTTTCAGGATTGGATCGAAGCCGAGAAGGTCAACGGACGGATTGCCGCGTTCAACTCGCGCGCCCTTGCTCTGCACCGGCTTGCCCAGGAGGGAACGGTCACGGCGCAGGCGATGCAGCCGCTGGGAACACCGCTGCTTCCCCTGTTCTTCGGTCGAGGGAAACAACACGAACTCGCGGCCGCCCGGCTCCGCTTGCGGCAGCAGTTCGCTCAGGAGTACTCGCAGCTTCGCGCTACCGGAGGTCCGGGGCCCGCAGCCGCCGACGCCTGGATCGACGCCATCCTCACGTTCGAATCGGCCGCCGGCCTGTCCGGTAAAGACGAAATGTACATCTATGGAATCAACGCCAGTAGCCGGGAACTCGCCGGGTCTCCGCTAATGGAGTTCCTTGGTTTCTTCGACCAGGAGTTCCGCGACCATGACTACGATATCGGGCGAACCAAGGCCCAAGCCTTCCTCCAAAATCCGGGCACGCGTCAGCAAGGGCCCTTATCCGGCATCAGCTATACGCCGCAGGCCATCCGCCCCCTCAAACCCGGACTCACGGGCATATCCATAAAACAAGTTCCACTCGAGAAACGCCGCCAGTTCCGAGACCGCCTGAAGAACCGCGCCGGCATCCTTCTGGCTGAGGCAGGGCTCTCGTTTCTCGTCCGGAAAGGTGTCGAGCTGGCCTTCGTAAATAAAAAGATCGACGAGTTTCTCGGGCTGTAAAAAATCTCAACTCGCACGCTTTGGTCTTGAAATGGCTGAGGCCGCAAAAATCTTATCTGGCAAGAGGAGCGGAACGGCCAAAGCCAAGCATCTCCATAACTCTCACTCCGGATATCCAACCGCCCCATGTGATGTAATCGACCGCAAACGTAAGAAGGAACAGAACAAGCAAATTGTATACGATACGGAGTGTTGCAGAATTTATTTTCGATCCAACTAGATTGCCCAGCCACAAGACACCAAACATGAGGGGCAGCGTTATTTTTACGGCCGCGCCTCCGAGGTTTCCGAAGAGTATCGGCGTGAAAAGGTTGAAAATCGTATTGGGAACATAATTCCAACGAGTTTTGTAGCCCGCTCCGACGATTGTCAAAAGGTCGCCCATCGTAACAATCAACCACATGCCCCATAAATTGCAGAAGGTCAACAACACGGACTGCGAGTAGAGCTCGTCGCGCAATTCTTTGGCGCAAGAGAGAAGAAGCATAGTCAAACTCTTCTCTTCGGATCGTTTCTGAGGATTAGATTCCACCTAGTTATAGCCACAACGTGAACGGCACTGTATACTCCACGATCACGTCTTCCGCTGCTTGAGCGTTGCCGTTTGGATTGATGCGCGTAATCGCATGACAAGTTGGTATTCGGCTCTTAAAACCGAGGCCGGGTCGACTTTCACCGCGTACGAGATCGGCGCGAAGGCAGCCAGCAGAGCCGTTGTCAGGATAAGTCCAAGGGCGAAAAAATAGGAGATTGGATCGAAGGGTGTTAGTCCGTAGAGCAGCGCCGTGGTCACGCGCAACAAGGCGGCGGACAGTGTGAGACCGGCAAGAACCGCTACAAGAACGACGAGCAATTGCGGGAGGCAAACGGCACTGATGATGTGGCGCATTCTGGCTCCCAGCGCCATGCGGATGCCAATGTCTCGCGTGTTTTGCACGACAGCTTGCGTCAGCGCTCCGTAGAGTCCAATGCTTGCAAGCAGGAGGCCAGCGGTTCCAAAGAAAGTGGTCATAACCAGCACGAGACGCTCCTGCCAAAGCGAGTTGCGCACTTCGGCTCTCATCGTGGTTACTTCGATGATGGGCACATGAGGGTCGGTTGCTCTCACTGCTTGCCGGACTTCGGAAACTACGGACTGCGGTTCACCGTATGTACGCACATACAAATTCAATATGCCGGCAAGGCCATTGGTCCAGGCTGGGTGGGCGTAGAGTGTTGACGGCGGAACCTCCCGCAAGGAGCGATATTTGGCGCTGGATACCAGGCCGACAATGCGACTGTCGGGTGGGACACGGCCATCGGTCCCAGTCGCAAAAGTGCGTCCGATGACATCCTGGCCGGGGAAGAAAGTATGGGCAAACGACTCGTCGACGACTACAGGAAACGGCTTTTTCGCATCCCCATCATCGAACCGAAGGTCCCGGCCCTCGATGAGTCGAATCCCCATCGTGTCGAAGTAGCCGGGCGACACCAAGTTCAGGCTGGTATTCAGGAATGTACGCGGTGGCAACGTTTGTCCCGTTGCGCAAACAGTGCCACCGAAACCTTTACCGCGCATCAATCCACGCGACACGAGACTGGCATCGCGGATCTGCGGAAGAGCGCGGACATTCTGCAGAAGTTGCTGGTAGTAGCTCCGCAACTGTTCGTTTTTGTACCCCGCGGTTATTGGACTGACGCGGAGTGCAACGATATGGCCGCCATCGAAGCCGGGATTGGCGTGCAGCAGATTCCAGTAAGTGCGAATCATCAGTCCGGAAGCGCTGACGAGCACTACCGTGAACATCACTTGCAGGCCGACAAGGATACTGCTCGCATAAACAGGTAAGCCAAGCATCTTGGCGCCAGCAACCTGTCTCAGTTCAGAGTTCAAATCGACTCGTAGCGCAGCTAGCGCCGGGAGCACTCCGAAAAGCATTCCGCTCAAGAGGCACGCCACGACAACGAACACCAAAATCCGCCAGTCGGGCGATAGATCGATAACTGGCATCAGAGCAAACTGCGACTCTGCGTCACGAAGAACCGGTAAGAGCCGAACCAACGCCGGGGCAAGAGAATAGGCCAGACAAACCCCTAAAAAGGCTCCGAGCAAACCGAGCAGAAAAGCTTCCGCGAGGAGTTGACGCAAGATGCGCCAGTTGGTTGCTCCCAAGGAAAGACGAATCGCAATCTCTTTCCGGCGAGCTTGCGATTTGGCCAGGAATAATCCTCCACGTTGAAGCAAACGATGAAAGAAGCACAACCACACCGCCCATCAGAAGCTGCAGAGCTCTTGAGAAAAGTCCACGAAGCTGAGACACGCCATGTTCAAGCGGCAAGAGACTGGTCTTGAACTCCTCCAAATACTTCAGGCTCGCCGCGGGCATTGGGGGGTTGTAACCCCGGACCGATTCCTCAATTCCTTCCTTCAGAAGCGGGTCGGCTTGGGCGCTGGCGCTAGCGCGGGTTGTGCCAGGCTTAAGCCGGACAAAGACGTTGAACCGCTCTCCTTGAAGCGGGTACTCGCTTATGAGTGGTACAGCACTGAGTGGAAGCGTGACATCCGGTTGAGAATCGAGATTCAGCCCGTGAAATTCACGCGGAAGCACCCCGATCATCGTGAACGGATGATCTTTGATGCGAATCGTGCGTCCGAGCACGTAAGCAATGCCCCACTGGCTCTTCCAGAACCGATAGCTGGCGATGGCCGGAATAAAACCACTACTTGCGTCATCGCCAGCCTTGAATACGCGCCCCTGTTCCGGTCTGACACCAAGGTTTTCGAAGAACCGAGCGGAAACCGAGTTCACTGTGATCAGCCGCAGCCTATCCCCAGACGCGAACGGTTGCAGTCCGAGTAGGCATTCTGCGTGGACCGCTTTGAGGAATCCGGCGCCGCGACTCAGCGCTTGATATTCGGGGTAAGTAAACGTCGCATCGGGACGGACCTGCTTCTGCCGGTTCTTCTCGACTTGAAAGAGGTTGTTGGCTTCGCGTACTGGCAGAGCTTTCAAGAGGCGGCCATCTATAAAGCTAAAAAGAAGCGCGTTTGCGCCTATGCCAAGCGCAACCACCACGATGCTAAAAAGCTTTCTCTGACCTAGTTGACGGAATGCATAGTGAATGTCTCGCATGAACTCGCTCATGATTTGCAGTTTATCTCTTTCCGGGAGCTGCGATGTGTGAAACTCAATGCAGGAGCGGCGGTGTTTCTGCGTAGTTTCTTTGTATTTCTCCTCTGCTTTGCCGCTGCTGATTTCAGCCTCTGTCAAGCCGCGCAGAGTGCGGCTCCATCCACGACGAGGACCGGAGAGGATCCCGGCCTCAGCCTCCACATAGAGACGACGCTGGTCCTGATTCCCGTCAACGTTACCGACGCTTCGAATCGTTTCGTCGTCGGTCTCGATAAGGATAACTTTGGAGTCTTCGAGAACGGCGTCCGCCAACAAGTGACTCACCTGTCAGGCGAAGATGCGCCGCTGTCGGTGGGTCTGCTCGTCGACACCAGCGGCAGCATGGGCGCCAAGCTCGAGATCTCACGCCAGGCAGTGTCGCAATTCCTTAAAACCATGAACGCGCAGGACGAGGCGTTCGTCGTCGAGTTCAGCGACCGCGCGGAACTGGTGGTCGGATTCACCCATGAAACCGGCGAGATCAAGGACAAAATGACCTCACTCGAATCGCAAGGTCTCACGGCCATGCTCGACGCGGTCCATCTCGGCATTAACGAAATGAAGAAGGCCAAGAACCCGCGCAAGGCGCTGCTGGTCATCTCGGATGGCGGAGACAACAACAGCCGCTACACCAGCAAAGAGATCGAGGATCTCGTGCGCGAAGCAGACGTGCAGATTTACGCCATGGGCGTTTTCGAACCGCTGTCCTATTTGACTCGCAGCGCCGCGGAGCTCTCGGGCCCGCGCCTGTTATCCGAGATTTCCCGGCAAACCGGCGGCCGGGCCTTTGCGGCTCCGAATGACAGCGTGCTTCCCACCATCGCGAAACGGATCGGGATTGAGTTGCGGAATCAATATGTACTCGCGTACACGCCGTTGAACCAGCAGCGAGACGGAAAGTATCGCCGCATTGAGGTCAAGCTGAACCAGCCGGAGGGCCTTTCAGCCCTGAAGGCGCGCTGGAGAACTGGATATTACGCGCCTTCGCGGTAGAACCTTCCACGAATTACCGACGGCCGGCTGTGGGTACTCCACCGGAAATGCCCGGCCGCCCGACCGCACCCATCCCCACGTGGGAAGAAGACGGGTGAAACACTCCAATTGGTCCAGGCACGGCGATAGGACGCGGTAGCGGCCTAGACAGCGGAGAGGGACCTGCTGTAATCGGATGCCACATGGGACTGTTCACGGTGTGTGGCATCTGCGGGTGCCCTGGCAGGTAAGGCCGCGTCAGCCCCGGCACCGGGTAGCCGAATGGAATTCCCCGCCTGGGCACGAACATAAGCAAGGGATTGAACATAGGGCTCGTCATTGAATACGTGCTGTAGGGCGAGGCGCTATACGGCCCGCCCAAACGTGGCCCTATCAAACCTAGCCCTGTCAAACCTAGCCCTCTGAAACCTGGCGCCATGAGCCCCGGTGTCATAACGCGTGGTATTCGGAGGCCCGGCAGCCCCGAATAGACCCCGCCTCCCACGCCCAACAGACTGCTCAAATCGACGTCGCCCGGGTCGGCCGCCGTTTCTTGCGCCAACTGATTCTCTTCAGAGATCACCTGATTCCGGTCGCTCGCCCAATCGTAGAATTCATCTTCGGTTCCGTTCCCCAGCTTGCTCGTCTCTAATCCAAGCCAGCAGAAGAAAAGATGCGAATCATCTAACTTGGTCTGCTTACCGTCGTACGTCGCCTCAGCCTCGCCGCTATATACCTGCAGCACTCCCGTGTCCGCATCCAGCCGGTACACGCCCTTTTTGGGAAACCGCGCGCGCGAGTCTCTGTAGGTGACTTCGATGGCGTTGCCGCCGCGCGAGTCCGTCAGATCCAAAATCACCGATCCGCTCAGAAACACTAAGCGCGTATCGACCAGCTCTGTCGACACCATGCGGATAGAGCTGTTCTCGTCCAGCCGCAAAAAGGCACCCGGTGTAAGCAGCACCTCCGCCCGGCCCCGCTCCGTGCGCAGCGTTGAGCTCTCCTTAATGGCCGGGAACGAACCCGACTTTCGATCCAACTGTTGATCATCCAGGAACACTCGCCCTTCGGTGAAATGAACCATGCCGGACCGGGCGGAAATGACTTCCTGCCCGAAAATCCCAGGGCACATCTGTAAAGCGAGAACAGACGGAAAAACAATGCGTAACAGCCCCATAACCGAATCCCTGTTCACAGGATGTACCCTGTCCGAAGGGCTGTCAACGCGTAAATGCGCAGGGAGGACTGTAGACAGCCCTTAATCAGCCGCCTTCTCCGCCTCCTCGCCATGCTTCACAATGTCCCCATCCTTAAACAGAATGCCTTTGAGGATTTCGCGCCACTTGGGCTTGCTTCGCAGCAGAAACTCTAAATCCATCCCAAAATGCTTGAATTCTTCGCCTTGCGCGTCCGCCATAATCGCTCTCGCGTCCGCGTCCTTCTCCACTGCCAGGCGCTGTTCGTACCAGTTGATCGCCTCGGCCTCTTCGGTCATGGAAACTATCATCCT
>JAABUQ010013239.1_pt1 | contig 10049 bp, 10 predicted proteins | sample 5560001 | NCBI WGS metagenome assembly JAABUQ01 (sample SAMN10711888, study PRJNA513371) | rock metagenome | isolation source: Antarctica rocks | place: Antarctica: Victoria Land, Finger Mt nord | collected 2015-12-18 | reverse complement strand
ACGCGCGTTCCCGCAACCTGCGCAGCCCCACCAGGGGCCGCCGGCGGGCGAACGGAACATTTTGCCCGGCCGGCCCTGGAGGGCCGGCCGGGCAAAATGTGGAGTGAGTCCACATTTGTCCCAAATGCCCCGCCGAAGCCGTCCCGTCGCCCCCAGTGTAGCGCCTCCCGCCGGCACTGGCTACTGGGAAAAAGGATGGGTTAGACGTGATCTTCTTTCCCAGTAGCACGGTCCTTCAGGCGGGGTGAAAATGGGAGGTCCTACGAAAATGGCCCCCATTTGTAGTATTTTTACTGACAAGCAGGAAAGGGCATTCCTGTCATAGTGAGGGGGTGCGGGGGCGCTTTCCCAAGCCGTCGCACTGTGCGGAAGGAGAACGTTCCATGCGAGCAATACTGTGGCAAGGGACGACCGACACGAACGCGATCGTTCGTGAGATCCTGCGCGGCCTCTTCACCCTGGCCGGCATTGAGTTCGTCGTTGTGGATACGAAGGAGGAATTGTTGGCCGCCGCTGCGCAAGCCCGCCGCACCGGCGACCACGACATCCTCGTGATTGACTGTTTCCACGGCACCCCGGACGATATGGACCGCTGCGCCACCATCGTCACCCAGACGCAGCTTTCCGTGCATATCGTGCATCCGCGCGAGGAGGCGGTCCGCACCTTGGAAGAGCTGGCCGGGCGGCAATTGACCTGGCTCCCCTCCGCCGCCACTATCGAGGTGTTGGTGGACAAGTTGCACGTGCTGCGCGTGCTGGCTGGCACAACCGCCCCGACGGCGCGGCACCCACTGCTGACGTCGCGTGAGCGGGATGTGGCCTCGCTGCTCGCCGACGGACGCACCAACGCCGAGATCGCGACGGCGTTGTACATAACCGAGGAGACGGCCAAAACGCATGTGCACGCCATTCTACAAAAGTTCGGCGCCGCCACGCGGCAGGAGTTCGGCCGGACCTACAGAGCGGACGGATGAGGCTAGAGAGAGTGGGGAGCGCACGTGAGAGGGTGAAGGGGTGAGAGTCCATCCCCCAGGGCGGGGGATAGATCTCCCCCGCCCTGGGGGAGAAACGCACGCAAAAAATCCCCCGCTACGGGGGATGGACTCTCACCCCCTCTTCCATGCGATAATAGGCGCGGGCAATCTGGAGAGCACTAAAAAGTCGAGGGGATATCAGGTGACTATCAGCGACGTGGCGTGCGCTCGCGCCATGAGCGCCCCCTGGCCACACACGACGCGAGGTCGCCCGCGCCTTGGGACGCCCCCCGACTTCTTAGTGCTCTCCAAGTATGGGCTCATCTTGAGTAGGCAGCATAGGAGGGGGGTGCGTCCGCGCGTGAGTGTTAGGTCGCCGCGATGCGCAATAGGCACGTAGGCGGTATCGGAGCAAGGCAATCTACATCGTGAACGATCCACTCGTTCGTTAATGGTAGCGTTTGGAGGAAAGATCGTGCGAACTCACCTCATTCGGGCTGGGATCACTGCGGTGGTTGTGACAGCAATCACGCTATGGGGAGTAGTACTCCCGCCGCTACATGGAACCCTTGTGCAAGCCCATGCAGCTTCTGGGGATTACTGTCACCATACCGTCGTGGTTCTCCACGGCGGCAACCCTCCGTCCATATCATGTGCCGATCAAACAGCTGGAACAGTAAGCCCCGACACGGGTCAAGTAGACTGCTCAAGTAGCATTGCTTTACACGTGTTTGGTGGACAGAGCGGATCGGGCGATTCGATCTGCTTCACGCAGTACGGATATACTGACTTGACAGCGATCCCTTTCGGGAACTGCTGCTTCCAGAACTGGGGGAATAGAATCCGGAGTTACACTGCGAACAGTCAGGCTGGTCGTTTTTACGACCAGAAGGGCGAGACAGGGAACCACTGGATTTTCAATCCAGACGGGAACAACTACAACTTCAATGCCCAGTTCGATCAGAAAGCGCAATCGATCTGTATCGCAGCCAGTAGCAGCAACTGTCCGTAAACTGGCACTCCGCTCCGCGCTAGCCTCTAGAGCTTAGCCCTTCCATGCCGACAGATAATCGGCTATGCTGCGTGGGGATGATCGCGGAATAACCATGCGAATCACGGGCGGGGAGGCCACCCAGGTGGCCTCCCCGCCCGCTGACCTATCGAGCGCGCCTATTGAGGCTCTACCACCATGAGTCGGAAAGCTTACACATGTGCTGCGGTGATCATCCTCGCCACAGCCTTCCTCTATTTTCCCCTATCCAAGGCATTGACGCCAGCGACCGACGCATCGCAGATCGTCACCATCGGCTATTTGCCGAGCAGCATCGCAGTCGATGAGTCCACACAGCGCGTCGTCGTTGCCAACTATGGGGGAGGCGATCCCCCCTTTACGCCATCAGTGAGCATCCTCGACGCCATGAGCGGCACCGTACGGAAGACGGTCGCCGTCGATCGGTTCCCATACGCCCTCGCCCTCGACGGTCGGCATCACCGCGCAATCGTAGCGATCGGCGGGGTGCAAGGGCGCGTGCCATCCAGCTTGATCGGGATCGACACACGCACCGGGACGACGGCGTGGCGGACGGTCGTCCCGGTGCCTCCCCTCGTCATATCCCTTGATCGAGCGACGGGCCTGGCCTTCCTCGGCGTCGCGCTGAATACTCCTCTCTCTGGCGGTCGCATCGAGATCATCGACACAGCGACAGGCCGCCTGCGTGGCAGAATCGCCCTGCGCTTCACCCCGAAGGCTGTGGCGATAGACGAACAGCGTGGCCTCCTCTTCGTGGTCGGGACAGCCCACAACCAAGTGGGTCGGCTGCTGGTACTCGATACACGAACCAACAGTGTGAAGGAGACCGTGGCTGCGGGTATCGAACCATCCGCTGTCGCGGTCGATGTGCGCCATCATCGGATCGTCGTCCTAAACATCGGCTGGGCGTCGGCGACCTGTGTCCTCCCGAAGGCTCCCTCCTGTCGATTTGGGAGCAGCGCAAGCATTTTTGATGAGCGGAACGGGCGACGGCTACAGACAGTAAGCGTCGGACCAACCCCCCTACAAGTGGTTGTCGACGAGCAGGCCCAAAGAGCTTTCGTTGTGAGCGAGGGCGATGGGCAGGGAGGCCCCGGGTCGCTCAGCGTGTTGGATGAGCAGAGTGGACGACTCGTACGAACGGCGACGCTTGGTCCAAACCCCACTGCTATTGCGGTCGATCCCCGCCGGATGCGTGTCTTCGTAGCGGACAGCGACAAGATCGACGTGTTTGCAACGCGCAATGGAAGACTCATCAGGACGCTCGCGGTCGCAGCGACGGCGAGTGCGCTCGTCGTTGACGAAACGACAGGCCGGACATTCGTTGCGAGTTCGAATAGCGCGGGCGACCCCACCCCAGCGTACGCGACGACGGACACCTCCTTCCTCGACCACATTCTCGCGGGGATAGGGACAACGATGAATCATCAACTAGGAGCCTTGAGAGGGAAACAAGCTGGCGTCGTGAGCATATTCGGTAACGTTGCGTCTGCGACTCAACACTAGGAGACCGGGACGCGGAGTCACGCCAGCGCCGCTGCCGGAACCGGCCAGACCGTGACGGCGGTTAGGCCTGTCGCTAAGATCCTGACGGTATGCTACATCGTCCCAGATAACTAGGACATGTTGCAGTTCTATCTATGCGCCGTGTACCCTTGCAACACGCTCATACACGCGGAACAGGTCCCATATAACAAGTATTATTTGGTACCTCCGCCAGCACCGGCCAGCACCTGGACTCGGGCATGAGATGGCCTTGTTATCTGGCCCCTGGAGGGGGGTTTCTGCATATCCCCCCAAAAAGGTGCATTAAGGGGTTTGGCCGGGTAGTAGGTGTCTCAAAATCTCTAAGATGCCCTGAGATGGGCATTCTGAGACGACTTTTGCGACACGGCATGGCGGGTGTATCGCAACGTGTACCTTATGAGACCCCATCTTGGGCGGCAAAATTCTTGAATCGCCCTGTTATCTGCCCGTCCCGACGACGGAAAGAGCCTACTGCACCTTTTTGGAGGGATATGCAGAAACCCCCTCCTTAGTGCGATAATAGGGGCGTCCAACGCCCTTGGCCGTGGAGTGTCGAAAGGAGTAGTGACCAATGTGGCCATCATCCGCTGGGCGGTCCGCTAATCGTTGTCGCGGTGATCAAGGAGGGTCAATGCGTCTCTCGCCCATGCTCAGGAAGATCGCGAAAAGCAGCATCCTTACCCTTACAATGATAAGCAGCATCCTTACCCTTACAATAGTAGGGATGCCGTTCGCCCAAGGTGCGCACGCGGATGGGCCAACAAATGCAACGGGGAGTTCGTTGCTAACCTGTCACTCGGAACCGGTGGTGCTGCAAGGGCATCACCTGGATGGCTCAATCGACCCCACTTCGGTCCTTCATGTCACCTTGACGACCTGCGAGGGGGGGCTGCCGTCGACGCAGACGAGCGGTTCGCTGCACACGCTCAGTCGCTTGCGCCTAGCGCGATCAAGTATGCGGCCCGCCGATTACCTCGGTAATCAAGCCCCACTTGGGCCTGGGGGTAACGGCTGTGGGTATGGGGTCCAGGGCGATGCCGAGGGCACGCCAAACTCCGGGTCCGCATACGCCCATTACTTCTACGTCAACCCCTCTGATGGGCAGACAATCGACTACGCCAGTATAGGCATTGCTGGTGGCAGTCCCAAATGGATCAGCGCCTTAGGTGCGCCATCCAACATCAGCTATACGTCTGTCGCCGTGTACTACACACAACAGAATAGCCCCTGGTTAATAACGAGGGCTTACTGCGGCTCACTACAGCTATAGCGATCTGTTCGCGCGGCCCCGTCCCCACGCGCCCGCCGGCGGGCGCGTGGGGACGGGGCCGCGCGGGCCTAGAGTGCAAGCGGTAATTCTGCGGGTCTCAGGTGGTCTATCCGGCGGATCGGCAACAATCGTATACTTGAGATACATGCGCCAACCCCCGTTATTCTGCGGCCACCGCTTGCTTTATGCTACAGAGTCGCCGAAACAGCGCTTGTTGCTCCGTGATGGTGGTAGCTGTCTACTATCAATATCGATTATTCGCGCCCGTGCTACCCGAGGTAATATTTTCAACAATAGGGCTAAGGTCTAGCGTTAGGCGGGCCTTCTAGGTACAGCGGTACCATGCTTTTGGCCATCTGCTTGGTGTCGTGGCGGTACTATGCGCAGACGGGTTACAATTGTCGCCTTCACTGGCGCAGTTTTTAGCGCGGCCTTGACCCTCCTCCTGATCACTATCTCCGGGGTAGGCCTGTCTGTGCCCTCGCGGGTGTACTCTGTGGGCGATGTGCAGGACGGCCTACGCTACAACCCGCGCGCTTGGGTTGGACGGACGGTGCTGGTGCAAGGCATGGTCCAGGAGATTGGTTGGAAACAAGGGGTAACCATAGCATTAGTCGGGGCGGGTCCTGGCAAAGACCTGCCTTTCACCCCACCTTACGGTCTGTCTCACAACGCCACCGTGCATTTGTTCCTGCACGCGATTGTCCCGAGCGTTGACAAGCCCTACCCCCCTCTCCAGCTACGCGTGCAACAAACGCAAACGACCGATCCATTGCCACCTGTTCTGCGCGGTCTGCCATGGGTGCGCCAGTTAATACCGGCACCTCAACGCGTGCTCGGAGGGACTCCCGTCGTCTATCGCATCCGCCTGCTTGCTCAACCTCAGCATAGCAAGGGTTGCATCAGCATGTCCTGTGACGATGGCGTGCTGCTTACCATTATCCGCTGGTAGTTATAGGCCCGGACATTTCGGCAGCCGATAGAGCGGTTATAACGCTGTGCTCCCCACAAGTGTCACTTGGTTCGCTTCCTGCTGCCAAAGTGACAGCATACAGGCCCCAATGTAAGGGACCCGCTGTTATCTTACATCCCTATGGCCGCTGTCCGACGCTTCCTGTCGGTATCTTTGGACAAGGGCTTATAGGCCTGACTCCCCACGCTGTCGGGCACGCTCCCGCCGCTTCCGGTCCCGATCCTTGGCGCGGATCTCCTCCGACCTGGCCACGGTTGACTCGTCTTTGCACGCCTGGCGACAGTAGCGCGGCACCGGGCCGGGGTACCGCTCCTGGGTCACGATCGTCTGGCACTGCACACAGGTGAAGGTCACCGGTTGGGTGACCCACCGCCGGCGGAACGCGGGGCGGTCGTCGGGCAGCACCGCGGCCGCCTGGCCGAACACCGCGACCTCTTGCATGCGGGGCACGTGGTAGTACGTCTCCTCGGGTATCTCCCGGGCCTCCATGCGGCGATAAACTTCTGTCTCATCCAGGCGTGTCGAGTCATCCATGCGTTGCTCCTTTCTGTCCTAATAGACCTGTAGGTGTAGTAGGACAGACTAGCCCAATCGTCGGGCAAGGGCCGTCATGAGGGAGCCAAGGGCAGACCGGGGGCGCAGAGGCGGGACGACGGGCCGGGCTTGGGACTCTGGTGAGCTGGGCGGCACAGCCTGGCTGGTTAGTTGGTGCTCCAGCTCTGTGGCGTGGCGCTCGGCTATCTCTCGCAGCGTGCGCTCTCGCCCCAGCTCCTCGCGTAGGTCGCCTAGCTGCGCGGTCTGCGCAGCGAGCTGCGCGACAAGCGGGGACACCATCCGCTCCATGACCGCCACAGCGGCCGACTCTCCCGACGTGCTCGGTGGTTCCGCGGAACAGTTCCGCGGTTCCGTTGCCGTGCGGAACAGTTCCGCGGAACCATGTGCGGAACCGATGGGGACCGCTCGTGGGTACACCTGCCACTCACCGTCGATTTGCTCGGCGTAGAGCGTGCCAGCCGCGATCCGCTTGCGGACGGCTCGCTCTCCGATGCCAAAGTGGGCGGCTGCTTCCTTCACTGTCAACGGCCCTGCGGGGGCCGGAACAGGGCCGCGTTCCGTGGTTCCGCTTGTGGTTCCGTTCATGGGCAGAATGGTACCACGCGACGGGCAGCGGGTCTTAGGGAAAGAGGCGCCCGATGGGGTAGGTAAAGCCCGGTACCACGTCCTCGCCGTCGAGGGCGTCATCAACCCCTAGAGCGGTCGGTGTCTCGTCGCCGGGGTGCCAGATGTCTACACGCTTGTAGCGTGGCCACACGACCCACACAAGGCGCGTCCCAAAGGATAGGTACATCTGTGCCTTGGCAGCCATGCCGGGTGCATACTGATTCTCTGAGGGAACCTCCACAGCAAGATCGGGGGCCAACGTTGGCGCTTTCTTGTAGTAGTCGGGGTCTGTTGGGGACGGCTCGCGCTCCGCACGAACAAAGGCGAGATCGGGGCCTAGTTCTGTCTGGTCTGGGTGGGCCGGGTCAAGACGGTAGCCGCCCTGCTCGCCCGTCAAGGCACCTAAGCCGTTGTCTTCGATATAGGCACCCAGACGAATAGCGAGGCGCATACCAACCTTCGACGCCCCAAAACTGCCTAGTGGCATACGGACCAAAACCCCCTGTACCAACTCATAGGCCCAGCCATCATCGGGGATCGCGTGCAGCTCGTCCACCGTCATCGGTGGCATATTCGGCACGATCTCGGCCCAGGGGGCGAGATCGTGTGGCGGGTAGGCGCGTTGTGCTGTCATGGGTCAAGTGTCCTCTTTTCATCGGTCGCCGTCAACAGGGGCCGGGGGCATGGCGCAGGCCTCGACCACGAAAGCGAACTGGAGCCCCGGCTGCACGCGCACGGCGCACCGCTCGATCAGGCCTCGCAGGCGGCGGTCGAGCCACTGCTGATGGAAGGCGGAGGCCTCGGCGCCGGTGATCGCCACGGTGAGCACGTCGCCGTCCTGGGTGAGCTGGTGCGTCGGCTGGAACCACCGTGCGTAGTTCTCCGGCGTCACCTCCCGCGCGATCTCGGCGCGGACCTGGCCCCACGCGTCGGCCGTCTGCGGGGGTGCCGGTGCCAGCACAGCCGGCGACGGGGGGGAGCTGCGCGGCCTGGTCGTCGCGTGGGGCGGCCGTGGCGGGTCGTCCTGCCGCATCAGGCTCTCGACGACGCGGAACAGGTACGCCATGGGCTTCTCGATGTGGGGTAAGCTCGGGCGCATCAGCAACTCGGCCTCGGCGAGCAGCGCGAGGAACGCCGGCACGGCGAGCCCGGCGCGGGCCATCAGGCCGTAGCCGCGGCTGACGCTGGCCCACGGCGGTGCGCCGTCCCCCAGCCGCTCCACCAGCGCCGCGATCGGGCCGGCGAGCGCCTGATAGTCGGCGTCGATGCGGCGCAGCGCCTGGGCGGGCGTGGTCGGTGTGCCGGCGTCGTCGTGGCCCGGATCGCCGGCGATCCGGGCCGCCTCGTCGTCGGTCCGTGGTCCTGCGATTGGTGCAACGGGGGTAGGGGGAGTCGATCTTTCGATCTGTCTGTTTGTTGGTACGTCTGTTTGTTGTGGGTGCGCTGAACGCACTAGGGGGGGGTGCGCCGAACGCACTACCCCCCCTGGGTCGTGCGAGAGGGGGGGGGGTGCACTGGCCGCACCCTCCCCCTGATCGTGGTCGTGGCCCGGCCCGCGGAGGTAGTAGACCGTCGTGGCGTGCCCGCCGTCCGCGTGGAGCGAGTCCTGATGGCCGATGAGGCCGCGCGCCTCCAAGTCGGCGAGCGCGCGCAGCAGGGTGGTCCGGTTCTTCACGCCGGCGCCCTTGTCGAGCTGGCGGCCGTCGCGGGTGACGATGCCGTGCTGGAACTGGCTCAGGCTGATGGCGTCGGCGCTCTTGCGGAAGCCGCAGGTGCGGCGCACGATGTAGAGCAGCACCTTCAAGGGCGCTTTGTCGAGGTCGGGGGCCACGTCGTCGAAGAGCCAGTCGGGGGTGGCGGTGGTGGCCGTGGTGGTGGGGGAGGACCAGGCGGGCACGAAAGAGGGATTGACGGACGCGGGCGCACTGGATAGACTCATACCAGGACCTCACTGGGTTTTGTAACGCTCCGTGTCGTGTGCTTTTTCCGGCGAAAGAATTGGGCACATGACACGGAGCGTTGCTCTTTTTGCGAGGGCACCCCCCGCAAATCTTGCTCCGAGTGTACCGCGTTTCCCCCACCGGCGTACAGCCCCGTGCCCCGGCCCTCTGCACATAGCCGTAGGGCACCCCTCGCTCCACGCTATTCCACACGGCGAGAAGGGGTACGTTGGTTACTATGTGTAGCCGCACCTGGACAACCGGGGGCGCGAGATAGTATACTAGAGAGGTCAGTTTGAGCCAGGCATCGCGCCGAGGCTCTTTTTTTGTGCCTTTTTTGGCCCCCCTGTCGTCTCCTGACTGGCCGGGGTCGACGCCGGCGATGTGGCGCCGGCGAGGCCGCGCACCAGCTCGGCCAGCTCGGCGACCTGGCGGCGCATCCGTTCCATCTCGATGCGGTTCTCATGCAACTCGTCGACCACGCGGCCGTGGTGCTCCCGTGCGTCGCGCCCATCGGTGATGAGATCCATCACGACCTGGGCGACCGTCCGGCCGTCGCGCTTCGCCTCGACCTGCAGCTGCTCATACACGGCCGTGGGCACCTCCAGGGACTTCCGATTCTCGCTTCGTGGCATTGCTTCCCTCTATATACTCGGGTATTACCCGTATACCTTCTCAGGATACGTGTATTACTTGAGTAAAGCACGGCGCCACGCCGCCGCGCCGTGCTAGCGGTCGTGGTCCCAGCCCCCGCGCTCCCGTCCCCGCGCCCGGGATCGCTCCTGCGCCGTCCGCTCCTCCCTCTCCCTGTTTTGCTCCTGGGCGCGCCGCTCCTCGCGCGCGTCATCCTCGCGCAGGTCCTCATTCCAGTCCTTCCCGCGCGGCCGCTCGCGCTCGACGTCGGCGGCGCCGCGGCAGGCGCTCGTGAGCGCCCGCTGCAGACGCTCGCCCGCCGGGTCGTTGTCGAACGCCCCCCGGATCGCCCAGCCCTTCGCCCGCGCCTCCGCGATCTCGTGCAGCGGCAGCGCCCCCGCCCCATCCGTCGAGACCACGCGCACCGGCGCGTCCCCATAGCGCAGCAGGTGCACGCTGATGGCGTCGATCGGCGACTCGGCCAGCAGCAGCGTCGGCCGGCGGTCCGGGTACTCGGCCAGGCCCGCGCTGTAGGCCCAGT
>JAABUQ010013237.1_pt1 | contig 10050 bp, 9 predicted proteins | sample 5560001 | NCBI WGS metagenome assembly JAABUQ01 (sample SAMN10711888, study PRJNA513371) | rock metagenome | isolation source: Antarctica rocks | place: Antarctica: Victoria Land, Finger Mt nord | collected 2015-12-18 | reverse complement strand
CCAATCTTGTCAGGCGGCTCGCTTAGGCATTCCAGGACCTTCTTTACTCCCTCTGCCTCAACCCATGCCCACTTCTCTTCATCCCGCCCAAACCCTCATTGCTCTGTGAGGTATGGGACGGTTACCCTTATTCTGAATCCAAAGCACAAACTGCTCATCTCGAATTGGTGAGGAAAAATCAAGTGCTTCACGCAGGATTAAAAGTTCAAGTTCTTGTCTAATTGCCTCACTATCATTCGCTTCAATCTCTGGCATATGAACATCAACTCTCAGATGTTGCCAGATAGATTTAATTTTGCCCTCCATTAGTTTAGCTAACCAGAGGGTATCGAGTCGCCGATAAAACCAAGAAACCTTTGTGGGTTGATCGGTTCCCCATAAAATAATATGCTTTAGACCTTGTTTAACACCTGCCTCAATAATTTTATAATCTAACAGAAGTTCAACGTGGCTAAAGTCTTCGTCAAACCAATGAACGCAAAGTTCATAGTATCGTTGACCTAAATCCCTGGTACTCCAAGCATAAAATTTATCCTTTTCTTGGTAACGACCTCGCTCACTACCTAGTTCTTGATAAAGCTCCTGTACATGAGGTGGGTAGCCAGTATTTCCATCAGCCCCAAAACTGCGAATAATCCCATCCTGACAACGCCACCCGACTTGGCGAGTGCCAACAGTAATAATTAGAGTATCTACACGGCTGGATGCTCTTCTTTCCATTCAACTAATTTCCCTCGCAAGTAGGGAGTTTTTGAATCAGCCTAGTCTAAGATAAAGGCCAGATTTGGGCATAGGCATCAGCATTTTTACGTAATGCTTGCAAATACTCACAGCGTGGACTTTGGGTAGCACCAAACACTGTCACAACTTGGTAATCACCTAAATCAGCAATCCAAACTGGCGAAGGCTTAACTCCCCCAGCTACTTGACCGCAAAGATTGCCATCATAGTCCTCGCGTCCTTGCCTATCTTTGACCTTCAAATCTTTGCTATGCAAAACTGCTAAGGCATAAGGCTTATCAAAGTTTTCGTCACCAGCACAAACCACAATGCGGCAGTTAGCATCTACAACTTCAGTCCAACGATCGCGCTCAACTCGATCAATAGCTTTGAGCGAGCGAGGATCTATGTTACTGCCAGTCAACTGAGAAAGAGCTTGGTAAAACTGCTGTAAGCGTTGCCCAAATAATTGCTGGAACTCTTGAAGAGTGTCAGGCAGTTGCCAAAAGGCATCCTGACTATCTGGAAACAAAGTTGAACCCCGATACCAAGGAGCAGAAGCGTGATCGCGGTTTTGCCGAGAATAACAAGGTCGTCTTGCACCTTGACCAATTCCTCCTAACTGGAACATCATCCAGGTAAGATTTTTGAATAATGTGGCGATTGCTTCTTGCTTATCCTTTGGTGCTTCAGGAGAATAAGCCAAACTTAGAATTCCCACTTGTTCGCCACATGCATCATGCTTACCTTGGGAATTTGGTGTGGTTCCCTCTGAATAACTTTTCCCTCTCTAATCTCAAACCTTACCCAACCGCGCTCTTGAGGAGTAATCGCTCCAAACAGCTTGGCTTCCCAATTCCTGGTATCTGTGGTTTGTTCTAAGACTCCCAAAGCCAAAGTCCGGAACCAGTAACGCAGCATCGACTTGAAAGCAACCGAACGCACTTCGGCATCAGGTCTCCCCCACATCTGCCATTTGTTACGCCTGTCATTCCAACTCCACTGGGTAAATTTCTGACACCCGTGAATCAGTTGACCTTCCAAGCTAAACTCAACGCAGAAGAACTCACTACTTAGTCTTGCTGCTCCCGCGCTGATTAATTCTCCATAGCCAATATTGACTTGGGAGCCAACCCCAGATTGCAACCCAACGATCAACCACTGCTTCACGCGGTTCAGAACTGCGGCATCAGTACACCTGCTGGCGAGACGTAAGCCGATCAAAAAGGTTGGTTCTTTAAGAGACAAGAAAGGGTTAGGATTTGGACTATATTCCAGAGGATTGCCATCCCAACTCCAGATATTATTAGCCATATCCACTGCTAGCCCACTCTGGTTGGGTAAGGGGTAGGCATCGAGAAAGACAACTGAGCCTGCTCGATCGCACTCATTAAGTGCATCCAGTAACCCAAAATAAGGTGCAACGAGCTTTTCAGCTGTTTTCCAGTCCACCTTCGCTTGAGCCATAATTTCATAAATGGCCTGAGTTCTGGCAACACCACGCAGGGTAGAAGAAGGGATATAAGGCATTCCTAAGGCATCAAAAGCAGGTAGCAAGATACTTTCTGGTCCTCGGTGTCCCCCAACGCGAATGCGCCAAGAACTCTTCACCTGAAAGGTATTCTCTTTACCGGCAATCATTTCTGTGCGTTTGGTTAACTGAGTCAAGCGCTCGCAGTAATTCGCTCTTTCTTCTGCCATCTGGAGCAGCTGCACCTTGGTAGGATCTTTATAGTCACTGTCGGGCGATCGTATCCAGCGCAGATATTCCACAAAGCTAGCAGTTGCATCTGGGTTTGGTTCATGTTCAGGGTCAAGCCAAGGTGACGGTTCAGGAGGTTTAGCACCAGAACCACCAACCGTAATGATTTTCTTCGGTTTACTAGTAGTAGGTGATTGCTGCTGCTGGGATTGCCCTGCTCGCTTGGGTCGTTCAAATACCATTGGCGCTACTCTTCCTCAATATTCCAATAAATAGCAGCCGCCCAAAAGCTAAATTCTTGAGCTAGAGCTAGTCCTAGTCCGGTGAGACCCAAATATGCTTCAGTGCTAAGATTTGTCTGTTTCAGCACCCTTAAACCATCTTCTGCAGCGAGGTCTTTAATTCCAGAGAGGATTTGCAGACACTCGAAGAATTTCTTGACGACTTCCTGTTTGCCCTTCTGTTTCAAAGCTTTTTCCTCAGCTTTGAGGCGCATCATGCCCCAGGTAGATAGATAGGTGTAGAGTTCAACGGCTTGGTTTTTCTGTTCTTTGAGGCGGTTTGGATCTCCCTCATACTGCGATCGCAATCCTGCCAAAGCCTCATAAACGGGTGTAGCAATCGCGCGTGGATCGAAAGTCATTATTGATTCTCCCTATTTAGAAGCTGCTCCACTGCTGGATAAATCCCCGTCCTAAGCTTTCCTGTCCGCCAATTTGCAGAATTTGATTAGCTGTTAATATCTGTTGGAAATCCGTGCAAGATTGTTCAGCAGTACCGTTGGCTTGAGATGTCGTTCCCCAAGAGAAATACATCAAGGTATCTGGGGGAATCGCTTCCTCATAACGGAACCCACCATCTACAGATTTGTGTGCATCCAACTTGACTTTGACCTGACGCCACAGACTCATCTGAATCAAAGTCGCGCAGTGCTGATCGGGTAGAACCACTACCCGCCCAATAGTACTGGTTTGTGGTGTTTGTGGGACAAAGGCTTGCCAGTTTTCCCAAGGTTGTAAATCACTGGCTTGGAGAATGGCATCTTTTAAATAAATGGGACCTGTATCCAGGTTAGTGCTGTATGTAGGAGGAGTCTCTGCGACGCTGGCGTTGAACCTTGCCCAGCGCTGCAACAGAATTGGACAACTGACCCATACCACACCATGACTTAGGGAAGGCACTGGCAACCAGAGCAAAGAAGCATCACCAACCCAAATATCGCCTTGTTCTAATTGGGTTAGCTTCTTGTCTGTCGCCTGTTCATAGGTATCTAAAAACCGGCGATTTTCCAAGTCCTTGAGATCGGGACCAAAGAGTTGCACTCGTGTAATCGGGTCACTAACACTGGCTCTCAAGCGTCCTCGAATTGTACTTGAAGGAATGTAGGGCAGATTGGTATGAGACTCACGAGCAATCCCCAGTAAGTTTCCCTCCTGCGTTGTCCCACCAGTGTGGAGGGGTGAAACTAGATACAAATAGATGTAATGGATTGTCATTTTATTGATTGCCTTTATCAGGGTAGGAAATCCACAGTAATTCCGAGTAGCCCAGATGTCGCCAGCGCTTAGCCTTTTCTAGAGCTTTTGTGGGCTTGGAGGTTTCTGCCTCGGCAAACAAGGCTGTTGGTTGATTGAGATAGTAGATACTACCTGGAGGTGCGGCAAACACCTGAGGTGCAGGAATGCTGCTGTTGTCTTCCTTGTCACGCACACGACAACTAATTGGTACTGGCTTCTCTGTTGCCACACTTACCAAATGCCCTTGGCGCTGAGTGCGATTACCTGGATTGGCTAAATCCCACTCCCAAGGCCAAGCGCGACACATAGCCTTGCCGCCGTCATGTTTGCGTTCAAACACTCCTGGTGTAATCAGATAAGCCAGAGATTTACCTCCTCTTGCAAAATTTTCCTGAGACAACTGGTGGAGTCTGTCCCATTGCTTGGCTAACTCATTGCACTGGTTCAAAATGACACGATGTCCCTCTCCCCCTAGCTGCAACGTCTCTGAGGTGGGAAGTTTCTGGTCGATACCAATTGCCAAACACCATCTAGGCAAAAGCCGGATTGCATTCTCCACAAAGTAGCCATCGGTAGCCTTGACTTGGCGCTTACCTGACTCGATAGCATTGTGAGGGCGAGTTTCTACCGTCCAGGGTTTGTCTTCCCCTTGATGCTCAACAACCCAGTTATCGCGACTGATTTGACCACTGTGCAAGTACTGCTCGACGACATCCCAGGGCAGATACTGGCGATATTTGTCCTCAGTCATGTCAGCATCATCTTCATCTTCGGTATCACTTGCAGGAGAAGGCAGTTTAGACAAAGGGCAGGGTTGCTGATCATCCCATAAGGCTTGGCGTAGGTGTGACTGCTCATGCCAAGTCAAAGGGACTAACGCTGTTGACCCCACAAATCCCAATGGACGGGGCAGGTAAAGACATGCGTTGAGTTCGTCTTCACCTGTTGTGTTATTAGTGCGGCAGAAGAATGGGCCTTTGAGCTGAAAATGGGCCTTTTCTCCCAGTAATCTGCGTACAGCACCAGCGATCGCATGACCATTGGGGGGAAACACGCTCCCTGCCCAAGCGCGTTCCCCTGGGGTAAAGGGTTTGGCATCCCGGAACAGCAATAGATCTAAAGGGGTGAGAGTGTACCAGTACATCACGGACGTTCCCCCAGCTTGATATCACGATGGCGAATTGTGAAGGCAGCGAGTTTTAGCCAGTTTTGAACTTCTGGCATCAAATCATCGTCTGGAGTAGTTAACCACAAAGCAGCGAGGAACTTTTCCAGGTGCTGCTGAAACTGGCTTTTAGCAATGTCATCGCCTTGGAATTGGTCTCGGCGCTTGCAAAAAGCTTGTGTCCAAGGTGCGATCGCTTCTAGCCTCGGTGCTGGGTGCTGATTCCAAATAGCTGCTGCCTGCTCAAAAATGGCGCTTTCTATTTGAGGATTAACGTTGAGTAGCTGCTGCCACTGGTGAAAAACTGCAAATTTGGCAGTTGCCTTTAAGGTATTACCGTTGGCATAGAGAACCCGGATTTGCACGGCGTCTTTCTTGGCATTGTGACACTTATGCTCTTTAGCCTTGGCTTCGGCTTCCCAAAGGTTTTCTAGAGTGATCGCCAGTGGCACTGAATGATGGGCAATTACCACCCCAAAGCTGATGGTAGCTGTACTGCCCATTGTGAATAGGGGACGTTCGTGTAAGCCCTCTGGTAATGGAGCGCGATCACTGTTCCACCGCCAGTAATCTCCATCCCAATCGAAATATTTTCCTTGGTTATTTGCCTGGTATTGAAAGGGGTCTTTATCCCCGCGAAAGCATTGACGAGTATCCCACAGCCAGTCATTCCATTCCCAGAGATTGGTGTAAGCTAAAACATCATCGCCACCGCCGTAGATTAAACGACCTGCGTAGCGTTGCTCGGTGAGATAGGGAACCAGTTGATTCGAGAAATCTAACAGGGCGCGGCTGAGGGCGTTATGAGTTGATGGCCCCATACGTTTTGGCAGAGCCAAAAAATTATTGAAAATCTCTTGTCCGGCTGCTGGTGATAAATCTGAAGGGATGTAGTCTCGATAGTTTTTCAACTTTTTGCCTTTGAGCCATTCACTCATCCCATCTCCATCACCTGCAGCTAAGACATACCAGTCAGCGGGATTGTTGTTGGGGTAGTAACGGTTAATAATCTTTTGAATAGCGAGGCGATATTCTGTTTTGAGCTGCCGAACTTCCTGGCTCAACTGCTCAGCCAACTCAGGATCTTTTCTCTGTTCTAAATCCTGCTGGAGTGCCTTAAGTTCAGGAGTCTTGGCATCTTCCACTAACCACCCAGCATTAAGCAATCGAGGATGATATTTCTGAGGAGCATTGTCGTCCATCCAAGGAATCCCCCACTTGCTCCGCATCTCCTTGATGACTTCAAGAGCCCAAGAAAATTCGTCAATAACTGCTCGACAAGCTTGTCGGAAGTGATGCTCGTGGTTCATTTCACTATTGGCATGAACCTTGAGATATCCAGCCACACCTGCGGTAAGGTCTGGGTATGATGCCGCAATCGCGTCAGCTATTTGTTTCTCCTCTTGCTCATCTGCTTTTGGAGCAATTAGCTGCGGTAAAATCTTAGCCAGTCCCCGCTTGACGGTTTCAGTCGCATTCAGTTGTTCTCTGCCATCAAATAAACCCGCTTGCCGCGACCAGTATTTTTTGGTTTCCCCTTCTGTCATCCAATCATTCCCAGGATGGACGACTGCTCCCAAACCGGAAACAGTAGAACGAGGACCAAAAGCAGTAGGCAATTGCCAATTTCGAGCATTTTTGGCCGTTGAGAGCGCTAATCGAGTTTGATCGAAAATGTGAGGCCACCAAGAACCGACATTGACACTAAACTTTCTACCTTGACGTGCTAGACGTTGTTCGTAGGCTTCCCGGAGAAAGTCAATTTCGGCAGCTTGAAAGAGTTTTTGTTTTTTGGTGATTAGGTTGTAAGCTTCATTTTGAGTATTCAGCCAAGTTTGAAATTCATCTTGTCGGTCTTTCGGAAGAGCCGCATTTTTCAGCGGCTCTCCTTCTTTACCAATAGGTATGGCTGCCCAGTAAGTCTGCCACTGGGCATCGAGCCAGCCATTCCAAGTGCTAGAGTGGGGTTGCAAGTCGGGCATCCAATGTCTTTGAGCATGTAATTCTTGAAAAACTCGACTGCCCAAGTCTCGCCAGACTTGTAAAACGGTCTGCTGGGCGGTTTGCATTGCTGCTGGCACTTTGTCTTTTGGCAGCACCAACACCAGTACGTTTGGAAATCCGGCTGTCAGGAGGGCGCGATCTCTCGGTTGTTCGATCCAGCTACTAAATTCAGGCCACTGTTGCAGTAGCCAGTGATCGATTAATGGCTGTTGGTACAGGCTAGGATAAACTAAGCTATCGGGACCATATTGCTGAGCGAGTTGCCAGCAGACTTTGGCAGACAAATAATGCAAAATCCAAGAACCTGCCCAGAAATCGCGTAGTTTACGACTGGCTTTAATTAGCTCTTGCACTGGAGTAAAGCTGAAAGTGGCTAGATAAGGATGGGATAAGGTCATTTGGTTGGATGACCAACGCTCCATCTCAGCAGTTGTTAGGTTATAACCAGCTAAAGCACCAGCTAGGGCAGCGGTTAAACTGGCGTGACTCCAAATTGAGCTATCGGGCAGGCGAGTTTCCGCTGGCATCAGCATCAAGGATTTATCTTTTTGAAATTCAGCACAGGCGGCTTCTGGTAAGCAGCGCCACAGCCACCAAAACAGTTGTCTAATGTCTGTTTTCACTGCTGCTGGAATTGCCTCTAGCAGCCTTTTTTCTTTCTGCTGTAGATAGCTCAGTCGATTGGATACCAGTTCTGAGTGCTGCTTAATTTTGAACTGCAGTTTGGCTCCAGAAAGTAGGTGGGAGATTTCTAAGCCTTGATTTCGACTGTAACTAGGGGCATAGTTGACGCTTTGTGAGACGCTACCAATGGCACCGCGATCGCTGGCTGAGGTGATGTAGTCAGCAAGATGGAGGTGTTGCCAGAGTATACCGCCAGATGTTTCTGGATTCCAGCCATTGTCCTTCCAGTCCTGCATGACTTCCAGTTCTTGCCAGAAGCTGTTGCTGCCGCGTCCTGTATTGTCATGCAGAGCTTTGAGCGCTGGATCGTGCAACAACCCCCAAATTTTGGCTTGCCAGAATGCTGACACTGTTGTAATTCCCTAGTGACTTGTACCTGTTTTAACAAGGGTGCTAGCTAGGTGGCTGCAAATTTACAATATCTATGGCTTTTCTTTACAGAATCTACAAACAATATCTGGCATTAAATTAAGCAGTTAATTAGATTGCGTAGCAATATCGGCTTTTCCTTGACATCTCGCTATAAATCAGCTAATCCTTCCTACGATGGCAAAAAAACTTACTCTTCATCCCTACGCCGACCGACTGGCGTTTGAGCGCTTACTGCTACTGATTGCAACTTTGGTGCAGTATCCAGGGGTGGGTTCTGCAGATGAGGACTCACTGCTGTTGGCTGGTTCTAGTTACCACGATGCTCTGTTGGCAGTGCAAAGTCGATTGCAAGCGGTGGCAGCGGCATCAGGCATAAAGCTGCCAGAAGGATATCCCGCCACTCCTACCATCCGCAAAGACTTGGAAACCCTACGGCGCTATGGAATTCTCGACCAAAGAATGTATCGTTGGGGTTATTACCTGGGAACTGGTGCTATGAGTCGGGAGGAATTGCAGGTAGCCTGCAATGCACTGGCCTCAATAGCTAACTATCAGGGTGAGCCTCAAGTGAGACGGATCTATCAGACTCTGGTCAAACGACTAAGGGGGTTAGACCTGGAACTTAAAGGTCAATTCTTCTATCCCGTGCGGCAGCATCTCAATCGAGCCATCAACTATACTGACCCGGAAGAAATGAGAGCCAAAGGGAAAAACCGGAACACTCTATTTCACCAACTGGATGTGGTAGAGCGAGCCATTAGCCAAGGACAAGCGATTGAAATCTCGCGCAGCAGCGACCCTTATGGCAAACGTCGGGTGGGATTGATGCAGGTCTGGCCACTCCAGCTGATTTACTACGACATAGCCTGGTATGTAATTTACGAATACTACTCCAATGGGCATTTAGCAGTGGGGCGAGTTAACCGCTTCAAGGACTACTGCAAAATTCTCACACCCCAAGGGCGGGGCTTAGCCCTTCAGCAGCAAAGTCTCATGAATGCTCACAAGTTATTGGAATTTGGCTGGGGTCTCAACTTGGGTGAGCTAGAGGAGCAACAGGCAGAGTTACAGGGGCGGCTGACGTTGGAAACAGTGAAGGTACGTTTCTTCCCACAGGTGATTGCTTTCATTCTGGAGGGCGATCGCCGTCATCCCCGTCAAAGGATTCTCCCAGGACCAAAAGATAGCATCACAGGACAGCTGGCTTATGTTGACTACATGGTGAAGCTCCCACCTCGCTCCCTCCAAGAATTTGTCCTCTGGGTCTACCGTCACATGGACAATGCCCAAGTTATATCCCCTCCCGACTTAGTAGAGAAGCATTCCCAAGCTGCTAAAGCTTTGGTCACTCGATACACTTAGTTTCACAGGACTGATATTGATTGTGGAGCCTTTCACATATGAGGAGTGGCAAGCCAAGATGCGGTAGAGCGGTCGCAGTCATAACGGTAGTAGGGCAAAACTGCAAACTGAGTTCTTGCAGGTTCCATAGGATAATGGGATTCAACCGATACTGACAGTAAAGACGCAAAGCTTCTTGTCCCATGCTTTGTAGCCTCGACCAGTTCAAGGAGATTGCCGTAGCCTGCCAACGCAGCAAGGTAGGCAAGCTTTTGCCTGACGCTCTCTATGTCCATACTTCAGCCCTACTCACTCTAGACTCCCTCCTACAAACCTATGAAGCTGAGGCTCGGCAGATCGCTTCTACAATTGAAGGAGCAACTCTGGTCAAGTTCAGTCTTAATAAGCCAAGCATCTCGGTAACCGTTCACGGGGTTGAATTGAGGAGTTGAGCAAATAGCGGAGTGCTGTTAGGCTAACGAGATGGAAGAGAACTCACCCAGCTCAATAGAAGAGGTCAGCCAAGCGGACTGGGAAAAGACACC
>JAABUQ010013236.1_pt1 | contig 10051 bp, 8 predicted proteins | sample 5560001 | NCBI WGS metagenome assembly JAABUQ01 (sample SAMN10711888, study PRJNA513371) | rock metagenome | isolation source: Antarctica rocks | place: Antarctica: Victoria Land, Finger Mt nord | collected 2015-12-18 | reverse complement strand
GGTGATAACGCCCAGCACGCCCTCGGAGCCCACCAGCATGCGATCGGGGCTCGGGCCCGCCCCGGAGCCGGGCAGGCGCCACGACGCCCAGGTGCCAGAGGGGGTGACCGCACGCACGGACTCGACGCAGTCCTCGATGTGGGTGGGACCGGTGGCGTAGTGCCCAGCGGCACGCGTGGCCAACCATCCGCCCAGCGTGGAGTACTCAAACGACTGAGGGAAGTGGCGCAGCGTGAGTCCGTGCTCGCCGAGCTGCCCCTCCAGTCCGGGGCCGGTGGCGCCGGACTGTATGCGCGCCGCGCGAGAGATCGGGTCGACCTCCAGTACGCGATCGAGCCCGCGCAGGTCCAGGCTGACCACGCCGTCGTAGGCGGGACCGACGTCGGGCTCGACGCCGCCGACCACGCTGGTGCCTCCGCCGAACGGGATCACGGCGAGGTTGGCCGACGCACACCACTCGAGCACGCGCTCCACGTCAGCCTCGTCGCCGGGACGCACGACAAGGTCCGGAGGATGGTCAAAGCGGCCCCGAAAGCCGCGCACCACATCGCTGTAGGACTTGCCCCAGGCGTGGGAGGCGCGCGCGTGGACGTCGGCTTGGCAGAGGGCATCCAGGGCGGCGGGCGCCGCCACCCTCGCCGCCGCCAGAGTCACCTCGTGGAGGGGAACGGGACTCTCGATGGACTCGCCGCCGAAGCCCAGGTGACCAACCATCCCGCGCGCGGCGGCCGCGACCTCATCGGGCGGCGGCTGCTGATCCTCATAGCCCCATCCCCAGTGCTTGTGTCGGCGCGCGCGCAACGGCCGCGAGTGTACGGGCGCGGCGGCCGTGGCGCCGACCGACCAACCGCGCGCAGCGAAGCGTCTAGCCTGCCTCCAAGCGATGACGCCGGCACACACCGACCTCCCCGAGCTGCTGGCCCGAGGTCCGTGGGAGCTCGAGTGCGTCAGCGCCCGCTGGAGGTCTGAGCACTTCCAGCCCGACCCCGAGCGAGTGGCCGCGGCTGACGCGGCGATCGCGGGACTGCGCGCCCGCGGTTCGCCCAGCCACGACGGGCTGGCCGCGCGGCTGGTTTCCCATCGCGCGCGTGAGGAACATCTCGACCTCGAGCTCCAGCCCATCCGTTGGGCGCTGCGCCTGGTGGCCGGGGATGCCTCGGCGAGCGTGGCCGCCCTGTGCGTAACCCGGGACGCCGACGGGCGTTGGCTGGCCGGGCGCCGAGCCGCGTGGCTCTCATCCTGGGCGGGACGCTGGGCGCTGGGTGCCGGCGGCGCGGTCGACCTCGGCGAGAGCCCGGGCCAGACGCTGGTGCGTGAGCTGCACGAGGAGTGGTCGGTGACGCCGGCCCGCGTACGCGGCGAGGCGTTGCTGCGCCTGCCGCACGAGCTGGTCATGTTCGTGGGACAGGCGTGGCTGCCCGACGGCGCCGAGGTGGTACCCGACCACGAGCACGACGCCTTCGCGTGGTGGCCGAGTGACATCGACCGCTGGCCCCCTGAGGCCGATGAGAACCTGCGCCTGGTGGCCCGCTGGCTCGCCGAGACCCCATGACATGACCGCCGTCGCAAGCCGGGTGCTCACGTTCGCCGGACTGAGACGGGTGTCTTTCGCACATTCGCTCGTGTACCTGGCCCTGCTCGTGTGCGCCTTCGTGGCCCACAGTCCCCAGCCGGCCACCTTCCTGCTCGGCCTCACCCACGGCGTGGTGTGGATCGGAATGTCGCTGGCCTGCATAGCAGCAGCTCGACTACGGGTGGTGCCCCTGCGCCTGGCCGTCGCCGTGGCCGTGCTGGGCGGCATTGGCCCCTTCTTTGGCAGCTGGGAGTTCGTGCGCGAGCAGCGGCGCCGTGCGCAGCTCGTTGACGGCTCGTGAGCGCATCTTGACCCGCGCGTGAAGGGGGCGCTGCACGGCGCGGCCGGCGCTCGCGGCCACGCTAAGGTTCTGGGCCAATGGCCGTAGGCTCCACGATTCAGGTCGTCATGCCTCCCATGGGCGAGTCGGTGACCGAGGGCACGGTGCTCGAGTGGCATCGACAGGAGGGAGAGCCGATCGGCCAAGACGAGACGATCGTCGAGATCTCCACCGACAAGGTTGACGCTGAGGTCCCCGCTCCCGCCGCGGGAACCGTGGTCAGGATCCTCGCCGAGATCTCGACCAACGGCGGGACGGGCGCCGCCGCGCACTCTTCGACCAACGGATCCGCGGCGAGCAACGGGAGCCACTCCGCAGTCGCCACCGCCGGCGCGAGCGAAGAAGCGGCGACCGACAGGCGAGCGTTGGGTCAGCGTGACGGCGCCGCGACCAAGCAGTCGTCCCCTGCGAGCGTCATCGACATCGTCACTCCGGCCGCCGGCGAGTCGGTCACCGAGGGCACGATCCTGGAGTGGCACGCCGACGTCGGCGAGGAGATCGCCGTCGACGCCATCCTGGTCGAGATCTCCACCGACAAGGTGGACGTCGAGCTCCCCGCGCCGGCCACCGGAATCCTCACCGAGATCCTGGCCCAGGAGGGCGCGACCGTCGGTGTGGGGCAGGTCATCGCACGCCTGAGGGTGGGCTTCGCGGGGTCTGGCACAGCACCGCCGAGCGGACGCGCCCCCGCCGACGGCGTGGCGGCCAACACCGCCCCGGGACCATCCACAGCACCGCCCCTGGGCACCTCGGAGGGCACGCGCGTCTCCCCGGTTGCCGCTCGGGTGGCTGCCGTCGAGGGCGTCGACCTGAGCGACGTGGCGGGCAGCGGCCCGACCGGGCGAATCGTCAAAGCCGACGTGATCGCGGCTCGGGACAGCGGCACGGGCACCGCGAGCACGGTGCCGGGCCCGCCGAGCAATGGCGCGGGCACCGCGGCCACAGCAGGACCGAGCAACGGTGCCGCCCCCCCCGGAGCGCGGGTCATCAGAGGAGGCGCGGCCGTGCTGGCGCGCTACATGGACCAGAGCCGCTCCATCCCGACCGCCACCAGCTTCCGCACCCTGACCGTCACCGTGCTCGACGCGCGTCGCCGAGAGCTAAAGGCATCGGGGCGCAAGGTGTCCTTCACCCACCTGATCGCCTACGCGATCGCGCGCGCCGCCGACGACATGGGAGTGATGGCCAATCACTTCGCCGAGCTCGACGGACGGCCTCATCGCATCGACGACGAGCAGGTCAACCTCGGGCTTGCCGTCGACGTGGAGAAGAAGGACGGGACGCGCACGCTGATGGTGCCGGTCATCCGCGACGCCGGACGCAAGGCTTTCGCCGCGTTCCTGGATGCCTATGACGCGCTCGTCGAGAAGGCTCGCACCAACTCGCTGACCGCCGACGACCTGGCGGGCGCGAACATCACCCTGACCAACCCCGGCGGCATCGGCACGATTGCTTCCGTGCCGCGGCTCATGGTCGGCCAGGGGACGATCGTGGCCACCGGCTCGATCGCCTACCCGGCGGGTCTCGGCGCGATCGGGGACATGATCGGAGCCGAGAAGGTCATGACCATGACCTCGACCTATGACCACCGCATCATCCAGGGGGCCGAGTCCGGTCGATTTCTCGCGCGGGTGGAGGATTACCTGCAGGGCGACCGCGGCTTCTACGACGGCGTCTTTGCCTCGCTGCGGGTCGAGCTGGCCGCGCCTCCCGCTCCCCCGGCTCCAGCCGCCGCCGCCGCGGCGGCGCGCGAGGCCCCGGCCCAACCTGCGGTCAAGCCCAGCGAGGATCTGTTGCAGGCGGTCCAGGCCGCGACCTCGCTGGTGAAGGCCCACCGCACCCATGGGCACCTGGCGGCGCGCCTGGACCCCCTGGGTCTCGAGCCCGAGGGAGACCCGGCCCTGGACACCGAGCCGCTCGGACTCACGCCCGAGCTCATGGCCCAGATACCGGCACGCGTGCTGCGCATGTACGTGCCCGGGGCCACGCTGGCCGACGCCCTCCCGCACCTACGCGAGACCTATTGCGGCACCATCGCCTATGAGATCGAGCACATCGCGTCCCATCGCCAGCGTGTCTGGCTGCGCGAGCACATCGAGTCCGGTGCCTTCCGCAAGCCGCTGACCACCGCGGAGCAGAAGGCGCTGCTCAAGCGCCTGGTCGAGGTCGACGCACTCGAGCGCTTCATGCACAAGGCCTACCTCGGCCAGAAGCAGTTCTCGATCGAGGGCATGGACATGACCGTGCCCATGCTCGACGAGCTCATCCAGCTGACCGCCGCCCTCGGGGGCCGCGAGGTGGTCATCGGCATGGCCCACCGCGGCCGGCTGAACGTGCTGGCCCACAACCTGGGTCGGCCCTACGACACGATCTTCGCCGAGTTCGAGGGCGCCGCCACGCTGGAGGCCGTGACCACGATCCCCCAGGGCGGGACGGGCGACGTCAAGTACCACCACGGTGCCGAAGGCTCCTACCAACTGCCCAGCGGCGACTCCATCCGCGTGAATCTCGAGTCAAACCCCAGCCACCTGGAGTACGTCTCCCCGGTGGTCGTCGGGGCCACGCGCGCGGCTCAGACCGCGCGCCAGGGGCCGCATGCCCACCAGGACACCAACGCGGCGGTGCCGATCGTCATTCACGGCGACGCCGCCTTCCCGGCCCAGGGCGTGGTGGCCGAGACGCTCAACCTGCAGGGACTGGACGGCTACAAGGTCGGCGGCACCGTTCACCTGATCACCAACAACCAGGTCGGCTTCACCACCGACCCCGACGACGCGCGCTCCACGCATTGGGCCTCGGACCTGGCCAAGGGCTTTGACGTGCCCATCATTCACGTCAACGCCGACGATGTCGCGGCGTGCATAAGCGCCGTGCGCCTGGCCTTCGCCTTCCGCGAGAAGTTCGGCCACGACGTGCTCATCGACCTCATCGGCTACCGCCGCTTCGGGCACAACGAGGCCGACGAGCCCGCCTACACCCAGCCCGAGATGTACGCGAAGATCAAATCCAAGAAGCGCGTCGCCGACCTGTGGGCCGAGCGGCTGCTCAGCGAGGACGTCGTCTCCCAGGAGGACGTGGAACGCCAGCAGCAGGAGGTGTGGGACAACCTCACAGCGCTGCACCAGCGCCTCAAGGAGCGCATCGCGAGCGCCGCCGAGCACGGGGAGGTCGAGCACCACACAGGCGAGTATCAGCTGGACCGCACCCCCAGCCCGGACGTCAGGACCGCGGTCAGCTCCGAGCGGCTGGTGGGACTCAACGAAGAGCTGCTGCGCGTACCGGACGGCTTTACCGTGCATCCCAAGCTGGTGCGCCAGCTCGAGCGCCGCCGCGACGCCCTGGGTGACGCCGGGGGCATCGATTGGGCTCACGCCGAGTCGCTGGCCTTCGCCTCGCTGCTGACCGAGGGCACGCCCATTCGCCTCACCGGCCAGGACACCGAACGAGGCACCTTCAGCCAGCGCCACATGGTGCTCCACGACTCGCGCACCGGTCAGTCGGTGTGCCCGATCCAGAACCTGCCCGGAGCGCTGGCGCCGTTCGAGCTGCACAACAGTCCACTTTCGGAGGTGGGCTGCCTGGGCTTTGAGTACGGATACAGCCAGGAGGCGCCCGAGACGCTGGTGCTGTGGGAAGCGCAGTTCGGTGACTTCGTGAACTCGGCCCAGGTGATCATCGACCAGTTCATCATCTCGGGGCTCGCCAAATGGGGTCAGACCTCGCGTCTGACCCTGCTGCTCCCCCACGGCTACGAGGGCTCGGGCCCCGAGCACTCCTCCGGACGCCTGGAGCGCTTCCTCAGCCTGGCCGCCGAGGGCAACCTGCGGGTCGCCAACCTGACCACCCCGGCGCAGTACTTTCACCTGCTCCGTCGCCAGGCGCGCATCGCCAAGCAGCGCCCGCTCGTGATAACCACGCCCAAGTCGCTGCTGCGCCTGCCCCAGGCCACCAATCGCCTGGCTCACCTGGCCGAGAGCCAGTTCCATCCGGTGCTGCCCGAGCCCCGGGTACCGGAGAGCCGCGTCACCCGCCTGGTGCTGTGCACCGGCAAGATCTACTACGACTTGGTCGGCCACCCCGACCGTGGAGGCCGCGACGGCGTGGCGGTGGGACGGATCGAGCTGCTCTACCCCTTCCCCGAAGCTCAGGTCCTCGAGCTCATCGGACGCTACCCGAACCTGGTCGAGGTGCTGTGGGTGCAGGAGGAGCCGCGCAACATGGGCGCACGGGCCCACATGTCTCCGCGCCTGCTGCAGATCCTCCCCGACCACGTGCACTTCGGCTACATCGGGCGCCCTGAACGCGCCAGCCCGGGCGAGGGCTATCCCGCCGCCCACGTCGCCGAGCAGACCCGCATCGTGCGCGCCGCGCTCGACCTCGAGATGCCGATCTCCCAGTATCCCCGCAAGACCCCCGGTCAGCGCTGACCAGCCGGAGGCCAGCGTGTGGCATCGCCAGGAGATCCGGCTGGCGCCACGGCCGCGCGGCTTTCACCTCATAACCGCGCAAGTGCTCGACCCGCTGGAGGCCATGGCGAAGGTGTCGGTCGGGCTGTTGCACCTGTTCGTCTGCCACACGTCGGCGTCGTTGACCCTGAACGAGAACGCAAGCCCGGACGTGCGCCGCGACTTCGAGTCCCACCTCAACGCCTCCGTGCCCGAGCTCGCGCCCTACTGGACGCATACCCTCGAGGGCCCCGACGACATGCCGGCGCACATCAAGGCCTCGCTGCTGGGACCGTCGCTCACCCTGCCCGTCGACCGCGGCCGCCTCGCCCTGGGTACGTGGCAGGGCATCTACCTATGCGAGCACCGCGATCATGGCGGCGCGCGCAGGCTGGTGGCCACCCTCTGGGGGCAGGCGACTGCGGATGAGACGCGGTCGCGCGAGCGCGACTGACCGCGCCTCTCCTCCACAACCTCCAGCCCACTCGTTCACAGCTCCCGAACCATGGCCAGCGAGGTCGGGTCGTGCGGGTCAGACCCGCGTTGGCGGAAGCCCAGGGACTCATAGACCCGCCGAGCGGGGCGGTTGTCGACAAAGACGAACAGCTCGACCTCCCGGACCCCGCGGAGCCGCGCCTCCTCCATCCCCAACTCGACCAGGGAGCGGCCCAGCCCCTGGCCGCGGCAGTCAGGAGCCAACACCACGCGCGCGAGACGTGCGCGCGAGGCACGTCCCATCATGACCACCTCGATGTGCCCGCACACCCGTGCGCCGTCGGCCGAGCTGACGGCGCTGAAGGCCGACAGTCGGGGCGTGGTGCGCACCGTCTGCAGCTGCTCGCTGCTCAGCGGCCAGTGCAGCGACGGACCGGCGAAGCGCCGCAGCTGCGCGGCGTCGGCAAACCAGGAGATCAGCTGGGCGTCATCGTCAGGGGCAAACGGCCGCAGCTCCAGGGCCGCCACCCCGCCGGAGCTACTCACCCCTCCACACCGGAGGGCGCTTCTCGGCAAAGGCGACGGCGCCCTCCCGGGCATCGGCCGAGCTCATCACCGGACCGGCGAGCTCGGCCTGACGCTGCCACATCTCCTCCGGGGCCCAGCCCTCCTGCTCGAGCAGGATGCGCTTGGAGGCCACCAGCGCCAGCGGTCCGTTGACCACGATCTGAGCCGCCAAATCGAGGGCCATCTCCACGGCCCCGCCCACCTCGGCCAGGCGATTCACGATGCCCAGCTCCGCCGCGCGCTGGGCCGAGATGGCATCGCCGGTGAGCGCCATCTCCATGGCCACGTGATAGGGCATGCGCCGCGGCAGGCGCAGCAGAGCGCCTCCCGCGGCCACCAGGCTGCGCTTGACCTCGGGAATGGCGATGCGCGCGTCGCGCGCGGCGACGATGAGATCACAGGCCAGCGCGATCTCCAGGCCGCCGGCCACGGCGAAGCCCTCGATCGCCGCGATCAGCGGCTTGTCGGGCCCGCGCTGAACGATGCCGGCAAACCCGCGTCCCTCCACATAGGGGCTCTCGCCGGCCACGAATGCCCTGAGGTCCATGCCGGCACTGAAACCGCGACCAGCGCCGGCGAGGACACCCGCCCGCAAACCGGAGTCTGCGTCCAACTCGTCCAGCGCCGCGGCGATCCCGGCCGCCAGCGCCCCGTTGACCGCATTGCGGACCTCGGGGCGGTTGAGGGTGATCAGCATCACGCCGTCGCGGCGCTCGGTCAGCACGGCAGCTTCGGGTGCGTTCATGGCCGCCAGGGTACCCATTGAGGGCTCCCCGGGTGAGGGCGCCGGAGCACGGGTAGACGCAGGCGGGTGAGCAAGATCCACGTGAAGGGCATGCACGCAGCGCTTGTCCGCGACGGCGCGCTCGACGAGGTGGCCGTCGAGGAGCCGTTGGAGGTGCGCGTCGACGGGCAGCCACTGTCGGTGACCATGCGCACGCCCGGCCACGACGAGGAGCTGGCCCTGGGCTTCCTCTACGGCGAGGACCTCATCGACGCCGACGCGACCCGCACGGTCGGACCCTCGCTCGAGCTCGAGCTCAACCGGGTCGATGTCGCCGGTCCCCTGCTGCGGGATCCCGGCGAGCGCCACTTCTACACCTCATCCTCCTGTGGCGTGTGCGGCAAGGGGGCGATCGAGCAGGTGACCGTGGCCACCCCGCGGGCCGCGCCCGGCCCCATGGTGGGCAGATCGCTGCTGGCCGGGCTGCCTCAGCGCCTGCGTCAGCCCGTGTTCGAGCGAACCGGGGGGCTTCACGCGGCGGGGCTGTTCACCGCCGAAGGTGAGCCCGTCTGTGTGCGCGAGGACGTCGGCCGTCACAACGCCTTGGACAAGCTCGTGGGGCGAGCCCTGCTGGACGGGCGGCTGCCGCTGCACGGCATGCTCGTGTGCGTGAGTGGCAGGCTGTCCTTCGAGCTCGTTCAGAAAGCGGCCCGCGCCGGCGCCCCCGTGTTGGTCGGAGTCAGCGCTCCCACCTCGCTGGCGGTGACCCTCGCCGACGATCGCGGCATGACCCTGTGCGGGTTCGCGCGCGGGGACCGCGTGAACGTCTACACCGGACCGGAGCGTGTCCTCTGAAGTGGGCTGGGCGCTCGACGCGCGCGTGCCCCCTACCCGGCGAACAGGGTCAGCGCCGGCTCGCGCTCTCCCCGCAGCACGGCCAGGTCGACCTCCACGCAGTCGATGTCTCGGGCCTGGGCCAATACCCGCGCCTGGGGCTTGCACACCTGAGCGACGAGCACGCCCCGGCAACGGCCCATGGCCGGATCTGAGCGGATGCGCTGCAGGTAGCGCGTGAGCTGCTCGACGGCGTCGATCGTGCCCACGCGCTTGATCTCCACGGCGATCCAATCGTCCTGAGCATCGCGGCACATGAGGTCCACCGGGCCGATGTCAGTCGGCCACTCCCGGCGCACAAGGCGAAACCCGTCGCCGCAGCTCTCCGGCCGCTCGGCCAAGATCTCCTGTAGGTCGCGCTCGACACCATCCTTCTCCAGGCCGCCCTGTGCGTCGAGCACCTCGGTGATGTCACACAACACCTCGGAGATCGTGATGTCCAGCCGCTCGGAGGCCCGCAGCTTGCGCACGATGATGCGCTGCAGGCGCCCCTGGTCATCGGACGTCTGCTCGATCACCGCGGGAGGGGTCATCCAGTTCAGCGGCTTGTATCCGCCGGCATCGGCATGGACCATGACCGAACCGTCGGCCTTGAGCATGAGCAGGCGCACCGCCTCGCCAAGCACAGTGGTGAGGCGACCTGAGTAGGCCACGTGGCAGCGGGCGACGATCAGGCGCAAGGCCGCGCAGGCTAGGCGGCCGGCCGGACGATCACACCCGGGCGCGGAGGCAGTCGGCAGGCCGCCGCCGGAGCGTGGCCGCCGGCCGCGTGCAGCGGTCTAAGCTGACGGCGGGTGCTGCACGCCGGCCGGGTCGGGCTCAGCCGTCAGCGCCGCCGCAACGGGCTCGCCGGCGGGCGGCGCCGGCGGATGGACGACCGTCGCCGTGGCGGTGACGTGGTCGTGAGCGGGGGAGGCTACCCGCGCGTCGGCGGGAGGCGACGCGGCGGAGGGCGACCCGGGAAGGGGCTCCGCGGCCGCGGGAGTCTGCGCCGCCGCCGGAGCCGCCGGTCCGGCTGCCGCCAGGAGATCGTGATCGTCCTCGCCGCCCGCACTGATGGACTCGCGGAACTC
>JAABUQ010013235.1_pt1 | contig 10051 bp, 7 predicted proteins | sample 5560001 | NCBI WGS metagenome assembly JAABUQ01 (sample SAMN10711888, study PRJNA513371) | rock metagenome | isolation source: Antarctica rocks | place: Antarctica: Victoria Land, Finger Mt nord | collected 2015-12-18 | reverse complement strand
GACGCTGTCCGTGTCCGCGTCGCCCCGTGTCTCTCGCATGCGCTACTCCGCTCTCCGCAGAATGCCGTCGGCGAGGCGATAGGCCACGTCGGCTGCCGCGACCACGGCCGGGTCGTGCGTGGCCACGAGCATGGTGGCGCGCCGGGACCGGACCACCTCGGTTATCAAGCCGATGATCTCGCGGCCCGTGGCCGTGTCCAACTCGCCGGTCGGCTCGTCGGCCAGGATGAGCGGGGTGCTGGTTGCCAGCGCCCGCGCGACGGCGACGCGTTCCTGCTCGCCGCCAGAGAGCTCGAACGGGCGGTGATCGAACCGCGCGCCGAGGCCCACCATCCGCAGCGCCTCGCGCGCGCGGCGGTCGCGCTCCCGCGCGCCCACCCCCGCGATGTGCAGGGCGAGGGCTACGTTCTCGAGCGCGGAGAGCGTGGGCAGGAGGGCGAAGGACTGGAAGATAAAGGCGACCGTGTGGCGGCGCAGGACGGTGCGCTCACGCTCGGTCAGGCGCGTCACGTCGCGGCCGCCGACGAGGATCGTCCCCGTCGTAGGCGTGTCGAGGCCGCCGATCAGATTGAGCAAGGTCGTCTTGCCGGAGCCGGAGCGGCCGGTGATGGCGACGAGGGCGCCGGGATAGGCGTCGAAGGTCACCTCCGTGAGGGCGGCCACGGCGCCACGGCCCTGGCTATAGGTGCGAGAGACGCCGCGCACGGCGACGATAGGATCGTCCGCCGACGTGGCGGGCCCGCGCATCGCCGCGCTATCCCGAATCATTCGTCCTCCTCACCCTGAACCCGAGCGCCACATGGGGCAACAACAGGAATAGCCCTGTCGTATCCCGGCCACCACTGTATCTCGCAGCCATATCACATGGCCAGCCTTACGCGCCGTCGTCCTCCCATGGCAAGCACGTCCAGCGGACATCGGTCAAGCCATCATACAGGCCGGTCGTAGCCAGGATGAAGTGCCCCGCGAAGGGCGGGCACGCGGTGTCACGCGCGTACTTGACCAGCGCGTCGTTCCATCCCTCCTCCAGTTCGGCATCGACGTAGGAGACGCCGTCGCCGTTGTAGTTGGGCCGTAGCAAGGTCGATTGGCGGATGTCGAGGACCTGTCGCCCGTTCAACCATAGCCGGCGCGGGCAGGTGGCCGGGATGCCCAGGCGTACCTCCTGGCGGCGCGGGCTGTACAGCAGGAGCCGCGCGTAGAGCACGCCGGTCCAGTCGGCCCCGACCTCGCTGGGCAGGGCGTTCCCGGCGGCGGACAGCGTAGCCCACCCGGCGGGTGGGGCGTCGGCGTGCCCCCGCGCCAGGTTGTCCTCGGGCTCGAACGGCTGATCGAGTAGCGCCGCGGCGTCGCTCGCGTCGCCAGCGTCAGCCCGTGGCCCCCATAAAAGCCAGCGCCGCGCGCCCGCCAGCACGATCGGGACCTCCGCCTCCGCGGGCCGCCCCTCCGGCTGAATCGAGAGCAGCGCGCGGTTGCTGTTGCGCAGGCGCGCGGGCGCGTCGACGCGCAGGACATAGCGCAGCGTCGTTTCGGCGTCGGGCGCGAGTGTCACCCGTCCCGGCGCTGCCGGCTCGATAGCCCACCCCTCCGGGGGCGTCAGGCGCGCGTCCAACGCCAGGTCGCTGGCGCGGGTGTTGCGCACGTGGATAGCGAGATCTTTGGGCGTCGCGGGCGCGATGACCGGGGCATCACCGTACTCGATCGTGACGGCGACCGTGTCGAGGGCTTCCTCCATCCGCATGGGACTGTCCGCCCACGGCCCGCGCGTCGCGTCGGGGCGCGCGAACAGATCGGGCGTCGCATCGTCGCGCGGGCTGGTATGGTCGCCGATCTGGACCGGCGCGCCGCGCGCGGCCAGGAGGCGCGGCCCCAGCGCGCAGACGCGGTCGGTCAGCTCGCCCAGCGTCGTCGGGACCGGGTTGGGGCCGGTGGAAGCGTGCCGTAGGCCTCCCCAGCTCTCGTTGGTGGAAATGGTATCGCCCAACGGGGCGGTCCAACGGTCGGGCAGGCTCGCGCGTCCGCCCAGGATACCGAGCAAGGCGCCCAGCGTGGCGCCGGTGCAGTCGGTGTCGTAGCCGCAGTTGACCGCCGTGCAGAGGGCGTCGCCGAAGTCGCGGCCGTAGAGCCAGCCGACCACCTGGAAGCCGATGTTGGGCGGAGCGTATTGCGCGTTGTAGTGCGGGGCGGCGGCGCGCACGCGGCGGCGCGCCTCCGTCCAGTCGACGCCGTCGCGGTGCGCCTGGCGGGCGGCGTGAACCGCGCGCGTGGTGACGCAGCCGGCCGGGATGTAGGAGAGGCCGATGTCGAGCAACGTGTCCGGGTCATGCTCGACGAACGCCGCCGACTGCACGGCGGCGTTGAACATCTCGCCCCACACGCCCTCGCCGCCGGCGTGGTCGACACTGGCGTCCTCGTAGGCGTAGCGCACCGCCAGGGCGGGGGCGCCGGGGGCCAGGCAGGCCCACAGCTCGGAGCGAATCGGCGACCCCATGCAGTCGACGAACCAGTTGTTATAGGCGCCGGACACCGGGGGGCGCAGGCCCAGGCGCAGGTTGGTCTTATTGAGGCCGTACTCGTCCCAGTTGTAGCCGATGTGGTCGAGCCAGTACTGGGCCAGGTCGCGCGCCGTGAGGTCGAAGCCGCGCTCCTCGACCGCCTTGAGCCAGATCAGTTGCATCTCCAGGTCGTCGTTGGGGATGCCGCCCGCGCGCAACTCGGGGTACCAGTCGATGTCGAAGGGCTGCTCCTCGGCGAACGCCTTCTCCAGGGGCGCGCCGAGCGTCCCGCCGCAGTTCTTGCCCAGCCAGCACGCGTAGACCTTATCCCAGTACGTCTCTCTTTGTATGACTGTCACGCTAACTCCCTTTCCAGAGTCACTTGCCCCGATGGTCTGACCCATATCTTAATTTGCCGCACACCGGGTGCTTTCTTCGTACGTGCCGTACGTGTCACAGAAAACCCCAACGATCTAACCGCTGTACAGCCCGTCGTATTGCCCATTGCCCATCGGACCTACCTTTCCGCTCTTGCGTTAATCCGCTTCCTACGCCGCGCGGTGTACAAGTCGGGCGGGACGTAGGAGAGCCCGACGTCGAGCAGGGCCTAAGGGGTCCGACTTAACGAACGTGGCCGCGTCCCTCACGTCGGCAACCGCGCGCCGATCCACTCTATCGTTGCCCGTGTACTCTCTTGAACAGTCATAGCGGTCGTGTCAAGCAGCGAGAGAGGCGGCGCCACCGTGCTCGCATTTGCCTTCAGGTACCGGTTGAAATGGAGCATGTCGGCGACAACAGCGGGGGCGCCAGACCCGCGCCAGTTCGGACGGCTGCGCAGGCGCTCGGCCAGGATGCCGTCGTCGCAGATGACACCAAGGTAGTGGATTCGCGCAAAGTAGCGCCGCTCGGGGCACTGCTCAAAGTGCTCCGGTAGGGACGTCGCGAGGAGGACAACAGGTCGTCCCGCCTGCCCGATGTTTTTTGCGACGCGTAGCCAGGTGTTGTGATAGCCTCGATGGTCGTCGCCTCGGGACCGGGGGACAGCGCCCCACAGCATATCGCTGTCCATCGTCACGCAACGGTCAAAGGTCTGCGCGAGGTTAAGCCCCAGTGTCGTCTTTCCCGCTCCACTGGCTCCAGTGACGACGAACAAGGGCAGTTGGACGAAGCGATGCGCATGGTGACAAAACGGGCACATGGCAAAGGGCACTTGAGGGTCAATCACCTTCTCGTCGCTGTACTGGCCACAGTGAGGACAGACGTTAAACATAAACCGCCTTATCCTACCCCTTCACGCCGGTCACGACGATGCCCTGGATGAACCAGCGCTGCCCGATGAAGAACAGGGCGACGACGGGCAGCGTGGTCACAAGGGCCCCGGCCATGATCAACTCGAAGTGCGTCGAGTATTGGCTCTGCAGCTGCGCGAGCCCAAGTTGCAGCGTGAGATGGTCGCTGCTCTGCAGGTAGATCAGCGGCCCCAGGAAGTCGTTCCAGTTGTACAGGAACGTGAACAGGGCCACGGCGATCAGCGCGGGCTTGATCAGCGGCAAGGCGATGCGCCAGAAGGTGCGGACGTAGCCGCAGCCGTCGATCTTGGCCGCGTCTTCCAGCTCATGCGGCAGCGTCAGGAAGAACTGGCGCGTCAGGAAGAGGTAGGCCGGGTTGGCGAAGAGTTGCGGCACGATGAGTGGCGCGAACGTGTCGAGCCAGCCGAAGTCCTTGAACATGATGAACTGCGGGATCAACGTCACGAAACCCGGCACCATCAGCGTGCTCAGGGCCAGGACGAACAGCGCGTTGCGGCCCGGGAAGCGCAGGCGCGCGAAGCTGTAGCCGGCCAGCGCCGACGAGAAGGTCGTGCCGATCGCGCTGCAGACGGCGACGAATAGTGTGTTGAAGAAATAGGTCCCCATGGGCAGGCTCTGGAAGAGCGTGCCGAAGTTCTCCCAGGCGAGCCGGCTTGGGAACCAGATGACGGGATAGGCGGCGATCTCATCCGAGGTCTTGAACGCGCTCGAGGCCAGCCAGTAGAACGGGAAGAGCAGGACGATGGCGCAGGCGATCAAGACCAGATAGGTGAGCGTGCGCCCGACGAGCCGACGGACGCCCGTGGACGCGCCCCGCGCTGCGGCGCGCGGGGCCGTCCCGCGTCGCTTGCCCGCAACCGGAGTGACGCTATTGGCCATGGATACGCTCCCCTCTCTTTTCCCGCGCGTCCGTCTCACGCCGGGGTCTCCTCCGGCTCCTGGGTCCTATTCGCCCGCGTAGAACACCCAGCGGCGCGCCGAGCGGAACACGCCGAGCGTGAGCAGCAACACGAGGGCGAACAGGACCCAGCCGAGCCCGGCCGCATAGCCGATCCGCCCGAACTGGAAGGCGGTCTGGTAGATGTACACCGACCAGGCGTAGCTGGCGTAGTTCGGGCCGCCGACGGAGCCCCCGTTGCTGGTCACCAGGTAGATCAGCGTGAACACCTGGAAGCTGCTGATGATACCGAAGATCAGGTTGTAGAGGATCGTCGGCGTCAGCATGGGGACGGTCACGGCCCAGAACTTGCGCCATGCGCCCGCCCCGTCGATGGAGGCGGCCTCATACAACTCGGTCGGGATGCCCTGTAATCCGCTCAGGAAGATCAACATGCCGCTGGTGCTGCCCCATAACGTTGCCAGGACGAGCGACGGGATGATCCAGGACTCGCTGGACAACCAGGGGATCGACGGCAGATTAAACATGTTGAGTATTTCGTTGATGAAGCCGAATTGCTCGTTGAACATGAACTGCCAGAGCAGGCCCTGCGCCGCGCCCGTGATCAGCGACGGCAGATAGAAGAGCGTGCGCCAGACCGGCAGCAGGCGCACGCGCTGGTTGAGCAGTAAGGCAACGCACAGCGAGAAGACAAGCCCGAGCGGGACGGCCAGGACGGCGTAGAGCGCGGTGACCTTGAGCGATTGCCAGAACAACGGGTCCTTGCCGAGCATCTCCGCGTAGTTGCCGAGCGCCACGAACGACACCGGACCGGTCCCCGCGCTGTAGTTGGTCAGGCTCAGACCCAGCGAGGCCAGCACAGGTCCCGCCGTGAACCAGAGGAAGCCAACGATCCAGGGGAGCAGGAAGATGTAGCCGTAGATGGCTTCCCGCCGTGCCAGGACCGAGCGCCGCCGCGCCGGCGGCGGGCCAGCCGCGCTACGCGCCCCCATGGTTGCCATTAGCTCTCTCCTTGCTGAGTGGCTGAGTGGCTGCTTGCCGTCGCGGGCTGGAGGCGGGCGCCCGCCTCCGGCCCTCCGATCCGAACGGATCGCGGACGGCTAGAACGAGTACTTCTTGATCGCTGCCTGGCCGTCGGATTGCCATCTGGCCAGCGTCCCCTTCACATCGGCTTTAGAGCCGAGCATGGCGGTGACGGCGTTCGCGGTGATGGTCGCCAACTCGTTATAGTACGGCACCGTCGGGACGGTGAACGCCTCGTTGATCGTGTCGGGGAAGACCGACACGTGCGCGGGCGGCAGCTTACCGGATTTGGCCGTGCTGACCCAGAGGGGCACCGCCGACTTGCGGCCGGGGATGCTGCGCGTGGGCTCGGAGATCAGGGTCTGGTCGGACCGCGTGCTGGTCAGGAAGTTGACGAAGGCAAACGCTTCGGCGGGATGCTTGGAGGTCGACGCGATCGACCAGGCCCCGCCCGCGGGCGAGATGGGGCGCCTGCCCGTCGGCCCCTTCGGCAGCGGCGCGACGTCGTAGTCGAAGCGCTTGCCAATCGTGCTGCGCAGCTGCAGCGTGGCCCAGGACCCGTTGACCGACATGGCCAGTTGGCCGCTGCTCCAGGGGTCGAACCCGGCGGCGAAAGCGCCGCTGCGCGGAGCCGCCTTGGTCACATAGACCGCGTCCTGCATCGTCTGGAACAGGGCTGCGGCCTCGGGCGTGTTGACCATGAACGAGCGCAGGTCGGGGCTGACCCACTTGCCGCCCCAGGCCAGCACGTACCCGACCGTCCCCCATCCGCTGCCGAGCACGCCGGCGATGTCGACGCCCCAGGTCGTCTGGCGCACGCCCGAGGTAGTGACGAACTCCTTGGCCATGGCGAGCAGCTCGTCCCAGGTCCAACTGCCGTCGGACGGCGGATACTTGATACCCTTCTTGTCGAACATCGTCTTGTTGTAGAAGACACCCCAGTCGGACCAGTCGTAGGGCAGGCTGTACTGCTTGCCCTTCCAGGTCATCTGCGCCACCTCGGCCGGCCAGAAATCGGACGTGTTGATGTGGTTGCTTGCCATGTAAGGGTCGAGGGCCAACGTCCAGCCGCGATTGGCGCGGTCGGCGGTGGCGAAGGTGCGGTTGTAGAAGATGTCGGCGAGCGTGCCGCCTGCGGCGCGGGTCGGGATGAGGGCGGAGTCGTAGGTCGTGGCCGCGTAATTGGTCAGGTTGACCTTGATGTTGGGGTAGGCCGCCTGGAAGTTCTGGATGACCTTGTTGAAGAGCGGCACGTCGGTGACCGCATCGTGGTTGGTCCAGAACTGCAGCGTGACCTGATCGGCCGCCTCGGGTGAGCGTGCGGCCAGCGCGGAGGCGGGGAGCAGGGAAGCGGCGGCAGCGCCGGCGCCTGTGGCGGCGGCGGCTTGGAGCAGAGAACGGCGTGAGATAGGTTTGGTCACATCCATGGGAGTACACTCCTCTGTGCTGAAAGTGAACGAAGTAGAACAGGACATAGGGTCTGTTCGGGCCTCATCGCCCGCGCGGGCAGTGCAAACCTCCTTTCATACGTCAACTTATGTGGTCACGCCAGGCGGCGGGGACATCAGTCGTCGGGAGCACGACCGCTCGACTGACGCGCGACCAACTGGCAGGGCAGGACGCTCCTCTGATGGGGTGTCTCAGGGTGAGCGATCCGCCCGAGTAGGAATGTCGTGGCTAGCCGCCCGAGTTCGTGCGCCGGTTGGCGCACGGTGGTGAGCGTGGGGCGGATCAGGGCGGCCAGGGGGATGTCGTCGAACCCGACGACCGAGACGTCCTCGGGCACGCGACGCCCACGCGCGGCCAGCGCGGCCAGCGCGCCGAAGGCCGTGCGGTCGTTGACGCAGAAAATAGCGGTCGGGGGGTGGGGCAGAGACAGCAAGGCGAGCGTTTCGCGGCGGCCGCTGTCCTCGTCCAGCTCGCCTTCGCGCACCAGCGACACGTCGGCCGGCAGCCCCGCGTCGGTGAGGCCCTGACGGTAGCCGGCGAGGCGTCCCATGGCGACGCCGCGACTGATGTGTCCGCCAATGAATCCGATGCGTCGGTGTTCCAGCGCGGCCAGGTGAGTCACGGCGGTGCGGGCCCCGGCGCTTGTATCGGTGCTGACCTCGTCGGCGTGCGGATGGACCGGACGCCGGCCGATGCACACCATGGCCATGCCCTTGTCGCACAACAGGTGCAGCAGTTCCGTGTTCTCGTCGCTGCGCTCCCCTTGCATCGGCGTCAGGATCAGACCGTCGACCCGCTTGCGCCGCAACGCCCGCACTGTGTCGCGCTCCGCCTCGGGGGTGTCGGTGCTGCAGATGATGGGGATATACCCGGCGTCCCGCGCCGCGTCCTGCACGCCGCGCGCAATCTGAGCCGAGAACGGGTTGGCGATGTCGGTCAGCAGCAGCGCCAGCAACTCGCTCTGTTTGGTGTTGAGGCTGCGCGCCAGGCCGTTGGGCTCGAACTGCAGCGCCTCCATCGCCTCCTGGATGCGCGAACGCGACTGTCGGCCAACGTATCCGCTGCCGTTGACCATGCGCGAGACGGTGGCGACCGAGACACCCGCCCGCTCCGCCACGCTGTAGATGGTCGCCCCTTTTGCAGAGCCACCAAAAGATGTAACCTCTTTCATATCCGCTATCATAGACCAACGTCAGTGCGATGTCAAGCGGTAATCCAAAACCGGTCGTAGGCCCGGAGGACGACCGTGGTAGGGTACTGGTCGAAGTTCACGTAGCCGCGGAAGGTGGGCTGTGTAAGACGTCACAGTAGGTGATATTTGTAAGGCGTCAGAGTAGGTGCGCCGATCCGCGCGGAGGGTGTCCGCTGTAAGATTCCACGCGAAATGCGCCGATGCAAGGCCTGTGCAGGGCGCTATTCCACGCGAGATGCGCCCTTGTTCCGCGCGAGGTGCGCCGATCCTGCAGAAAGTTCCACCGATCCTGCGCCAATCCACGCGTCGTGCCGCAACGGGCGACACGTGACGAGGCGGTTTTGTAGGGTTGGCGCAGGATCGGTGGAACAAGGGCGCAGGTTGAGTGGAACAGGGCGCACTTCGCGTGGAAACCTACAACCTGCACGCCTCCTCGCGCCGGCGCATCGTGGTCAGCGTGCGCGAGGCGCGGCCCATGGACCTGCGCACGCGGCCCTTCTACACCGTGCGCGCGCTGCGGCGGCTCGCGAAGCTCCCCGCCCCGCTCGCGTGCTACGAGGCTCCCGTCGCGCCGCGACCGCTGCCCGCGCCCACAGGGGCAGCGGTCGCGGCGCAGGAGGCGTCTGCGCCTGTCCCTGCGCCAGCGCAGGCGCGAGCACAGACACCCCTTGCTCCGGTGCGCGTGACGGCAAAGGCGCCGGCCGCACCTCCCGTGCCGCCGACCGCAACCCCAACAGGGGGAGCGCCCCCCTCCGGCCCGGCGCGGACGCCGACGGCGCCGATCAAGAACGGCCGGTCCTACGACTGGACGGGGCTCCCATGAGCGCACAGACACGGACACAGGGATCGATCATGCCACGACGGTGCCTCGCCGCCGCCGGCCTCGTCGCCGCGACGACGGTCGCGCTGAGCCTTACCGCGCCCGTGGCGGCCAGGTCCCTCGCGACGGCCACCAGCACCAGCACCGTCACCACGGCGGCCACCAGCACGACCATCAGCACCAGCACGTCGACCGCTGCCGCTACCGTTCCCACGATGACCACGACAACGACACCCACCGCCACGGGCATCCCTGACAGCGCCATCGTCATCGACCCGCCTACCTTCCCAGCCACCGTGGGAGACGGCCGGCACCCCGTGGTCGGGGTCGCGCTTGTCCATAACGACGCGGCCGGGATGTATAGGATGGGAGAGGTCTACGTGACCGCGGACACGGGCCTCGCCTTCGGTCTGGCACGCAACGCCTTGACCGGCTGCCCGGACCTCACGATCGCGCCGCATGGCTCCTGCACCGTGGCGCTCGTCTTCGTGCCGCCGGCGCCGGGACCGTACACGGCCCGCGTCGGTGTCTCTGGCATCCTCGACGGGCACCACGAGATCGCGGACGCCCCCCTGCTCGGGCTGGCCACGGCCCCGGCGACCCCGACAGCGACGATCTCCCCCACGCCCGTCCCGACCGCCATCCCGACAAGCGCGCCGACCGATGCGCCGACAGCCACGACAAGCGCAGTGCGGCCCACCGAGCCGCCGCACCCCACCTATCTCGTCCTGGCTACGGCGACCACAGCGACCACAGCGACCACAGCGACCACAGCGACCAACATAGCGACCCCCACGCCTACCGCCGTGGCCACCGCCACGCCCACTATCATGGCCACGCCTACCGCTGTCCACGGATCGACGC
>JAABUQ010013234.1_pt1 | contig 10052 bp, 9 predicted proteins | sample 5560001 | NCBI WGS metagenome assembly JAABUQ01 (sample SAMN10711888, study PRJNA513371) | rock metagenome | isolation source: Antarctica rocks | place: Antarctica: Victoria Land, Finger Mt nord | collected 2015-12-18 | reverse complement strand
TGCGCTCGACCCACCCTACATGTTCATCCGCGAACAAATCGACCGGAGCCCCCGACCGATGCTCACCGCCCAAGGCTGCGCCGCCCGCCGCGACCGGCTCTGGCAGGCCCTCCCCGGCGCGTGCGACGCCTTGATCGTGGGCGAGCCGGCGCACCTGGTCTACTTCGCCAACCACGACCCCACGCCCTTCGAATTCCGCACGAACGAGTCCGCCGCCCTCCTCCTCATGGAGCCGGGCCAGGCGACCCTGATCGCCGACAACCTGCTCGGCACCGAGATCGGGAAGGCCCTCGTCGACGCCCACGTCGCCCCGGTCTGGTACGACGGCACGGGCCCGACCCGCCCCAGGCGGGGGCAACTGGTCGAGACCGCCCTGTCCGCGCTCGCCAAGGTCCCCGGGAATCGGATCGGCGTCGAGCTGTCGGGCGTCCCGGCCGGCGTGGTCGAGGGGCTCCGCGTGGCCCGGCCGGGCTTGGAGATCGTGGACCTGACCCCGATCATCCGCCCGATGCGCCGGGCCAAGGACGCCGACGAGGTCGCCACCCTCCGCCGGGCGATCCGGGCCGGCGACGCCGCCCACGCCGCGGCCCTGGCCGAGGTCGAGCCGGGCATGACCGAGCTCGATGTGTACTTATTAGTCCAGAACGCCGCGATGATCGAGTTGGGACACCGGGCGATCGTCTATGGCGACTTCGCCTCCGGACCCCGGACCGCCACCGATAAGGGGGGCCCGCCCACCGGCAGGGCGATCGAGGCCGGCGACCTCCTCCTGCTCGACTTCTCCGTCGTCGTCGACGGCTACCGGGGCGACTTCACCAACACCTTCGTCGTCCGAGGCACCCCCACCCCCCGCCGGCGCGAGCTGTTCGAAGCCTGCCTCGGCGCCCTCGCCGCCGCCGAAAGCCGCCTCAAGCCCGGGGCCCTGGCCGGAGATGTCGACGCCGCCGTCCGCGACCACTTCCGCTCCCTCGGCCTCCTGGATCACTTCCCCACCCACACCGGCCACGGGATCGGCCTCGGCCACCCCGAGCCCCCCTACCTCGTCCCCCACGGCCCCGAAACCCTCGTCAGCGGCGACGTCCTCGCCATCGAGCCCGGCCTCTACGTCGAAGGCGTCGGCGGGATGAGATTCGAGCGCAACTACCTCATCACCGCCGACGGATACGAGACCCTTTCCGGCCACGAGATCCGGATCGAGCAGTAATCCAACTCTACATACCCCGATATCGATCCTTCGCAAGGCGCGAATATTCCTCCCAACGCGAGCACCCCGGGCGGATATCTGGCCGGGAAGGCGCCGAACCAGGTCGCGCCCGGGGTGCGGACCCCGGAAGGGCGGCACGTCGACGACTTGGGCCGGGTGCAGCCCTGGAGGGCTCACTCTGATGGTTACGGTCGCCAGGTCGCTCGGACGGATTTCGACGCCGCGAATCCGATCGGCGCATACCCAAGGTCCACCACCACACTTATGAGTACCATGCTCGCCATCCGATGGGCCGAGAGGTCCTGTCGCACGTCCCCGGGGAGTATCCGCCATGAGCGTCGACTTGAAGACCAAGATCGAGGAATACCACTCTTTGAGCCCTCGTCGGTTTTCGGTCCTGAAGTCGGCCACGCTGACCCAGGCCATCGAAGCGTCGTCGGGGGAGATGCGGCAGCACCTCTCGCTGATCCTCGCGAGCGATGACGACGATGGCGATGAAGTGCTTCGGCTCGAACTGACCGGCGTGCGCAACCTCAAGCTCCAGCAGCCGGGCTGGAGCCTGGTCACGCTGTCGAACCTGGAGATCCTCGAATCCCCCGAGGCGGGCCAGTTCGACCGGAGGTTCGTCGTCCTGGACGCGGAGGAAGGGGTGATCTCCTGTTCCTGTGACGACTTTTCCGCCGGCTTGGTTCGATGAGCCGCTCCGGCCTCAAGCCGTCGCGGGCACTCCGGTCATCGCTTCGCTGACCTGCCAGAGGCGGCGGGCGGCGGCGGCGTCGCGGGCGGGCCCGGAGGTCTTGGCGGGTTTGGACTTGGCGAAGTAGCCGCCGGCGACGCCCTCGACGTCGGGCGAGGCGGCCAGGTGGATCGAGGTCTTGGCGCCGGTCCCGGAGGAGATCCCGACGACGGCGTACATCCGCCGGAGGATCCAGCCCAGCGTGCCGTTGCCCTCGGAGAAGCTGGAGGAGACGATGCCGGGGTGGAGGGCGTTGGAGGTGGCGCCGGTGCCTTCGAGGCGGCGGGCCAGCTCGTTGCTGAAGAGGATGTTGGCCAGCTTCGACTGGCCGTAGGCGACCCAGGGGCCGTACTTCTTCTTGCCTTCGATGTCGTCGAAGTTGATCCCCCGGGCGGCGATCTTGTGGGCCTCCGAGGAGACGTTGACGACCCGGGCCGCGCCGGCGGCCTTGAGGTTGTCGAGCAGGAGGTTCGTGAGGAGGAAATAGGCCAGGTGGTTGAGGGCGAAGGTCCGCTCGATCCCGTCGACCGTCTCGGACCGCTTCTCGAAGATGGCGCCGGCGTTGTTAAGCAGGACGTCGAGCCTGGGGTGGCGGGCCCGGACCTGCTCGGCGAGGCGGCGGACCTGCGATTGCGAGGTCAGGTCGGCCAGCAGGGCGTCGGCGGCGTCCTTGCCGGTCTCCTCGCGGATCTTGGCCACGGTCGCGTCGAGCTTCTGGGGGCTCCGACCGACCACGATCACCGAGGCCCCCCGGCGGGCCAACTCGACCGCCGTGACCTCGCCGATCCCGGCGGTCGCCCCGGTCACCAGCACGGTCTTGCCGCCCAAGTCTTGCGTCGTGTCGGCCATGCCATCCTCGAAGGGGTCCGGGACTGTGTCCGGGGCCATTATGGGCCGGAACCCGCCCGTCGGGTAGGACCCCGCGAGGCGGCGGCGGATCCCTCCCCGATTTCCGGACTCGGACGGGGCGAGTCCGGCGGACCCCTCCGGCCCGACCAAAAAGGGCGGGCTCGAACCGTCGCGTCGACCGGCCTCGCCGGTTAGGATGAGGGCTCGACCATTTCTCGCGAAGGGCCCGATCCCGCCGGCCCGCCGATCTCGATCCTAGCTGATGAGGCAGCGGATGACCCGACTCTCGCGAACCTGGCGGCTCGGCCTCGCCCTCCTGATCGTGGCCGGGGCCGCGGCAGGGGCCGCCGACCGCCGGCCGATCGCCGAGGTCGACCTCCTCCGCTTCGCCTGGGCGGCCGACCCCCAGGTGGCGCCCGACGGCTCGCGGGTCGCCTTCGTCCGGGTCGCGGTCGACCGCGACAAGGACGACTACGAGACCGCCGTCTGGGTCGTCCCGACGGCCGGCGGCGAGGCCCGACGGCTCACCAACGGCCCCCGCGACACCTGGCCCCGCTGGTCGCCCGACGGCTCCCGCCTCCTCTTCCTCCGACGGACCGAGGGGGAAGGCAAGGTCCGCCCGCCCCAGGTCTATCTCATGCCCCTCGGCGGCGGCGAGGCCAGGCCCTTGACCGACCTGCCCGAAGGGGTCGCGGGGCCGAGCTGGAGCCCCGACGGCAAGTCGATCGCCTTCCTCAGCGGGACCACGCCCGACGACCTCGCCCGGGTCGCCCGCAAGGCCAAAGGGGGGACGCTCGAGCGCGAGAGCGACGTCCGGGTCGTCACCCGGGCCGAGTTCCGCCTCGACAACGCCGGCTATCGCGACCCCAAGCATCCCGCCCACCTCTGGACCGTCGCCGCGCCGGTCGATGGGGACGACAAGCCCACCCCCAGACGCCTGACCGCCGGCCCGTTCGAGGAATCCGACCCCGTTTGGTCGCCCGACGGCCGGACGATCTATTTCGTCAGCAGTCGCGACCCCGAGCCCGCCCATCGCCCGGACCGCTCCGCGCTCTATTCGATCCCCGGCGCCGGCGGCGAGGTCGCCCCCGTCGCCTCGATCCGGGGGGTCGTCTCCGCCCCCTCGCCCGCCCCCGATGGCCGCCGGGTCGCGTTCCGGGGCACCCTGGCCGAGCCGACCCGGTCCTACACCCCGCCCGACCTGTTCGTCGTCGACGTCGCGGCCAAGACGCCCCCGACCTGCCTGACCGACGGCACCGAGGACGACGTCGGTGGCTCCCTCACGGGCGACGGGCACGCCCCCCGAGCCTCCGCCCCGACCCGGCCCGCCTGGACGCGCGACGGCAGGAGCGTCATCGACAAGGTCGCCCGCCAGGGGCGGCTCAACCTCGTCGCCTTCGACGTGGCCGACCGCAAGTCGAAGCCCTGGACCTCCGGCGACCGCGACGTCGCCGCCTTCAGCCCCTCGCCCGACGGGTCGAAGCTCGCCCTGCTCGTGCTCACCCCCACCAGCTTCGGCGAGGTCTACCTCCTCGACGGTCCAGGCTCCCCGATCCGCAAGCTGACCGACCTCAACGGCCGGCTCCTCGCCGAGCTGGACTTGCCGAGCCCCGAGGAGTTCCGGTACCCGGGCTTCGACGGCCTCGAGATCCAGGGGTGGATCCAGAAGCCGCCGGGGTTCGACCCCTCGAAGAAGTACCCGTTGATCCTCAACGTCCACGGCGGCCCCCACGCCGCCCACGGGGCCACGTTCTCGCATGAGATCCAGTGGATGGCCGCCAAGGGGTATGTCGTGCTCTACCCCAACCCGCGCGGCAGCTCCTCGTTCGGGGGCGACTTCGGCAACGTCATCCAGCACCGCTACCCCGGCGACGACCACAAGGACCTGATGCTGGGCGTCGACGAACTGATCCGCCGGGGTTATGTAGATCCGAAGCGGCTGGGGATCACCGGCGGCAGCGGCGGCGGGCTCCTCACCAACTGGGCGATCACCCGGACCGACCGCTTCGCCGCCGCCGTCTCCCAGCGGTCGATCGCCGACTGGTCGGCCTGGTGGTACTCCGCCGACTTCACCCTCTTCCAGCCCACCTGGTTCAAGGACGCCCCGTTCCGCGACCCGGCCGACTTCGCCGCCCGCTCGCCGATCACCCACGTCGAGAAGGTCGTCACCCCCCTGATGCTGATCGAGGGGGAATCCGACCTCCGGACCCCGGCCGCGGCCGGCGGCGAGGCGATGTTCCGGGCCCTCAAGGCGCTCAAGAAGCCCGCCGTCATGGTCCGCTTCCCCGGCGAGGGGCACGAGCTGTCCCGCTCGGGCAAGCCCTGGCACCGGGTCGAGCGCCTCCAGCACATCGTCGGGTGGTTCGATAAATACCTGATGGGCCGACCCATGCCCCAGTACGACCCGCCGGCCGGCGAGGCCCCCGCCGTCGCCGGCCGGCCCGGTTGAGATCCGAAGGGCCGGGTCGAGTCTCAGGGGGCCTCGATCGGCCGCCCTCGGAGCAGTTGGCCCACGTCCCGGCCGACCTCGCGGGTCGCCTCCAGGCACTTCCGGGACTTCTCGGTGAACTGGGTGAAGCCGTGGGTCAGGTCTTCATGATTGATATAAGTCACCGTCCCGCCGGCCTTGGCCAGGAGTTGGGCGTATTCGTGCCGGTGTCGCGGAGCGGGTCGAATCCGTTGGTCACGACGTAGGCCGGCGGCAGGTCGGCGTGGCTCGGGGCGTTGATCGGGGTGATGTAGGGGATCGATGACGAGACGCCGTCCGGCACGTAGTTCCACGCGAAGAGGAACACCCCGCTGGTCTGGAGATAGTAGCCGGAAACGTTCTCCACCCCCGCCTTGGTCTCGAAGGGGAGCTTGCATTCGGGGTACAGGAGCACCTGGAGCGCGATCTTCGGGCCCTTCTTGTCGCGCATCATCAGCGCGAGCACGGCCGACATGTTGCCGCCGGCCGAGTCGCCGCCGATGGCGATCCGGCTCGGGTCAATCTTGAGTTCATCGGCGTGATCGACGAGGTGGCGGAGGACCGACTCGGCCTCGCCAAGCTGGCTCGGGTAGCGGAACTCGGGGGCCAGGCGGTACTCGACGGCGTAGACCTAGATGTTCCCCGACTCGGCGAAGATCCGCATCGCCCCCTCGAACTGGTCGACGGCCCCGACGGTCCAGCCGCCGCCGTGGAGGTAGATCAAGGCCGGGCTCTTCGGCGCCTCGGCCCTGGGGTGGTAGATCCGGACCGGGACGGAGCCGAGCTCGCGGGGGACCGCGATGTTCTCGACCCGGCCGATCGGCGGCGGATCCTTGGGGACCAGGGCGTAGTGGGCCCGGCGGGCCGCCTCGACCGGCTCGTGCGCCCCGAGCTTGGGGCACTCCTTGAGCCACTCGACCAGCTCGGGGTCGAGCGTGCTCCGCTTGGCCTCGGCCGGGATGCTCGACCCGGTGTAGACCGTGGCGGTCCGGGCCGGCCGATCGTCGGCGGGGACAGCGGGCGAGGGGGCGAAGCAAGCGGCGAGCCCGAGCAGGAGGGCCGGGCCGTGCATCTTTCGAGTCATCGGCATGCGTCCCGGGTGTAAGGTCCGGCGGAGGATCCGAGGTGGGCCGACGGCCCGGGCCTCGACGCCGGGGCGGCGATGTTGCATCCCGCCGCCCTCTCCACCCGGCAAACGATGGGCCCTGGCGCGGGCCGGATGGCGCCGATCGGCCCTCGAGAAAAATTGGCCGGTTTCCTCGAATTTTCGTTGCAATCCCTCGGGAACCCGCATAAACTTTCCCGAGATCGAGGCTCGAGGCGGGTTCGCCCGCCGGATCGCCCCGGTCGCCAGTCCCCAGCCCGACGCGCGCCCGGACCCACCCTCTCCTCTCCAGGGTCCACCTCTCCCACAGGGCGCATCCGTCGGGCGGCCCGGTCACGGCCCAAACTTTTCGGCCAGTCCCGAAGGTCAATCGTCCCCAACCCCCTCAACCCGAGATCCGCACCGGCCCCCCGAAGGTCGCCCCGCGCCCGCGGCTTGGCGACCCCGGTGATCCCCGGCGGATCGTCGCGCGCCCGGTCGTGTCCCCGGCCCGCCCTTCCGGGCGGTCGAGACCTCGCGCCGTCGCCGCCGCGCGCTCCGAGCCGCGCGGCCCTCGCCCCACCTCCTCTCCATCGATCCGCCCTGCAACCCATCGCCCCGCCCGGAAACCGGAGCCAACTTCGATGACAAACCGAGCCCAATGCCCCCGCCGCGGATTCACCCTGATCGAGCTGCTGGTGGTGATCGCGATCATCGCGGTCCTGATCGCGCTCCTCTTGCCCGCCGTGCAGGCCGCCCGCGAGGCCGCCCGCCGGAGCCAGTGCGTCAACAACCTCAAGCAATTGGGGCTGGCGTTCCACAACTATGTCGATGCCAACGGGACCGGCCCGCTCGGCGGCTTCCACAACCCCGGGCCGGGCTCGTCGTTCACCCCGTGCTCGGGCAATCACGAGCACAGCATCCTCGTCGCCCTGCTGCCGTTCTTCGAGCAGTCGACCGTCTTCAACTCGTACAACGCCAGCGTCCACTTCACCTACGTGGCCAACAGCACGGCCACCGGCAGCGGGATCAGCACGCTCTGGTGCCCCAGCGACGGCTCGGTGTCCAAGGGGATCGACATCTCGGCCGACTTCGGCTATGCCCAGCCGTTCGTCATGAAGTACACCAGCTACAAGGGGAACGCCGGCACCTGGTTCGCCCCCGGCCGCTACGAGGACCCCTTCTGCTCCAGCAACCCGACGTCGTTCGGGTCGCTGCTGGGCCAGGCCAACGGGATCTTCGGCTTCTACAGCAGCACCACGATGGCCAGCATCACCGACGGGACCACCCTGCTGATGGGCGAAGGGGCCTACGGCAAGCTCAGCTCGGGCGACCAGCGCGAGTGGCACTGGTGGACCTCGGGCGACTACGGCGACACCATGTTCACCACCATGTACCCGATGAACCCCTTCAACAAGGTGCCCGGCCTCGACGCGGCCCAGGGCATCAACGCCGACGTCGACGTCACGGCCGCCTCCAGCTACCACCCCGGCGGGGCGAACTTCGCCTTCGCCGACGGCTCGGTCCGCTTCCTCAAGGAGACCATCGCCACCTGGACCTATAATCACCAGACCGGCCTGCCCAACAACGTGACCGTCAGCGCCGGGGCCGGGACGAAATTCCCCGGCATCTACAGCGTGGCGGCGCCCGGCCTGGGGGTGTATCAGGCCCTCTCGACCCGCGGCGGCGGCGAGGTCCTCAGCTCCGACGCTTACTGACCCGAGGGCCCGGCGCCGCCACGAGGCCCCCTCGAAATCCGGGGGATCGCCCCGCGCGGCGGTTTACGCGGCGGCGCCGGGTTCATACAATGCTCACCGATTCACGAGTCTTGTTCGGGCGGGGATGACGCCCCGACCGGCTCGGACCTCGGGGTTCCGCGACCGTCCCCTCTCCGATCGTGTCGCCTCGCCTCGCCCGCCGAATTCGCATCGCGGCCCGCTCGCCATCCCGGCGGGGTCGCGGCCTTCCTTCCCTTCGATCGCGGCCTTCCCCTTCGACCATCGAATTCCCCAGAAGGAGCCAGAGCGATGCAAGACCCCATCGGACCGGATCGGCGTCGGGACCTCGCGGCGAGGGGCTTCTCCCGGCGCGACTTCGGCCGCCTCGCGGCCTTCCTCGCCGCCGGCTCGGCCCTGCCGTTCTACAACGAGGCGAGCCTGGCCCAGGGGCTCTCGGCGGTCGCCAACCTGCCCGCCGACGCGGTCCGGATCAACGCCAACGAGAACCCGATGGGCCCTTGCCCCGAGGCGGCCGAGGCGATCCATGCCGTCGTCTCCAAGGGGGGCCGCTACCTCTACGGCGAGACGACCGAGTTCGTCGCCACCCTCGCCGGCGTCGAAGGGATCTCGTCCGACCTGATCCTCCCCTTCGCCGGCTCCAGCGACCCGCTCCACCGCGCGGTCCTGGCGTTCGCCTCGCCCACGAAGTGCCTGGTGACGGCCGACCCCGGCTACGAAGCCGCCGGGCGCGCCGCCAAGTTCATCGGGGCCAAGGTGATCCGCGTCCCGCTCCGCAAGGACGGCTCGCACGACGTCCAGGGCATGGCCTCGGCCGCGCCCGACGCCGGATTGATCTACATCTGCAACCCCAACAATCCGACCGGCTCCGTCACCCGCAAGGCCGACGTCGACTTCCTGGTGGCCAACAAGCCCAAGGGCACGATCGTCCTGCTCGACGAGGCGTACATCCACCTCTCGACGACCGCCGAGACCGGCACCCCGCACGTCCAGGCCGAGAAGGACGTGGTGATCCTCCGGACCTTCTCCAAGCTCTTCGGGATGGCCGGCCTCCGCGCCGGGGCGGCGTTCGGCCGGCCCGACCTCCTGGAGCGGGTCAAGGGCTATGGCGCCGGGGCCCTGCCCGTGACCGGGATGGTGGGCGCCACCGCCAGCCTCAAGGTCAAGGGGCTGGTCGAGTCCCGCCGCAAGATCATCGCCGACCTCCGGACCGAGACGGCCGAGTGGCTCGACAAGAAGGGCTATGCTTGCCTGCCCTCGGAGGCGAACATGTTGATGATTGATGTCCGCAAGCCGGGCGGGCGGGTGTTCGAGGCGATGGTCAAGGAGAAGGTCGTGATCGGCCGGGTCTGGCCCTCGATGCCCAACTCGGTCCGGATCTCGATCGGCACCGCCAACGAGATGGCGAAGTTCCGGGCCGCCTTCGCGAAGGTCATGAATGCCTGACGCCGATCGCCCCCCGGGATCGAGCGGGGGGCGTACTCGATACGGCTGGAGCCAACTGGTCGGCGACGCCTCGGGGGGCGCCATCGCCGCGCTGATCGCCCTGCCTTACGGGCTGGCGATGGACGGCCTGATGGGCCTGCCGCCGGCCCTGGGGATCTTCACGTCGATCGCGACGGCCCCGATCACCGCGCTCCTGGGCCGCAACCCGGTCCTGATCGGCGGGACCGCCAGCGCCACGGTCCCCTTCGTGGCGGCGGCGGTGCGCTCGCAGGGGGTCGAGGGGTCGGCCAAGGTCTGCCTGGCGGCGGCGGTCTTCCTGATGGCCTTCGGCGTCCTCAAGCTCGGCCGATATGTCGCCAAGGTGCCGCACGCGGTCGTCACGGGGTTCTCCTGCGGCGTCGGGGCGATGATGGTCATCTTGCAGCTCCGGACCCTGCTCGGCCTCCCCCAGGGGGGGGGCGACCCGTCGGGCAACCTCCTGGCCCAGCTCGGGGTGATTTTGGCCCAGGCCGGCGGGGCGAGGCGCGAAC
>JAABUQ010013233.1_pt1 | contig 10054 bp, 4 predicted proteins | sample 5560001 | NCBI WGS metagenome assembly JAABUQ01 (sample SAMN10711888, study PRJNA513371) | rock metagenome | isolation source: Antarctica rocks | place: Antarctica: Victoria Land, Finger Mt nord | collected 2015-12-18 | reverse complement strand
CGGCGGGTTCTTCGGCGACGAGGCGACGGCGAGCGGGTCCGGCTCCGGTTTCGTGATCGACCGCTTGGGCCACATCCTGACCAACAACCACGTCGTCGAAGGGGCCGACTCGGTCCAGATCACCTTGCCCGACGGTTCGAGCCGCGACGCCCGGGTGATCGGCGCCGATGCGTCGAACGACGTCGCCGTGATCCAGGCCGACGTCCCCGCCGGGACCTTGACGCCGCTCGCGCTCGGCGAGTCGACGGGCCTCGTGGTCGGCCAGAAGGTCCTGGCAATTGGGAACCCGTTCGGCCTGGAGCGGACCTTGACGACCGGGATCATCAGCAGCCTCGACCGGTCGATCCACGCCAAGAACGGCCGGACGATCAAGGGAATCATCCAGACCGACGCCGCGATCAACCCGGGGAACTCCGGCGGCCCGCTCCTGAACCCCCGCGGCGAGGTGATTGGGATGAACACCGCCATCTTGAGCCAGGTCGGCCAGTCGTCGGGGATCGGCTTCGCCGTCCCGATCGGCTCGATCAAGCGGATCTTGCGCCCCTTGATCGAGCAAGGCCGGATCATCCGCGGCGACCTCGGCCTGACCCGGGTGATGCGGACCGGCGACGGCCTCCTCGTCCTCGCCCTGACCGAAGGCGGACCCGCCGAGCGGGCCGGGCTGCAACCCCCCCAGGTCCGCCGGTTCCGCCGCGGGAACATGGTCTTCACCCGCCCCGACCCCGAAACCGCCGACCTGATCACCGCCATCGACGGCAAGCCGGTGAAAACCTCCGACGAACTCCTCGCCGAGGTCGAAACCCACGCCCCCGGCACCGAGGTCGTCGTCACGGTGATCCGAGCCGGCAAGCCGGTGCAAGTCCCCGTCACGCTCGGCGAGTCGTGAGGTGGCATCTTCCGGAAACTCGTCGGTGCGTCCTGAAACTAACCGGATCTTCCCTCCCCAAAATTTATTTACACACAAAGCGAACCCCAATCACAACTTAAGGCGAATCTACCTGCGATTCTCCGCCTAAACGAGAGCTAAAAGATGTTAATCCGCAGGCGATTTAGCTAGAAACCACCGCCCCCACCGGGTCGCCCCGTCAGGCTTGATCAACTCGTCACGACGCATCTCCTGGAGGAGATTCGCCACATAAGCCCGCTTCTGATCCGCAGTCAAGGTATCGGAAAGTTTGTCGATTAAGAGTCGATCAATTTCTTCACGAGTCGCGGCGTCGAACTCGCGCAGATAGCCGAGCACCAGTTTTTGATAGTGATCTTTGTCGAAGGCCCGGTTGCGGATGTATGTCGCTTGATCTCCAGTCACCTCGGCGACTTTCGCCGCGACGAACAGATTGGGGCGGCGTCCTTCAACGAGTTTCTTGCTCCGGAGTGACTTAAACTCCTCGTCGGAGATCGAGAGCTTTTTCTGGACCTTGTCGAGGGCGATGACATCCAACAACCCGAGATTTATCTGGTTCATCAAGATTCGAGTATACTTTTCGTCCAAAATTTTGCCGATGATCCGGACACGCACCCGCTTGGGGTCGGACAGGTCGTAGTCGGGAAGCGGGAAGAACCGCTTCCGTTGCTCGGTAAGCATGCGCCGGATGCCGCTGCCGATGGTGTCGATCATGTTGATGTTGACCATCGCGTTCGCCAGAAACGGGTTGCGGTAATGCTCCTCGGGGGCGTCCCGTTCGATCACTCGTTCCAGAGTCTCCGGGATGAAGTGGCCGAGGTTGGTCAACAAGACCGACTCGGGCTCTTCGACGATGTTGATCCGACCGGCGAGGGTGTAATCCTGGTGGGCTATGCAGTTGTGCAGCCCCTCTCGGATCACCCAGGAGTCGTACTTCGTCAGTTCCATTGGGAACAGGCGATCGTTGGGGAGATAGCGATAGTTGAGGTTGCGGATCTTGGCGTAGGCCGCTTCCACGTTGGTCAAAAACGGCGGGCCGAAATGCTGGTAGTCGAGTTCAGTTCCAGCGGCATCCTTGAGTATCCAGGTGATCTGGGCCACGCTCGGCGAGAGGAAGTGACTGGACTCCTCGTTGCCGAGCAGAATCAAAGCCGTCCGGGTGATCTTGCCGCCGATGCAGACCTTGGCCTTGTTCAGAAAAGTCAGGTCGTCCCACCGCTCGATTTCGGCGGCTCGTCGGGGGTTCTTGGTCAAGTATTGGCGACGAGCGAAGGTGATCGCCGCGGAGTCGAGGTCGGCGAGTGTGGCCTCGGGGCAGAGTTGAGCCGACCAATCTTCCTGGACTGGACGACGAATCCGCTCGACCTCATGGACCCCGAGCGGCCCAAGCGACTCCCCGTCCCGACCGTACCAATGCCCCTGCCAGGCTGTCGGCATTCCGCGGATGGCAGGGGGGATCTGGAACATGACCACTCGGCCTCGCGAAGTGGTCAGTTCGTGGATCTCCTCGAAGGTTAGTCCATTGTTGGTCTGCTTGGCCACTTCGAGTTTCAGACTGTCGAGGTGCTGACGTGACGCTCGAAATTGACTGCCGACGATGGGTCGCGGAATTGGCTTGTCCCGGACGCCGAAGATGAGCCAAGCATAGTCCCGCCCCTTCAAGTTGGCCTCATTACTGAGCGCCGAGAAGTACCGACCGAGTTCATTGAAGTCGAAACCATTCTTCGCTTCTTTGAATTCGACCCATTCGGTCTCCCCCGGCAGTGAGAGCAACTCGGACAACTTGGCGTGAAGTTGGGCTTCGTCGATCAGCATGATCGTTGAACGGGCGCGAGCCGCCTCCTAGTTCTTCCGCTCTCAAACACGAATTCTCTCAGGAGCCGACTCCATGATACCAAACAAACACCAAAGGGAGAGGTTGCTGGGCGAGCCGGAACCGCATTGAGGAGTCGTCGGGTCGTCGAGCGAGATCAGGCGTGAATCGGGTCGGGTTGGTGTCTCGCCGATCCGTGCTGGTTCGTTGGGAATTTGCGACACGCCAGCGTCATGGTGACGTCTGTCCGATATAATCAGCGGCTAGGATGATTGACTCGGCCGGGGCGTGATCCTGTGTGAGCGATGGGGAGGCGAGGATGGGCGGAAGCTTTGCCTGCCCGGAATGCGGTGAAGGGATCGCGGTGTCGGGTCTGACGCCGGGCCGGGAGGTGATCTGCCCGGGTTGCTCGACGCTGGTCGAGGTCCCTTACCTTCCTCGGGCTCAGGCCAAACCGAAGCGGTGGGACCGCCGACCGAGTCGGGGCGGGGGGCGAGGGTCGGGGCGGGGGGGGATGTCGCTGGCGGCGAAACGGCGGGTCCGATGGAGCCTGGCGCTGGGGGCGGTGCTGGCCGTCGGGGTCGCGACGTGGTGGGCGGTCGGGTCGATCGGGTCGAAAGCCCGGTCGGACCGCGAGCGGGTCTTGCGGGAGTTGATCGCCGCGAGCGACGCCGCCCAGGCCGCCGGGAACCCGGGGGGCGTGTTCCGCGAGATCACGGCGGCGGTGATCCAGCTCCGGAAGATCGACCCCGACGGTTCGAGCCGGCTCGATGCGCTGCTCGACCGGCGCGACCAGGCCGCCCGCGCCGAGGTCCAAGCCCGCTTGCGTGCCCTCGACCAGCTCCCGGTCGATCAGGGGGTCGGCGAGGCCGAGATCCTGGCCGACCGGGCACATAAAGACCCAGCGCTGGCGACGCTCGCCGACGAGATCGCCGCCAAGCTCGAAGCGGCCACCCGCCGGCAGGTCGAGGCCGACCGGACCCGCGCCCAGGCCGCCCTCGCGGCGGGCCAAGGCATTGAAGCGTTCACCGCCGCCAGCCGGGCTTACGACCGGGCCGGTCGCCTGGCCAGTCGCGCGGATTCAGACCGGCTCGAGACCGAAGCGCGAGCCTTGATCGTCATGGCCGTCGAGCGGTTCGGGGTGGCGGCCTCGGCGACCGAAGCGAGTCATGCCGGCCCGTCGGACGGCTTCGCCACAACGCTCTGGAGCGAGGCCCTCAAGGCTCGGGGCTACCTGCTCTTGCCCAACGGCTCGCCTTGGGGAGAGGTTTGGACCGCCCACGCCCCATACCAAGCGACGTGCAAGGTCGTCGAGTCGCGCGACGATCTGTACCTCCAGTCGCAAAACCGGGTGACGCGGATCGACGGCCAGTTCGCCCTGACGCTCCGGGGGCGACCCCATTGGCAGGTCCGGGTCTTCGCGCAGACCCGGTCGCCGATTCCCGACTTGCCCGCCTTCCTTGCCGGGAAGCTGGCCACCGCCAACCGCCGCGACCCCGAGATCGAGCGCCGGCTGCGCGACGACGCCCGAACCGCGTACCGAGTTCTGGCCGGCCAGAGGTTTCGGGGGATTCCGGTCCCGGCTCCCGCCTCGTCATCGTCGTGACGCTCGGCGAGTGCCGGCCAGTTATACCGATGCCAGAAGTCGAATCCAGAGCAAATAGCAGATCGCAAAAGGCTTTTGAATTCACTTCGCGATCTGCGATCGACAAATCAGCTGGAATGCGGATCAGGACCGGCCCACGGTGTCGTTGATGGCGCGTTGAAGGCTTTCGCCGAGTCCCTTCTGGCGGATCTGCTCGATGTCGAACCGGCACGCGAACAAGGCGGCGACCACCCGGGCATCCCACTGGGTCCCGACCCCTTTTTTGAGGATCTCGTCGATCGCCATTGGCGTCAGGCGTCGGCGGTAAGGGCGGGTGCTCGACATCGCGTCGAATCCGTCGGCCACCGCCAAGATCCGGGCGGACAGCGGGATCGCTTCCCCCTTCAGGCGGTCGGGGTAGCCGGAGCCGTCGTAGTTCTCGTGGTGGTGCGCGACCCCGGGCAGCAGGTGCTGGAGCTTCTTGAGGTCGGACAGGATATGGACGCCGATGCTGACGTGCGACTGGATCGCGCGGTACTCGTCGGGGGTCAACGAGGTCGTCTTCTTGAGCAACGAGTCGTCGATCCCGATCTTGCCGACATCGTGGAGCAAGCCCATCAAGTACAGGTCGCCGCGGTCGTTGGCCGACAGGCCCAGTTCCTCGGCGAGCCGGACCGCGATCCGGGCCACCCGCTCGGAGTGACCCGAGGTGTACGGGTCCTTGGCGTCGATAGCCGAGGTCAACGACCGGATCACCCCGAAGAGGAGTTCTTTCAGCTCGCCATACAACCGACCGTTGGTCCGCTGTGTCCCAACCAATGAGGCGACCGGGCGGATCAGCTCGACTTCGGGGGAGGCGAACCGGTGGTCATCGACGGGATTGACGGCGACGATCCAGCCCACCGAGGTCTGCGAGTCGGCGGCCACGGCGACGGCCCGGCGGATGGTGGGGTGGATTGGTGAGCTCGGCTCGTTGTTGAGCAAGATCGCGTCCGGGCGGTCGACCGGGACGAGCAAGCGGTAATCGCGCTCGGCGAACCCCTTCACCTCGCCGACAACCACAGTAGGCTCACCGGGCAGGCTCGGGACCCAGGCGACCGCAGCGACCTTGAGCGCGGCGCGAAGCGATTGCAAGGCCAGGTCCTGAAACCGCTCCGGCGGGTCGGACACCCGGAGGCGGCGGATCAGGCGCGACGTCAGGAGGCGATCTCCCCCCTCTCCCCGGAACGGCGCGGCCGCCGCCGCGACCCGGGGGAACGCTTCCCCCCGGAGGCCGTCGGCCACCGACTGACCCCACGCGCGGAGCGCCCGTTCGGGGCAGAACGGACCCCAACCACCCACGGAGTCCGCCGAGCCGGCGAAACCCACCAGCGCGACCAGGTCGCCATCGTCCGGGCGTGGGACCGGCAAGCAGAGCCAGCACGGTCCCACCACCCGACCCGGCCGCCAGAGCGAGACCCGGCCGTGCCAGAGCAGGCCCGACGTCAGGACCGCCGTCAGACTCGCGTCGCCACCGGGCCAACTGTCCGCGTCCCGCCCGAGCCGGACCCGCCAGACCAGCGTTGTCGGATCGAGCAAACCCACCGGAGCCATGAATTCGCGGGCGAGTCGACGCGCGGTCGCCTCGTCGGTCGTCACCACCGGCGACGACCCCGAAGCGGGTTCAGGTAACTTGTCCGAGACGATCATGGCCGGAACCCTCCTCGATCGAGAGGCGAACGAACGGTCGAGGGAAACCGGCCCGATCACCGCCTTCCTTTGCCAAACCATAAAACACGAATTGACTCGGAGCAACTGCCGTTAATAATTCTCAACCGTGAAGCTGACAGTCGAGAAGACCATCCCCAGTGCCAGATAGACAGAGAGGTCGGTGAGAGCCACATCGGTTGCGTGTCGCCTCCTGGACAGCTCGCCTTCTATGACCTAAATGCTGGGAGGGGTGTCTCGTCCTGAGTTCAGGTCGAGGTGGGGCCTACTTCCTGACGGGTCCGGCGGCGCGGCGCGGAGAGGAGAATCCCTTGGACCAACCTGATGGCGACCAGCTCTTCCGGGATTGGAATCCTGGTTGCCCCTTGGATGTCGAGGACACAGCCACCTCACCGCGCAACCGGACCCAGACCTGGTCGGATTCGCTTCAGGCGGAGTCGCCTCCCCCGACCGACCCATCCCTGGCGTCGCCGGTTGCGCGTCCCTTGATCGACCACATCGTCAGCTTGTCGCGGGATGTCCGCGACTTGGCCGAGCCGATGGTCGCGTTCACGATCCACCCCGGGTTGAGCCGCGATCCGATCTCGGTCGACCCCGACGCGACCCTCGGCGTTTTCCAGGAGGCCAACCCGCGCGCCTCGGGGGCTGGTTCGGCGACCGGCGGATCGGTCAAGTTTCCCCAGTCGGGCGACGGGATCGCGGGGTTCCGGCTCCTCTCCGAACTGGGTCGAGGAGCGTTCGGCCGGGTGTTCTTGGCCGAGGAGTCGCTCCTGGGGAACCGCCTGGTCGCCTTGAAGATCACCCGGACCGAAGGGGACGAGCCGCGGATCTTGGCCCGGCTCCAGCATACGCACATCGTCCCGATCCACTCGGTCCACGATGACCCCAAGACCGGCCTCCGGGTGATGTGCATGCCCTACGTCGGCGGGGCCAACCTCGCACAGATCCTCGAAGCCACGGCGGCGGCGCAGGGGACCGCGGGGGACGACCGGTCGCTGCTCAAGGCCCTCGACATCGTCGCCCTTCCACCGCCCAGCGAAGTGCCCGGTGGGAGCGGTTTTTGCCGTCGACGGTCAACGACCCCGCCGGGCCAGACGGGTCTGGCGCGGTTGACCCGCCGCGACTCTCCCGACGAGCTTTGCGCCGATCCAGGATCGACACCGGTGCAGGGGGGGCTGCCGCCGGTCGCCGACTCGCCGACGCTCGACGGGGACCAACTCGCCGAGTTGTTCGACGCCGGGACCACTCTGGGGACGCGATGGCCCCTCCTGAGCCAGATCCCCTGGTGGTCGCGGTCGATCGCCAGGGTCCATCGGGCCTGGCCCCGGAGCGACCCAGCCCCGAGCAACGATCGCGACCCGGTTCAGCCGGCCCGTCGCTTCTTGCGCGAGGCTAACTTCGTCCGGGCCGCCGCCTGGATCATCGCCCGGCTCGCCGAGGGGTTGGAGCATGCGCACGCGCACGGGCTTTTGCACCGCGACCTGAAGCCGTCGAACATCCTGATCGCCGCCGACGGGACCCCGATGCTCCTCGACTTCAACCTGGCGACCGACACCACCATCAAGGCGACCGAAGCGGACCGGGGGAAGCTGGGGGGGACGCTGCCGTATATGGCCCCCGAACACCTCGACGCCTTCCACCCGCACGGGACGACTCCCCCGGGGGCGGTTGACGAACGCGCCGACATCTACGCCCTGGGCCTGATCCTCTTCGAGATGATCGCCGGACAACGACCGTTCGCCGAACCGGACTCGCGACGACCGATCCTGGATGTGATTCGGACCTTGATCGACGAGCGGAAGGCGGGTCCCCCCTCGCTCCGGTCGCACCATCCCGGCGTCCCCCGCGACCTCGACGCCCTGGTCAGTAAGTGCCTTCACCCCGACCCCGACCGCCGCCACGCCCGGGCGGGGGACCTGGCCGAAGACCTCCGCCGGTTCCTCGACGATCAACCCCTCAAATACACCCCCGAGCCCACGCTTGGGGGGCGGTTGGCCAAGTGGGTCCGCCGGAACCCGCGGGCCACCGGGGCCTCAACCGTGGGCCTGGTCGGCTTGGCCTTGATCATCGGTTTGAGCGCGACGGCCTGGTCGGTCGGGCGCCACCTGACCGTGGTATCGGCCCGGCTCCGGCTCAAAGGATTCGAAACGCGGTTCCCCGAATGCCAGTTCCTCCTCAACACGGTGGGCGGGCCGGTCGAATCGCTGGGCCGGGGGATCACCCTGGCGGAGGAAACTCTGGAGCAAGCGGGGATCTCGCTCGACCTCGACCCCCAAGCCCGGACCATCGCGGGGGGCTGGCTCGACGTCTTGCCCGCGGCCGAGCGTGGGGAGATTCGCAAAGACCTCGCCGAGGTGATCTTGCTGGTCGCCCGGGCACGGGTGTACCTGGCGGACCGGACTCATTCCCCGACCGAGCAACGCCGGGCGACCGAGCGGGCGATCGCCTGGCTCGACCGGGCCGAGGCGATCGACCCCAGCCCAACGATGACCTTGTACGACGACCGGGCGAACTACCTGAGCCGGATCGGGCAGGCGGAGCGGGCCGCCCTCGACCGTCGCCGCCACGACGCCATCGCGCCGGCGACCGGGCGGGATTATTACCTCCTGGGGACCTCGCTCCTGGCCCAGCGCCAGCCCGACCGCGCCGAGGCCGCGCTCATCAAGGCGACCACGCTCAGCCCGCAGGGGTACTGGCCCTGGTTCGCGCTCGGGCTTTGCCACTTTGACCAGAAGCGCTACGCCGACTCGGCGGGAGACTTCGCGGTTTGCTCCGTGCTCTCGCCGCGGTTCGCCTGGCCCTGGATGAACCGAGGGCTCGCCCTGGCCAAGGATAATCGCTTGATCGAGGCCCGGGCCGCTTACGACCGGGCGGTGGCGGCCGACGGCTCGATGCGAGACGCCCTGGCCAACCGGGGACTGGTCGCGCTCGAATTGAACGACGTGCCGGCGGCCGTGGCCGACCTGGAACAAGCCGTCAGCCTCGGGCGGCGCGACGTCAACACCGAGGCCGCGCTCGGCGAAGCCCTCGGGCGCGCGGGGCGGACGGACGAAGCGATCCGCCTGCTCGATACCCTCTTGGCCCAGCACCCCGAGGCCCTCTTGCCCCGGATCGCCCGGGGGACGCTCCGGATCGCGACCGACCCCGCCGGCGCCGAGGCCGACTTCCGCCAGATCCTCCAGGGTTCGCCCCAGAACCCGGGAGCGTACCTCGGCCTGGCCCGCCTGAGGCGGCGCACGGACCCCTGCGAGTCGCTCCATTACGCCACGCTCGCGCTCGAGTGCGACCCGCACCGGGTCGACACGGTCGAACTATGCGCCTGGCTCCGAGGCTCGCTCGGCGACCCGGCCGTTGTGGCCGACGTCAACCGGCTGGTCCGGACCCCAACGCCGAACCGGCTCTACAACGCGGCTTGCAGCCTGGCACTCTACGTCAAACGGCACCCCGACCCGGTCCTGGCCGAACGGGCCATCGGCTACCTCCGGCGGGCGATCCAGTCGGGGAAAGCAGTCTCGATGGTCCGCGACGACCCCGACTTCCTCAGCCTCCGCGCCCATCCCGCCTTCATCGAACTGCTCGCCAGCCAACCGAAGGGGCACCGACCGTCGAACCCCTGAGCACCGCGAGGGAACCGGCTTAGGTCGAGGCTTTCTTGCGAGTCTTGAGTTTCGGCTCGGCTTCGGCCTTGGGGGCGGCCTTGGCTTTCGGTTTCACCTTGGGCTTCGCTTTCGACTCTGGTCCAGCGTCCGTTTCCGACTTCGTCGCGGTTTTCCGGGCGGTCTTGGCGTCGTCGGTGTTGGCGACGAACTGTTTACCTTGCTTTGATCCCGCCTGCTTCTTGACGTTGGTCGCCTTCTTTTGCTCAGGGGTCAATTGATCCCAAGCTTCGGCGGGGAGGTAGCGGGTGGTCCCCCCTTCGCGGTCGGCAGGCTTCCCGTCGTCGGTTTTCCAGTCTTCCTTGGTCCACGAGTCGAGGTGTTGCTGAGCGTCGGTCTTCTTCTTTTTGCCATTTTTGTAGTCGCCGCCGGCCTTCTCGTACTCGTGA
>JAABUQ010013232.1_pt1 | contig 10054 bp, 15 predicted proteins | sample 5560001 | NCBI WGS metagenome assembly JAABUQ01 (sample SAMN10711888, study PRJNA513371) | rock metagenome | isolation source: Antarctica rocks | place: Antarctica: Victoria Land, Finger Mt nord | collected 2015-12-18 | reverse complement strand
GCAGCCCCATGGCTGGTGAGCACCCTGTGCTGCCGTCTGGTGCAACCTCCTGAGGCAGCCTGCATGCAGGCGATGGCTCGGGCGGGGCCAGCATATACGGGGGCAAGTTTATTGACGAGAAGGCGGCACTAAAGACCAAGCACGCCAAGCCAGGCGTGGTCGGCTTTGCAAATTCTGGCAAGGCAGGCTCCCTGCTCCTGCAGCCTGCCAGGCTAGCTTACACTTTGAGCCCTGACGCCTTGGGTTCTTGAGCGCGCACATGTTAAGGTGTTCACGCCTGTATATGCATGCATGTGGCACCCCAGTCAGTCCTGCAGCATGCATGCTGCACAAGGCAACTGGCGCCGTGGATGCTTATGCAGCTCGGGCACCCACGATGGGCAACGCTGCGCAGAACTCCAACTCCAGCCAATTCTACATCACGCTTGCGGCGGCGCCCCAGTGCGACGGCAAGCACGTGGTGATCGGCGAGGTGGTCCACGGCTTGGACATCGTCGCGCGCATAGGTGCAGCATGTTGTTGCCTCCCTGTGCTCATTTTTGGAAGCTTCACTATGCAAGTCTCGGCCTCATGGCCAAGGTCACCAAATGTGATACAAGTGAAGCAGTGTCAGTTGCGAAATGTCAGCAGCCGCTTGGCTGTGACCTGCCCTGCCTTCTGCCGGGCAGGCATGCATATGAGCGCTATTGCACGGCCTGTGGGCATGCTGCTGGGACCGCCTATGTGCACCTGCAGGCTCGACCCGGTTGGCCACTGTGTGCAGAGGCGGAGGCTGCCTCAGTGGACGGGACACCGCGGACTCAAGTGCGGATAGCAGACTGCGGCATCCTGCCACCCTGACACACATCCATAGCCTGCGTTGGCAGCACGAGATCGCATTTGTAGGCATGCCCTGCAATTATATCCGTGCAAAGCTGATCCTGCACTTTGACAGTGCAATGTGCCACCCTGGTGAGGAAGTGCGAGGAGCGGATGAGTGCACATCAGACCTGTTACAAACCAATCTCTGCAGATACAATGTGCATTGCACGGAGCCGCTATTCACGAGCACTGCAGCTCAAAGAATTGGTTGAGCAAAGTCAGGCAAGCAGGCGGTCAAGCACGATCCCAGAGAAGAGCGCGGCGCCGTGCCATTTGTTGGAGCCAAACTTGGCCAGGCAGTCCGCCTGGGAGTCCAGGTCCACTGCCGCAATCTGCCAGGCGAGCTGCGCACCGGATGCCGCCACGCCCGCGTAGAACGGCAGGCCCGCGCCCACCGCCTGGCCTGCCGCCCCAATCACGCTCAGGTTGTGTGGCCTGATTGGCACTTTCGTCAGGCAACACACGGACCACATGAGCAGCAGCATGTGATTGCCGCAAGTATGCGAAAGATATGCCAGATAGCATTGACCGACGGGCCGCAGTGTAACTGCGACGATACACCCTTGACTTGCATGGTTCATGTGCAGTGACACGAGCGAGGTCCGCACCAGTGAGGCAAAGCAGGCTCACATTCAGCGCTGCAAAGCCCGTGAGCCAGGCCTTGGTATGCGTGCCAAACAGCAGCGCCGTCGACTTGATGCCCACATGCGCATCGTCTACCTTGTCCTGTCGAGCCAACAACGCCATTAGCCCCTGCTGCACATGTATTCAGGCAAAGTGCTGGCACTCCCGCACGTACACAACATAGTCTGCAATGGCAGAATCGCAGACTTGGCAGCCCAGGGGGCTGCCATCATAGTGTTGTTGCTCGGCATGACCGGGCTGATCCCAGGAGCTCTCGCAGAGACGGGCGTGGCGGAGCGCGCGGCCTGCAAATGGTGGCATGGCTGGCGCCATGCTCATCGGGCGGGCGCGCGCCTGGTGCGCATAGATGGTATCGTAGACGAGCGTCCAGCAGACGCCGGCGCCGTACAGCGGCAGCACGACGGCCCAGTCGCAGCTGCCGCGCACCGCCGCCCAGCCCAGCAGCGCGCCCCAGTTGAACGTCAGGCCCAGGAACGCCTGCGGCTGCGTGCGTTGCGGCGGCCCCCGAGTCAGCTGCTGGGACCCGCACAGCGCGCCGAGGAGTGCCCTCCAGCTCCTAGACCTGATGAGAAGAAGACATAAGCAGACTTGCAAGCCATGTGGGGGCAAGGGCTCACGGCCACAACCAGTGCCATGGGCAATGCCTGAGGCTTGCCCAGGGCCCGATAGGTGGTAGTGCGCAAAAAAAATGGTGCCGCCAAGGCAGGGTGTTACAACATGAACAGGGCCAAACAGGGTTATACAGGGCTTGAGGCACAAACTTTGTTGGATTGCTGAGAAGCACTTCCCGGGCAGCATGATGAGGATTTGGGCGCACCCAGTACGTCACGCGCTTCAGCGCGGGGTATGTGAAGACAAGGGCAAGCGACGAAGCGCCCAGCGCAATGCTGTATGTGTTCAGCTGCAGCAGCACGCCCAGACCCAGGCCCAGTTGCCCTGCCAGCAGGCCTGGCCGCCGTACGCATGAAATCTGTGAGAGCTGAGCTTTTATGAGTGATGCGCTGGCCAGGCGCTTGCCCGGCAGGACTAAGCAAGGCATGCACAAATTGTTCAACGTTCTGACAGAGGTGAACACCTGCAAATGCTCAAGGCCAGTGCGCTGTCAGCAGGCGGTATGCACCCTTTGGACTTCTGGGTCGCTCAACAACTGCACATGATGCCGCGCAGCGCCGCCTAACCGTAGAGGCAGAGTTCGTCCCCGTGCACGCGTGGCTGGGCAGGGCCTGCACCCAGCGCCTGCCGCGGCTGCAGCGTCCCAGCAGCCAGCGGGCGGGCGGCTGTGCGCGCCACGCGGCGGTCCAGGTCGCGGTCCCACAGGTCGTTGATGGTGCAGCCGGCGCCCCGCAGCAGCACCGCGCCCGCGCCGAAGAGCGCCAGCAGCGTCGCGTCCGGCAGCGCACCCGGCTGCGCGGCCAGGGCGATGGAGCAGAAGCAGGGCCATGCGAGTAGCCACGTGCCTGCGCGGCTGGGGCAGAGTAAGCCTGTACTTTGTAGCAGGCAGCAGGTCCCCTGGGCAGGTTGCAGCCTGCGGCACACCCGCGCGGGTGCTCTCCGCGCTCACCTATGGGCTTTTCCAAGCGCATGAGCTGCGTGTAGGGCAGCAGCCGCGGCGGGCAGTGCCGCAGGAGCCACCCAGGCTGGGGCGCAGGCGCTGCCCCTCCCGAAGCAGGCCCAGCAGCGCTCGTTGCCTCAGGTCCACCGTCCCTGGCGCCTGGGCCTATGCCGCCATCGGCCTGCATCAGTGAGCGGTGTGCTGTATCAAAACATCTTCTTGCAGGGAAGCACATGGCGCAGCATGTACAGCAAGAGACAGCACGGGCCTGCTCGCCTGCCGCCGCTGCTGACTGTCCGCCAGTGGACGTGCAGCGGCTGGCGGGTCTGTTGGCGGCTGTGGGCTTGCCGCACTGTAGTTCCGCAGGCTGATGAGCACCTGGGGCATGCAGGTCTGACGAACCTGAGCCCATGGAGCATTGAGGCCCGCCACAGCCTCCAGCAGGCTGGCACTGGCCAACCTTGCTGTCTGCGCGTCCTGTTTGCTCTGCAGGGAGTCCCGCAGCCTGGCGCCAAGCGCGAGGAGCGTCGACCAACGCCGCATGGCGACTGGCACGCGCTGGACAAAGCACACTGGTGGAAGCTATTGCAGCGCTGCAAGATGAGGCGAAGGCGCTGCAGATATGGAGTGTATATATACCCAGTGCCTCCAAGTCAGCACACCCTAGCTAGCACCAGGCCAGCAGGCCCAGCATGCATGACATGCTTCAGAGCTTGCTCAGCTTCACAGGCCTCTTGCCGTCCTAGCCCAGATCCTCGTATATCTGTGAGCACTGTGCAGCCACACAGGCGTCCTCGCTCTTGACTGCATCGGCAGCACTTGCGCCGACCGCCGCCGCGCCTGATGCCCCGCGGCTAGGCACACCAGCTCATGGCCAGCGACGTGGAGCTGGGCCTGGAGGAGGACGCCGCGATGAGCCAGCTGCTGCCCTTCGAGCGGCAGATGGTGGAGGAGCTGCTCGCAGACGATGGCCTGTGCGTCATGGCGGCAGGCCTGAGCTGGCACCGCGTCGCGACGGTGCTCGTGCGCCTGCAGTACGGCCGGTGCCGCCTGGACGGCCAGGGCGGCGCGATGCTGGTGCTGGGGGCGACCGAGGCGCAGCGCGCCTCGCTCAAGGCGGAGCTGCTGCGCATGATCCGCACCGAGGCGAGCATCAGGTGACCTGCTCGCCGCGCCTTGCGCCCTTGGCTCCTCCTTGCCAGTCCTACGTGGCGCATCCGTTGCTGCCGCGTTTCCTTGTGCGTGCCTGAGTGGCCGTGGCCGCTGCCATGCAGTGCCGAACTGCTTTAAACCTTAATCTGCCACCACTTGGCAGCCCACCAGCTTCGTGCGCCACACCGACGCGTGCTGTGTTCTGCGCAGCTGCGCGCCTGCCAGGACGGACAGCGGCGCTGCCGCCGAGGCGCTCGCAGACGACAACAGCGACCAGGCAGCGGGGGAGCAGGACCCGCCGCTGCTGCACGCGCACGGACTCACGCCCGCAGATGTGGCCGGCCCGCCGCTGCTGCACGCGCACGGACTGCCACCCGAGCCCGGGCCCGCTGCAGGGCCGGGGCCCACGGCGCCCGACCCAAACCCTCCGCCTCTGCACGCCCACGGGCTGCCGCCCGGGCCGGCGCATCCAGCAGCAGCCGGCGCACCTGAGCAGCTGCGTGCGCACGGGCTCGCGCCCGAGGCAGCAGCGGCAGCAGCAGGCGGGGAAGCGGGGCCCGAGGAGGACGACGGCGTGCCGGTGGAGGTGACGAACGAGACGCCGTCAGCGCAGCGCATCGAGCTGTACCGCAGCCGCGTGTGCCTGTTTGTGACCACGCGCATCCTGGTGGTTGACCTGCTCAGCGGCCGTGTGCACGGCAACCAGGTGCGCCGCCGGGCCCGCCCAGCACGGTGCCCTGTGATGTGCTTTGAGACCGAGGGTGCTAGACGTCGGGCGCTGCACCGCTGCGCCCATCCAACCAGGTGCCCTGCCGGGGCCGCAACGTCCCTCTGGGGGCGGCTCCCGTCCTGAATTCGCATGGTCCGGCTGGGCCGTGTCCGGCCCCTGCTGTCACAGCTGTGCAGCCAAGGTTGCAGCCGCGCGCGGCGCCAGCAGAGGACCTCTTGGCAAGCACGGTATGCTGCGTGCTGCAGCTGCAGATGCAAGTAGCGCTGCCTTCAGTTCGCATGCCTGATAGCATGTAGCGAAATCAACGCGGCGCTCACTTCCTGTCGACAGTTTCTGGCTGCCCCAACAGCAGGGCCGATCGCACCCTGTCGGCGCTGAGTCGGACGTGCCGCGTGCCGCGGCAGATCGCGGGCATCCTGGTGCTCAATGCGCACCGCGCAAGCGACGCCAGCGGCGAGGGCTTCGCGGTGCGCCTGTTCCGCGGCGCCAACGCGGCCGGCTTTGTGCGCGGCCTGACCGACGCGCCCACCGCGCTGGCCGCCGGCTTTGCCAAGGTGGAGCGCGTGCTCAAGGCGCTGTACGTGCGCCGCCTGCACCTGTGGCCGCGCTTTGCGGCGCTGGTCAAGGAGACGCTCGACAACCGGGAGACCACGGTGCGCCTCTGCCAGCAACAGGCACCACTCCATAAAGAGTCAAGAGGACTATTTAATCACCAGGCCAGCAGGCGGGGGCTTGCCCGCGCGCTGCGTGCGCGGAAGTGCTGCAGCGGGCGTCGCAGCGTGCGCATGCGCATGCGCGCGCCGCTTCGCTTTGCGCTGACTGCTTGCATGCACGCCGCCAATCAGCGAGTCCAGGTGACGCACGTGGTGCATATCAGGGACTTGACTCATCTGGGATACAAGCAGTGCTGACGCAGCCACTGGCAGCTAGCACAAGCTTGTCATTGCTCTGGCGCATGTTGTTGGTTGCGTGTGGCCGGAGAGTCCCCGCAGGCTGACGTGCACGCTGCTGATTGGTCAGGAGTCCGAGATGACGCTGCGCATGACGCCGGCGATGGGCGCAATCTACGACGCCATCACCGACCTCATGGACGCGTGCCTGAAGGAGCTGAAGCGCTCCAACAAGGTGCGGCGCGCCTGCGGGCACGTGCCGCTCTGTGTCTCGTGTGGAAGAGGTCCCAACTTTTGTCTCGGTCGTCCTGCAGTGGGGCAGCAAGCGCAGGGTTGTCGACATGCAAAGTTGGAGTCGTCAGAACGCAGTGCAACGTCTAGCGTATTTACAGTGTAGACACGGCTGTCACAGGCACGCTTAGCAGCACTGTAGCCAAGGTGGTATGTGATGTGAAAAAGGTGTGCATCAGCAGCAGTGCGGGGCGGCTTGCCGCCATGCATGGGCGCCGCTACAAAGGCCTGGCGCTACAGTGCAGCTGCGGTTTTCGTGCTCAGTGACGCCTGCTTGCACAGAATGGCCTCAGCTTGGCTGACATGTGACCGCATTGCATCTGGGGGCGCAAAGTGCATGCACTGGGGCTTTGGGGCTGCAGAAACGGATAGCTCGTGCGCGCAGAGCAGGCACGTGCGGCATCAGGCTCTTGAGGAGGCGCCAGCTGTGGCACTAAAACACCGCATGGAATTTGCTGAACAGGGGATGAGGTTGGGGTTAGTCTGGTGCCCTGGGCGGCGCAGGTGGACACGAGCGGCATGACGCTCGAGCAGGGCCTCTTCCGCAACTTTGACGACATCGTGCGCCGGCAGCTGGACGCCGTCTGGCACACCGTCAGCATGCGCACCAAGCAGGCGCGGCCGCATGCGCTGCCGCTGTCTGGCCACGCCTCTGTCTGGCCACACGCGTGACAGCTGCAGACTCCAGCTTTCAGCGCCGCGCCCTGCATCTCAGGGTGATAGGGCTCTGGCAGCGATGCAGCTTCGTGCCTCTTGTGCAGATTGCCAGCGGGCAGGTCAGGCGGGCGCACTAGCGGGCAGGTCAGGCGGGCGCACTCTTCGCATGCTTCCCTGGTGCACGCTCTTCCTGTATCTGCAAGGTGTTGAACACGGTTACTAAGTGTTCGCCCATCGCTGTGATGGGCCGCCTGGGGGGAGCGATGAAGGCTAGGGCGGCGCCGCGCTGCGCAGGTGGTGGCCGACCTGCGCACGCTGCGCACGCTGGCGGAGCTGCTGCTGCGCCTGGACGCGGTCACGTTCCTGGGCTACCTGGAGAGCCTGCGCGCGAGCGAGGCCGTCGGCAGCGTCTGGCTGTTCCATGACGCGGCGCACACCATCTTTGAGCAGGCCAAGCGGCGCGTGTGGGCAATGGGCGGCGGCGCCGCTGCCAGCAAGCGCAAGCGCGCCGGCGCGGGTGGTGAGGCGGTGCGCCGCGGCCCAGGAGCCGGGGGCGCGCTGCCTGGGATCTGCTCCCTGACCCAGACGCTCACACGCTGCGTCTGCCAGCTTGCCTGCACGCCCCGATCTGCTCCGCGCGACCGCTCAGTGGTTGACGGAGAGGGGCAGCGTTTGGGGGCGCGCCGCAGCCCATGGTCCGCGGAGCAGTTTCTTAGGCTGCATGGCTGTGCCCGTCAATCACCCTCATCTACCCTGTTCGTCGCCTGTCCTCCAACGCTCACCTGCACTGCACCAAGCTGGGGCCTCGCATCAGCCGCCAGACCTGCCACAGGCGGGCTGCATGCCTGGTGCAGTAGCCTCAAACCAACTCATGCATGCCCGCGCACTGTCCCCGGGCAGGGCGCGGGCGGGGCGGCCGGCGGCGGGGCCGGCAGCGTGGTGCCCGTGCTGGAGGAGATGCCCAAGTGGGCCGTGCTGCGCACGCTGCTGGAGGCGCGCCGCCTCGGCCCCACGCAGGGATGAGCGGCGGATCACGTGCCTGGACCAATGCCTGGTTTTCAACCGCTGCAGAGAGCGGGCTTGTGGCCAGCGCATGCGCACGGCGGGCTCAGCTGCCCCGGGCGCTTGTGACTTAGGCGGCGGGCGCTGACGCGACCAATTCACACCGATTGTAGGAGTGCGCTCCGAAGTGGCTCATCGCCCTGGGCAGCTGCTTGCAAGATGGGGCAGGGTCCGCGCGCAGGAGATCGAGGGCGAGCGGGAACGGCTGCGCGGCTCTGCCATCTGGCAGGAGGGGCGCGGCGACGCGGCGCAAGCGGCCGCGGAGCGCGAGGCAGCGGACGCGCTGGTCGTGGTCATGGCCGAGGATGTGCGCGCCGGCTTGTCGCACGTCCCGGCCCCGCGTCGTGCTGCTCCGTATCGTGCCCCACTCGCATTGTGTGCCGTGCCCGTAGCGACCCCCACATTGCATGGAGGTTGTGCCAGCATGCTCATGACAACATCGTGCTTTCCTTGGCTTCGTTGCTCGGCTCTGCTCGGTGTGTGGGCATCATGCGCGCTCCCGCCTGGTTGGCCCACGCGGGTGCGGGCGAATCTTGACCACGCGCCTCAGGGCGCTGCACCTCGCCCTGGGCACCCGCGTGCCGCCCCTCCCTCGTGGCGGGCGCGAGGCGCCCGGCACACCAGGCCTCCGCGTGGCAGATGGACTTGGCAGACGCGGTTTCGGAGATACCCTGGCGGGAACCTGGTCCTGCGCGCTGCAGGCGCGCACCTGCGCGCAGCTGCGCGACACGCTGCGGCCGGGCGGCGCGCCGGCGCTGATGCGGTCGCTGTACCGCGACTACCTGCTCGCACGCGCTGACGCCGCCAAGCGCCCGTCCGCCGGCGGCCGCGGCCGCGGCGGCGGCGGCAGCGGCGGCCGCGGCCAGCGCGGCGGCCGCGGCGGCCGCGGTGCGAACATCGCCGAGAAGTGCGTGCCAGCTCGCAGCCGCTGACGCCAATGTGCTGCTGTGCATGCTGCATGATGCTGCTGCCGGCGGGCGGGCGGGCGGGCGGGGGTGGCATGGGATGGGAGCCCTGCAGAAGAGCAGGAGACTTTGGACAAGGCCATGGCGAGGCCTGGGCATGGGTGCAGTGATGTAATGCTCTAACTGGGCCTTCACCGCGCGTTTTAAAGCGTGCATCAACACACTTGGGTCGGCTGTCTCTTGCTGCAGCTCTGCTTTCGTGCATTGGCACCAGCGCGCCCGCGACAAGCCGCCCCTGCACGCAGGCTGGAGGCCATCCGCACCTCGCGCCTGGCCATCGACCCGGCCGAGGAGCGCGCGCTGCTAAGCGAGGCGCAGTTGGTGGCCGCCGGCCGAACCGCGCCGGCCGCTGGCTCCGGGCCCGCGGGGCGCGGGCGCGGCCGCGGCCGCGCGCGCGGCGGCCGCGGCGACGGCCGCGGGCGCGCCGAGCGGCCGCCCGCTGTGACAGGTCGCGACACGACGAGTTGCAGAACTTGCGTCTGTGCTTGCGGCTGCGTGTTTGCCGCTGCCATGAGTTCCTGCGCATTGCACTCTCCGCCCATGCTTGTTTGCCACGACGACATGCTGCATGCAGGCTTGCTGTTGGTCCTGCCTACATGACATGGTGCTGCGCGGCGTGCCCCGCAGAGGATGCCGGGGGCGGCGGCGGCGAGGATGCGGACGGCGCCGCGCCCGACGGCCTGGCCGCGGGCGTGCGCTTCTGCGCGCTGGAGGGGCGCGAGGAGGGGTTGCTGTGGGACCTGGCGCCCGCGTTCGTGGTCAATTACGACCCGGACATCGCCTTCGTGCGCCAGCTGGAGGCGCGTGGCCCGCCCCGCACGCTCCGCTTACGCTCCGTGCACATGCTCCTGAACAGCGGCTGCTCCTGCGTGCTGGCCGTTTCGGGGCGGCACGCGCCTCGCCCGATTGCCCTGCGGGGCTCACCCGGCTGGCGGGGGCTTGCGCCTGCCGCGCAAACTGCCGGGTGAAGGTCGAGGTGCTGCTGTCATTTCGCTCTGGGCGGGCTTGCCTGAGCGGGCAGGCCCGGCCGGCAACGGCCGCCCGCCAGAGAGACGCGCTGTGACTCCAATGCCGTAAGATTTCCTGCCAGAGTAGCCCGCCCAGGCGACAGGGCCCCGACCCTAGACCTAAGCCTTGCGCAGGTGTACGCGGCGACGCGCCCGGGGCGCCGGCTGCGCGTGTACAGCCTGCTGTACCGCGACAGCCTGGAGGGCGACCGCGCGGCGGCGCTCCTGGGCCGCGAGCGGCG
>JAABUQ010013231.1_pt1 | contig 10054 bp, 11 predicted proteins | sample 5560001 | NCBI WGS metagenome assembly JAABUQ01 (sample SAMN10711888, study PRJNA513371) | rock metagenome | isolation source: Antarctica rocks | place: Antarctica: Victoria Land, Finger Mt nord | collected 2015-12-18 | reverse complement strand
TGCGGACGATGTGCTGGTCCACGGGGGTGTCCGGGTGCCAGGGCGACACCTACCGGTCGGGTCCAGGCGTGAGCTTGCGTCCCAGCGGCGTGTCGGCGTCGAGCAGGCGAGGAGGTCGGGGTCGCCAGGGGCCATCGTCTCGCTCGAGGTCGCAGAGCAGCTCGGCCAGCATGGGTCGGGGTGCTGGAGGGAGCGAGCGCTCTCGCCGCGAGCCGAAGCCGAAGACCCGCTCATCCGCCACGGCGCCGGCCACCTCCGCGCGGGCTCGCAGCAGCGTGCGGTAGTCAGTCCGGGCCAGCTCGCCGGCGTGGGCCTCGAGCGCGTGGCGGGCGGCCTCGAGGTGCTCAGGCGAGACCGGTGTGATCAGGTTTGGAGAAGGGTGGTCGGACCACAGGCTCCACTGCCACCAGCGCGCCGGTGCCGGCCCCGGCGTGAGGGCGTCGGCGGCGGCGGAGGCGACCATGGCGTGGGCCGGATGGGCATCGCTTGGGGCTGGTCCGATGAGCAGCGTGGGGGAGAGGCGCGCAAGCGCGCTGGCGATGCTCCCGGCCAGCTCCCGACGGGCGGCGTCGAGGTCATCACCGGCCCCCACCGACATGGCCACCGGCGGCTGGACGACCTCGGACTCGAGCCCCAGGCGCCGACACGACTCGCCCAGCTCGCGCCGTCGCCGGGCGTGCTGCTCGGCCCGCCCCAGGCTGCAGGCCAGGTTGACCACCCGCCAGCCCCGGGACACCAGCAGCAGGAGGGTGACGGGAGCGCCGAGCCCCTCGTCGTCGGGGTGAGGGCTCAGGTGCAGGGCCGTGGGCACGGGGCGAGCAGGAACGCGCGGCGTCGGCTGACGCGGATGGGCCCGAGTCCCCAGCGGCGAGGGGTCGACCCTATACGGCAGCCAGGCATTGGAGATCTCCGACCGCCACACCGTCGTCACCGGCGCGGCCAGCGGCATCGGCCGTGCTTTCGCCCTCCGCTTTGCCCAGGAGGGCGCACGAGCCGTCGTCGTCGCCGACCGCGACTTCGATGGTGCCGCGGAGGTGGCCGACGCGATCGGCGGCCTGGCCGTGCGCATCGATGCCGGCCGCGAGGAGGACATTTGCGCGCTCGTGGCGCAGGCGACCGAGGCCCACGGCCCGATCGACATCTACGTCTCCAACGCCGGCGTGCCCGGCCCGGGGGGCGGCCCGGAGGCACCCGACAACGAGTGGGAGACCACGTGGCGGGTCAATGTCATGGCCCACGTGTGGGCGGCGCGCGCGCTGCTGCCGGAGATGCTTGCGCGCGGCGACGGCTACCTGGTCAACACGGCGTCCGCCGCCGGCCTGCTGACGCAGGTCTCGGCGCTGGCCTACAGCGCCACCAAGCGCGCGGCGGTGGCCGTCGCCGAGTGGCTGCCCATCGTCCACGGCGATGCCGGGGTGAAGGTGTCCTGCGTCTGCCCGCAGGCCGTGCGTACCCCGATGCTCGACCTCGCTATGCAGGAGCCGGCCGGCGCCGCGGCCCTGACGGCGGGCGGCCTGCTCGATCCCGAGGATGTCGCGGCCGCGGTCGTCGCGGGCATCCGCGAGGAGCGCTTCTTGATCCTGCCTCACGAGGAGGCTGCCAGGTTCATGTCAATCAAGGCCAGCGACCCGGACCGCTGGATCGCCGGGATGCGGCGCATCGTGCGCGACGCCAAGGCGGCGTCGGCGTGAGCGCGCCGATGCTCAACCATCAGTGCCGCCTGGCGGCCCGGCCGGTGGGCTTGCCCACCGAGGAGGACTGGTCGCTGACCGAGGAGCCCGTAGCCGAGCCCGCCGACGGCGAGGTGCTCGTGCGCACGCTGTATCTGTCGCTCGATCCCGCCATGCGCGGCTGGATGAACGACGCGCCGTCCTACATCCCGCCGGTCGGTCTCGATGAGGTCATGCGCGCCGGGGGAGTCGGGCGCGTCGTGGCCAGCCGCCATCCGGACTTTGCCGACGGCGATCACGTCTCCGGCCTGCTCGGTGCCCAGGAGTACAGCACCAGTGACGGCAACGGCCTGATCAAGGTCGACGCCGACCTCGTGCCGCTGCCGACATACCTGGGCACGCTGGGCATGACGGGGATGACCGCATACTTCGGGCTGCTCGACGTCGGCGCGCTGGGCGAGGGCGACACCGTCGTGGTCTCGGGCGCCGCTGGCGCCGTTGGCAGCGCCGTGGGCCAGATCGCCAAGATCAAGGGCGCGCGAGCGATCGGCATCGCCGGGGGCCCGGAGAAATGCCGTTGCCTCATCGATGAGCTCGGCTTCGATGCTGCGATCGACTACAAGGCGGCCGATGTCGCGCGCGAGCTGCGCACCCATGCGCCCGACCGCGTGAACGTGTACTTTGACAACGTCGGCGGCGACGTGCTCGACGCGGTGCTCACGCGCCTGGCGCGTGGGGCGCGAGTGGTCATTTGTGGCGCGATCTCCCAGTACAACGTCACCGAGCGCGTGAAGGGCCCGTCCAACTACATGGCGCTGCTGGTCAGCCGCGCGCGCATGCAGGGCTTCGTGGTGTTCGACTACGCCGCCCGCTACGCCGAGGCGGCGAAGGAGATGGCCGGCTGGATGGCCGAGGGCCGGCTGCGCACTCGGGAGGACATCGTCGACGGCGGCATCGCCGCCTTTTCCGCAGCGTTGCTGAAGCTGTTCGAGGGGGAGAACGTCGGCAAGCTCGTCCTGCGGGTCGCCGACGCGTAGGGCATGCGTTGTGTCCGCTGGCTGCGGGATCACAGCGATGGGATCTGACTTGACGGGTGCCCGTGGCGGCGAGCGCGCGGACAGCCTCGACCCGCGTTCGGCTGGCATGACGCTGGTCACCGTCAGCGGCGTGGATCCAGCGTTGACAGCAGCCGCACGTGATCGGTGAGCTGGCGAGGGGCAAGGAACTCGTCGCCGACACGCTCGTGCGCGGCGGCGCCCAGCGCGCGGGCCGCCTCGTCGTCGGCCAGCAGGCGTAGGACCGCGGCGGCAAACGCCTTGAGGTCCGCGGGGTCGATGAGCAGGCCGCTGCGGCCGTCGACTATCTGATCACGGATTCCTCCGACGGCCGAGGCGACCACTGGCCGGGCCTTCCACATCGCCTCTGCCACGGTGAGCCCGAAACCCTCCGCCAGGCTCTTCTGCACGACGAGGGCGGACTGACGCTGCAGAGCATTGACGATTGCCGCGTTCTCCTCGACGTCCTGCATCGGCAGGCACGCGAGATGGATCTGCGCTCGGACCTCCGGTGCGACGGTCTCTCGAAACGCAAGGCACGACGCGAGCACTTCGCCGCCCTCGGGGTCATCGGTCACCCCCTCCACCGCGGGCCCGGCGAGGAGGAGATGGGCGTCGCTAGCGGGTGCGATCCCATCGATGAAGGCGCGCATCACGCCGGCGGGGTCCTTCAGGGAGTCCCAGCGCGAGATCTGGGTGACTAGACGGTCCGCATTTCCCAGCGGGCGGTCCTCGCGCACCCACGCGGCGCGATCGACCCGACCCGGGCTGTCGTCCATGCGGGCGAATGCTGGCGCAGCGGGCGCAGACTGCCCGTCAAGCAGTCCGCAGGCGTGCAAGATGCCTGACACGGTGTCGGCGTCGAGATGTTGGTTCTTGGCCGAGAGCGGGTCGATGCCCGGGCGGATGATCGTGGTGCGGTCGAGATCAAGCCCGGTCCACACATAGGCCGCGCGCGAGAACACGTACGCATCGGCGGCGCCCGCGAACGGTTCCAGAAATGCCCACGCATCGCGGGCGAGGTCGTTGGGCTCGTCAAGGCCGATGTGACAGCGCCACACGACTGTCGCTCCGAGCGCCTTTAGTGGCGCGGCCAGCCCCAGTGTCTGCGGGTCGTGGAGCAGCACGATGTCCTCGCTGCGCACACGCTCCGCGAGCTCAGCAGCGTTGCCCTCAAGCGTCGCTGCGTAGATCCGTCGCTCCTGGTCACCCAGCGGTCCGTCGTCGCCCGGGCGTCCGTGCAGCCGGTTGTGCAGGCGCTTGGTGAGCGCGAAGAAGGGCGGTGTGCCCGCAATCACCGCCCAACGCGCGTCGACACCAGCGCCGCGCGTGTAGGACAGCAGCGAAGCGAGCATCTCCGCCACACCTCCGCCGCGCGCCGTCGAGCTCACGTTCCAGACAACGCGTCCCGCAAAACGCTGGCGCGCCCCGTCGGCCACCTCGACGAGCTCCGCGTAGCGCGGGGGGTCCATCACGGCGGCGAAGCGCTCGGTGGGCAGCGACACCAGCGGGACCTCGGTGAGGTGGTGGGTCACGAGTCCAGGGTACGGCGTCCCCGACGTGGCGCATCGGTGATCCCCCGCCGATCGGTGGCAGTAGTTGCCAGGGAGCCGATGTTGCCAGGGAGCCGATGTCGCCAGGCATCGGTTTGCCGCACCCTGGCTCACGCCATACGTTGATCTGTATCGCAAGCAGGTGGTCAAGCAGGCCGACCTGGTGCTCGCCCTGCACCTACGCGGTGATGCCTTCACCCAAGAAGGCCAAGGCCCGCAACGTCGCCCACCACGAGGCGCTGACCGTGCGCGACTCCTCGCTGTCCGCCTGCACCCAGGCAGCCATCGCCGCCGAGGTCGGGCACCTCGAGCTCGCTTACGACTACTTCGCCGAGGCTGTCCTCATCGACCTCGACAATCTCGAGCACAACACCCGCCACGGCCTGCACACGCGGCGTTGGCGGGCGTCTGGATCGCCGCCGTCGCCGGATTCGACGGGATGCGCGACCGCGACGGCGCCCTCAGCTTCACACCCCACCTCCCAGCGCGACTGACCCGCCTGGCCTTCGGCCTGTGCTTTCGTGACCGGCGCCTGAAGGTCAAGGTCGCGCCCGATCAGGCCCGCTACCCCCTGCTGGAGTGCCCGCCGCTGCAGATCACCCATCACGGCCAGGCGATCACGATCACCCGCCATGAAGCGGAGAGCTGCTCGATCCCAAGGGTCCCCCACACTGGCGAGTCTCCCGGGCAACCGTCGGGACGACGCCCGGCACGGCGCAAGATATCCGGATGAACCAGTGATCGACGTCTCCAGTGCTATCCCGCCGACCCGTCGGCTGGTCCTCCGCAATGGCCAACGTGTCCTCCTGCACTTCGTCCACCCTGACGACGAGCAGGGTCTGAAGGTTCTGCTCGACCACCTGAGCCCCGAAAATCGCCGGCTGCGGTTCTTCACCGCCGCCTGCGATCTCGCCGGAGCAGCTCGAGACGCCGCGCACGCGGATGGCCAGCGACACATTGGGCTGATCGCCACCGACGGCGAAGACGAGGTTCTCGGTCACGCGATGGCCCGTCAGAGCGGCGCAGCCGACGCTGAGGTCGCGGTCGAGGTAGCGGACGCCGTTCACGGGCTCGGTCTGGGCACTCAGCTGCTCATCGAGCTCGTCCGGCTCGCCAGCCAACACGGGATCCGGCGGGTAGTGGCGGAGGTGCTGCCCGAGAATCGCGAGATGCTCGCCGTCTTTCGTGACGGCTTCGGGGCCAGCGAGCGGCTCGTCGACGGATGCGTCTCGGTCTCCTTCGACAGTGGCGCCTGGCGGAGCGCCGCGGTTCGCTTCCCGATCGTGGGGGCGCCGGGCAGGAGGGGCCGCATGCGCGCTGAATCGACGCGAAACCCAGATGAGGGAGCGCTGGGCGCCCAGCGGTTGCGCCACCTGGTGTCGGTCGGACGCTCACTCGTGTCAGAGCTGCAGCTCGACGTCGTGCTCGACCGCATCCTTGCTGGAGCATGCGAGGTGACGGGTGCGCGCTACGCCGCTGTCGGGGTGCTCGACGAGGGCCGCCACGAGCTCGCGCGGTTCGTCAGCCGCGGCTCGACGGCGAGACTGCTCGCGCGCTCGGCAATCTTCCCGGTGGCCGTGGAATCCTGGACGCTCTCATCGCCGACCCCAGGGCGCTTCGCCTCCACGACGTCGGGCGCGACGCCCGCTTCCCCGGATTCCCTGCCGGGCACGCCTTCCTCGGTGTGCCCATCCTGGTGTTTTCACTGGCCCGCCCGCTGGTGGAGGCCCGCAGCGTGCTCGTTCTGCTCAAGGACGGCGATGATCTGGTGGTCGCGGCAGACAACGCCAGCGTGGCTTACGACCGTTCGGTGCGTCTGCCGATCGCCGGGTCGACGTCGGGGAGGTGCTCCGGACCGGTGTCCCACGGTGGGTCGAGCGGGTCGAGGAGCAGATGTTCTACGGACGCAGAATGTGGGCGGCAGCCGATGGGCACGTGGCCGCGACGCACGAGGATATCGGGGTCACCAACGCAGCGAGGAAGTAGGATCACCTCATGATCGGCGACCCGGCGCCGGCAGACCCAGGTTCGCATCCGCCGCTCGACGTCGGGCAGGCCGCAGGCGTGGAGACGGCCTTGACGAACGCGGTCCCGGCGTGATTCTCGTGTGCTTCGATGGCTCGGCCGACGCCGAGGCGGCCGTTGATCGGGCGGCGAGCTGATGCCGGGGGCCCAGGCGACGGTCCGACCGTGTGGGAGCCGTTCATCGACGTCATGGCTCGCAGCGGGGGGCTCACGTGGTCCGGAGGATTCATGCCCGAGGTGGATCAGATCGACAAGACCAGCCGCGATCGCGCCGGTGAGCTGGCCCAGCAGGGCGTTGACCGCGCGCGAGGTGCCGGGCTTGCCGCGAGTCCGTTGGTGGGGGAGCGATCGATCAGCCTCACGGCAGCGATCCTCTCCGCCGCGGTTGAGGTGGAGGCCGAGGCGATCGGGCTCGGCAGCCGCGGACTCACGGGCGTGAAATCCGTCCTGCTCGGCAGCGTCTCGCATGCGGTGCTCCAGCACGCTGATCGCCCTGTGCTCGTGGTTCCCTCAGCGGAGGTCGCCGAGGCTCGGAGCCGACCCACTCGGAGCACATGACCTCTCCCGGCCCGCTCAGCGATCACGAGCTTTGCCGCCTGCATGCGTACTGGCGGGCGGCGAACTACCTGTCGGTCGGTCAGATCTACCTGCTCGACAACCCGCTGCTGCGTGAGCCGCTGCGGCCGGAGCACATCAAGCCGCGCCTGATGGGCCATTGGGGTACCACCCCCGGCCTGAACTTCGTCTACGTCCACCTGAATCGGCTCATCCGGGAGCGCGGTATCGACGCGATCTATGTCACGGGCCCCGGTCACGGGGGCCCGGGCCTGGTGGCCAACACCTACCTGGAGGGCACCTACAGCGAGGTCTATCCGCACGTCGCGCGCGACGAGGACGGCCTGCGACGGCTCTTCCGCCAGTTCTCGTTCCCGGGCGGCATCCCGAGCCACGTCGCTCCCCAGACGCCAGCTCGATCCACGAGGGTGGCGAGCTTGGCTACGCGCTCGCCCACGCCTACGGCGCCGCGTTCGACAACCCCGGGCTGCTGGTCGCCTGCGTGATTGGCGATGGGGAGGCTGAGACCGGCCCACTCGCTGCCAGCTGGCACTCCAACAAGCTCCTGAACCCCGCGCGGGACGGCGCTGTGCTGCCGATCCTGCACCTCAACGGCTACAAGATCGCCAACCCAACGCTGCTGGCCCGCATCCCGGAGGGCGAGCTGCGCTCGCTGCTGGAGGGCTACGGTCACGCCCCGCGCTTTGTCAGTGGCAGTGACCCAGACGAGATGCACCAGCTCATGGCCGCCACGCTCGACGAGATCGCCGGCGACATCGCCGAGATCCAGCAGGCGTCAACACGGCGCGCGCGAGCGGCCGCCGTGGCCGATGATCGTGCTCCGTACCCCCAAAGGCTGGACGGGACCGAAGGAGGTGGACGGCCTGCCCGCCGAGGGTTCGTTTCGCTCTCATCAGGTGCCCCTGTCCAATGTGCGCGACGACCCCAGTCACCTGGCCCAGCTCGAGGCGTGGCTGGGCTCTTATGAGCCCGGCGAGCTCTTTGACCAGCGGGGCGCGCTGCGGTCCGAGTTGGCGGAGCTGGCTCCGCGCGGCGAGCGGCGGATGGGCGCCAATCCGCATGCCAACGGTGGACTGCTGCTGCGCGACCTCGAGCTGCCTGACTTCCGCGGCTACGCGGTCGAGGTCCCCGGTCCGGCGCGGCGCTCCAGCGAGGCGACGCGCGTGCTCGGTACCTTCCTGCGCGATGTCTTCGCGCTCAATGCGGCGCAGGCCAACTTCCGCCTCTTCGGTCCCGACGAAACGGCGTCCAACCGCCTCGGCGCCGTGTTTGAGGCCACCGAGCGGGCGTGGGAGGCCGAGACGCGTTCGGGCGATGACCACCTCGACCCGGACGGGCGGGTCATGGAGGTGCTCAGCGAGCACCTCTGCCAGGGCTGGCTGGAGGGCTACCTGCTCACCGGCCGCCACGGTCTGTTCAACTGCTACGAGGCCTTTATCCACATCGTTGATTCGATGCTCAATCAGCACGCCAAGTGGCTGAAGGTGACGGCGGACATCCCCTGGCGGCGGCCCATCGCCTCCCTAAACTATCTGCTGTCCTCCCACGTGTGGCGCCAGGACCACAACGGCTTCTCCCACCAGGACCCCGGCTTCATCGACCACGTAGTCAACAAGAAGGCATCGATCGTGCGCGTTTACCTGCCGCCCGACGCAAACTGCCTGCTGTCCGTCGCCGACCACTGCCTGCGCAGTCGCCAGTACGTCAACGTCATCGTCGCCGGCAAGCAGCCCACGCTCGACTACCTGACCGCCGACGAGGCGATCGCCCACTGCGCCCGCGGCGTGGGTATCTGGGAGTGGGCAAGCAGCGACGACGGCGAGGAGCCCGACGTCGTACTCGCCTGTGCCGGCGACGTGCCCACCCTGGAGACGGTCTCCGCCGCAGCGCTGCTGCGCGAGCACCTGCCCCACCTGCGCGTGCGCGTGGTCAACGTCGTCGATCTCATGCGCCTCGAGCCCGACTCCGAGCACCCCCACGGTCTCTCCGAGACGGAGTTCGACGCCCTCTTCACCACTCGCCGGCCAGTGATCTTCGCCTATCACGGCTACCCGACGCTGATTCACCGCCTCACCTACCGGCGAACCAACCACGCCAACATCCATGTCCGCGGCTACAAGGAGGAGGGCACGACCACCACGCCATTTGACATGGTCATGCTCAACGACCTCGATCGCTTCCACCTCGTCATTGACGTGCTCGACCGCGTCCCCGGTCTCGACGACCGCGCCGCCCACCTGCGCCAGCACATGGTCGACGAGCGCCTGCGCCACCGCACCTACACCCGCGAGGTCGGTGAGGACCCGCCCGATGTGCGCGACTGGACCTGGCCCGGTGACCGCGACAGCGACGCGGGGACTTCCGCTTAGCCGAAGAAGATCTCGGCCGTGGCGTAGAGCTCGGCGTCCAGCAGCTTTGGCGTGGCCAGCGCGTCGGTCAGCGGTATCCGTTCCACTGCGGTTCCACGCAGGGCGACCATCGTTCCCGTAGCGCCATCGTGCACAGCGCGTGCGGCCGCCACGCCGAACCGCGTGGCGAGCACCCGGTCATAGGCGGTGGGAGTGCCGCCCCGCTGGACGTGGCCGAGGATGGTCATGCGTGTCTCGTATCCGGTGCGTGCCTCGATCTCGCGCTCGAGCTGGACGGCCACCCCGCCCAGGCGCTCGTGGCCGAAGGCATCGACTGCGTCGCTGCCTGAGGTGGCCAGCGCTTCGCCACGGGCCCGCGCTCCCTCGGAGACCACCACGATGGAGAAGGTCCGGCCCGTCGCGTGGCGGCTGTTGAGCATCGCGCACACCTCGTCGATGTCAAACGGCCGCTCCGGGACGAGGATCACGTCGGCCCCGCCGGCGATTCCGGCGTAGGCGGCGATCCAGCCCGCGTGGCGTCCCATGACCTCCACGACCATCACCCGGTTGTGCGACTCGGCCGTGGTGTGCAGGCGATCGATGGCGTCGGTGGCGATCTGCACCGCGGTGTGAAAGCCGAATGTCACGTCGGTCCCGGCCAGGTCGTTGTCGATGGTCTTGGGAACGCCGACCACCGCCACCCCGTCGGCGCTCAGGCGCCCGGCCACCCCGAGCGTGTCCTCCCCGCCGATGGCGACCAGCGCGTCGACGCCGTGACGGCCCATGCCCTCCCGGACCGCCGCCGTGCCGTCGGCACCGTCGCCGTA
>JAABUQ010013230.1_pt1 | contig 10057 bp, 13 predicted proteins | sample 5560001 | NCBI WGS metagenome assembly JAABUQ01 (sample SAMN10711888, study PRJNA513371) | rock metagenome | isolation source: Antarctica rocks | place: Antarctica: Victoria Land, Finger Mt nord | collected 2015-12-18 | reverse complement strand
TGGCCGTTGGCGCCGCGGCTCGCCGCGGGAACCTGCAGCAGCAGGTTCGTGAAGCTCTCGCCGGCGGTATTCCGCGCAAGCTGCGTTCCGGTGAAACCGACGGAGGTGCCGCTGCCGGTTGCTGAGGTGCCGACGCGTCCGATCTCGCGCGGTGTGCCTTGCGTCGTGGACGAAGGCAACGACGCGGGTGTGACTGGCTCGAGTTCGAGTTCGAGTCCGGTAACTCCGGAAGCGGGCACGTCAAGCGGCTTCTCCGCTGCGAGATTCCCTTTGCTTGCGCGAAGGCGGTACGTTCCCGCAGAGACCGCTGTAAAGCGAAACGTCCCCTTCGCGTCCGTCTTGGTCGTCAGGTCGGTCTTGTCGCTTTTGAGCGAGACGATCGCATCGGACACCGGCCGTCCGTCGTCGTTGATTCGACCGGTTACAGGCGCGGCGAGTGTAGACGACGCCGCGGCTTTCTGCGTGGGCGTCGCGGGTCCAGGTGGTGTGTAGTAAACACCGGCTCGACCTCGAGCTCGATGTGGCTGCGGCCCGCGGTCCGAACGACGAGATCCCGTTCGGCAGCGAGGTCGTCCCGGCTCGCACGCAGACGATACGTACCGATCGGGACGTGATCGAAGCGAAACGCGCCTTTCGCATCGGTTTCGGTCGTCAGGTTCGTCGCGTCGTTCTTGAGCGTCACGGTTGCACGAGGCACGGGGCGGTCATCATCGGTGATCCGGCCGGATACCGACGGCGCCGAAGGCGCCGCTTCGATGGCACCCGACGTGGCGATGAGCAGCGCGATGACGAGCAGACTTGCGAGGCAATAGCCCAAGGATCGCCGCGGACAAACGTCCGCGCGATTGAGACAGAGCATGAGGCACTCCAACGTAAAGCAGCACTCGATCCGCTGTGGAACCGAGGGGGTTAAAGCGATTAAGGGTCTGCTATGCGAGGAGTGCGGGCGGGGGTCGATTCGCGAGAGTTGGTGGCCATGCGTCCCCGAAAGCCAACGCTTGACGTCGGACCGGACGCAATACGTGCATAGAAAGGGTGGGCTTCGCAATCGCAAGCAGCCACGCCGAGCAAACTCGCGCCAGCGTTGGCAGGCTCCAGACGATCGCCCGCACGGCGACGATGCTGACGCAGAACATCAATAGCGACCCGACCAGCCAGCCCACGAAGTCGTGCGCGAAGTAGCGCTCCCCAGCCTGGGCTCCAAAACAGAGCGCACACTCGAGCGCAGCCGTCATGCACGCAAAGCCGGCCACATTTCCGCGAAATGGGAGCCGACCCCATTCGAGCTTCGCGATGCGTTGAAAATCGCGCAAGCCCGATGCTTGATGGCGGAAAGTCCGAAATGAAACAGCGGCGACGGCCGCACAAGCGAGCAGGATGGTCAGAAGACCCGGCAGGCGATCAAAGTCGTGATCTGCTTCCCCAAGCCCGGTCATTTCCATCATGAATTCGAGAGCTACGGCACAGCCGATACAGAGGGATGAATAAAGCCAGAGAAGCGGGCTTCTCTTGAGGCCGTCGGAAACTGCCCTCATCTGCACGGATCTGCCCGGTTCAGCCGTAATAGAAGGCGCTCCTCGCGTTATCTAAACCGACCCCTTTTTGGGAAGGAGCAGAAGCTCCACACGCTCCTTTATGGTGAACTCGCGCCGCGGCCGAACGCAGTCCCGTATTTGACCTGTAGCACAGAGAATGCGTCGTTCGGCGCACCGTTCTGATAGTGCCGAAACAATGACACCCACAGCGATTGACGATCGGTGAGATTCTTGATGAACCCGGTCTCGATCTCGATCTTCTGTGTCGGTGCCGGATCGAGCTCGCCCCAATTCTCGTAACGATGGATGGTCGTCTCGAATTTCAGCGTCGGGCCGAGCTGCTGGTCGAGCGTTGCAACCCCGTCGTAGAAGAGTGCGCCCGGCTGCAAGCGCTTCTCCGCCGACCCGGTGACGGTGAGCTGCATTGCGCGCGAAATCGGCTGCGTGTACGTGAGCGAGCCGATAGCCCAGTAGTACGCATCCTCGAACAGAAAATTATGGTGGTGCCGCATCGCTACGGCAGCCGACAAGCGTGGCGCCACCGGCAGGCTGTAGGTGAGCTGGTATTCGAGTTTCGGTTCGTAGATATTCGAATTCGGTAGAATCTGAAACGGCGGATCCTCATTGAAGCTGCCGTCTTTGTAGAGCTCGGCGCGGAAGTCAAAGCCTTGCCCATGCGCGAAACCATAATCGATATTTATCTTGTCGCTGAGGCGTTGCTCAAATCTCCGATGAGCGACGTGCGATTGTAGATCAGCGTCTTCGCGGTCAGGCCAAGTGCTTGGGTCGGGGCCGGCGTCGCGCGGGGCGAGCCGCTCCCCGCCGAATCCGCGAGCCCTTTCAGCGGAGCGCAGAAGAGCAGTCCGACGGCGACGATCGCCATGAACCGGGCGTCCGTCATTTCGGTGCTCCGTTCGCGTCAGTATCCGCCGGAGCGTTTCCACGATTGGGACCGGTGGATTTCGCGCGATCGGCATCAGCTGCGGGGTCTTGCGTATCCCGTGCCCAGTCGAGCCACGTGGGAACGCCGGCGCGCGCCACGCTCTGCTGGTGAGCGAAATCGATGAATGCCGCCGCAGCAACGGCGATGATAGCCGCCGACAGCGCGCCGCCGCGCGACTTCGCACGCACCGTGCCATTGACGACCGACACCGGAAGTGGCTCCGAAAGCAGGTCCGGCTCCGGCTCCGCTTGCTCGACGGTCACAGCATCGCCGCGACCACTAGCGCGCTCACCGGGAACAATCTTGATGCCGGTGACCATCGACCGAAAGTTGTTCCAGCCCGCGCGCGCGACTTGCACGAGATGCACGATGATGAACGCGATGATGCCGAGCATGAAGGCGAAGTGCTGGGCGCGGATCGCATCCTGACCACCTAAAAGATTCGCAAAGCCGATCCAGCCTTTGAAATAGATCGGTAGGCCGGTCACGACCTCACCGAGGCCGAGCAGCACGATGCCGGTGTACGCGATACGCTGCGCGCCGTTGTATTTCGTTTGCGACGGCGTATGACGGCGGACACCTAGGTCGTTGAGGACGACCAGATACGCATCTTTCCACGACGCGGCGTTCGGAACGAACGTCGTCCAACGGCCTGAGCCCGCGAGGTAAGCCACGTAGATCACGCCGATCGCGATCATGAGAAACGAAAAGAGCACGTGCCAGACGCGGCCCTCGTCGTTGCGGTTATCGAGGTGGAGCGCTGCGTAGAATCCCGGCGAAAGCCAGTGGCTATACGGCAGCTCGGGCGTGCCGGAAAGCAAGAGAAATGCAGTCCAAAGAAGCACGAAGATGACGATGAAATTCGCCCAGTGCAGGACGCGCGTCGCAAGTGAATGCTTGTGATAGAGCCGTTCAAGCGGGGACGCGGAACGATCCGCGACCCGCGATTCGGTCGACATAGCAGAGAACTCCAAACCCAAAGCAGCGTCAGTAAACACTGACGCACGTAGCGAAATAGGCGACGTTGAGGCTTAGGCTCGGAGTGGAGGCGGTCGGCTAAGGAGCGGCGGTTACCAACATTCTCGCCGCGTGAGGACGCGCATGTATTCGTGCACGATCGCCGCTTGTTGACACGAATCGATCGCGACGAAGAACGCCAAAATGGCGGCGACGAGATCCGGCAAGACGCGCACGATGAAGCGCACCGCGATTGCGGCGATGACCGCGACAACGAGCGCAACGACAAGCCACCCGAACGCGTCATGGATCGCGGAAGGACCACGCTCGCCGACGTGGGCGAGCACTCCCATCCCGAACGTCGTCACGGCAACCGTCGAGAAGAAGCCGGCACCACGGCCCCTGAACGGAAGTTCGCTTAGGCCCTGTTTCAGACGCCGGTGAGAGTCACGCTCGCCCGCGGCTTGTGCCCGCAAAGTGCGCAAAACGCGCCACCCGAGCAGCGCGATTGCGAACATTGCGATGAGAAGCGCGGCATGCCGGGGATCGAGGCTGGTGTCACGCTCGCCCGCGCCCCCGTGAACCTCCATGAGGAGCTGGCCGCCAAACGCGAAGATAGCGCACAGGTCGACGAAGAGCCAGCCGAGCTCAGTGAGTCTCAAGCGAGGCCAAAGTGCCATGCATCATCCTTTTACAGAGTCATGATTTGATTGTGCCGAACGCGCAGATCGACCGATCTGCTCTGCAAGCCTCGAACCCGGTGCCGGAGTCTCGTACAGACCGTCCGCCAACATCCGCGTCAGTCGTAAGAGCTGGTCGTAATCGCTGCGACTCCAATCTCGAAACATCTTCAAGGCCAAGCGCTCGCGGGCCGCATCAACGGCCTCTGTCGCAACTTTGCCTTGTGTTGTCACCGATACCTGACGCATGCGGTGATTGCCTAAGTTTACATTACGATCGACGAGGCCAAGTTCTTCGAGCCGCGCCACTTGCCGACTGACGGTGGTATGGTCGCGTCCGACCCGTGATGCCAGATCAACTACACCGGTCGGGCCGTACTTCGCGACTAGCACCAGCAGCGGAAACAGTGCGCGTTCGATCGTCAGGCCGGCGCTTTCCAACATGGCCGCGTCGCGCTCGGGACTATTGAAGATGCTGACGATATCAAGCACCGAGCGGTGTAGCTCGGGCAGCGACTTCCGGATATGTCCATTGTACGATGGTTGCCTTGACACGCTCACCTCACATGTGTATAATACACATCGTCAGCTTTGAAATCCCGGTCGATGTTGCGGCCGCTCCGATGGCGGGGCGCGACGGTTCGAGATGTTAGGAGACTTTGTGGCGCTGACCAATGATGAGATTCTCTTGAAGGCTTACGCCGCCTACAATCATCAGGACAGCGAAGCCTTGCTCGCGCTGGTCAACGAAAATGTTGATTGCCACAATGGTAGCGCGAGACTCGCGGAAAAGACGCACTTCGATCATACTGGACCCATCAGTGGACAGAGATCCGCACGCATGATGCACCTGTCCAGAGTTCCGAGCTTGCGCCGAATAAAAGTGTCGTACCATTCGACAAGTCGTGCGTGCGCTTGACGGTTTACCGGTCTCCGAAGGCTGGTTCGAACACACGCACCAGATCGAGAACGATGTAATCGTCGCATGGATATCCAAAACGTTGCTACCGTCACGCCTGCGGGCGATAGCGCCTAACGGCCTCGTACTTCACTCTCTCTTGGACAAGCAGCTTCGGCGGAGGACGTAATGTCAAGTGATAAAGAATTAGTTCAACAGCTCTACAGTGGCTTCAACGCGCGAAAAATTGATGACGTTCTTGCAGCGCTCGCCGAGGATGTAGAATGGGCCAATGGGATGGACGGAGGCCATGTTCATGGCCGGGAAGCCGTCCGAGCATATTGGACAGAACAGTGGGCGACAATCAGTCCGCATGTCGAGCCGAAGCAGATTAGCCAAGAACCTGATGGTTCTACGGCGGTGGAAGTTCACCAGGTCGTCCGCGATCTAAAGGGTGCTCTGCTACTCGACGAGACGGTTCGTCACGTCTTCCGCATTGAAGGCGGCAAGGTGAAGCGCTTCGATATCAAAAGCGCGTCTCAGTTGTCTTCGATCGTCCACGGAACGTAACCGACGCTCCCCTTTTTACTAACGATTCAAGAAGTCGCAATGAAGCAGGCCCCAAAAGCAACCGTGGCTGTTGAGAAATACCTCAATTGGCTGCAGTTTCGGTTATAATTGAGGGAATAGCGCGACCGCTGCGGAGCCCCGATGCAACGCGATGATAGGCAGTCGGCGTTTCCCGGCCGAACGTCGCCACCTCTCTCGCGGAACCAAGATCACTTCTCTTCGCACGTAGGGGCATCAAGAGAGAGAGCGGAATGGTACAGGGCGTGTATTGGGCGAATTATTCAAAAGCAGCGTGCCGTTTTCCAATCAAACAGCGTTCGCTGCGACGTCGGAAATCGAGATGCTTCATCGCCCAGCCTAGCAGCTTCCAAGCCGCTTACCATGACGGTGTGACCGATTCCGAGGTTGTGGGTCGGACAATGCTGAAAAGAGGCGAACCGGTAGTCTATCCGGTACGGAGAGAAGCACATGATCGGCGTTATGGTGATTTTTCAGTTCGATGGTTCAGTCGACACGAGCAAAGTTCGCAAGGTGGCCGAAGATAGCCAGTCACGCTTCCAAGGAATGCCTGGGCTCCGTTCTAAGACTTTCTGCATCGACCAGAACTCGAACGCCGCCATGAACTTTTACGTCTGGGAAAGCCGCGAGGCGGCAGAGGCTTTCTTTAGCGAACAGCTCGTTCAACGTGTGAGCGAGCTCTACGGCGTCACGCCCTCGGTGCGCTACCTCGACGTCGTCGCGTTCGTCGACAACGCGGCGCCGACAGCGTCGGCAGCGACGGCCCGTACCTAAAACGCCTGTCTCATCCACTAACCGCGTGAAGCCCATGAGCATTTACGATTCGCCGTCGAGCTCCCTTCGCACAACGCAGCGGATCCGGGCATAATCGCGTCAGTGCCGCATCCCAAAATGGCTTCGTAGTTATCGAGAATACCTCAATTGGCTGCAGTTTCGGTTATAATTGAGGGAATAGCGGGACCGCTGCGGAGGCCGACGCAACGCGATGATGGGTAGTCGATTACAGACGACCGCGATGTTTCAGTATTTCTGCTTGGATGATTGGGTCCCGGACGATCGTTGGTTGCGGGCGATCGATCGCCATGTAGATTTTCGTGCATTGCGTACCCAACTACGTCCGCTCTATAGCGACGTTGGTCGGCCTCGATTGATCCGGAAGTTCTGCTGCGGATCTTGTTGATCGGTAACCTCTATGGGATAACGAGCGCGCGCCGACTGACGGACGAAGTCCGATTGAACCTCGCCTATCGTTGGTTCACAGGGCTTGGCTTCGATCAGTCGATCCCCGATCATTCGACGTTCTCGAAGAACCGGCAAGGGCGGTTCCGCGAGTCGACCGTGTTTCGCGATTTCTTCGGACAATCGTGCGGCAATGCATCGACGTTGGTCTCGTCGAGGGTCAGCGATTCTCAGTCGACGGTACGATTATTGCGGGAACCGCGAGCTCACAAAGCCGCATCCCGCGCGAAGAGTTGCCCGAGGCAGCCAAAGTTTCCAGGACGGTTCAAGAATATTTGTCGGGGATTGAAACGCAGAATAAAAGCGATCCGGACGCGCCGCCGGGCACGCCACCAGCTTTGCGCGATACCGACGGCAAGGTCTCAACGTCCGATCCTCAATAACCTACGCTCGCCCGCGTCGGTAAACATCCATGCGCCGGTCATTGGATTCCATACGCCGTTGTTGGCTTTCATCGCCTTGCGGCAGAACTTCGTGCGGTCGTCGCTGATCGTGTAGAGCGTCGTCATTGGTCTGAACCCTTCTCCGCCCGAGGCGGTCGCTGTTGATGGGGCCGTGAAGGCCTCGGACGCGACGGAACGGCGCAGCGGAAAGGGCGGCGCAGCCGAGCGTGGACCGGAACGTAGTGAGGACCGGTAGCGTCCCTTGCGTTTCGTCGTGGCCGCGGCTAGGATCCCGAAGATCAATAGCGATTGACTCGGGCGGCGAAGCGGACGCGGGCCATTTCCCTCGACATCAGCTCGATGGACAGCGATCCGCACCTTCGCGAACAACCTTGGCCGATTGGTTACGGCGGCGCTCCGGCTCACGCAGCTTCGCAACGATCTCGCTGATGCGGCGCTGGATACATGTAATCGGCGACTCGCCACCGTCGGGCCGCCGCCCCCTTCTATCACTCCTCTACGTTTTCGCAACGATGCTCCAAGGAAGCGGTCGAGCCGGTGAAGCGTGCCTGTCTTTGCCTCACACCCCCGCTCCAGAAGTGACCGAACGCCGTAATCCCGGCGCGATCGCGACCACGAGCGTCGGGCCATCTGTCGGCCGAGGTACGCATCTCGATTGCAGCATAACATAGTACTAGACGACCGGTCTATTCTTTGCTATACAGATGTCATGAGCACTCTCGCCACACAGGTAACTTCCGGTGTTCGCCAGAGCATCCTCGAAGCTGGCCAGCGAATCATGGCTGGCAGGGGGTTCTCTGCCGTCGGCCTGAACGAGATTTTGACGGCTGCCGGTGTCCCGAAGGGGTCCTTCTACCATTATTTTGGCTCGAAGGATGCTTTTGGCGAGGCGCTGCTTGAGAGCTACTTCGAAGATTATTTGGCCGATCTCGACGAGACGCTTCGCCAGCCCGGCCTAACCATGGCGCAGCGACTGATGAACTACTGGCGACAATGGCAAGAGACCCAGTCCTTCTTCGATTGTCAGGGTAAGTGCCTCGCGGTGAAGCTGGGGGCGGAAGTCGCGGATCTTTCGGAAGCCATGCGCTCGGCGTTGAAGCGAGGCACGTCCGGGATCACTAAGCGCCTGGGACGGGCCATTGAGGCCGGCGTGCTGGAAGGGTCACTTTCAATCAGCGACGACCCTGACCGTGTTGCGCAAAGCCTCTATCAGCTATGGCTGGGGGCCAGCGTGATGGTGAAAATTGTCCGTAGTGTCCAACCCTTCGAGACGTCAATGATGACGACTCGCCAGATCCTCCATCTTTCCCCCTGATCGGCGAAAGATGCTGGTTGCACCTCAATTTGAGGTGCTCTTTTGTACCTTCGTAGAGACGACCGGTCTACTAGAAGCAATTCCCAACTCAATCACTCACAGGAAAGCAACATGAAAGTCTTGATGGTTTTGACCTCACACGACAAACTGGGCGACACGGGTCGCAAGACGGGCTTCTGGCTCGAAGAGCTCGCCGCGCCTTACTACACGTTCAAGGACGCCGGCGCAGACATCGTGCTGGCCTCGCCCAAGGGTGGGCAGCCGCCGCTCGATCCGAAGAGCAACGAACCGGCTTCCCAGAGCGACTTTACCCGCCGCTTCGAAGCTGATGCGGCAGCGAAAGCGCAACTCGCCGCCACGGTGCGCCTGGACAGCGTCTCGCAAGCGGATTTCGACACGGTTTTCTATCCGGGCGGTCACGGTCCGCTGTGGGATCTCGCCGAAGACAAGAACTCGATCGAACTGATCCAGTCGTTCCTCGCGGCGGGCAAGCCTATTGCGCTGGTCTGCCACGCGCCGGGCGTTCTTCGCCACGCCAAGACGCCGGCTGGCAAGTCGCTGGTGGAGGGAAAGAAAGTCGCCGGGTTCACCAACACCGAGGAAGCCTTCATGGGACTGACCGACGTCGTGCCGTTCCTGGTCGAGAACGAACTCAAGGCCAAGGGCGGCGTCTACTCCAAGGGCGATGATTGGGCGCCCTACGTCGTCAGCGACGGCCTCTTGATCACCGGCCAGAACCCGGCGTCGTCGGGTCCCGCGGCGAAGGTGCTGATCGAACTCCTGGCCAGCAAAGCTAAGTCATAAACGCCTACGAAGCGCTCGCTGGCGTGACCGGTCATTTGGGCGAACCCTGAACTCCCGCCTTTAGCAGCCGATGAATCTCGGCGAGCGAGCATTGGAGCGCCGCCGCGTTTGCGCGCAACGATAGCCCCAAGCGACGCATCTCCGCAGCCTGAGAGCGCATCGTGCCGGCTGCCGCCGCCTTCGAACAGCCCTCGCTCTTCGACGCGGCCAGACAGTCGTCACCGGCCGTGCGAACGGCATCGGCTTCGCGACCGCTACGCTCCTCATTGCAGACGGAGGCTTTTCTGACCGCGGGACGCTCCGAGGGGGGCGCCGGCAGCGGCTCGGCGCCGGATCGGCGTCGACTACGAGGCGCAGGCGACGTTCGACTCGGTCCGATGGGCGCCCGTGATATCCGGGGAGAGCTGAGCCGAATTCGCGATCACCCAATTTTGAAGATCGTTGAGGATTGGCAGCAGCGTCCGGCCGGCGGTCGTTAGAGAATATTCGACGCGCGGAGGCACCTCAGCGTACGCCTTCCGCAGGACGAGACCGTCGCTTTCGAGGCTGCGGAGCTGACGCGCCATTACCTTGGGGGCGATGCCGTCGAGGGCTTTGAGCAACTCGCCATAGCGGGCCGTACGCTCCTGTAAGCTCAGGATGATCAGGATCTTCCACTTGTCAGCCAGCGCCGCGATCGCCTTATTGATCGGGC
>JAABUQ010013229.1_pt1 | contig 10058 bp, 11 predicted proteins | sample 5560001 | NCBI WGS metagenome assembly JAABUQ01 (sample SAMN10711888, study PRJNA513371) | rock metagenome | isolation source: Antarctica rocks | place: Antarctica: Victoria Land, Finger Mt nord | collected 2015-12-18 | reverse complement strand
CTCTTTCTTGCCCTCTACGAACAGATCGAAACGCCCGGCATCGGCGTCGCGCTGTGGTCGCCCATCGGACTGTTCATGCCAGGCTGCGATCCGGTCCAGCCCGACATGCTGGTCATCCGCGCGGAGAACCTGAGCATGATCACAGTGGATGGCATCGAGGGCGTTCCAGCCTTGCTTATCGAGATCCTGTCGCCCGGTAACACCGATACCGACACCGAGACCAAGCGTCACGCCTACGCGCGCGCCGGTGTCCCCGAATACTGGATCATCCGCCCCAAGGCGCGCGACGTCCTGGTGTTGAGCGCGCCGGACGCCGCGCTCGGGGACTACACGAGCAGCGTGCGCGTGGAGCCGGAGGCGGAACTCATGTCCCCGACGCTGCCGATCCGCGTCCCGGTCGCCTACCTCTTCGCCGGCGCGCCCACGGGTACACGCCGGCAGCGGCGAGGAGCGCGACGCACGGCTAACGGCCACGAGGAGTAACGCCGCCGGCACGTAGATGCGCGCGTGACGCCGGGGCCTGCCATCTGAACGCCCCTACTCGCCCCAGGTGAGCGCGGTGTCTCCTATCCACACCTTGTCGCCGGGCTCGACGCCGGCGCGCTCCAGGGCGGTGGTGACGCCGAAGCGGCGCAGCAACTCCTCCAGGCGGTCCATGCCCTCGGGCTGGTCGGGGTCGGTCATGGCCATGGCGCGCTCGGCGCGCCGGCCGCGCACGCGGAAGCCGCTGGGAATAGGCTCGATGGAGACCTCCTCGACCGGCGCCACCGCGACGACCGGCGCCTCACGCGGCCGCGCCGCCGCCTCGGCCTTGACCTCTTCCAGGCGCGCCCAGGTATCCTCCAGCAACGGCCGGATACCCTCGCCTGTGACGCCGGAGATGGCGTGTACGCGGTAGCCGCGCCGCTCCAGCCCGCGCCGTATCCCCGCCAGGTTCTCGGCCGCCTCGGGCAGGTCCAGCTTGTTGACGCCCACGAGCATGGGCCGCCGCGACAAACCCTCCTGGTAAAGTTCGAGTTCGCTGTTGATCACGTCAAAGGCGTGCAGCACCTCGTCGACGGAGCCCGCCGCGCCGTCGAGCAGGTGCAGGAAGACCTTGGTACGCTCGACGTGGCGCAGGAACTCGTGGCCGAGGCCAGCGCCGCCGTGCGCGCCCTCGATAAGCCCGGGGATGTCGGCGGCGACGAAGGTGCGCTCGCCGTCGAGGTCGACCACGCCGAGGTTGGGGCTGAGCGTGGTGAAAGGGTAGTCGGAGATCTTGGGCCGCGCCGCGCTGACGCGCGAGAGCAGGGTCGACTTGCCGGCGTTGGGCAGGCCGACGATGCCGGCGTCGGCGATCAGCTTGAGTTCCAGCAGCAGCCAGCGCGCCTCGCCCGGCTCGCCCCTCTCGGCCACACGTGGGGCCTGGCGCGTCGGAGTCACGAAGTGCGTGTTGCCCAGGCCGCCCTTGCCGCCGCGCGCGACCATCACGCGCTCGCCCGGCTCGTCCAGGTCGGCTAGCGTTTCGCCGGTCGCCTCGTCGAGCACGACCGTGCCGGGGGGAACGTGCAGGGTCAAATCCTCGCCGGCCTTGCCGTGCTTGCGGCGGCCGGTCCCGGCGCCGCCGCTCTCGGCCTTAAAGTGGCGGCTGCGGGTGAAACGATAGAGCGTATTGAGCCGCTGATCGGCCTCCACATAGATGGAGCCGCCGCGCCCACCGTCGCCCCCGTCGGGGCCGCCGCGCGGCACATATTTCTCGCGCCGGAAGTGGAGCGAGCCCGCCCCGCCGTCCCCGGCCTGGACATTGATCTTTACATCATCACGAAGCACGTCGTATTGCGTCACCTATATTGTGGGCCACCGCCCTCAGGGAGCGGCGCGTTTCCTGGGGATCGTCCGCGTCGCGGATGAGCGCGCCCAGCAAAGCGTTGGCCCCGGTCGGCAGGAGCAGGATAGCGCCGGTCTCGTCGTCGGCCAGGCGCACGGGTTGGTCGATGTCCGCTGTATTGCCCTGGCCCGACTCGGCCATAAGCGAACGCAATTCGCCCGTGAGGTCCTCATCGGTCTCGCCGGCGAGCACGCGGCCCGCGCCGTCGATGACCGAGAGCGCCATCACCTCGGGCGCCGACACGGTGGCGAGGCAAGCGCGCACGCCGCCGAGACCTCCCGTACCACCCGGCGACGGACCCTCTCCCGCAGTATCCCACATACCGCCCTTCGCCGCGCCGGTCGCGCTGGCGGAGTTGGCCGCCGGCGGGAGCGCGTGGAGCATCCCGGTGCGCCCGTCCGCGCTGTCATCCTCCAGGTCCTCGGGCGCGAAGAAACGAGTCTCCGAGGGTGGCAAGAAACCTGTGCGGTCGTGGTCTTCCGCGCCGGCGTCGCCGGGGTCGTCCGCGCCGAAGAAGCGCGTCGCGTCGTCGCGCTCGGGCAGGGCGGCAGGGCTTGGCCCGTGGGCGCTGTCGGGCTCTCCGGGCTCCGCCTCGAAGAAGGTCGTGGCATCGGGCGCCGTGGCGTCGGCGAAGAAACGCGTCGCATCGTCGCCGTGATCGTGGCGCGGGTCGGGCTCCGCGAAGAAGGTCGTCGCATCGTCCGCGCCGGCCGCGGCGGCGCCATCCGCGCCATCCACGCCCTCGTCGAAGAAGCGCGTCGCATCGTCGGATGGCGCGACGTACGGCTCGGGCGTGCGCGGCGGGACGGCCGGCGGGGCGATCGGACCGGCGGCGTTACCACGCGCCGCCGCGGCGACAGGCGCGTCCGCCGGGTTAGACGCCCCATCGCCTACCCCGGCCGCGCTCGCGCTCGCTCCCGTGGTCATCCGCCGCAGCCGTTCCTTCATGTCGACCGGCGCGCCCGGTCCGACCGGCCGTTGCGGGGCCATGATCTGCGCGCGCGTTAAGGCCTGTGTCGGAACCAGGCGCCGCCCGGCGCGCCGCTTGATCGCGACCGAGAGGACGAGCGCGAGCAACAGGGATACCACCAGCACGCCGATGGTGCCCATCTCGACCGGCCCAAGCGCGTTCAGCGCGGCGATTTTCTCCTGTACCATATGCGATGCTCCCTCTCCTCTACCCCTACCCACAACTACCCACAAGTAGTAGCGCGCCCATGACGGACCTACACTGACGAGTAACCCCTTTTGGGGCTAGAGTAGACGGCTGGCGGCGCGGGCGCTATAGCCTACGTGGGCTAGTCGGGCGTTGGAGATACTGGGCCTGGCCCTAAAGGACCATGGCAGGGACGAGACCTTAAAAGGTCGGCGCCGGTAATAGCCCACGATGGAGAGTTGTATTCCAACGTTCGGCATCTACGCCGGGTCGGAATGTGATCGAGAGCGCGCACAGACCCTTCAGGGTCCGTGCCCTGCCATGGTCCTTCAGGGCCAGGTAGTAGAAATTTAGAAATTACCCCGCCCGCGCCTGCTCGGGGTCGGGGTCGGAGTGCGAGGCCAGGCGCACGCGCGGGAGGCGGCGGCGCAGCGTGGCGATGAAGGAGGCGATGCCCTGCTCGGGTCCGAGCGGCGCGGGGACCGCCTCGGCCAGCATCTCGCGGTCGATGTTGAGCGTGCGCAGTTGCACCTCGTTGGCGTCGGTGCGCGCCAGCAGGTCGATCAGGGCCTCGGTCTCGCCCGTACAGTCGATGTAGCCGGGGAAGACGAGCAGGTTGACCGCCACGGTCAGGCCGTAGTGGCGCGCCACGCGCATCGACTCCTCCACGTTGGCGAGGGAATAGCCGCGCGGGCGGTAGTAGCCGTCGTAGCCGGCGGGGTGCGCTGAGAAGAGGCTGACTCTAATGCGGCCGAGCCCGGCCTTGCACATCTCCTCCAGGCCGCGGTAGTTCCAGCCGTTGGTGTTGACGTTGATGACGCCGCGATCCGTGCGCTCGCGGATCAGCTTGATGGCCGCGACGAGCGGGCGCGCGCGGTTGAGAGGGTCGCCTTCGCAGCCCTGGCCGAACGAGACCATCGTGCCGCCCTCGGTCAGGTGGCGCACCGCGAGGTCGGCGATCTCCTCTCCGACATAAACTCCCCGTTTCACCCGATTACCGAGTAGTATGTTTAGTATAACCAGGGCATAGGAACCGGGGGCCACATGATTCAGGCGCCATTAGACGAAGTCGATTACCCGCTCGACCACCTACGCGAACAATTGGTAGATGGTAATACGAGCCAAACCGTCGTACTGACCGAAAAGGGTAAGCCCGTGCTGGCTGTCATACCGTGGGCGCTTTATGAAGCCCTCCTGGATGCAGCCCAAATACCGACAGACCCCCATGCCCTCTTAGCAGCCCCCCCCCATGTACGGGACCAGGCGCTGGCAATCGCCGCCGCTCGCGCGGAGCAAGAGTATCGCACGAATCCCGAACTAACCGATTTCGAGGCGTTCGGCGAAGGCGATCTGTTCGATGCAACCGAGTGACCCGCTCCCACGGAGAGGCGAGGTGTGGGCCGTACGATTCGACCCGTCCGTGGGGGCGGAGATTCAGAAGGTGCGCCCCGCCGTTGTGGTCAGCGTGCAAAGTGTCGGACGTCTACCGCTGCGGATCGTCGTGCCGCTCACAGACTGGAAACCTACATACGCGACCCTTCCCTGGTTTGTACGCATACCGGCCACATCGCAGAACGGCCTCACCAAAGAATCCGGCGCCGATGCTTTCCAGGTGAAGTCCCTCTCGAACGCCCGCTTCGTCGCCCGACTCGGCGCCCTCACCGACGAGCAGTTGAACCGTGTCGCCGCCGCCATCGCGCTGTGCGTAGGATTTTCCACGCAGGCGCCGCTCGCATGATGGCCGCTCTAAAAACTATCCGGTCCTGGAGGAAAATACGCAAGGGCTGGAACTGCCCCTCAGGCATTGCCGTCGCCGCTATCTCGTGCAAGGAGCGCTGCGCGTTCGCGCCCCAATGCGTCCATGAACTCGTCGCCGTATGTCTCGCGCGCGAGGCGATCGCGGATCTGCGGCAACTCGTCCAGCAGATCGTCGACCGTCAGGCCGACCTGCTCCAACACGCTCGCCGCACGGTTCATCGCGACGACCATGGGGTCGGCGGCCGGCACGCTGGCCAGGATCGCATTGACGCGTTCCGCGCTCTCTACATAGCGATCGAACAAGAGGTCGTTGAAACCCTGGGCGAACGCTGGGTCGTCCGTCACTTTCTTATAGAACTTGAAGTGGCCGTCGACCATGTCCTGCAGCAGGTCGCCGACGACGTGGTCGAAGGTCAGGCGGGCATTGTCGCGCGTATTAGCTCTAAGGGCGGCTTCGAGGGCGCGGTTGCTGGCCAGCCGCTCCTCCAACTCACGGATGCACAGCTTATCCTCATCGCTGAAGTTCGTCCCAAAGCGTTCGTTGAGGGTGCGGATGATCCGCGACAGCGGCTCCACGCGCTGCGGAGACAGGATGTAGTCACCTTGCGGCCTCAGCGGCGATACGGTCCTCCATGTCCTCGCCGTCGCCGCCATCCTCCCGCTCGGCCTCCTCCAAGGTCGCCGCGGCGAGCACCTTCTTCAGGCTCGTCGCGCCCTCGCCGCTCTGCGACGAGTGCGCCTCATCGATGATGACGGCGAAGCGGCGGCCGGGCAGCGCGCCCATCTGGTCCACGATGACGGGAAACTTCTGCAGGATGGTGACGATGATGGTCTTGCCGTCCTCAAGGGCGTCTTTGAGTTGGCGCGAGGACTCGTCGATGTTCTCGACCACGCCGAGCGTCCGCTCGAACTGGCGCACCGCCGCTTGCAGCTGGCGATCGAGGACACGGCGATCGGAGACCACGATGATGGAGTCGAAGACACGCTCGTCCGCGTCGTCGTGCAGCGCGGAGAGTTGGTGCGCCAGCCAAGAAATCGTGTTGCTCTTGCCGCTGCCGGCGCTGTGCTGGATTAGATAGCGCTGCCCTACCCCGACCGCGCGCGCCTCGGCGACCAGCCGCCGCACGGCGTCGAGTTGGTGGTAGCGCGGGAAGATGAGGCGCTGCCGCCCCGTCTTGCGCCCCTCGTCGTCCTCCTCCTCGACGGTCTGCACGAAGTTCTGCGCCAGGTCGAGCACGCTGTCCCGCGCCCAGACCTCTTCCCACAGATAGGCCGTGGCGAACCCGCGCCACGACGGCGGGTTGCCGGCCCCCTCCTCGTTGCCCTTGTTGAACGGGAGGAAGATCGTGGCCGGCCCCCGCAGGTGCGTGGTCATGTAGACGAGATCGGGATCGACGGCGAAGTGCGCCAGGCAGCGGCCGAACGCGAAGAGGGGCTCGGCCGGGTCGCGGTCCTGCCGATACTGCTCGATGGCGGTCTGGACGGTCCACCCGCTGGTGAGAGGATTCTTGAGCTCCGCGGTGAGCAGCGGCAAGCCGTTCAGGAACAGGGCGAGGTCGAGGCTATCCTTGCTCTCGTTGTCGGGGACGTCGGCCGGCGTGCTTTTCTGATGGTAGTGCAGCTGGCGCACGACCGAGAAAACGTTAGCTTCGTAGAGCGTCCGCAGGTCGGCGTTGAGCGTGCTGGACGGGCGGAAGTACGCCAGCTTGAACGCGCAGCCATTGGCCTTGACGCCCCGGCGTAGCACGTCCAGGGTCCCGCGCGACTGAACCTCCCGCGACACGCGTTGCAGCAACTGGTCGCGCGCGTCTTTCCCTTGTTGCGCCTTGAACTTGTCCCACTCTTTGGGCTGGCTGGCATAGATACTGGCATAGATAAAGGCCAGCACGTCGTCGGGGATGAGGCACAGGGCGCGGACGTGCGCTTGCGGTACCCGCCGATCGTAATCTCGGGCTCGCCATACGGGGCGACCGCCTCGCGCGCCGTCCCACTCGTTCCGTCGTCGGGGTACGCGTCCGGCCCACCGGCCAGCAGCGCCCGCTCGATCGCCTCCTCGAAATTCTTCTCAGTTACGTCCATGCCGCACCGCCTCTCACCCTTGCTCTCGTACATCAATTTTACCCGTTACGGCGGCTGAGATGAGAGCGGTGCGATATTCCCGCAGCTTGACGATGTTTTCCCGCACCTTCGCCACGAGCGCGTCGATCTTAGCCGTTTCGCGGTCGAGGTAGGCCACGATGGCGCGCTGCTCATCGTGGGGAGGAAAAGCAAATCATAGCATTCCTTTAGCTCCCCTCTCCACATCGCCGTTCTTCCGACTGCTCCACCTTCGCAGACGAGAAGATCGCCTGGCACTAGTGCAAACTTTTGTCGATCGTCGGCGTCAAAGTCCATTTCAACGACGTCCGCGATATCGACGTAATCCCACTGTACATTTGTATTGCGCAAGTACGGAGCGGGCGCAATCCCTTTTACGGCATCCTGGTTGAGCATCTTACCGAGTTGCACCGTATAGCGGGAGTACAAAGGAGCAACTATCCAACTCGCGGGGACCTTACCCAACCACTCAACCCCTGAATCCTCCAGCAATTCACTCGCATCGGGCCCTCGTGTCACGGTAAGGTCGATGAGCGCCGCGCGCTTCTCCTGCAGTAACTCGATCTGCCGCTCTTTCTTCGCGATCAATGTGTCGAGCCCTGCAGTTTCACGGTCAAGGAAGGCAGCAACAGCTTGTTGTTCTATAAGGGAAGGTAACCACACTGGAAGGCTTCCAAGTTCGCTTGGACTTATAGCGGGATAACCCACGCCTTCCGAATGCGCGACAACAGCTCTGATGAACTCATGGGACTGTGTAAGGAACCATAGGAACTTTGGATAAAAACTGGACTGCGGTCGTAATACAGCAAAGCCTGTAGAAACAACGAGATTGTCGGTAGGATTTTCGATATACCCAATTGAACGCAAATAGGTGCGAACCGTCGAGATAATAGTATCTCCATGCCTTACCCGTCTTCGCGCACGACTAGGAGCATCTGCAAAACGCAGTTCTTGAGTCCCAAGTATAGTTCCACTAGAATTCACATTGCTAATGTCCACGTAGCTTAAGATACTATCAGCATCGGTATCCTCCAGTAATGCCTCTGGATTTATGACTGTCGCATACTTCAGAGCCTTCACTTCCCAATGGGTCGGGATCTCGCCTAGCCAATCTACGCCGGAATCCTTGTAAACAGGGTAAGATTTCCGCCGAGTGTTGGTCGGCGTGAGAGTAGCAGGCAACGCGGGAGCGCTCATGCTGTGACCTCGCGGAGCATGGCCAGGATCTCGCCCTCGACGGCCTTGTTGTCCCGCTCGATCTCCTCCAGGGGGCGCGGCGGCTGGTAGCGGTAGAAATAGCGGTTGAAGTTGATCTCGTAGCCGACCTTGCCCACCTCGCCGTCCCTGTCGCGGATCGCCGTGTTGATCCAGGCGTCGGGCACATGGGGCGCGACCTCGCGGTCGAAGAAAGCGTACACATCCTCTTTGAGCGGCACAGTCTCGCTGTCGCGCAGTTCGGGGTCGGGCTCCGCGTTCCCGTCCTCGTCGCGGCAGATCGCGGCGCCCTCGTCGCGCTCGGATAGCGCCGTGAGGATGGCCTTGCGGAGGGGCGCGGCGAGCTTGAGCCCGGCGCCCTCGGCGGCCTTATCGAGCGCGGAGACGAACGCGGCGCGATCCATGTACAGCCTGTCGGGCAAGCGCCCTAACATGGACAGGATAGCCTCCTGCCGCTCACGTCCGGCCTGCTCCTCGGCCGCGCGCCGCTCGGGATCTTTCTTCTTGCTGGCCGCCAAGTCCTGAAACGCCTTCTCTCGTCTTTGTGGTTGGTCAGCACGGCGATGTACGTCACGATGCCCGTATTGTAGAAAAGCTGCTCGGGCAGGGCCACGATCGCTTCGAGCCAATCGTGCTCCAAAATCCAGCGGCGGATCTCGCTCTCACCCTGCCCCGCGTCGCCGCTAAAGAGCGGCGAGCCGTTCATGATCACAGCCACGCGGCTGCCGCCTTGAGCGGGCTCGTTCATATGCGCGAGCATATGCTGCAGAAAGAGCAACTGTCCGTCACTGATGCGCGGTAACCCCGCCTCGAAGCGGCCGGCGGCGCCGCGTCTCGCCTCGCCCTCGACGGCCTCTTTGTCCATTTTCCAGTCTTTGCCGTAGGGCGGATTGGCGAGCAGGTAGTCGAAGCGCCGCCCGGCGTACTGGTCGTTAGACAGGACGCTGCCAAACGTCACGTTGTCCGCGTCGCGGCCGTCCGTCCCGATCAGGTATAAGTCAGATTTGCAGATCGCGAACGTTTCGGGATTGACCTCTTGTCCGTACAGGTACACCCGCGCGTCGGGGTTGATCTCGAGGATACGCTCCTTGGCAATGGTCAGCATGCCCCCGACCCGCAGCACGGGTCGTACACAGTGCGGGCAGTCCCACGGAGGCTCAGGGCCGCCTCGTCTTGCGAGAACAGGAGATTGACCATGAGGTGGATAACCTCGCGCGGCGTGAAGTGCTCGCCTGGATTTTCGTCGAGGGCTTCGTTGAAGCGGCGGATCAGCTCCTCGAAGATATAGCCCATCTCCAGGTTGGATACCTTGTCGAGGTGGAGGTCGATGCTCTTGAACCGCTCCATAACCTTGAACAGCAAGCCGGCCTCGTCGAGCCGCGTGATCGTGTTGTTGATATCGAACTTTTCCAGCACGTCACGCATATTGGGGCTGAACCCGCTGATGTAGTTGCGCAGATTGGCCGCTAGATTCGGCGCATCGCCGAGCAAACGGTCGAAGTCATAGAGCGACGTGTTGTAGAAAGCGTAGCCGGACGCCTTGCGGAGCACACCATCGGGATTATCCAGCTTACCCTTGTACCGCTCGTTGGTCTCGAGCACGTCCCGTTTCGTCTTCTGTAGCACGCAGTCGATGCGCCGCAGGACTGTGAACGGCAGAATGACATCCTGGTATTTACCACGCCTGAACGTGTCGCGGATCAGGTCCGCGACGCCCCAGAGGAAAGATACGCGCTCGAACCTATCCATGGCTAAATGATACCCTGTCTGTCTATTACGCGCCGGCCCGTTACAGGAGAGGCTGGTGAATTCTAAACCCGCGGAGGATCTACTCTCGTTTACCCCGCCCGCGCCTGCTCGGGGTCGGGGTCGGAGTGCGAGGCCAGGCGCACGCGCGGGAGGCGGCGGCGCAGCGTGGCGATGAAGGAGGCGATGCCCTGCTCGGGTCCGAGCGGCGCGGGGACC
>JAABUQ010013228.1_pt1 | contig 10058 bp, 10 predicted proteins | sample 5560001 | NCBI WGS metagenome assembly JAABUQ01 (sample SAMN10711888, study PRJNA513371) | rock metagenome | isolation source: Antarctica rocks | place: Antarctica: Victoria Land, Finger Mt nord | collected 2015-12-18 | reverse complement strand
GGACTGCTCGAATGGCTGGGCGAAGGCACTCTAGTACTCAACAACATCCAAGATCTGCCTGCTGAACTGGTGCCTAAAATCGCTCAGTTACTTGAAACAGGTACCTACACCTCAGTCAGCCGTCCGGGAGAGCCGCCATCCCCACCTCGTCGTTGCCATGCTCGCATCATCATGATTGCGGAAAAACACCTGCCCTCGATTGAGCGCTCGGTTGGGCATTTGATTAAAGTTCCACCACTGCGAGTGCGCAAAGCCGACATCAAAGCCCAAGTGGAATACTACGCCAGTCTTTACTGTCAGACTAAACACCTGCCGAAACCAAAAGTTACGCCAGAAGCCTTGCGTCGTTTACAAGAATACGACTTCCCCAGCAATCTTAGGGAGTTGCAAAGCCTGGTGGAGCGAGCAATTGTGCAGTCTTCAGGACCAGAGCTAACAGAAGAAGTGTTTTGGTCAACGCGGGGTAAAGCCAAGCGTTTTCGTTTCAATCTTCTCAATGCCTATCCTAGCTTGCGGCGATTTCTGCGTAGTCCCTGGTGGCCAGACCGGATCAACTATGGTTTCACCTTGGTCGCTTTTGCCGTGGTTGTGGTGCTGTTATTTGTTGGTCCCCAACGTCGTGCGGAGAACGTCGCCTTAAACCTGTTCTGGGCCTGGTGGTGGCCTTTGATACTGTTTGGTTTTCCCTTTGTGGGTCGCCTTTGGTGTTCTGTCTGCCCCTTCATGATTTACGGGGAGGTTACCCAAAAGCTTTCTCTGTGGCTTTGGCCTCGGCAACTGCAGCGCTGGCCCCGCGAACAGGCTGAGAAATGGGGAGGGTGGTTCCTCTTTGGGTTGTTTGCCCTGATTTTTCTGTGGGAAGAACTCTGGAATCTAGAAGATACTGCTTACCTTTCCTCCTGCCTACTCCTGTTGATCACAGCTGGAGCCATGATTTTCTCTGCCATTTTTGAGCGTCGCTTTTGGTGCCGCTATTTGTGCCCGATTGGTGGGATGAATGGGTTGTTTGCCAAGCTGTCGATGATTGAACTCCGGGCGCAGCAGGGAACTTGTTCAGCAGAATGCACCACTTATCAGTGTTATAAAGGCGGTCCAAAGAAGGGAGAGGGCTTGGAGACAGGGGGCTGTCCTTTGTATTCTCACCCGGCTCAGCTGCAGGATAACCGGGACTGTGTTCTATGTATGACCTGTCTCAAAGCCTGTCCTCACCGCTCAGTGGAGCTAAATTTGCGCCCCCCTGGAATTGAACTGTGGACTACTCATATTCCCCGTACCTACGAAGTAGCCCTTTTGCTTTTGCTGCTGGGCGCGATCTTTCTGCACCGTTTGCCAGAGCTTCAAGCCTGGTTAGGGTTGAACTTCGATCTGACAAAGTTCTGGACGCACCTGTTCGTTGCGATCGCTGCCCTGACTCTGCCAGCAATTGTTCCTTTTGCCGCCTATGGTTTGCTCCGGTTGTTGCTGCAGTCTCTGAAACCCCGACCTTTTATCGAGATGGCTTATGGCTACTTGCCACTAGTTCTAGGCGGCAGCCTGGCTCACTATTTGCGTTTGGGATTGGGGGAAGCTGGACGCATCCTCCCGGTGACGAAGGCAACTTTCGGCTACAGCGGTGAGGAATTACCCATTTTAGTTGCTCACCCGGCTGTGATTGAGTTCTTGCAGGGAACGACGCTGATTAGCTCAGTGCTTTTGACAGTGATATTAACCCAAAAAATCGCCCGTCAACCTCTACGGCTACTCCTACCGCAACATCTTGGGGCGATCGCGCTCTTCGCCAGTCTCTGGCCGATTATTGTCGGTGCATAACAATTGAGCCCTTACCTGTAATAGCTAGGTTCATTTCCAGGTTTCCACTTGATGTTACAACCAATGCTGGGCTTCTGGTCGGGGTTGACAGGTTGGTTTGCCAGCACGGCATCAATCGTCGCTCGTAAATCCTCACCAGTAACCGGCTTACCATTGCTCGGTCGGCTATCATCCATCTGCCCGCGATAGACCAGTCGGCGATCGGCATCGAAAACAAAGAAGTCGGGTGTACAAGCAGCTGTGTAAGCCTTTGCTATCTCTTGGCTCTCGTCGTAGCAAACAGGAAACGGTAACCCCAACTCGGTAGCCATAGCCTTCAACTGGTTCGGTGCATCATCCGGGTACTTATCGGCATCGTTGGCGCTAATAGCGACAATTCCAACGTCACGGTTGACGTAATCTTTTCCTAGATGCGCCAGTTCCTGCTTGACGTGCTTTACAAAGGGGCAATGGCGACAAATGAACATAACGAGTAGCACCTTTTTCCCTGTGAAGGCGTCCAGGGAAATCATTTTGCCAGATACCACGTCAGGCAGATGAAAATTTAGTGCCTTAGTACCTAAAGGCAACATGGTCGAAGCAGTCATAGCCATAATACTTACCTCCTGTGTTGTGGCGTAACGCAGTGCAACATTACCTTAGTGATTTATGAGGATATTCTACCAAATTGACAGCATCGCTTATCACTTAGCTTGAGAAGACTAAAACAATGGTTTCTAGAAGATTACCTTTAACATCAGGATGTTAAAGGTTGATCTTGATTTCGTTACTTCAATTTTGTATCAATTCGTTGCTCTGCCGCTAATCGCTCTAAAACATAGTCATTGAGGTCTACAAAATGCATGTTAGCTACCAATGCTGGGTGAACAGCACTAATTTGTCGATACATTTCCTGCGCAATTATGCGGTAGGAGGGATGTCCTTGTCGTGAACTTCGTAATTCAATAAGATGATAAGCTTCACGAAGATTCAACTTAATTCGCCAGCGCATCCGATAAGCGAAGGGCACAACGTAGTGAGCTGCATCTGGCAAGTCTTTGCCAATCAACTCAGTTGTTTCGGCGGCATACTCCAAAGCTTTGCGGTAGGCTTGGGCAAGGTTCGCTTCTTCTAGTTCTATTGGAACTACATATCCGTGACGAACAGAGTAGTTTTGGCGTTCTTGTGTAAGAACACGATGTCGATGCAGGTCACGATACGCACCAAGATCAGCTAGCACATCAAATGTGTAGTACGTTTCTTCAAAAGCACGTCCGGGTCCATGGAACCGCGACTCTCGTTCACCTACATAGGTGCTGATAATCTCTACTCGATCTGTAGTTAATAGATCAGTGACGTATTGTTTGATTTGCTCGAATGTCAAATCAGTGTGAGGATAAAGGATGGCTGCAACAACCTTTACCTCTGCATTTGGGTCGTATTCAACTAATTTAACAGTTGATGTGAATGCTGGCCCGCTCTGCCCTAAAAACTTTTGTGCAAGCAGTTCTGTGCGTTCAGAATTTGTTGATAAGTAACGCGCATATTGAATACCTCGTTCAGTTTTTGCACGCTTGACAAATGAAGGTATAATTTGATCTAGTTCTTGTTGTATAGAAGTTCCAAGCGCACGAACTTCTTGATGAGGTGAGGCAGCAAGCTTTACTAGCAAATATTCAAATGCGCGTCCATTGCCAAACAAACCAACATTAGTCAGAGTTGCCATTGGCAACAAACCACGCAACAAGTCCAAAGTTTTAGCTCTTGTTGCATTGTTATATGCTCGCTCAGAAGTGGTTGTATCTTTAGGGGTACGAGCCTGCACCCAATTTAACAGAGGATCAGTTAATGCAGTGTAAGTGTCGAATAAATGATCTAGTGTTGCCTCATAACGCTCCGCATGGCTTGACGCCATAATTGACGGCTCCCGATAGTAGCGGTAGCATCCATTGATTTTTCCGTTGAACGGTACATATCTTGTTGACTTTTCTAATGGAGAAATTCCTAACCGGCTATCCTCAAGAGCAATCGAAGCAATATTACTAATTCCTTCACAGGCAATGTGTGCGCCCCCTAGTTCCGCCACTGAGTCATCGCCATAACCTATCAAGACGCGATCGTAAAATGCCTCTGCTTGTTGAATCGCCACGCCACTCCCCTCAACGGAGAAAATCTCTGCAGGGGACTGGCGTCTGACAATACTAGCAAAACAAGCTTCTGGTGCTTTTATAAACTCATCAAGAAGTATACGACGTAAATTTTTATCACTGCGACTATAGCGCGAGAATAACGCACCTTTTACTACTTCAGGTAGATTTCGCAGACCAAAGACAGATCGATCTAAATTAGTAATAAAAGGCTGTAGCAAACAGCCCTCCTGTTCAGTCAGCGACTCTTCCCAAAAATCAGCCATATCTACCGTCTCAGTTTTTACAATTATTTATTAGTACTGCGATTGTTGGTTGTCTATTATTCGAGCTCTGTATCCTACCATTAAAATGGCTTCGAAAGCATTAGTTATCACTCGATTGGGATTCCAGGGATCTAGGGAAAACCTAACACGGTCAAGGTTTTTGATCTGTTAGGATGAGGGTATGCGTAAACGCGCTACCACGTCCGCGGAAAGGGCTGCGCCCACTACAGCAACTATACACAATACGGTTTCCTTTGCCTGACCGGCGGACACAGGCAATATTGGAGGAGGTCGTATGTCTAATCCGCGCCAGTCCCTCAAGGAGAAGCGTTTAAATCTTGAACAACAGAAGAAACGTGCGAAAGACCTGCTGAGCGAGTACAGGGCTAACCACGAGCCAGCGCTCAGACGTTTTCATCAACACCATCCCCAAGCTAGAGACATTAGAGATTTCGCCGCATTCCAGCCCAAGCTCAGCGGTGCTCAACTGATTATCGCTCGGGAAAATGGGTTATCAAGTTGGGCGAAGCTTAAGGAACATATCCAACGCATCGATCAAGCTAGTCAGGATATCACTCGCGGCGTCACAACAGCTTTCGATACCGATTTAAAGACGCTGCATCTCCGGTGTGGGTCGGATATCCAGAATAAGCTCGCGATCGCAGGCTTCGAAGGTGATTTCTTAGAATTTGCCGATCCTTACTGCCAAGGACCTGTTCCTCCGGACTCCAACCTGCCTCAATTTCTGAACATCCGGGCAGCCTTCATTTCAGAAGCCTACGGCATTACCTTAAAGGATGCCCGAAATCGCCTCAAACGGGAATACAGCCAGTTACATAGCAGCCATCAATATGAGCGGGTGGTGCTGTGGTTTGAGCATGATGCCTACGATCAACTCGTTCTAGCTCACGTGCTCCATCACTTCTGGAAAATCCAATCAGTTCCCAAACGCCTAGAGCTAGTTTGCATCGATTCTTTCCCCGGCATTGAGCGGTTTGTCGGGTTGGGTCAACTCTCATCAGAGGCACTCCGCACCCTTTGGGAGCGGCGACGTGCCATCACTCCTGAACACCTGCAATTAGGACATCGGGTTTGGCAAGCCCTATGTGCTGAATCACCCGAAGCGCTGATCGAGATTGTGAATACGGAAACTCCCGAAATTCCCCCAATGGCAAGGGCACTACGGCGACATCTCCAGGAACTTCCCTGGGTCAATCATGGACTCAGCTTGACACAGCAGCTGACACTGGAGATTCTGGCTGACAAGGAAACCATGACCGCCGGTAAACTCTTTGGAACTTTGGTTGTTGAGCAAGAACCGCTTCCCTATCTCGGAGACACCATGTATTGGTATGTGCTGAGCGAACTGCTTCAAAGCAACTATCCACCGTTTGAGATTACGGCTGAAACGATAGAGCAACCATGGCCAAAGCGGATACTCCAGTTAACTGAGACGGGACGCGCTTTAGTGAGGGGAGAGGTGAATTGGTTGGAGATTGCTAGTGGAGATCGCTGGGTTGGTGGCATCCATCTGATCAGCGGTCAGCCCCTTTGGATGTGGGATGAGCTGCGAAATCGACCTGTTTTGCAATCTGGAGCGTGAGTAGTGGCAAAATCAAGAAAACTCGAAGAGACACTCGCTCTCCTAAGCCAGTTTCTGGAGGAGCCGACATCAGAGGAAGCGGTTTCCACCCTAGGTCAGGTGCTTAAGAGCAAATATGCTGTTGCCGTTGCCAAAGCTGCCAAGATGGTCAGCGAGGCTGATATCTATCAACTCTTCCCAGCTCTAGTAGCAGCGTTTGATAGATTCATGATTAATCCTGAAGCCACCGACCCAAACTGTATCGCCAAAACAGGAATTGCTCGAGCCTTTATCGCTTGGAGTCTAGCGAGGAAAGCCTCTTCCTCAAAGGCATCCGGCATGTATAGTTGTTGATTGAAATTTCTAAAGTGGAGTAACCGACATGGTGCAGACCCTTCAAGCAAAAAACGTAACCCTGAGCGAGTTGAGCGATCGCTTCGGGTTGGAACTGACAGAAGATGAGCAGTTTTTCCAGGAGTGGCAAGGCGACCTAGCAGAAGTGACGACAGCAGAGAAGCAGCGACTCGATCGCGTCAAATCAAGTTTTTCCAATCTGCTGGAATATCCTCCCTTACTGAAGAACACGGTCAAGATGGTGGTGCTATCAGCGCTTCTAGATTTGGCTGATGTTTATCAGAAACCGTTTCACATCAAGTCAGAGCCATCGTTCCAAATCATGACTGAGGATGAGGGGACGGTGATCCGGGGAGATGTAGACGTGTTGGTATTGCGCGAGCAGCTTTGGGTGATAGTGATTGAAGCGAAACGGGCAGCGGTGGATGTGGACGAAGGCAGGGCACAACTGCTGTCTTATATGCTGGCAAACCCAACATTTGAGAAACCCGCATTTGGCATGATCACCAACGGCAGAAATTTCCTATTTGTAAAGCTGGTTCCACAAACCACACCTCGATATGCGCTTTCTCGGTTGTTCAGTTTGGTCAATTTCAATCCCCCGTTCTTGCATCATCTCTTCCAAATCTCGGTAGGATAGTGCATACCGACAGTATCACCGCACATTGAGCAAGATGATGTCTGCTTGAAAGTGACGCCATTTAAACAGAGGTGGGGTAGACATGCGAGGCTGATCAACGACAACAAAGCTTACCTACCGTACCATCTCCTTCACTTTTTGCGACAGAACCCTATTTGCTGCTTCACTTCCAGATTCCGCCCAGGATAAGCTAGATTTAAGCTAAAAGTCTGGTACGGACATTCCGACTCCAGACAACGGAAGCGTTGCTCACCATTGGTTGATTTTCCATGCCTAACCACTTCACTACTTTGGCAATGGGGACAACGAACTGCCACTAAAACCGTCATACTAAACTAGCCTACTTCCTAGATTTTGCTCCTTTACTCTTAGTTTATCCACAAATCGATAACATTACCCTCACCGGCTTGATCGTCCGCTTCTGTGTAGTTTTTGGCGGCGCTGCTTATTCTGTTGAAATTTTGCTTTAAACTCAGCATGGTTTAAGCGATCGAGCCGACGAAACTCACTCGGTGTCTTACCAGTCCACCGCTTGAACGCTCGATGGAACGCGCTCGTTTCCGCAAAGCCGAGGAGAAATGCCACTTCATACACGCTTATGTGCTCTTCTTTGAGGTAGTGGATTGATAGCTCACGTCGCATCTCGTCGAGAAGTTCCTGATAAGAGATGCCCGCTTCCCTCAGCTTGCGCTGCAACGTGCGAGGTTCGACCTCCAGGGTGTGAGCGATTGCCTCCAATCTCACTTGACCGCCGCGCAGTCCCACACTCAGTTCTTGACGAACGCGATCAACAATGCTATTTGTTTGGGGTAGTTTTGCGAGTAATTCCTCGGCGTAACGATCAAGTATTACACAAAGCCCAGGATCTGAGCGCAGCAACGGTTTCTGCAATAACCTTGCATCAAAAACTATTTAGTTGACGGGTTGCTCAAACTTCAGAGGCGCTCGAAATAAACGACGGTAAGCACTGAGGTCTGAGGGTTGCTGGCACTGAAAGCCAACCTCTTGTGGAATTAAGTTTCTACCTGTTATTCTCCGTCCTTGCAAGATGATGTTTGCCGAATTCCATTGGTAGTAAGCAGGAAACGCCATGTAAGAACTTGGCACGCTGTAAGTATATCGCGCCAGTTTTTCATTAGTTTCTAATGTACATTCCCTATCTTCAGAAAACAATCGACTGTAGCGTGCTAGCCGCGATAATCCTTCGCCGAAGTTCAGGCTGCTAGCATAGACATAGCCAATTACGTCAAAATTAGCAGGTCTGGCAAACTCTGCTAAATATAATCCAATGGATTCTTCACCAGAACTGTTGATTAGCTCTTGCCAGAGCGCAAAGAGTTTCTCTTGAGGAACTCGCACATCGGCGTTTTCTAAAACAGACGAGTCGAGTTCGATCGCCGCGAGCAACGCTTCAACGTTGAAGTTGGCAGAACTGGCTGCCTCCAAGATGCCCTGCACTAATTTGCCCCAGACCGTGTTATGCATTTCCACTTATTGACGTTATCCGCCACTGTTTGTCGCACTGAGTCACTGTTAAAGCGATGCTCAACATCTAGATTACAAGTAGCTTAGGTTATATTCGGGCTCGATGAAGACTGTATCAAACATGGGAGCGTAATAAATTTGTATGATTTGTAGTATGTGCCTGAGGGCTTAAAGTTTAATGAGAATGAGCAACGAGAGATTAGGGTTTTGAATTGCTTAATTCTCAATAAGATGGTCAACTCTGGAAATTGTGCTTTAATGTAGCATAAATCATATGAATCTATTACGCTTCCAGCAGCGAAACGGTTCTTCCGCAAAACATTGCAAGCTCCTCATACTCAAAAGCCCTTCGGGTTTGCCAGTTGCCTACGGTGGTAAACCCGCCTTCAGCACTGGACTCACCGCGAGTGATTAACGTCGATAAAAATGCCGATGAACCTAAAGCGATAGATGAGATGAAAGCCGAGTCAGAGTTACCAGTGAGCGTGGAATTACGCCAAAACAAATACCTTAATAATCGAACCCTTGCTTTCTGCATCGATTTATTAAGCGATTGACCAAACCGGGAATGGGATTTCACTCGTTCAATACGCAAGGGCGAACATTAAGAGGACTTGAGACGATGAACATGCGCTCGCATTGGACAAGTCATGGGAGTTAAAAAAGGAGATATTAAAGCTCGCACAGAATTCGTGTCTCAAATTTTCTTCGGAGTAGCTGCTTAAGACGAGCTAATTTATACAGATCGTTTATCCTTAATCAGTTTTTGCAACACAACCCCAAAAAAGGTACTAACACATGTCTGAGACTTCCGACTTCGGAACGTTTGGTCGATATAGGGAACTTCCTCTCGACAAGATGACCGCCGACCAAAAAAAAGCCTACGATTTCACTATGAAATTGCGTGGGCAAGTGCCGGGGCCGCACAAGATTTGGGTCCAAAACGCGAAACTGAATGAAGTTATCGTGCCTGTGGGAGCCTACTACCAAGGTCACTCATCGCTGGCCAAATCTGAGATCGAGATCGCCACGAACCTGATCAATGCTCGCTGGTTGGCGGCATACTCGAACTATGAACACGAAATGATTGGGGAGCAGGCCGGCGGTCTGCCGCCGGAGAAAGTGCAGGCGATTATTGCTGGACTGCCTACTTCTTTTGAAGATCCTCGTCAGCAAGTCGTCTATGAAATCGCGTCAGCGTTGATCGCTCCACGCATCGTGCCGAAGGGCCTCTATCGACGTGGGGTAGAACTGTTGGGGGATGCGGGCCTGACAGATTTGACTATGCTCCTTGGCTGGTTCACCGGCGTGTCGTTTACTCTCATGGTTTACGACGTGCCGTCCAATGCTATTGGTCTAGAGCGTTAAAGTCCGCCTTTTTTGTGCTGCTGGCATTGGCTCATCAAATAATAGGAGAACTCACGATGTCTGACCAAACTGAGATGTTGGGCGGCCGCCTGCCCCTTTTAAATCCCCAGGCGCTGTCGGTTGCGCAAAAGGAAATTTATGATCGCCTAAATACGACGATGATTCCGTGGGCCAACGGGGCTCATTTCCAGAGCAAGACTGATGATGGTAGACTTATCGGTCCGTTCAACCCGGTTCTCTTCAACCTCGGCATTACCTCGCGCTTTTTGGATTTACAGGATGCTGAAGAGAAACACACGTCGCTAAGGAACGAGGATTGAACAAAATCCATAACTTTAGGCTTTAGTGGTATGCTTGCCCCATCAACTATCTGACTTGCCACTTGATGCAGCCGTATCCAAACGAGATTGAACAACAAATGCAATGGT
>JAABUQ010013227.1_pt1 | contig 10058 bp, 9 predicted proteins | sample 5560001 | NCBI WGS metagenome assembly JAABUQ01 (sample SAMN10711888, study PRJNA513371) | rock metagenome | isolation source: Antarctica rocks | place: Antarctica: Victoria Land, Finger Mt nord | collected 2015-12-18 | reverse complement strand
GGTATAACGGCAATCTTATTTGTGCTAGGACAATTCCTTATTACGCTCTACCTCGGGAAGATGAACGCGAATTCCCCATATGGAGACGCAGGTTCACTACTAATTATACTCCTGTGGGTGTATTACTCGGCGCAACTCTTGCTGTTCGGTGCTGAATTCACCAAAGTCTACGCTGTTCGCTACGGCGATCCTATAAAGTCAGCTACTAATGTTGCGCCCCAACGCAGTTAACCGACCAAGTACTGCTGGAACTTTGCGAACAAAGCCTTGCCGGAGGATATGGGCGCCAGTACTGGCATTATTTTGCCACTGCAGCCTACATAGTACAGAAAATAAATTGACATGGTAATCACTAAAATCTTTGGTAGCCGGGACGGCGAGACCGGCTTCACAGGGACCCGTTTCCAACGCAAACCTCGCTACCCGGCTTCAGGACCGCAGGGTCAGCGTGTTCACCATGGCTTTAGGCCAGATGGGTTGCAAAATGGTTATCGAATTGTCTTCCATACCGCTGAGCAGCGCAATAAAAAGCCCGCGGTTACGGGCTTATGGCGGAGAGAGTGAGATTCGAACTCACGGAACCCGCTAAGGTTCAACGGTTTTCAAGACCGCCGCATTCAACCGCTCTGCCATCTCTCCACACGGTACATTCTCTATATTCCTCCGGCATTTCTGCCACATCGAAGCACTGTGGGGAGTCCCAAATCTGCGCCGGTGGTTGCAGTTTGGTTGCATTCTCCCAAAGCAAAGGTCTCCGAAGCCTTCAACGCCCCCCCATCGGCACGGCGGCCTTTGATGCGTCGCAACGTGTCACTAGCAGCTCCCACAGCCTTTTCGCGACCACCTTCAACCGCGTGGCTATAGAGATTAAGTGTCGTTGATGGCACGCTATGCCCCATAATTCGCTGAACGGAGATGATATCAGCACCGTTCGGAAGCGCCCAGGAGGCGAAGCTGTGGCGCAGGCTGTGGCGGGTTAACTCAGGCGAAAGCTTGGCATTAACCGCGATGTCGCGAAACGCTTTAGTTGGCGCGTCAAGCTTGATTGGTCGCCCCAGGGCGTCCGCAAACACGAAACCCTGATCGCAGTAATTTGCTCCGTGACGGAGTCGATCGGCCGCTCGGCGTGCGCTGAGGCGGCGAAAAGCTTCGATAGCATCGGCGTCGAGCGGTACGACGCGGCTTCTACCAGATTTCGTACCTTTGAGCAGAACCGCAGCAGCGCCATCAGCACGCGCTTTTTTCTTCACCCGCGTGGACGCTAGTGAGCTGCGGATCGTGACTCTTGCAGCGTCAAGATCGACGGAATCCCACTTCAACGCGCACATCTCGCCTCGGCGCGCTGCGGTGAGGATGGCTATATCGAAAAATTCTTCAAATTTTGTGCCCTTTGCAGCCGCGAAAAATTCATCGGCTTCGTCGTATGATAAGGAACGAGCGTCGGATTCCTTCGCTTTAGGCAACGCGACATTGGCGAATATGTTAGAACCAATGATATCTTCAGTAACAGCCCACTTGAACGCCCGATGAAGCACGCGATGAAAGTGTAAGACCGTGCGACCGGCAAGTGCACCGCGTTTTCCGCGAGGCTTACGCTGCAATGCGGTATAAAGCCCGGTTATGTGCGGCTTACGCAGATCGCTAATTGCATGCTTAGCGAGCGGTATACCGTGGATGTTCCATAGTTCGCGGTACCGATGCAACGTGGTCGGTGAGAGTTCAACCGTACCCTCGGTTAGGTAGCGCTCAACGACATTGGCGACTGTAACATTTCTAGGTAGTAAATCGATTCCGCGTCTATGGTCCGAGAGCGCCTGCTGATCTGCCGCGTCGGCGTCGGCTTTGGCATTAAACACCCCGAGCGACTTACGGCCTAGTTTGGGGGCCGTTACCGCAATCCATTTACAGTTCGAGCAGCTCTTCCGACCACGCCTAACGGTCGGACGTTCCTTCCTGCGACAGTTAGCGCAGAGCTTTAAGTATACACTCAATTCCGTTTTCCTTTCGTCTTAGTGGTACCCCACCCGTCGAGGACAGGAGTGATCAGCGCTATCCTCTTTGCCTTTTCATCCAACTTCTTGCGGGAAGCACGCCTCGCGGCAGTATATGCTTCCTCAAGCGCGGAGCTTCTGAACGCCACAAACGGCCCAACTTCTGGGATACTTTGGAACAATTCAGTTCGTTGACGATCGGTGAGGCGAAGCGCACTAGCCAACCATCTGGACGCAATCCTGGCCTCAGCGGAAAGGATTCCCGACTCGACACGTTTGTCGATCCGATCGCGCAAACTGAAATCAGAACCAATAGTCTGAAGCTTATGATCAAGCGCCATGAGGCCGGGAGACATAACAGGCGATTGATCTTCGTCATCCCAATAAGTCCAGCAACCGCGCCACTGGTCATCCAAACCGCTTTGAGCTTTCGTATAAGCGACCAGTGCGCCGCATCGAGCAGCGAAAGGAAGCCGGTCCAACACGGAGTCAAGCTCCTCCACCGTGCGTTCTGCATCTCGACAATACACGCGAACTGCGCTGCGAATACCCTTTCGGATATCGTCGCGATCTCTTGACGTCAGTTCGTTGCAAAGCGCACGCGCAACGGATGGGGGGAACCCCAAGGCATCAGTGAATCGCTGAATCGTTTTCAGGCGTGGGGCTGCCACCGATTGAAGGTCCTGAAGCGCCTTCCGATCCATCGCAACAGCGTTAGCCAACCCAGTGGGACGTAGACCCCGTCGAGCGGCCTCCGCGAGAAGCAACCCGACTGCCTCCGATTCGGCCCCCGCCTGAGCATGCTCGTCAAGGCGATTCTCGCCCCTCCGAGGCCTTCCACGATGCCCCATACACCACATAATACCACATTAAACGTGGTTGTATGCTGGTTCCCTTGTATGTACTATTGCGTAATGGAAGTAACCGCAATCGTGACAGACACCAGGGGGCTTGCAAGTATGCTCGGCATTTCGGTCGGAACTGCCAAGAAGCTCATCTATTCTCGAACAATACCCACATTCTTAGTAGGGCGTAGGCGCTTGGTGCCCCTTGAAGCCGTGAGGACTTTTGTATCGCGTAATTCGGTTGAGACTAGCGAGTAGTGCTTGGAAGATTTTGGGTGCAGGACGCTCCAGGTCCGTCTTTCTGAACCCACTCGCGACACCGTAAACTGAGCCGTGTGTACATTCCCGTGAGCCAACTGAATCGCCTCACGAATCCACCTATTACTAACGAAAACCGTTTCACAAGCGACAAGGGCGGCAATTCCGTGTGAACTACCGCCCTTGCACTTACTTCTTCTAGTTAATGACTACCGCGTTAGAGCGCCGTAGGCAAGGAGATCAACCTATGTTAAATCCTACCAAGGTCCCTGAACGTAACACACTTCTACTTGCCTTTAAGCGGGCTTGCTACCTGCACCGCAAACTGTGCAGAACAGCCCAGTTCCGACCACTAGCGTCATGTTTTGATGACCACAAACGGTGGTTCAGGGCGTGACACTCGAGGAGTTCGTTTCTCACGTCCCCGGCGCTCGCCCGTGCGGATCAGGCTATGTCGCCCCGGGCATTTGCCATGGCGGCAAGAAGCTCAAATTACACATCAAATTGGGACGAAACCGCGCCATTCTCTTGACGTGTTGGAGCCGCGGGTGCTCTTTCCAAACCATCGTCGCCGCCGTTGGCTTACAAGCCGCCGATTTATTCGATAACGCTAACGGACATCGAGGAGGTCAGCGAAGCAAGTATCATCGCCCTTTCCTCTGCCTTCAATCGACGAGGTTAAAGCAGTGTTAAGACGCGAGACTGAACGGCAGCGTGCAGAACGCCTGGTGAAAACGCCCTATGATACTCCCCTATTTCGCAGCGCAGATATTAACAAAGCTCGTCAGCGCGTCAATGCTGAGCTCGGAACGATCTTGCAACCAATTTCGCGCTATGGTTGGGAGATCTGTCCACCGCATGATTGTGATCCACTGTGGCCGTTGTGTCTGCAAAGAGCTGCCGACGAGATGCTTTTCACTCATAACGCTTTCGATCGCGTACTCGTAGAGGATCGCGCAGCCCGCATTCTGCATGACGTCGGCAACGCAGCGAGCCTCTCGACTCATGGTAACCCTCTGTGAACGGTTATAGCGACACCTACAACCCTAGCGACCCATTGACGGCGGACGACACAGCACTGTTAACCCGTCGCAGCGCAAGCGGAAGCATGGACTCCGGCCGAATTAATATCAGCGACGCACCGGTTTTCAACGCTGTCCGGTGGCCAGACGTAAAGCTTAAGCCAGTCGACTGGCTGATGCTAGACCGGATCCCGTATGGTGAACTAACCATCGCGGACGGTCCGGGAGGCGTCGGCAAGACTACCGTCGTGCTCGACATCATTGCACGCGCAACCCGCGGAGCGCCCATGCCGGACGGCACGCCCTGCCTACCTCTTAATGCGCTCATCATAGCCGAGGAAGACCGGAAGGAGGTCATCAAAGCGCGACTGATCGCGGCAGGTGCAGATCTCGAACGGGTGACTTTGCTGGCTTCTGTCGGGGTTGATGGGCATTTCTTCTCTTTGCCTAGTGATTGGAAATCGCTGTTCGACGCCTTTGATAAGTACGCAGCGCGCATTGGTGCAATCGACGCTCTCCTTTCTCATCTCGATAAAGACATTCACGCATATAACCCGCAGGAAGTTCGACGCGCTCTTATTCCACTGAGCAGGATCGCTCACGAAGCGCAATCCAATCCGGCAATCATTGCGATACGGCATTGGGGGAAAAGCACTCGGGCAGCTGCTGATCGCGGCTTAGGTAGTTCAGATTTTCGTAATGTCTCTCGGTCCGGGTTATCCATAAATAGGATTCGTGAAGAGAAAAATCGTTTCGCTGTCGCGGTCTCAAAGTCCAATCTTGGGAGAGCATGCGACGCCTTAACGTACTCCCTTGAAAACTCAACAATCGAAGGCGACGGCGAGACGGTCGAAGTAGCAAAAGTTGTTTGGAGAGAAAACGCTAACATCAGTGCCGATGATCTCGCAAACGATGCGCTACCTTCAGCCGAGGAACAAACTAGGACTGACGCAGCGTGCGACTTTCTGGGCGATGTATTATCGGACGGGCCGCATCCGTCTAAAGAGGTGTATGGGCTTGCCAGGAAAGAAGATTTTTCCCCCGCAACGCTCAAGCGTGCGGCCCAGCGTCTTCAGATAGTTCAGAACCGTGAGGGTTTTCCGTCCCATTCAACCTGGTCGCTTCGCGTAGCAGTTGACTCGCAGTCAGTTCGCTCGGCTCATGAAATACACAGTGGGCTTAGTGAGCCAACTGAGCCAACTGAGGAGCCGAATCAAATCGGGGGCATCGGCCATTCCAAGACGCCGCCTATTGAAGACTCAACGAGTTCAATTATCGGGGCTTCACCTAGGTCAACTGGCATGCAGTTGTCCTTAAGTGATCACGGAAAACTTTGCACGAAGTGCTTAAAGGTCGACCGCTGTTATAAGACCGGTGCGGGCTACCTTTGCCAGGTATGCAATACGCGAAATGTCCGGACGTAGCCGCCCATCGTCACTCCTCCGCCAGAAGTGTCACACTCTTTGGGGATGGAAGAAGGCGTCTTGAAAATTATCGCCTGCTGTCATTCACGCAAAGTGCAACTCTTTTAACCGTCATAGCGATAGCGCGGCGGAACTTGAACGACAGCACTCCCTCGACCGACGATTGTTGCTATCAGAGCAGCCTGCTCATCAAGTTTCGCCTCTTTTTGGTCGTTCTTGACGGCGTAAAAAGATGATGGATGACGCACACGAACCACTGAAATCTTGCATGAGATGCGCCGCACTTTCTTTTCTGCCTCTTCGCCCAAGATGATGACAGCGCGGGGCCGAACTTCAGCGATCTGAAACTTGAGGAACGCATCGCATTGAGATAAAAAGTTCAACCCACCGCCCGACATTTTTCCTTGCGCTTGGTGCGGCTGCAGACCCATGAGGGCATTCGTAAAAGAACACCCACCGCGAAAGACGCGGGTTCCCTTAAGATAGGGCAGCAAAAACGTCCAGAAATCTGCTTTGAGGTCCTCACTGACCGCGTTCCACTGAGCGCCGGTAATTGCACAGGCTATCAAACTTATGCCCGAGCAACATAAATGGAGATTGAGGAAAGACCTTTGGCAACGGATTGCGCGGACGGAAGCCGCGCCAAAGACCCACGCCACCCGGGAAGACCGCTGTTCCGTCAGTGCGCTCGTCAACTTTGACGATGGCTCCGTAGTCCCAAACAGTCTGCGATCATCATTGCAAAAAGCCGGTCCCTGACCTGTAGGGCAGTTTCCGGATCTCTAGCGTTCAAGTATTGCCTTATTCCGGAGGGGACCCATCATGAATCTTCGTTTTAGAAACAGGAACGTCCGTGCTGCCCAGCGCCGTTGTAGCTTATTGAGTGGACCTCCAAGACGTACGCTTCAACTCAGTTGGTCAAGTCAGTCAAGCCAGTTAAGATTGAGCGCTCTGAGCCGAGTGATGAACGCTAATTGAACCGACTGACGGTCTTTGACCATCGGACACAGTCGGGCAAGTGAGTCTAAAGATAAATCATGAGCCCACTGCGCCGTGAGCCGCTTGAAGGGAGTGTGCTAACTAGCGACGGTAGAGTATGCTTCCGATGCTGAGTCGACCTTATTCCGCCGAGAACGCTTCGGTGGAGTTAATGCATGCATCAAAGCGATGAAAGCACTCCGTATCCTCCAACAGTCGGATTCCGGGGCCGCGTCCCCGATAATGCCTGCCTCTTTGCCTGAAAACGCTGCATCTGATGAGGCCGTGATAGTTGTTGTTAAACACCTTCACTACGAAGGCGAATGGCTCTTTTTGCTGCACTATCGTAATCTAGTATTTCTGCATGGCTTATGGACTGCAGTTTGAGAACACTAGTATCCACCTTTAACTCTTCTGTCAGAAGGATGGCCTTATGTTGAGCATCGCAAAGATGGCCGCAAATCAAAACAATGCTATGAAGTCTACTGGGCCACGCAGCAGTCGCGGCATCGCAAGGTCTTCAAGGAACGCACTCCAGCATGGCCTCTCCGCTACATCATCCGTGGTAATCGAGGCGATCGAAGATCCAGCGGAATACGATTGCCTTCGCGTAGCCGTGATCATCGATTTAGACGCCTGTGGACCCGTAGAGACGTTGCTTGCCGAGCGAGTTGCGCAACAGTTTTGGAGGCTAAGGCGCGTCACTCGTTTTGAAACCGAGTACTTGTCTCAGTGGCAGCAAGATCTTATGCCTTCCATTTCCTGCCTGAACGAAGAAGTAGAAAGGCACGCGAAACGCGATGAGACCGTAGCGGCGCTCGGGCATCTCTTCTTGCCGAAAAGCACAGAAATCGATAGGGAAACTGTTGGCGCGATTCTGCAAGCGGTCATCGATTTTTTGCCGGAAAGTCAGCGCCACATTTTTACAGGAACGCCCGATGACATCGTCTCGTGGATAGATCGCATAGTAAAGGAGCAAAACATCCATACCGTGGGTGTTCTCATCGAGCTTCTGCGTGGTGCGGGGGAAAGGATTGCTAACCCTAACCTCATGGCCGCGGTATATGAGTCTTGCCTGGGAATCGCCCGAATCTGGAATCGGGACGACAGCATGAGCAGCGACAGCGCCAGGCGACAGAGGACCGAGGCCTTACTTCTGCAGGTGGGGCGCGCCAACATAGTCGATCGATATGAGCCGCGTTTGCGGCGAGACCTGTCGCGCACTCTCAACGACCTCCGCGACCTTCAGGAGTACCGCGCGAAACGATGCACGCACTAACGGGGGCTCCCCCCGAACGTATTTTTGCCAAACGAAGCCACCGTTATTATTGACTCATAGCCACAGAACGATTCTTAGATCGCTGGGCCAGTTTAAGCGATGATACCTCGGCTACTGCACCGGTAGCACTTAAACAACATTAAACGAAACGACTTCGTCGGTTTTAGCTTCCGCTGATCATATCTGACGTCCCAAAGTAGATATCCAAGTAGCCGGGGACATTGATAAATGAGAACCTGGAACGAGATGCTGCGATTGCTCCGGAAAGAACTACTGGACCAAATGACATTCCACTGGGTAGTGGTCCCTTTTGAGTCCTAGGCGGGATCAGGCTGATCACCGAATCGGGTTGAGCATGAAATACCGCGCGCATTGTTGGCGCCGGGATAAGATGAACCCACTTCGTCCGGGATAGGACGAACCCACCTCCGAGTCGGGCCGGTTGCCCGAAATGGAGTGAGCCCCTCCGAATGCGTTGTGAACTGTGATGTTCCAACAAGGAGGAGCTCACCATCAACCGTTCGGAGAGATGGATGAATTTTCATACTATGCACAGGCAAGGCCTGAGCATTCGCAAGATCGCCCAGATCAGCGGTTCCAGCCGCAACGCTGTGCGGCGCGCTTTACGCTCGCCGACGCCGCCCACCGGCAAACGCTTACGAACTCAAGGTTTAAAACTCGCACCCTACTTCGAGCTCATCCACCATTGGCTGGCGGATCCGATCAAATCCAACTGGACCGGAGCACGCATGCTCAATGAGCTGCAAGACCGTGGTTACGCGGGTGGGCGGACCGTGTTGCTTGATTACCTGGCAGAACATCGTCCCAAGCCCGCATTGCCTGCAGAAGCTCGCTTTTTGGTCAAGGCCGGCCAGCAAATGCAATGGACTGGGGCGAGATGGGCCGCGTGGCTATCGGTGGCATTCCGCGCAAGCTGTACGTCTTTGTCGCGGTTCTGGCATGGTCGCGCAAGATGTTTATCCGCTTCACGACCGACATGAAGCTGTTGCCCTGGTTGGATTGTCACGATCACGCCTTCAAATACTTCGGTGGCGTGCCAAGCGAAGTCTTGATTGATAATCTGAAAACCGGAGTTACCTCGCGCACCGGATCAACGGTGCAGTGGAACCCTGCCTATCAAGCTTTTGCGGTCGGATATGGATTCACGCCGCTGGCACATTTCCCCAAGCGCCCAAAGACCAAAGGGCGCGTTGAGCGCATGATGCGCTACGTGCGCCAAGGGTTCTTTGAAGGCATAACGGTGGATGACGTTTCGCAGCTCAATGAGCAGGCGCTGTTCTGGCTGGATCATCGCGCCAACCAACGTGTTCATCGCACGACGCGCGTGCGTCCTGATGACGCTGCCGAACGGCACGCCTTAGCGCCCATTCCAGTCTACGATCTTAAGCTGGAGCATCCACGCACAGCCGATGTGTACGGGATGGTCGCCTTTGCCGGCGTCCGGTATTCTGTTCCCTGCGCCTTCGCCCGTCGCCATCTCAGCGTGCACGAGCGACCCGCCGGCATTACGGTTGTCTGTAATGGCGAAATCATCGCCACTCATGCATTTGCGCCGGATGGAGTTCGCTACGTGCAGCTTCCCGAACATCTGCCACCCAAACCTCAACCGCGACACGAAGCCTTTGAGGTGCTCGCAGACAAGATCAGCGCCATCTTTGGCCCGCTTGGGCGAGCCTATGTTCATGCGGTTGCGAAGAGTTCGCCGCATGCACCGCTGGCCATCTTACGCGAGGTGCTCAAAAACCACGAAGAGTTCGGGACGTCAATCGTAGCCCAAGCGGTACAAACGGCGCTCGATCACCGCGTCATCAAGCGCGAAACGATTTCCCGCATCTGTTACCGATTTGGCCGGCCTGCGATCGTACTTCAGACCATCCGCCCGGTCCCGCACTTCGAGGTTGAACAACGATCTCTCAGCGTCTACGAAGAGGGGACGCGATGACCGAATTGCTCGTACAACGCGTGAGCGCCGCGCTGGAACATCTCAAGCTCAAGACCGCGCAAGCCAACCTCCTGGCTCATCTGCGCGAAGCCGATCAGCGCGAGCTTCCCAGCATTACCTTCCTGGATCGATTGCTCAACGATGAACTTGCCTCGCGTGCCGAGCGCGGCATCATCGCGCGCACCAGATTGGCGCATCTTCCCATCATCAAAACGCTGGACTCCTTCGACTTCGACGCGCAGCCTGCACTCGATCGCCGCAGCATTGCCGAGCTGCAAACGCTCAACTTCCTAGAACG
>JAABUQ010013226.1_pt1 | contig 10059 bp, 9 predicted proteins | sample 5560001 | NCBI WGS metagenome assembly JAABUQ01 (sample SAMN10711888, study PRJNA513371) | rock metagenome | isolation source: Antarctica rocks | place: Antarctica: Victoria Land, Finger Mt nord | collected 2015-12-18 | reverse complement strand
GGAGCTGGAGTTGGATGTGGACGGCGTGACACACCGGGCGCGGGCCACCGGCGACGGCCCGGTCGACGCGACGTTCAACGCGATCCGCGCGCTGTTCCCGCACGAGGCGAGGCTCGTGCTGTTCTCTGTCGGCGCCGTGACGGAGGGGACGGACGCTCAAGCCAAAACGACAGTGCGGCTTGAGGAGGGCGGCAAGATGGTGGACGGGCAGGGGGCCGACACCGACACCATCGTCGCGTCGGCCCGTGCCTACGTCCATGCGTTGAACAAGCTGCTGGTGAAGCGTGCGCGGACTAAGCCGGTGGCGTTGTCGGCCTGAGGGAGTCCGGCCGGGAGCGCCTCCCGGCCGGGTTTGCCTAGTAGCCGTATGGCCGCGGCTGGTAGTACTGTGGCGCCTGCTGGTAGCCTGACTGCCCATAGGGCTGCTGGTAAGCTGGCTGACCGTAAGGTTGTTGCTGGTAATACTGTTGCTGACGGCCCGGCGTGGTCGCTGCGCCGCCAAGCGCACCGGTGCCGCCGCCGACCAATGCGCCGATGGCGGCGCCGCGGCCCCCACCGGCAAGGCTGCCGATCGCCGCGCCAGCGCCAGCGCCGAGCAGCCCGCCGCCCATGGCACGCTGGCCGGGGTCATAGGGGTCGGAACAGGCTGATAAGCCCAATCCTGCCACCAACGCCAGGCTCATCGCGGCTTTCTTGTGCATTCAAAAATCTCCAAATAGGCCACTAGCGGCGGGGCGCTGTAACCGCGCCGCCCAGGGCGCCAGCGCCGCCGCCGATTAATGCGCCGGTTCCGGCGCCGACGCCAGTTACCGCGCCCAGCGCCGCGCCGCCTCCGGCGCCCAGCAGGCCGCCCGTCACGGCGCGCGTGCCGGGCCGATCTCCGCACGCGGCGATGCCCAGCGTCAGGGCCAGCGCCAGTGCCGTATTCGTAACAAAACGCATTGCACTACTCCTTGTTTGACCTCGGCTTGACCGCACGTGCCATCAACGCGCGAGAAGATGGCCGGTGTGCGGCTGGACTGCGGCGGGACTATGGTTCACCGATTGTTGAACGTAACCCTTGCTGTGCCGGATCACGAAGGCTAAGCCATTAGCCACGCGGCCCCTCTTAACACACAGAGTCGGCTCCTTCCAAAAAATTAGAGGGCTACTGCATGTTCGGACGTCTGCTGGGGTTCATGTCCGCCGATATGGCGATCGACCTCGGCACCGCGAATACGTTGGTTTACATCAAGGGCCGGGGCATCGTCCTCAACGAACCCAGCGTGGTGGCGATCGCCGACGTGCGCGGCAAGAAGCAGGTGCTCGCGGTCGGCGAGGAGGCCAAGCTGATGCTTGGGCGCGCGCCCGGCAACATCTCCGCCATCCGGCCGTTGCGGGACGGCGTCATCGCTGACTTTGAAGTCGCTGAAGAAATGATCAAGCATTTCATCCGCAAGGCGCACAAGCGCCGCGGTTTCTCCAGCCCGTTGATCATCGTCTGCGTGCCCTCCGGCAGCACCGCCGTGGAGCGCCGGGCGATCCAGGAAAGCGCCGAGGGCGCCGGCGCCCGCAAGGTGCTGCTGATCGAGGAACCCATGGCCGCCGCGATCGGCGCCGGGCTGGCGGTGACGGAGCCGTCGGGTCATCTGGTGGTCGACATCGGCGGCGGCACGACCGAGGTTGCCACCATCGCGCTCGGCGGGATCGTCTACTCCCGCAGCATACGGGTGGGCGGCGACAAGATGGACGAGGCGATCATCAACTACGTGCGCCGCAGCCACAGCCTGTTGATCGGCGAGGGCACGGCCGAGCGCATCAAGCTGGAGATCGGCGCCGCGGCCCCGTCCAGCGCGGCCGATGACGGCCCGTGGCGCGAGGTGAAGGGCCGGGACCTGGTGCAAGGGGTGCCGCGGGAGATCATGGTGGGCCAGCGCCAAATCGCCGAGAGCCTGGCCGAGCCGGTGGCGGCGATTGTCGAGGCGGTCAAGGTCGCCCTGGAGAACACGCCGCCGGAACTCGCCGGCGACATCGTCGACAAGGGAATTGTGCTGACCGGCGGCGGCGCGTTGCTCTATCGTCTGGACGAGGTGCTGCGGGACGCGACCAGCCTGCCGGTGATGGTGGCGGAAAATCCGCTGAGCTGCGTGGCACTCGGCACCGGGCGCGCGCTGGAGGAGCCGAGACGCCTGCGCAACGTGCTGACATCGATGTACTGAAGCCTTCAGCGAACAATTCGACCGTAAAGGGCAAAGGCGTGTGATACGGCTCTCGATCTCCGCTCGTCAGGTTCTGGCTCGGCTGACCCTGCCCGTGCTGATGGCCGCAGCCTTCGGCCTCATGCTGCTCGGCAAGGCCGACGCGCTGTTGGCCGAGCGGGCGCGCATGGCGCTGGCGGATGCCTCGGCGCCGATTTTTGCCCTGGTGGCCGAGCCGCTGCGCGCCGCCCGCGCCGCGGCCGGGAGCATGGACGGCCTGCTGGCGCTGCGGTCCGACAACGCCCGGCTGCGCGCCGAGAACGAGCAACTGCGCCGCTGGCAGGCGGTCGCCCTGGCGCTCGAAGCCGAGAACGCCACGCTGAAGGCCAACCTCCGCTGGGTTCCGGACCCGGCACCCTCCTATGTCACCGCCCGCGTCGTCGCCGACGCCGGCGGGGTCTATGCGCGCGCCGTCCTGCTGTCCATCGGGCTGGACCACGGCGTGGCCAAGGGCCAGATCGCGCTCGACGAGCGCGGCCTCGTCGGCCGAGTGACGGAGCTGGGCACGCGCAGCGCCCGCGTGCTGCTGGTGACGGACCTGAACAGCCGCATCCCCGTCACCTTGGAGGGCAGCCGCGCCCGCGCCATCCTGGTCGGCACCAACGGCCCGCACCCCCGCCTGCTGCACTGGCCCGAGGGGGTGGCGCCGGCCGAGGGCGAGCGCGTCGTGACGTCGGCCGAGGCGCAGGCGTTCCCCGCGGGCCTGCCGGTCGGCGTCGTGCGCTACAGCGCCAGCAACACGCCAGAGGTGGAGGTCGCGGCACGGCTGGACCGCCTCGATATGGTGCGGATCTTCGACTACGGCCTGCGTGTCGCGCTGCCGCCGGAGTCGGCCGCGCGCCTGGCTGAGCGGCGCAGCAAGTAGGCATGGGCACCCAGCGCACGCCGGGCATCCGGCCCCGGCCCACGCTTTGGCGCCGGCTCGACGCGGCATCCCGCCAGTCGTTTCCGGCCGCCTGCACGGCGCTGCTCCTGCTGCTTGCCGCCGCGCCGCTCGGCTTGCCCGGCCAGGCGCAGTTGCAGCCGGCCGTGGCGCTGGCCTGCGTGTTCTTCTGGTCGCTGTCCCGGCCGGCCAGCATGCCGCCCCCGGCCGTGTTCTTGCTGGGCTTGCTCTGCGACCTGCTGAGCCTGTCGCCGCCCGGCGTCTCGGTGCTGATCCTGTTGGCGGCACATGGGCTGGCTCTGAGGTGGAGCCAGGCGCTGGCCGTGCAGGGCTTCCTGGCGGCCTGGCTGGCGTTCGTCGCCGTTGCGGCCGGCGCTGCGGCGCTGCAATGGCTGGCCACCAGCCTGTTGAGCCTCCAGGTGCTGCCCGGCGGCGCGGCGTTGCTCCAGTTCGCCCTGACAGCCGGGCTCTACCCAACGCTGGCTGCCCTGTTCACGCGGGCGCACCGCGGCCTCGCTAACCCGGACCGGGCCTGACGTGAGCGCAACCAGGAAAGCAACGGATCGCAGCAGCGTGTTCACCCGGCGCGCGTTGCTCCTGGGGGCCGGCCAGCTCGGCGCCTTCGCGGCCTTGGGCGCGAAGCTCTACCAGGTGCAGGTCATGGACGGGGCGCGCTACGTCACGCTGTCCGACAGCAACCGCATCAGCGTGCGGCTGGTCGCGCCGCCGCGGGGCCGCATCCTGGACCGCTTTGGCGCTGTCATCGCCGGCAACCGGCTGAATTGGCGTGCCCTGCTGACGGCCGAGGAGACCGGCAGCGTCGACGCGACGCTCGACGCCTTCGCCCAGGTCGTGCCGCTCGCCGACCACGAGCGCGCCCGCATCGAGCATGAGCTGCGCCGCCGCCACCGTTTCATCCCGGTCGCGGTGCGCGAGTTCCTGAGCTGGGAGGAGATGGCGCGCATCGAGGTGAACGCCCCCGACCTGCCCGGCATCTATGTCGATGTCGGCACGACGCGGCTGTATCCGCAGGGTCCGGCGCTGGCGCATGTCGTGGGCTACGTCGCCCCCCCGAACGAGGCGGATGTCACCGCCGACCCCATGCTGTCGCTGCCGGGACTCCGCATTGGGCGCGCGGGCATGGAACGGGCGCGCGACGCGGGGCTGCGCGGCCATGCCGGCGCGGTGCAGATGGAGGTGAACGCCGTCGGCCGGGTCATCCGCGAGCTGGACCGCCAGGAGGGCACGCCGGGGCGGGACCTCGGCCTCACGATCGACGTGGGCCTGCAGAACTCGGTGCTGGCGCGCCTGGGCGACGAGAGCGCGTCGGCGGTGGTGATGGACGCGCGGAACGGCGAGGTGCTGGCGATGACCACCAACCCGTCCTTCGACCCCAGCCTGTTCAACTCGGGCGTCAGCCAGGCGCAGTGGGTGGAGTGGATGAGCAACCGGCGTGCGCCGCTGATCAACAAGGCGGTGGCCGGGCTGTATCCGCCGGGCAGCACGTTCAAGATGGTCGTGGCGATGGCGGCGCTGGAGTCCAAGGTGATGACCCCTGCCAACCGCATCACCTGTCCGGGTTTCCTGGACGTCGGCGACACGCGCTTCCACTGCTGGAGCAAGCACGGCCATGGCTCGCTCGACATGCGGGGCGGGCTGAAGAACAGTTGCGACGTGTTCTTCTACGAGACCGCGCGCCGCACCGGCATCGACCGCGTCGCCGCGATGGCCAACCGGTTCGGCATCGGGGTCAACCTCGGCATCGAGCTGCCCGGCGCACGCAAGGGCCTGGTGCCGAACCGCGCCTGGAGCTTGGCGCAGGGCAGGGCCTGGAACATCGGCGACACCATCAGTTGCGGCATCGGCCAGGGCTATGTCCAGACGACGCCGCTGGCGCTCGCGACCTATGTCTCCCGCATCGCCAGCGGCCGGGCGGTGCAGCCGCATTTGACGCGCTCGGTCGCCGGAGTGGCGCAGAAGGGCGCGCAGCCGGACGACTGGCCGCTGCTCGACCTGCCGGAGTACGGCCTGCACCTGCTGCGCGAGGGCATGTGGGCGGTGGTCAACGAGTCCGGTGGCACCGCGCCGATCGCCCGCATCAACCTGCCGGGCATGCAGATGGCGGGCAAGACCGGATCGAGCCAGGTGCGCCATGTGTCGCGCGAGCAGCGGGAACATGGTAATTACAGGTCGGACAAGCTGCCCTGGGAGTTCCGGCCGCACGCGCTGTTCGTGTGCTACGCGCCCTACGACGCGCCGCGCTATGCCGTGGCGGTCGTGGTCGAGCATGGCAACGCCGGGGCTGCTGCCGCCGCTCCGCTGGGCCGCGATATCATGATCGACGTGCTGACCCGCAACCCGGCCCCCCATCAGGATGCGCCGGCTGAGCGGGTTGCAGAGGCGAGGATATGATCGTGATCGTGGGAGAACGATCGTGATCAGCGGGCGGCGACTCATAAGGGTGCAGCCGTCGTTCGGCCTCGCGGCCAAGCTGTGGCGGGTGAGCTGGATCTACGTCGCGCTGCTGTGCGCGCTGGCCGGCGTCGGCTATGTCGCGCTGTACTCCGTGGCCGGCGGGGCGCCGGAACCCTACGCCTCCCGGCACATCCTGCGCTTCGGGTTCGGTCTCGCCATGATGCTGTGCGTCGCGCTGGTCGACATCCGCCTCGTCGCCCGGCTGTCCTGGCCCGTGTATGGCGTGTCGGTCGCGCTGTTGGCGCTGGTGCTGCGCATGGGCCACGTCGGCAAAGGCGCGCAGCGCTGGATCGAGCTGGGCGGCCTGCAACTTCAGCCGAGCGAACTCACCAAGATCGGGATCGTGATGGCGCTGGCGGCGTGGTTCCACCGGGCGAGCTGGGAACGGATGGGCAACCCGCTGTTCCTGGTCCCGCCCGCCGTCATGGTGCTGGTGCCGGTTGGGCTGATCCTAAAGGAGCCTAACCTGGGCACCGCGGCCATCGCCGGCATCGTCGGCGCGTCCGTGTTCGTGGCGGCGGGCGTCCGTTGGTGGACGATGGCTCTGGTGGCGTTACCGGCGCCGTTCGCGGCGCGGTTCGCGTTCGACCACATGCATGACTACCAGCGCGCCCGGATCACCACCTTCCTCAATCCCGCAGGCGACCCGCTCGGGGCCGGGTACAACATCATCCAGTCGAAGATCGCGCTCGGCTCCGGTGGCATGTGGGGCAAGGGCTTCCTGCAGGGCACCCAGGGGCACCTGAACTTCCTGCCGGAGAAGCAGACGGACTTCATCTTCACGACGCTGGCCGAGGAGTTTGGCCTGGTCGGCAGCCTGACGGTGCTGGGCGTGCTGGCGTGCCTCGTGGCCGGCGGCATGCTGGTCGCGCTGCGCTGCCGGCACCGCTACGGGCGGCTGCTGGCGCTCGGCATCTCGGTGAACTTTTTCATGTACGCCTTCGCGAACGTGGCGATGGTGATGGGCGCCATCCCGGTGGGCGGCGTGCCGCTGCCGCTGGTGTCGCATGGCGGCTCGGCCATGCTGACCGTCATGTTCGGCTTCGGCCTGCTGATGTCCGTCCACGTCCATCGCGACGCCGAGTTTACCGACGGGCGCGGGGAGTTCGCTGACACGCGCGGGGACTGACGCCCTGCGCCCCACGATCCCGCCGCACCTGCTGCGGGCATTCCGCGCCACCGACTACAATGCGGCGGGCGCCACGGCCCGGATCGGCCGGCGCAGCGCCGCCGTCGACCGGCTGCTGTGCGCCCTTGGCTCACGGCACGGCGTGTTCCTGACGGCGTGGAACCCCGGCGCGCGGCGGCAGCCTTTGGGACGCAACCTGCGCGCTGGCCTCGCGCTGCGTGAATGGCTGCGGCGGGTTGGCGCGGAGCCTGGCTTCGGCTGCGCGTCCGGCTGGCACGAGGCGCACTGGCTGGTGGCGGCGGACCCGCGCCGGGTCGCCGTGCTCGGCCGCCGGTTCCGCCAGGTCGGCATCGTCGTCGTGCAGCGTGGCCAGAAGGCTAGGCTGCGTCTTCTTTCTGCGGCAGCGGGAGGCCAGCCTGTTGGTTCGACGCCACCTTGGCCGCCGTGAGCAGCGCGGCGGCCCGCTCGATCGAGCGTATCACCGATTCCCCGGCCCGGCGCACTGCGGGATCGCTGTTTTCGATCAGCCGGTCCGAGATGATCAACGCCGGGGACAGCGCGCCGCGGAGATCGTGCCGAAGCCCCGCCGCCTGTTTCTCGATCGCCTCGATCCGGGCCTGGGCGGCGGCGACAGGGTCCGGCGTCGCCGGGGGGGGCCGAGGCATCGCCGCATACAGAACCAGGCCAACGCAGGCGGACGCCGCCAAGGCAGCGAGCAGGAACGGCGCCCCGGCGCCCATCAACGCCAGCACCAGCCCCGCCGCCCCAAACGCCGACCCGGCGCCGATCAGTGGAATGCGCACGTTGATTGGCATCATCACATGGTAAACAGCACCAATCGGGGCGCGGCTCAAGCGGTATGTGGGCCGAACCCACGGCCGCCGGATTGACGCAACCCCACCCAGGCGACTATAAGCCGCGCCTTGTCATGGGAGTTGCCGGGCCGGTTTGTCCGGGACTGCCCCTGTCCGGCTGCCGAGTGGCGAACCCGCCTTGGCTCGCAGCCGCACCACTGGGATCGGAGTTCTATCGTGAAGCGCACGTATCAACCTTCCAAGCTGGTCCGCAAGCGCCGCCACGGCTTTCGCGCCCGCATGTCCACCGTCGGCGGGCAGAGGGTCCTTGCGAGCCGCCGCGCCAAGGGCCGCAAGCGCCTGTCTGCCTGATACGGCCAGTGCTGCCATGGCGCCGGATGCCGCCAAGCCAGCAGAGCGCCTGAAGCGCCGGGCCGAGTTCCTTCGCGTCGCCAGCAAAGGCCGCAAGGCCGCGGTGCATGGATTGGTGCTGCAAGCGCTTGTCCGTGGCGACACCGAGCCGGCGCGCGTTGGTTTCACCGTGACCAAGAAGGTCGGCAACGCCGTCATCCGGAACCGCACTAAGCGTCGGTTGCGCGAGGCCGCGCGTCTGCTGTTGCGCGCGGCTCCGGTGCAGGGCGTGGACTTGGTGCTCATCGGCCGCGACACGACGAGGGCCCGCCCGTTCGCACTGCTGATCGACGACCTGCGCCGCGCCTTGGCCAAAGCGGGGGCGTCTTGACCGCTGCGCTGCTGGTGCTGTGCGTGCGGGTCTACCAATGGACGCTGCGGCCCTTCATCGGCGCCCACTGCCGCTTTGAACCCACTTGCAGCGCCTATGCGATCGAAGCCCTGCAAACCCATGGCGCAGGCGCCGGCTCCGTTCTCGCGGCCCGGCGCGTGCTGCGCTGCAATCCTTGGTGCGACGGCGGGCTTGACCCTGTGCCGTCCTGCCAATGCCCCCGGAAAGTGATGGCCCTGTGATGGACCAAAGACGCTTGTTCATCGCGATCGCCATCTCGGTCGCGATCCTGCTCGGCTTCCAGTTGCTGCTGCCGAAGCCGCCACGGCCGCAACAGGCCGCATTGGAGACGACCCAGGCCACTCCGACCACCGCCACGCCGAGGCCGACCGGCGATGTCGCGACGCCGGGCACCCAGCCCATGGCCGTGCCGCCGCCGCGCGAAGTCCCGCGCCTCAAGATCGCGGCGCCCCGCGTGCAGGGCAGCATCAGCCTGGTTGGCGCGCGGCTCGACGACCTCGTGCTGCGGGATTACCACGAGGAGGTCGATCCCAGCTCGCCGTTGGTGCGCCTGCTAGAGCCGCGCGCCGACCCGCAGCCGTACTACGTGCAGTTCGGCTGGACCGCGGACAGCCCGAACACCAAGGTGCCGGACCTCGACGCCGTGTGGACCGCCTCCGCGCCGGAGCTGACGGTGGCCACCCCCGTCACGCTGTCCTGGGACAACGGCGCCGGGCAGGTGTTCGAGATCGCGCTGTCGGTCGACGACTATTATATGTTCACCGCCGAGCAGCGGGTGCGCAACAGCGGGACCGCCGCCGTCAGCGTGCATCCCTGGTCCCGCATCCGCCGCGACTACAAGCCGGTGACGGCGGGCTACTACATCTTGCATGAGGGCCTGCTCGGCGTGCTGGGCGGCGTCTTGCAGGAGCAAACGTACGACAAGGCGAAGACCGAAAGCGAGAAGACCCACGGCGCGTCGCTGGACATGGCGACCACCGGCGGCTGGGCGGGGATCACCGACAAGTATTGGCTGACGGCGCTCATCCCGGACCAGGCGGTGCCGGTGGTGGCGACCTTCCGGCACCTGACGGAGAACAACAGCGACCGCTACCAGACCGATTTCGTGTCCAAGAACCCGCTGGCTGTCGAGCCCGACGCCACGGCCGCCAGCGTCACCCGGCTGTTCGCGGGCGCCAAGGAGGTGCAGCTCCTGGACCGCTACCAGCGCGACCTTGCGTTGCCGAATTTCGACAAGGCGGTCGACTTCGGCTGGTTCTACTTCCTGACCAAGCCGATCTTCTACGCGCTGGACTGGCTATATCACCTGACCGGCAATTTCGGCATCGCGATCATGATCTTCACGGTATTCGCCAAGGCCGTGTTTTTCCCGCTGGCCAACAAGTCCTACAAGTCCATGAGCAAGATGAAGCTGCTCGGACCCAAGATGACGGAGATCCGCGAGCGGCTGAAGGAGGACCCCGCCAAGATGCAGGGCGAGATCATGGGCCTCTACAAGTCGGAGAAGATCAACCCGGCCAGTGGCTGCCTGCCGATGGTGGTGCAAATCCCCGTGTTCTTCTCCTTGTACAAGGTCATCTTCGTCACGATCGAGATGCGCCACGCGCCGTTCTTCGGCTGGATTCGCGACCTTTCGGCTGTCGACCCAACCAACGTGTTCAACCTGTTCGGCCTGCTCCCGTTCGACCCCACCGTCTATTCGCCCATGCTGCACCTGGGCGTCTGGCCGCTGATCATGGGCGTCACCATGTTCCTGCAACAGAAGCTGAACCCGCCGC
>JAABUQ010013225.1_pt1 | contig 10060 bp, 11 predicted proteins | sample 5560001 | NCBI WGS metagenome assembly JAABUQ01 (sample SAMN10711888, study PRJNA513371) | rock metagenome | isolation source: Antarctica rocks | place: Antarctica: Victoria Land, Finger Mt nord | collected 2015-12-18 | reverse complement strand
GCGCGTCGCTTGCGTTGCTGACCAGCTCGCGCAGGAACACCTCGCGGTTGCTGTACAGGCTGTTGACGATGAGGTCCATGAGCCTGTCCACCTGCGCGCCCGCGCCCCGCTCGCCCGCCTCCATCACCGCCCGCCCGGACGCCGCCGACGCGGAGAGCGTGCCGGCGCCGGCGCCGCGCGTCGCCGGCCGGTCGCAAAAACAAGGGAGCGTGCGGGCGGGGCCGGCGGCGGGCGCGCGCCTCGGCCTGGTAGGTGAACGTCTCCTCCTTGGCCTCCACGGCCGCCGCCGCGCTGACGTGCACCGCCCGGCAGCCGCCCACGCGCAGGCGCCCGGCCGCCATGACGCGCGCCGTCTGCGCCAGCAGCGAGTGCGCCGGCCCATGCCGCCGCAGCGCGCGCAGGCTGCAGCTGTGCAGGCTGCGGGCCGCGGCGGCGCGCGGCGCCGCCAGGCACGCCGGCGAGGTCGTGCAGACGCCCGCCACCCGCGCCTGGAGCGGGCAATGCAATGAACGTTCTGGAGCTGTCATGCCTTGGCGCGGCGCTCTTTCCCAGTAAGCGAGAGGTCCCGCAACTGCTCCTCGCAATTGCAGACAGCAGACAAGCGCCCATGCATCCACAGAAACAAAACCGGTATATGTCATTTAGTGGGCAGCGCACGTGGGTGGGGTGTGCCGCAGCCATCCTAGCCAGCCGGACAAAGAGGAGCCTGCCGGACATGCAAGACACGCACTGCCTTTCTTGTCTGGCCTGGTGTTTGTTTGGCTCAGCGAGACACCGCTGACGGCTCACCCTAGTGTAACCCCGTGTGCAGATGCTGCTGCTGTCCATGGGTCTCCAGAGAGGCCGTGACCTCTTCATTGTATACCTGCAGTATGGAGCTGCTGGCAATGTCACAACTATCAAGCGCGACTGCTTGCATGAAAGCGGAGCTTGCAGGCATGCCATGCACACCAGCATTCCTGGCTCCACAGGCCGGTGTTGCTCTAGGCAGTACAAGGTTTGGTTACAGTTATCATCCAGCTCTGCTACATTACACCATCAAACCTCGTGTGTCGCTTGCACCAAGCTGTACACCTGCAGGCCTCGCGGAGCAATAATGCCCTCTCTCGACGCGCAATTACCAGCGAGCACCGGTGTTGTCTGGGCGCTCTGACTCGTTTGTTTTCCCGTCATTAGCTGCACATTCACCCACGCGACACCATTTGCATAGGCAGGCGCGCCAGCTGCGCCCAGCACCGACGCGCCTGTCTCTGCACCTATATACAGCGGGCAGCTGTGCGGATGCGCGCCAGGCGCCCGCACTGCAGGCAGGCTCGCCCCGGCGCGCGCGCCGCATCACAGGGCGGGCAGCCGCGCGCGGATGGCCGCCAGGCGCTCCAGACCGTCGGAGAGCAGCAGGCGGCCGCCAGGCGGGCCGCCCTCGGCGCGCTGCAGCGGCGGCGCGTCCTGCAGCAGCCGCACAAACGCGCCCACCGCCTCGTCCAGGCCGCCTGCCGCGCGCGGAGCCCCGGGCTGGCGCTGCGCAGTACGCCCACTTTGCACATGCATCAGCGGCCAGGCTGCAGAGCTTCATGTCACGGCCACAGGATCTTAGACGTGTGCACGCCGCCGCCGCCTGCGCCGCGGGCCAGGGGCGCACCGGGCTGCGCGGGGGCGCCTGCGCGCGGCGGCGCGGCCGGCGAGGGCGGCGCATCTGCGTCCAGCGCAAAGGGCAGCGGGTCACCCTCGCCGTCCTCGGCCGGCGCGACCGCCGAGCCGGCGCGCTCAGCATCGGCGCTGCCGCCGGCTGGCGCGCGCGCCGCGGCCGAGCTGCTGCCGAAGCTGCCGGCCGAGGCCGCCGAGCTGCCTGCGCCCAGTCGCGACCAATCAGGCTCACGGCCGGAGCTCCAGCCCCGCTCTGCATTCGCTCTGCATTTGACTGCCGTGCCCAAAGCTGAGACGCCCGTCGCATGCAGCCCCGTACCGCTCAAGCCCGGCCCGGCAGCCCCGGGGCGCGCACCCGCGGCCTGCAGCGGCGCGGGCGGCGAGGGCAGCGCCGGCCCAGCGTGCCGCGGCGTGCTGCTAGACAGCAGGCTGGCCTCCAGGCTGCTCTGCAGCGGCGACACGCTGTAGCCCAGCGCGCCAGCGGGCGGCAGCTCGAAAGCGGCGCTGGAGCGCGGCGAGCACCAGGCGGCCGGGCGCCGCGCGGCCGCGAACGGGCCGCCCTCGCGCCCGCCCAGCGCGGGCGACAGCGGCGTGCTGCCGCCGCCGCCGCCGTGGCCGCCCTGCGCAGCGCGCCGGGCATGCGCGCTCGGCCTGGCGCGGATACAAAGCATGGGACCAGACCACCAGAAGCTCGTGTTATCAGCGCGCGGGCGGCGCACCGGGCCCACGAGCGAGGACAGCGAGTAGGTGGACGCGGCGGACGGCGTGAACGCAAAGGGCAGCTGCGGCGAGCAGGACGCGGGCAGGCCGCTGCTGGCGGCCGAGCTGCCGGACTCGCTGCCGCCGCTGGGCACCGCGGCCAGCGGCGGCGGCGGCGGCGGCAGGCCCAGGCCGGCAAAGCCGCCGCCGCCGCCGCCGCCGTCGCCGCGGCTGCCCGCCTGTGGCGGCGACGCCGGCATCATGGCCGGCGCGGCCGGCGCGGACGCGGGCGCCTTGGCCAGGCCCCAGGGCCGCGCGTGCCGAGCGGCCAGGCCCGCCAGCGCCGCGCCGGCGGCCGCCGCCGCGCCGCCGTACGCGCGCAGGTCGCCGTAGGAGCATGCGCGGCCGCCCGCGCCAGGGATGCACACGGGCGCGCTCGCCTGCCGCGCGCCGGCCGCGCGCGCGCCCGGCGCAGGCGGCCCGCCCTCGTCCGCGTCAGAGGAGTGCGAGGCGGCGGCCGGCGCGGGCGCGCGCGCGCGCGGCGAGCCCGCGCGCGGCGAGCCGCCGCGCGCGTGCCGCGCGGCCGCGCCCACGCCCGCCTCGCCCCGCCCGGGCGGCGTGCCGAACGCGGAGGGCGAGTGGCGCGGCAGCCGCGCTGTGGCGCCTGGCGTGCCCGGCGCGGACGCGCGCGGCGACGCGCCCGGCGCGGGGTACTTGGGCGGCGTGGACCAGGCGCGCGCGAGCGCGCCCGCGCCCGGCGACGTGCCGCTGCCGCCCGCCTGCGCGCGGTCGCAGCCGCTTCAGATGCAGCGCCTCCTCCTCGAGCCAGGCGTCTAATGGACGGGCGAGCGTGCGCTTGCGCCCACGAGCCCAGCCGCGCTGCGCGGCGGGGCGCGCCTGCGCAGCGGCGCCACCGCCCGAGCGCGCCGCATCCGCGTACGGCCCGAGCGCCAGCGCCTGCGGCGCCACGGCGGCTACCGCCGCCGCGCATGCAGAGTCTAGCGACGCCTGGCGTCGGCCGCCGCCCGCCGCGTGCGCCCCCGTGGCGGCGGCCGCCGGCGGCGAGCCGCCCACGGCCGCCGCGCGCAGGCTGTGCGTGGACCAGGACGCGCGCCGCGTGATGGGCGTGTACGCCGGCCGCGCGGGCGGCCCGCGCGGCGCGTTGCCGCCTGCACGGCGCGCGGCCGCCGTCAGCCCGGAGGCTCTGGCCTCGGGAGCATGCCAGGTCGGCGGGGAGACTGCAGGCGTCGGGAGCACGGCCGCCGCCGCAACAGTTGCCTCAGGCCCGAGCGGCCTACGCTCATTGCAGAGCGAGCATACACAGCTGCCCGAGCGGCCTACCTTGGTGCACAGCGAGCATACAAAGCCGACGGAGTCACCGCCCCGCCCGGCGGCGCAGTGGAGCCGACCCAGCCCCGCCCCAGTCGCCTGTCACCATGCTCAACCATGACAGTCGCTCCCGCGTCAGCTCCAACTGCCTGCTGACGGCCGTAAGGGCGCGCACCGGCGGGCGCGGGCGGCGAGGCGGCCGGGTCGGGCGGCGCGCCCGGCGGCCGCGGCAGGTGCATGGACGCCGACAGCGGGCTGGCCAGGCGCGCGCCGAGCGCGCCGCCGGGCGCGCGGCCGACATAGTCCGCGATGATCTGCGGCAGCGGCGGTGGCGCCGTCGTCGCCTCCAGCACCGTCACCGCCGCCGACGCCTGGGCGCGCGCGCGCCGCTCGCGGCCACGCCGGCGACCGCGCGCAGGCTTGCTCGCTGCGGGCAGGCGGGCGGGGTCGCGCGCCTGATAGTCCACGGCCATGCGCAGGCGCCCGAACTGCGTGTCGACCGGCGCAAAGGCGAAGTGCAGCAGGCGGCCGCGCGCGGGCGCGGCCGGCGGTGCGCGGAGCAGCCGGTACTGCATGACCACGCCGCTGCGCTCGCGCTGCGCCGCAGCAGAGCGCGCGCTCAGCGCCGGCCAGCAAGGGAGGTGAGGCGGCGCGGCGGGCGGCCGCGGCCACCGGCGGAGCAGGCGGCACGGCGTGGCGCGCGCACCTTGCACGCGCGCAGCAGGCGGTAGGCGGGCAGCACGCGCACGTACGAGTACAGCGAGCGCAGCGCAATGACCAGGCGCTTGTAGATGCCCGCCGGCTCCAGCCGCGATGTGGCCGGCCTGCCCGCCGGCGGCCGCGATTCACCGGCCGCCGCGGGCGCGTATGTGAGCGTCCAGCGCTCCAGCAGCGTGCGCCCTGCCGCGCCGCCCCGGCACTCACAGAGCTCGAGGCGCGCGGCCGGGCGCCCGCGCCGCCGCGCGGCCCCTCGTGCGGGGAGCCGGGCCGCGTGCGCACCGCTGGGGCTGCCCCCGGCGTCCAGCGCGTCCCCGGCCGCCGCGGGCATGCGCCCCTCGGCCGCGCCGTCGCCCGTCGCCCAGGCCTGCAGGTAGATCTGCGCGCCGCGCCAGGGCTGCCGCGTGAGCACGCGGGGCAGGACGCCCCAGGCCGGCGGAGCCGGCCGGCGAGCGCGGCGAGCGGGGGCGGTTGGCAGACGGACGCGGGCGGGCGCGCGCCTCGACGACGAGGGGCGTGGAGGGGTCGCGGCGCCAGGGCTCCAGCTCGCGCGCCGCGCTGTCGACCTCCTCCACCTCCAGGTTGAACTGCCGCGCGGGCGCGCCCGGCGTTCAAAATAATCCGCCGGCGGGGGCGGATTGTTTTTGTCTCGCCCCCGCCGCCCGGCGCGCCTCCTGGCCATGCTCCAGCAGCCGCGGGCGCCCCGCATGCGAGGCGCAGGCTGCGCCGGGCCGGGCGTGGGCGCGCACCCAGCACTTGGGGCCCTGCTTGGACGCGGTGCGCGCGGAGTGGCAGATGCGGGCGCCCAGGATGATGTGCGCCGCCTTGACGAAGCACTCGCCCACTATCTGGTCCACGCGCGGCTTGCCCGCCTCGGCCATCACAGCGTGGCGCTCGCCGCGCGTGTGCTGGCGCGCTGCAAGCGCCTGGCCAGCAGAGGCAGGGCGGCAGGCAAGAGGGCGCTCCTGTGATCAGTGGTCCCGCACCAGGAACAAGGGCAACCCTGCTGCTGGCAGGAAGACTAGGTCACCGCAGTTGCCAGCCAACGCAGGCTCATTCATTCATTCAGGCTTCATTCATTCATTCAGGCTTGATCCGCCTCTCTGTGCTCGCGGCGACCTGCCAGCCTGGCCCCGTCCACCAGGAGCCTCCCGCCTCTCATTGAGAGCGGGTCTCTTGCTGCCTTCGCACCTGAACAGCCAGTTGCACAGGTCGGCCTGGCAGGAGCCTGATGAGCGGGCGCTGCCAGCCAGAGCGCACAATGCAGGCCATATGCGGGAGCGGAGACGAGAAGAACAGCCGGCCGGCGGGCGGGGAGAGGCCCGAGTATGCAAACCTGCTGCGCTTTGCCGCCCGCGCGGGCGACGCGCCGCTGGAGGCTTGCGTGCCGCACGTGCACGCCCTGCTGCGCCGCGCTGCGGGCGCCGGCGCACCGGAGCTCGCCCGCTGCCTGGTGCGCACGCCGCCCTATCCTGTCCCGCGAGCCTGTACCGGCTGCACAGAGCGCACCTCACCATGCTGCCGCCCGGCAGGCCGGCGAGGAGACGCCGCTCGTCCTGAGCGACGCCGTGCTGGCCTGGCCCGCGCTGCGTCTGTGGTCGTTCGAGTGGCTGCGCGAGCAGTGCGGCGGCGTGCCGCTGCTCGTCAACGACCGCGCGCCCGCGCGCCGCACGGACACGCTGGCCGGCGCCGGCGGGCAGCAGCGCTCCGCACGCGTGTCGCTGGCCGCGTACGCCGACTATGTGCTGGTGCGCGCGCCATGCCCGGCGCTGCGCCGGCGCACCGCTCGAAAGCTCGCAGCTCTGCCATGCGTCTCCGCATGGCGTCCGGCCCGTGGCAAGGCCTGCCGGGGACGCGCGGCGCCGGCAGGGCCTGCCGCGCAGCCTGGCGGGCGCGCTGGCCGCGGCCGGCGGCAACGCCGCCGCCGCCGCGGCGCCCTTCTACGCCAACGGCTGGCGCGCGTTCATGGACGCGCCGGCGCTGGCCGCGGACTGCCCGCCGCCCGACGCGCTGACGGCGCTCGACGACACTCGCGCGCTGCTGGCTGCGCTCGAGGCCGCGCTCGTCGGCGGCGCCGGGCGCGGCGCGGCGCCGCCGGGCTGGGGCGACACGGCGGACGCGCTCACCAAGGCGGGCACCCCCCCGGCCCTGCTGTGCGGCGCCGCGCGCCGCCGGGGGCCGCGCGCCTGAGGCGCGTGCCGCGCGCGCAGTGCTTCCTGGGGCCCGCGGGGACGATCACGCGGCTGCACTGCGACGCGGCCGACGCGCACGGCTGGCTCGCGCAGGCGCGCGGCCGCGCGCGCCCGGCCCGCCGCGCAGGGCGCGCGCCGCGCGGCGCAGAGCGGCGGCGCGCGCAGGTGATGGGCCGCAAGCTGGTTGTGCTGCTGCCGCCGGCGGACGCCGCGCACCTGTACCCGCTCGCAGGCGAGGCGGGCGCGCGGCAGTCGCCCGTCGACGTGCTCGACGCGGACATGCTGGCGCGCTGGCCGCTGTACGCGCGCGCGCGGCCGCACGCCGCCGTGCTGGCGCCGGGCGAGGCGCTACTGGTGCCGGCCGGCTGGTGGTGACCGCCCCGCGGCGCTCTTGCGGCGCCCAGCCCTCGAGGCGCGGCCTGAGCGGGGCCGCGCCGCAGGCACTACGCGGCGGCGCTGGAGCCCAGCATCACAGTCATCCACAACTTCTACCACGGGCCGAGCAACGCTGGCGGGCTGGCGGGCCTGGTGCGGAGCGCCGCCGCGGCCTGCGGCAGCTCGGCGGCTGCGTGAGCGCGCCTGGCGTCCGCCTGGGGCGGCGGCCTTTCCGACAGCCAGTGTCCGCTGGGTCTGTGCGGCGCGCGCATGCCGTCGTGGGGTGCTGTGCCCGATGACAGGCGTGCAAATGCTTACTGGCTTCCAGCCCATGCGGCCTGCCAGGCCTGGAGGCCAGCATGCAGCGCCCCGGAGCGCAAGGGCTTTGCCCAGGGTCCCACATGACGTGCCTGACAAGATGTCGCCCTTGTCAGCTGAGACTGGTTGTAATGCATTCATTCATTGTCAGGTCTGCGGCTGTGCCGCAGGACTGCGTGCAAGCCGGAGGTGAGCCGGCGGGGCGTTAAGACGCACCGGTCCAATCGCCAAGCATATCAGCATCTCTGGCGACTGTTCTACCCAAATGTGTAGCCCGAGGAGGCCACACACTGTCCGAAGAGCATGCTCGCCATGATGTCTCCTCCTGTGGGCCCATGAGGGCCTTATAACCTACTAGGCCAGGGCAGTTTCACTGGCAAGCCCGTTCAGTGAGGTGACGAGCGCACTGCGAACCGCCGGACACCGCGCTTGCCACAGCTCTGGGCCTGAGCAGAGTGCGCCTCTCGTGCCTCTCCACCTCTTCTGGCTGGACTGTTTCGGCGCCGGAGAGCCGCGCCGCACACCGTGGGGCCCCAGGCAGAGGGAGGCTTGGGCGCCGCGGTGTAGGCGCCAGCTGGTTTGAGCTGTGACCGGAGCCCGCTCACTATGGCGCTCATATACGCGTTCGTGGCGCGCGCGCCCGCCACCGTGCTCGCCGACTACACGACGTACTCTGGAAACTTTGCAACGGTGGCCGTGACGTGCTTGAACAATATCCCCGCGGGGCAGTCCCGGTTCACCTACGCAGCGGATGGCCACACCTTCAACTTTCTGCTGGCGGACGGCTTCAGTGCGCGCCTGGTGTCCGCAGCCCAGGCCCCCGCCAGAGCTGCCAGGGCCGTGCGCTGACTCGCCGCGCGCCGCAGTCTTCCTGGCGGTCGCGGGGGAGGCGTCCGGGCGGCAAGTGCCATTTGCCTTTCTGGAAAAGGTGAAGACAGAGTTCCTGGAGAAGTTTGTGCAGACCGGGCGGACGGCGACCGCGCACAGCATGGACAGGAGCCTGGGGTGCGTGCGGCGGCGGGCGTCGGTCCCCGCTGCGACCTGGCGCACCCGGCGCGAACAGGCACCCCCTGGTCTGCGTGGCGCCCGTTCCACCGCGCCGCGCGCCGGGCGCAGGCCGCGGCTGCAGTACTGGATGGACTGGTGCGGCAAGCACCCGGAGGAGCTGAGCAAGGTCGCCGCCGTGCAGCGCAAGGTGCGCGCAGCGCCGCGCAGCGGACCGCGCCCGCCGGCGGGCGGCCGCACGTGCACACGCCGTGCGCTGGGCGGCGCAGGTGGACGAGGTGAAGCATGTGATGACGGAGAACATCGAGAAGGTGCTGGAGCGTGGCGAGCGCTTGGAACTGCTGGTCGACAAGACCGACAACCTGCGCACGCAGGCGCGCGCCGCGCTCGCCGGGGCGCGCTGCGCAAGGCGCGGTGCGGGACGGCGGCGCTGACGGCGGTGCCTGCGCGCACAGGCGGACAGGTTCCACCAGACCGGGCGGCAGCTGCGCAGCAAGATGTGGTGGCAGAACATGAAGCTGAAGGCGCGCGCCGGTGCTTGTGTCCTGCCGGACGAGTGGGTACTGACTGAATAAGACTGACGCCTGGTCCGCGTCTCGCAGGTGGTCGCGGTGGCCGTCGTGCTGGCGCTGCTGTTCATCATGTTCTGCTTCATCTGCTTTGGCAAGGGCAACTGCCTGGCGCGGAAGCAGTAGCGCCTGTGCTGCACTTACGATGCACACGTTGTAGAATGGCTGAAACTGTACATTGTTACTCTTGTACACGGCTGGCTGAGATGCATCTGTACCCAGTTTGCACAGACTGCCTGACACTGCGAGTCTGTTACAGCAGGCTCTCATCCACACAAGCATGCTTACTATGCTCTCCTGGCCTGTAAAGTCAGCTGTCCGTTGACCCGCAGACGGCGGCATAAAGCACCCAACCTCCTGGCTAGTCTGGGTATGGGGGTCCAGCCCAAATGCTAAAGCACACAGAGGACAGCACCGCACTGGGGCTCGGTGCCGGGGTGACCACACAGAAGCAGCAGAAAACCACGGGGAGGGGGCCACCGCATGTCCCGGTCAGGGAAGGGGGCCGCAGGGCGGGGTCACTCAGTTTGTCTTGCACCCTCTACTAGTCGGACTAGTTAACACGCGCCAGGTCTATTTGACATTCTCTCCACTCGCATCTGTGCAAGAGCCCGGCGTCGCGCCATGCCGCACTCACTGGCGCCCGAACTTCTTGTCCATGCGCCCCGCGTAGTAGCGAACGCGCTTGGCCAGCGGCGCCTCTGCCATGACACCCTCTACGAGGTCGACCGCGCGGCCCTCGCGGAAGAGCAGCAGCGTGGGCAGCGACTGCGCGGCGGTGCAGAGCCCCAGTCAAGCCTGCCTCAGGTGAACGCCGCAGCTTTCCCTGGCAGGCAACAGCAACACCCCAGTGTCAAGTCTGTGCAGGCGCTGCCGCGCACCTTCACGTTGTAGCGGGACGCGAGCTTCGGGTACTCGTCGGTATCCACCTTGATCACGCTCACCCGTCCCTTCATCTGCTCCGCAATAGGCTGCGCGCAGCAGCAGCACGACTCAGTCCCGGCTCTGACAAGAACTCAGACGCAGCGCACTGCTGCTCATAGCGAGCCGCTACGTTCAAGAACAGCCCGGGGCGCACCTCCAGGATCTTTGACATCAGCTGGCACGGCCCACACCACGTGGCCTGAAAGTCCACGAGCGTCATGTCGCTGCTGCGGACCAGCGCCTCAAAGTCGGCAAACTGAGCGGCCTCAATGGCGCGCTCAGCCACGC
>JAABUQ010013223.1_pt1 | contig 10061 bp, 6 predicted proteins | sample 5560001 | NCBI WGS metagenome assembly JAABUQ01 (sample SAMN10711888, study PRJNA513371) | rock metagenome | isolation source: Antarctica rocks | place: Antarctica: Victoria Land, Finger Mt nord | collected 2015-12-18 | reverse complement strand
GGCGGGAGGATAAACAGGGCGGGCCGGCTTGGTGGTCACCCGGGTGAGCGTGGGGACCGCTTGTCGGAGAGCGGCGATCCCCTCGGGGGTGGTCCGAGATTCGGTCAAGACCAGTTCACGCAGCTTCGGCAAGGCCCGGAGCGGGACCAGCCCGGCGTCGGTCAGGCCGGTAACCCGGGCCAGGTTGAGTCGTTCCAACCTCGTGAGCCGGGCGACCGTCGGCATCGCGGCATCGGACAGTTCATTCGAGCCCAGCGACAGGGTACGCAGGTCTGCCAGCCGGTCCAGGTGGACGACACCGGCGTCGGTGATCCGGGTTTGCCTCAGGAACAGACTCCGGAGCTTCGTCAACTCTCCCAAAACCTTCAGGCTTTCGTCGGTCACTTGAGTCTCGTCGATCAAGACCTCGGTCAGGTTCCGGAGCGGGCGGAGGTGGGCCACTCCCGCGTCGGTGACCCGGGTACGCCGCAGGTTGATCCCCCAAAGCTCGGGGAGGGCTTCCACGGCCTTGAGGTCATCGTCGGTCACGCCGGTCCGGGTTAATCCCAGCCATCGGAAGTCAGGATGGTGGCGGGCCAAAGTTGCGATGGTGGCGGCCGGCGTCCCCGGCCAGCCGGCCAGGTCGAGAGTCCGGAGCGCGGGCAGTGCCTGGACTAGCCGGGCCATCGTGGCATCCGTGAGGTTGGGACAGTTCTCGATCGTCAGGTCGGTCAGATCCCGGAGTGCCGCGAGGCGGGCGAACGCCACGTCGGTCGGCGACCGTCGTGGGTCGGCAGTCTGGAAATCCGGGACGGCCAGGGCACCCCCGATCGTTAACCGCCGGAGCGACGGGATCTGTGCGAGTTCATCGATCATGACGTCGCTGATGTCGGGTCCAGACACCCACACTTCTTGGAGGCGGCTCATCCCCCGCAAGTGGCGAAATCCATCCCCAACGCCGGTTGCCCCGCCGAGAGTGAACTGCTCGGTTCGCTCCAGCGGACCGACGTGACCTGCTGAAACAGCTCATCCCCCAGCCACCGCCGGAGCCACCGTGGAGCGGATGGTCCGTTCCGATAAACGGGTCGGCCGCGACTGACGCCGACTTGCTGCTTCTCCCAGTCAAAGCGGACGTCGCCACCGGCGGCCCGGACCGCCGCGATGGACTGGCGTTGGGTGCGGATCGTGTTCGCCACCCAACCGGCGGCGCCGCCGATGAGGACGACCAGGATCATCAACCCTCGGAGGCTGACGCGGAACCAGCGGCGGCGCGGGCGGGGCAGGGATGGTGGCGAGTCGTCGGCGGATGGGGGGATCATCGGCGGGGTCGGCCTTTCGAGGATTTGAGCCGAGGGGGAGAGCCGACGGTCGGCTTCGCCTCGGTCGGGGCGGGGCATGGCAAGCGAACCCTCCCTCGGTTGAGGCGTTTTTTCCTCAAGGAATGTCCTGGGGTGAATCCGGGATCGGCGGTTCGTGGCGTAGCATTGAGGGTGGGTTTGGGGGGATAATAGCCGATCGGTCGGAGCGGCGTCATGCTTCGAGTCCCTTTCTTCTCTCTAATGAGTCATCAGTCGATGAACCCTCCGACACGACAAACGCGGGCCGCCTGGCTGGTCGGGTTGGTTGCCTTGCTCCCGGCTCAGGCGAGTCGGGCCGACGCCCCCGCACCACCCGCCGAACCTGGCAAAGTCGCCGTCGCCGAGTTGCCGCTGGGGGCGATCCGGCCGACCGGCTGGCTCAAGAACCAGCTCAAGATCCAGGCCGAGGGGTTGGGCGGGCACCTCGACGAGTTCTGGCCGGACATCAAGGACAGCTCGTGGATCGGCGGCAAGGCCGAAGGGTGGGAGCGGACCCCGTACTGGCTCGACGGGATCGTCCCGCTGGCCTACCTCCTCGACGACCCCCGGCTCAAGGCCAAGGCGCAGCGGTATGTTGACTCCATCCTCGACCACCAGCAACCCGACGGCTGGCTCGGGCCGATCGGCGATAAGCAAGGGCACAAGCCGTACGACGTCTGGCCGCTGTTCGTCCTGTTCAAAGCCCTGACGCAGTACCAGGAAGCGACCGGCGATCCCCGCGTGATCCCGGCCTTGCTTCGCTGCTCGAAGAAGATCGACGCGGTCGTGACCAAGGAACCGCTCTACGAATGGGCGAAGTTCCGGGGGGCGGATCTGGTCGTCGGACTCTACTGGTTGCATGCCAAGACCGGCGACAAGAGCCTGCTCGGCCTGATCGACAAGATCAACGTGCAGTCATACGACTGGCGCAAGCACTTCGAGAACTTCGACCAGTACCGCGCCAAAGCGACGCAATTCGGGCTGGACAACCACGGCGTCAACAACGCGATGGGACTCAAGTTCGGCGTGATCCGGTCGCTGTCCTCACGCGACCCGAACGATGCCGCCAGCATCCATGCGATGCTCACCACCCTCGACCAATACCACGGCCAGGCGACCGGGATGTTCAGTTGCGACGAGCATTACGGCGGGACCAGCCCGGCACAGGGGACCGAGCTTTGCACCGTGGCCGAGGAGATGTATTCGCTCGAACTGGCCGCGGGCATCCTCGGCGACGCCAAGCTCGGCGACCGGCTCGAAAAGCTCACCTTCAACGCCTTCCCCGCGACGTTCAAGAAGGATATGACCACGCACCAGTACGACCAGCAAACCAACCAGGTCGTCTGCAAGATCTCCGACCCCAAGGTCTACACCGACAACGGACCCGAGGCCAACCTCTACGGCCTCGAACCGAACTTCGGCTGCTGCACCGCCAACATGCACCAAGGCTGGCCCAAGTTCGCCACTCACCTCTGGGGCCGGAACACGAAGGATGGGGGGTTGGTCGCGCTGGCCTATGCCCCTTCGATCGTTGAGACGAAGGTCAATGGAGTACCAGTTCGGGTCGAACTCAAGACGGACTACCCGTTCGGCGATACCTTGATCTTTAAGATCAAAGCCGACGAGCGGGTGACCTTGCCGCTGCACCTCCGGTTACCCGGTTGGGCGAAATACGCCAACATCATGAGCTGGGGCAACTTGGAAACGAAGCTCGCGGACACCCATGATGCTGATCGAGGATCGGTCTCAGGAGGTGGATTAATCGGCGACGCCTCCAGCTATATGATGAGCTCTCAGCTGAGTTTCCGAGCACCCCGGCCCGACTTCCTCGACTTGACGATGATCGGCGAGGGCGAGCAGACGGTCGTCCTCCAGTTGCCGATGGCCATCCGCCTCCGCACCGGGTTCAACAACGCCGTCTCGGTCGAGCGTGGCCCGCTCTTGTACGCCTTGAAGATCGAGACTGAGTTCGTCAAGCTCCGGGGCAAGGAACCGTTCGCCGACTACGAGGTCTTCCCGACGACGCCGTGGAACTACGCCCTGGTCCTCGATCGCGACCACCCCGAGAAGTCGATCACCTTCGAGACCACGGGGGTCGGCGACATGGTGTTCTCGCCCGCCGGGCCGTTCTCCCCCGGCGGTGCCCCGATCATCGCTAAAGCTCGGGGGGTCCGCCTGCCCGGCTGGACGCTCGAAAAGAACGCCGCGGCTCCGCCGCCTACGGTTGATCCAGCCCAGCTCAAGGACCAACCGACCGAGGCGATCACCTTGATCCCCTACGGTTGCACCGACCTCCGCGTGACCGAGTTCCCCATCGTCCCGCCCCGCTGAAACGAGGTGATAAACCGATCCGATCGGCCGAGCCACTTGGCCGGTCGGCTACAATCTTGGCGAACCCACCCACCCGACCTCCTCGCAGGACCACGCCCCGATGAGCGACTCAACATCGTCGGACCAGAAGATTGCCCTGATCACCGGAGCGACGTCGGGGATCGGCGAAGTCGCGGCGCTGGAGCTGGCCAAGCGGGGCTACCGCGTCGGGATCGTCGGACGGAACCCGGCCAAGTGCGCCGCGACCGCCGACCGGATCAAGCGCGAGGCGGCCACGCCCGCCGTTGACGTCTTCGTCGCCGACCTCGCGGCGCAGGCCGAGGTCCATCGCCTGGCCGACGAGGTCAAGGCGAAGTACCCCAAACTCGACGTCCTGCTCAACAACGCCGGGGCGATGATCTCCCCCCGGCGGGAGAGCGCTGATGGGATCGAACAGACCTGGGCGCTCAACCACCTGGGTTACTTCCTCCTCACCGACCGGCTCCTCGACCTCCTGAAATCCACCCCCGGCGCCCGGGTCGTCTCGGTCTCCTCCGAGGGCCACCGGTTCGCGAGCAGGATCAACTTCGATGACGTCGAGGGGAAGAAGTCGTACAGTCCCTTTGGGGCTTACTGCCAGTCGAAGCTCGCCAACGTCCTCTTCACTCGCGAACTCGCCCGCCGCCTCCAGGAATCCGGCTCGACCGTGACCGCCAACTGCCTCCATCCCGGCTTCGTCCGGACCAACTTCATGCAAAACGAGGGGTTCATGAACTGGACCTTCCGCCAGATGGCCAAATTCATGGCGATCTCGCCCGAGAAGGGGGCCGAAACGTCGATCTACCTGGCCACCTCCCCCGAAGTGGCGGGAACCTCGGGCGGCTACTTCGCCAAGTCCCGCCCGAACCAATCCTCCAAGGCCGCCCAGGACGACGCCGCCGCCCGCCGCCTCTGGACCCTCAGCGAATCCATGACCGGGCAATCCGCCCGGGTCTGAGCGCGAGGTTCCGCCCCCCCGATCACTCCCAACCGATCTCGACCGTCCGGTAGGCCGCGAGCAACGGCCAGTCCGAGTCGATCGCCAGGCCGAGCGGGAGGTTGCCAGGCAGGAGGAGGTCCGCCCGGTCCTCGATCGACCGGGCGACGACCAGCGGCGCGACCCGCTCGCGGAGGCAAAACCCGAGGAGCTTGACGCGGAACTCGGGGTAGTTCGACCACCGGGTCGTCGCCAGGAACGCGAGGGCGGCGAAGGCGGTCGGGGCGTCGGGCCAGCCCCCTCGGTCGCCGCCGAGGATCTCCCAGTAAAGACCCAGGATCGCCGGCGCGACCCGGTACACGCCGTCGAGCCGGGTCAAAGTCGCCTCGGGGACCCGGGCCAGCCGGGCGGCGAAGGCGAGCAAACTCGGTCGGCAGGTGGACCCTCGGTCGTCCCAACCCAGCCGGAGGAGGTCGTCCAGCCCGTCGTCGCCGACCCCCGCCCAGCCGCGCTGGCGGAGGCCGTCGGTCACGGCCTCGGCATATTCGTAGCGGGACAGCTCGTCGTCGATCTCCAGGGCGTGGTCGTAGGCGAGCCGGTCGGCTTCCGCGCGGTAGGCCTGGCGATCGTCGCGGGTCCGGCCCGATGCCCAGGCCACGTTCTCGGCCGCGAGCAAGAGGAGGCGGACCCAGGCGGCGACCGACGCCTCGGGGAGCCAGGGCCGGAGCGCATCGAGGTCGGTGGCGATCACCCCCCACCGCTCCGATCGTCGGGCCGATCGCCACCGCCAGTCGGCGACGAAGCTCGCCAGGGCAAGCGGCGTCCCGGCCCCGAGCAGCCGACGCGAGGCCCCTTCGGTCGCGCCGGCGGGGTCAACCTCGGCCTCGCGCCGCCACAACTCCAGCAGTCGCCCGACCCGCATCCCACCCGCCCGCAGCCCCCGGACCAACCAGTCGGTCGGGGTTTGGCCGGGGTCAAGCTCGGGAGCGACGACCAGGAGCCAGTAAAGCTGGAGGAACAGGTCCTCGGCCTGCGAACCGCGCTCCTGCCGGTCGACCAACCCGCGATACACCCCGGCGAGATCCCCAGCGCACGCCCGCTCCCAGAGGTCGGGCGGCGTCGGCGACGGCGACGGACCGAGCCTTGAAGCGGGCGGCTCGTCCTCGGGGTTCGAGTCGGCGACTACTTCATCCCGGACGAAGAAACGCATGTCGAATCGCTGGGTGGCCTCGAACGCCTCGCGGATGCGGCGGAAAGCTTCGGGGGCATGCTCGGGCTTGAACCGGCGGATCAACTGGTGGTACGCCTTGCGGATCGCCCGCGGCTCGGTGTCCCGGTCGACCCCGAGGAGGCGGTACGGGTCGGTCGGCCAGGCGGCCAGGTCGTCGGGCAGGTGGGGTTCGCTCATGGGGCCACTCGCTGCGGCTTCGGCACCATCAAACGGACGATCATCGACACGACGAGGTCAATCTGCTCCGGCTTCACACCGGCCGGAGAGCGAACAAGGCCCCGCTTGATCGCGCCCGAGACGGCGTCGATGGCCGTCTTCGTCCAGACTCCCGTGGTGAGCGCGAGCGTCATCGGGCCGGCCATCTGCTCGCCGTTCCGCCACGGGAGTTCGTCCGTGATCCGGTCGATTTCCGCCGACGGGAGGTTGATACTGAGCATGTGCAACTGGCCGCGGAGCATTTGCTTGAACCCGTCGTGGAGGTCTGCGGTCCGCTGGTCCAGGTCTTCCCCCGGCGCCGGTGGGGTGACGACTGGGTCGGTCGGGCTGGCCACGAACGGTCGGGGGAGGGGTTGAGGTCGGTTGGTCGAGCTCGGCTGACGCGCCATGAGCGAGTTGAAGAACGCGAACAAGAGCACGGCAACCAGCCAGGGACCAAAGCCCTTGATCCCGGCCACGAATTCCCCCCCGACAGTGCCGACGAGCCGAGTCCGCCACCGACGGAGCGTCGGCGTGCGCCAGGTCTGGACCAGGAGCGCCAGGTATCCGGGTGCCAAGCGGGCTAACCCGGGATGACGGCGGGTCAGCTCGCGGCTCGCCCGGTTCCGCTCCTGGAGGCTGACCGCGGGGTCTTGCTGGAACGCCCAGAGCTTCTCGCGGGCCAGGGCCGCGTGCGCCCCCGGCTCCAGCACGAACAGTTCGAGCAGGTCACCCGCCAGGCGCTTGACCAGCGGATTGCGATCCGCGATTGCCGATGGGTCGATGAGCAGGCCAGGCTCCAGATCCCGGAGGCGGATCTGGAGGCGGGGATCAGCCGCGCTAGCCTGCCAGAGCGAGTGCCAGGCGTCACGGCGGGTGGCCACCGGGATCTGAAAGAAGTCGGCGGCGAACGACTCGATCCGGTCGCGGAGTGCGCGCCCTTCGGTCGTCCCGCGCTCGGTCAAGAGCGGAGCCGAGCCGGCCGGGCGACCCGCCAGGACCAGCGCGGCCTCGTGGCCCATCGGGTCGAGGAAGAAGTCCTCGGCGCCGAGTCGGCGGAGCAGGGCGGATCGCGTCGCCTCGGGGGAGGCGTCGCGATCGAGACCCAGCCACTCCTCGGCCGCCGGGCGGAGGGGAGCCAGTTCACCAGGCATCGTGACTCCCTCGGTCGTCGAGACCCGATTCCTGGTCGTCGAGGAACTCCCGCAGGGCGGCCCGGTGCTCGTCGATCAGCGCGGGGTCGCCGTGGGCGAGGGCTTGTTCGAACCCGTCGAGCAGGGCGTCGAGGGTCCGCCGGACCTCGGCGCCGACCTCGCCGAAGAGGCGTTCGGCGCGGCCGAGGAGCAAGCGGTTCTCGGCCTTCTCGCGCGGGTGGGTCTTGAGCGACTGCATCGCCTGGACCGCCTCCTGGACCTTGCTCGGCGACAGCCCCCGCGCGTGCCGCTCGATGACGTGGGTGAACGTCTGCCGCGTCGCCGCGACCGTCGCCTCGATTTCGAGGACGCCGTTGAGGTCATAGGTGAACCGGATGTCGACCTGCTGCCCGGCCGGGCCGCGCGGGATGCCGCCCACCTTGAACTCGCCTAGGGACAGGTTCTCCTCGACCCGGCGCGACTCCCCCTGGAAGACCTTCACCACGATCTCGGTCTGGTTCGGGTGGACCGTGGCCACGGGGCGGACCCGGCTGACGGGGATGGTCGTGTTCCGTTCGATGATCGGCAGGTAATAGCCGTTGCGCTCCTCCAGCCCGATCGTCTTGGAGATCTCGATTCCCAAGGTGAACGGGGCGACGTCGGTGACGACCAGGTCGTCGAGCGCCGCGTTCCGGCCGATCAAACCGGCCTGGACCGCCGCGCCGAGGGCGACCACCTCGTCGGGGTTGATCCCCAAGAGCGGCGGCTTGCCGAAGATCCGCGCGACCCGGTCGACCACGCTCGGCATCCGCGTCGCGCCGCCGACGAGGATCACATCCCCGATATCTCCCCGCTTCAGACCGGCGTCCCCCAGCGACCGCCGGATCGGGACCTCGACCCGCGCCAGGAGGTCGGCCGTCCAGCGGTCAAACTCGGCGCGGGTGACGGTCTCGGGCGTGGTCCCTTCGGCGACAATCCCGGCATGGTCGGGGATCGGCACGGCGACCGAGTCCCCCCGGGTCAGGCCGACCTTGGCCCGCTCGCAGAGCTGGATCAGGCGGGCCACGAGCAGGGGGGACTGCATCTCGGTCCGCTCGAACCCTCGCCCCGATCGCTCCAGGAGGCGGGCCGCCAGCGTCCGGGTGAAGTCCTCGCCGCCGAGGAACCCTTCCCCCGCCGACGCCCGGACCTCGATCGCCCCATCCATGACCTCGACGATGGAGACGTCAAAGGTCCCGCCGCCGAGGTCGAAGATGAGCAAGACCCGCTCCGAGTCGGGGTCCTGAAACCCATAAGCCAGCGCCGCGGCGGTCGGCTCGTTCAAGATCCGCTCGACCTTCAGACCCGCGATGGTTCCGGCGGCGATGGTCGCCTGCCGCTGATCGTCGTTGAAGTAAGCGGGCACGGTGATCACCGCCCGCGTGACCGAGCCGCCCAGCGCGGCCTCGGCATCCCGCTTGAGCGCTTGCAAGACCGCCGCCGATAGCTCCTCGGGCCGGAACGTCCGCCCCCCGAGTTGCGCCGACCAATCGGTCCCCATCCGCCGCTTGAACTGCGCCGCGCACCGGTCGGGGTGGACGACCATCAGCTCCCGCGCCTCGCGGCCGACCACGACATGCCCATCCAGCCCGACGCCGACCACCGACGGGGTCAAAAACTTCCCCAGGGCGTTCGGGATCAGGCGGGGTTCGGTCCCATCGAGGTGGGATACCAGCGAGTTGGTTGTGCCCAGGTCGATCCCGATGATCGTGGTCGTCGTCGCAGCCATCCGCAGTCATCCCCTGGTCCGTGCGTCCCAGCCGGTCGCAACCCACCGCCCGGCAAAACCTGGAGATCATCCTCGCCGAAGAAGTTCGGTCGAGGACCACCGTTGCGATCCGGTCGGAGAACACAATGAATCGGCTGCTCACCCACCCAGAATTACGGGCGACTGCTCACTCAACGAGCCTTTCGCCGCGACCAGCTTACCGCTTGATCGTCGTAAGGGAAATCCACCGCCCGAGAAGCCGGCACGGCCGGCGGCATCGCTCACATCAACCAGCCCTTTGCCGATGATAATTCTTGGTTCAGTCAATACGATCGCGTGATGTTCGACGGCTGACCGGTTTCAGATCAACTCCTGATCCCTGCCGACCCAGGGAGTGACCCGCTGGGGCGTCGATTCGGGGCGATCGGTCGGTTAGCATGGGACGCGGGGCGGTCCGGGCAAGTGGCCCCGAAGCCCTGCTCCGATGTCGCGACCCCAAGGACCGCGCGATGCTTTCTCACCTTCTTCGAGCGCGGTTGGCAAGTCTTGGTTTGGCCTGGCTCGCCCTGGTCATGGTGCCCGAGGCGGCGCGAGCCGGGGGCGAGCGGCGGCCGATCAGCGAACTCGACCTGCTCCGGTTTGTCTGGGCGGCCGACCCGCAGGTGGCGGCGGACGGCTCGAAGGCGGCGTTTGTCCGAGTCGGGGTCGATAAGGACAAGGACGATTACGAGTCGTCGGTCTGGGTTGTCTCGATGGCGGGGGGCGACCCGCGGCGGCTGACGCTCGGCCCACGCGACGCCTGGCCGCGCTGGTCGCCCGATGGGACGCGACTCCTCTTCGTCCGCCGGGGTGAGCACGAGGGGAAACTCCGCCCGGCGCAGGTATTCGTGCTCGCGATGACCGGCGGCGAGCCGCGCCCAATCACCGACTTGCCCGAAGGGGTCGCCGCCCCTGCCTGGTCGCCCGACGGCAAGTCCATCACCTTTTTGAGCGGGACGACCCCCGACGACCTCGCCAAGGCCGCCAACAAGGCCAAGGGGATCCCCCCCCCGCGCGAGTCCGACGTCCGGATCGTCACCCGAGCCGAGTTCCGCGGCGACAACGTCGGCTACCGCGACCCCAAACACCCGGCGCAGGTCTGGAGCGTCGCCGT
>JAABUQ010013222.1_pt1 | contig 10061 bp, 10 predicted proteins | sample 5560001 | NCBI WGS metagenome assembly JAABUQ01 (sample SAMN10711888, study PRJNA513371) | rock metagenome | isolation source: Antarctica rocks | place: Antarctica: Victoria Land, Finger Mt nord | collected 2015-12-18 | reverse complement strand
AACACCGTCCGCCCCCACGAGGCCATCTCCTGGAACCGACCCCACGACGTCCACATCGGCACCGCCGACCCTCTCACCCCCAACTTCCCACAGCCCCTGAACCTGCCAACTACTTGACGCGGGACACAGCGGTCGGGTCCGCCGGGTGGGCGTTGCTGCCGTGGGCCCTGGTCACCCCGTCGGTCACGTTGGCGTGGCTCCGGGCGCAGGACCCCGGGGGTCCCGGCGGGCTGGTCCTGGTGGTCGGGATGGTTGCGGTCGGCGTGGTTGTCGAGGCCGGGCGGATATGGCACAACCGGCGCTGGGCCGATGAGGTGTCCCAGCGCTGAACCGTGTCGACAGCTCCTACCAGTCAACCCACGGCGCGGTATCGGGCCGTCTCGCTTTCTTGGTAGTGAGACGGCACTTGAAGGGGCCGCTGTGCGCGGAGGCCGCTGGTCGCGGGTCGGGTCGCCTGTCCGCGCGCACGTTGTCCGGGCTACCGGTACGTCGAGTGTCGACTTCCCGCACTTGGTCGGCTAGCGTCCTGCTCGACGTGATCAACAAGTCACCTGCAGTCATCGGGACGACGAGATGGGTCCGTGGTCCCGGTCGGTGGCTGAGGCGGGTGCGGGTCCTGACAGCGGGTCCGTCTACCGGAGTGAGGGTTCATGACGGAAGTCCCGACGGGGTTTCCTCCGCAAGACCTCCCTGGGTGCCGGAGTGGTCGCTGCGGCGGCCCTGGCACCGCAGGCTGCCGCCGAGGCGGCGCCGGCCGCGGCCACGCCGACCGGTGCTGGCGCGGTGCCCGCCGGTCCGGTGATGGCGTACGTGCGCGACCCGGGCACAGGGAGATCGCGTTGTTCGTGGGCGCGGAGGAGTGGGTGGCCAGCAGCAGGGCCAGGCTGAAGCTGGGCGACTCGTCCTGGAACTCGGCGCCGTAGCTGGCTATTTAGCGGACCTGGCTGAGCGCGTAGTCGAAGCCGTTGTTCTCTGCGAGGACGGCGACGTCCCGGTTGTACGGGTACGCCCAGTCGGTCCGCTGTTCGACCTTGCTCACCACCAGCCCGCCACTGACGTTGGGCACCCCGTAGGCGAACCTCAGTTGGTCCCGCGGTCCGTCGGGCCGCGCGGTCAGGACAGTGTCGTGTGTTGTCACCGGTCGACGAAACCAGCCCATTGCGAGGTGGTCAACCGACCATCCCGCATGGTGGGGCAGGCGTCCGACCGGCGAGCCGCGGTGGTCCCGTCGGACCGGTCAGCAGATGACACCACGCTGGCTGCCCGGACCGTGACCCGGGGGCGCCTCTCCCACCCAGCGGGGGTCGGCGGGCTCGCTCGCCCGCTGGTACCGCGAGTCGGAGGAGATCCGGAAACGATCGGTGTTGTTGTCCAGGCTGGTGTGCAGCGTGTAGGTCGTGAACGTCAGCAGGTCGCCCGCGGCGAAGTCCCCGGTCAGCCACCGCAGACCGAGTTCGGTGCGCAGTGCTCTCGGGTCTTCGGAGATCCACCCGTCCCATGGCGCCCGGGCCTCGTCCGCGTTGGTGCAGAAGGTGTCGACGTCGAGGTCGCCGTAGGTGCTGCGCACCTCGTCGAGCCGGTGCGAGCCCTCCAAGACCACCAGGCCACCGAGGACGACGTCGACATCGCCCAGCGGCACCCAGGCGGTCAGCTGACGGGTCGTGCCGCGGTTCATGAAGACACTGTCCCCGTGGGGCTTCGTTCCCTTCCCGGGTGGCAGGGCGCGGAGCCAGGTGAAGTCGTAGTGGCGCACGGACTCACCGAACAAGCGCTCGTAGAACGACATCATCCGCCGGCCGTACAGCACGTCCATCAGTGCCGCGTTCTCCCGGGCGGCATCATTCAGGATGCCGAGGCGGGGAGGGGAGCTGGCCGCGATCGCGTCCTCGGGGACCGATCCGGGCGCGAGCGCGCCCAGCTGAGCGAGTTCGTGCAGGACGCCGTGCCGGGCCTCAAGCACGCCCTCGCGGTCGAGGTACCCGGGCAGGTAGAGGTAACCGTCCCTCTCCAGGCGTCTGTCTAGCTCTGCCGCGTCGTCGACGGCGTCGTCGGATCGGCGGAGCGGTCCGATCGCGTCCACCGAACCGTCCAGCACGGCACCCTGCGCCGTCACCCGCCCTGTCGTCGTCCCCATCGCCCACCTCGCTCGTCGTTGCTCCCGAGCTCCCGACAGTAGAAGGTCCGCATGTCGCGGTGTTGGGTCTCGTGACCGCACCACTTGTGTCTTCTGGTCCGCCGGGGCGATGGTCACCTCATGGCGAGCGACTCCGTGCGGGTGCGTCACCTCAACGGATCCGCACTGGGGCGGGTGTCGATGGTCGGCCACCAACGGCACAGTGCTGGCCTGCCCGAGCGGCCCTTGCGCGTCCTGGCCGGCTACGCCGTCGTATACCTGATGGCGGGTGAGGGGCGGTTCGAGGATGCCCACGGCACCAGGACGTACGTCGAGGCCGGTGACCTGCTGATGATGTTCCCCGGGGTCGGTCACTCCTACGGACCGACAGCGGGTGGACTGTGGAGTGAGGTGTACGTGGTCTTCGACGGGCCGGTGTTCGACCTCTGGCAGCGCCAGGGACTGCTCGACCCGCGGCGACCCGTCCGCCACCTGGAGCCGGTCGACACCTGGGCCTCGGCGTTCGGCGAGGTCCTCGGCTCCGCGGGCCGTTCGGGGCCGGGACCGGGGCTGGTCGACGTGTGCCGGTGGCAGAGCGCCCTCGCGGCTGCGCTGACGGCGGCCGATGCTCCCGCGACGGGGTCCCCGGACACCCGGTGGCTCGCTCGCGCCACGGCACTGTTGGACGCGGACACGCGGCGGGAGGCGCCGCTGCCGCGCCTGGCCGCGGAGCTCGGCATGTCCTACGACGGGTTCCGCAAGCGCTTCCGTCGCCTCGCCGGCGTGTCGCCCGGACGTCACCGCGGTGCCCGGGCGGTGGAGCGCGCCTGCGAGCTGATGGCCGCGGGCGGGTTGACCGACCGGGAGATCGCCGCGCGCCTCGGCTACTGCGACGAGTTCGACTTCTCCCACCGGTTCAGGTCCCTGACCGGCAGCTCACCCCGACAGTTCCGCACCACGCTCCCCCGCGCGGCGGCGGGAAGTCCTCGACCTGGTGTGCCGTCCCCCGTCGCCGTTCCCCAGCAGTGATCTTCGCGACCGGGTACTCCCCGGAACGGGCCAGCTCCACGGCACGACGACGGAACTCCGGCGGCTTCGCAGCAGGCATCACAGACTCCGCTCCGAGGCGATCATCACCTCAGGGCAGGTGTCCGGCGAACCGGGTCAAGCTCCGGGTTGCGTGGCCCGTGGGCTGCTTCGGGCTGTCAGGGGAGCAGTTGCTGGCTCAGTTGCCAGAGCCGGCGTGCGTCGTGGGGGTCGAGCATCGCGGAGTTGGCGTCCGACGGGATGTCGTCGGCGGTCAGCGGACGGGGTTCGTCGTCGAGCACGGCGATGTCGCTGTCCTTGAGGTAGACACCGCCGAGGCCGTCCAGCAGCGGGCTGGCGGCACCGAACACCAGGGTCGCTGCCCCCTGCTCGACGGTCTTCTTGCCGGCCCTGGGGTCGATGACGGTGGCGCCTTCGTCGTCGACCAGCCCCTGCGCGCGGTAGGAGGCCACCTGGTCCGCGGTGAACGGGCCGGAGCCGATGATGACTCCGGGGTGGGCGGCGAAGGCCCGGACGCCCTGGTCGGCGTACCGACGGTCGAGCTCGACGGTGAACAGGACGTTCGCCCGCTTGGACTGGCCGTACGCCGCGGCCGGGTCGTACCCGGTCGTGAAGTCCGGGTCGTCCCAGCGGATCTCGCCGAACCGCGCGGCGCCGGATGTCACCGTCAGGACGCGGGCGCCTCCTGCTGCGTGCAGGGCCGGTAGCAGCGCCCGGGTGAGCTGGAAGTGGCCGAGGTGCGAGGTCGAGAACGCCAGCTCGTGCCCACGCGCGTCCTGCAGCCGCTGGGGGCTGAACAGCACCGCGGCGTTGTTGACCAGGGCGTGCAGCGGCCGGCCGGCGGCGAGCCAGCGCGCAGCGAAGGTCTCGATCGACCCGGGGTCGGTGAGGTCGAGCTGCTCGACCCGCACTCCGGCGAGTCCGGTGACCGCGGCGGCTGCCCGCTCGGGGTCGCGCGCGGCCACGGTCACAGCGGCGCCGGCGGCGGCGAGGGAACGCGTGACCTCGCGGCCGAGCCGGCCATGACCGCCGGTGACGATCACCTGCTGCCCGGTCAGATCCAGGCCGTCGAGGACGTCGGAGGCGGTGGACGACGCGGTGAACGGGGTGCTCAGAGAAGCCTGCTGGGCTGTCATGTCTGGAGTCTGCATCGGATCGACAGGACGTCCGATGGGTGTCGTCCGCTCTGGACGCCCTGTCTGCGCTGCGCGGCGTCGCCGGTTCCTGGCCGGGGAGGGCGCAGCGCGTCGAGCGCGGCGGTCACCAGGGGACCCCGGAACGCCGGGTCGCCGGGGATGCGGGCGACGGCGGCGACGAGGGCGAGGACCTGGTGCACGTCGAGGTCGGCACGGACCTCGCCCGAGTGCTGCGCGGCGGCCAGCAACGGGGCTCCGGCGCGCACGATGCTCGCGTACCCGCTGGTGAAGACGGGATCGGACTCGTCGGTGTGCTCCAGCAGCCCGGCGGCGACGACGCCCTTCTCCACGTAATAGTCGCCGAACCGGCGCAGCCAGGTGAGCAGCCCGGCTCCGACCGTCGGCCCCGACGGTGCGGCGGCCGCGGCGCACAGCGCGTCGACCTCGTGGGAGTACAGCGCCGCGAGGAGCTCGCGCCGGGTGCCGAAGTTGCGGTAGAGCGTGGCCGAGCCGATGCCGGCGAGACGGGCGAGCTCAGCCATGGAGACGTCGGCCGCGGGGTCGGCGAACGCGCGCCGCGCGACCTCGAGGATCCGGCTGCGGTTTGCCTCGGCGTCGCTGCGCCGGGCCGTCGGTGGAGAGGTCACGAGACCATCATGGCAAACGGGGAGGATGCCCGTTACGCTGAACGGGCACCCTCCCCACTTGACCCGGTCCCGAGACCGGTCGGCCCCCAGCGCAGGAGATCCACGATGGCCCAGTCCGACAGCTCCCCCGTCCAGACCACCTCGGTCCGGCCCGTCACCCTCCCGTCACCCGGACGCGGCACCGACCTGCAGGTCAAGGTGACCGCCCCCACCGGCGGCGACCTGCTTCCCGTGGTCGTGTTCTCCCACGGCTACGGCTTCTCCATGGACGCCTACGGCCCGCTCGTGGACCACTGGGCCTCACGCGGGTTCGCGGTGGTCTCGCCCACCCACCTCGACTCCCTGGCCTACGCGATCCCGCCGACCGACCCGCGGACCCCGACCATCTGGCGCACCCGTATCGACGACGTCCGCCGCGTCCTTGACGGCCTCGACGAGATCGAGTCCGCCGTGCCCGCCCTCACGGGCCGGCTCGACCGCGGCCGGATCGCGGTCGCCGGACACTCCTACGGCGCCACGACCGTCAGCGCGCTGCTCGGCGCCCGCGTCCTGCCCCCGGCCGGCGCGGCCGACGAAGACTTCTCCGACCCGCGCGTCAAGGCCGGTGTCCTGCTCGCCCTGGCGGGTCTCGCCGGAGACGACCTCACCCCGCTCGCCCAGATGGCGTTCCCGTTCATGAACCCGGACTTCCGCGCCATGACCACTCCTGCGTTCCTGGTCGCGGGCGACGCCGACCAATCGGTCCTGTCCACCCGCGGGCCCGACTGGTGGGCGGACGCTTTCAGCCAGGCACCGGGCGAGAAGAGCCTGCTCACGCTGTTCGGTGCCGACCACCCGCTCGGCGGCGTCCACGCCTACGGCAGCGTCCCGCAGACCCCCACAGACCTCCCCGCCGCCGTAGCGCTCGTCCAGGACCTCAGCACTGCCTACCTGCGCAGGGTCCTCGACGCCGACAGCACCGGGTGGACCGAGGCCGTCCGCACGCTGGAGGCATCCGAGCAGCCCGCGGGTCGTCTGCAGACGAGCTGACCAAGGGTTCGGCGCGCGGGTCTGAGCGTGCGGCCGCTCCGCGCGGGCGCCGGCGGACCATTCCGCCCCGCGCCCGCGCGGGTCGGCCCTCACCCGGGCGGCCGCTGGGCGACCCAGTCGCCGGGGCCGTGGCCAGCCGATACGACCCCACGGCGTCGACCGCGGCACGTGCAGTCAACGTGTCACATCCTTGGTTGTGGGACGGCTGTCGCCGGGCGGGCCGGGCTTGCTCGGGCGGTCTGTCTTGACGGATCCACCCGGTGGTTGATCGCTGGCAGGGGCCGTTTCTGTGCCGGTCGGCTGCTGGTTGTCAGCGTTGCTGGTGGGTGGGGGGAGCGCCGTAGCGGGCGAGGAGGTGCCAGACGCGCTTGAGTGCCTGGTCGTCGTGGTGGCCGGTGCGGGCTGCGCCGCCGAGCAGGGCGGGGTCGAGGTGGCCGTCGCGGGCCAGGGACGTGTCGAGCTCGATGGAGTCGAGGCCTCGGTAGCCGGGGTGCTGCTGGAGCTCGTGGACGGTGAGTCGGTAGCCGGTGTGCCACTCCACCGGGCAACCGAGCCGACGGGCGGCCTGTTCTGTTCTCGTGTCGCGGTGGGAGGGATCGAGCACGAGTGCTTCGACGTCGCGGTCGAAGGCCACGGGACCGTGGACGTGAGCCTCGATGTAGTCATCCAGCAGGTCCGGGTCGTCGGCTTCGGCGACCGCGACCAGGGCCATCCGGGTGGCGACTGCGAGGTGGGTCGGTTCGAACGTGCTGTCGGGGTAGCAGAACGTCGTCCGGGTCAGGGTGTCGCCGGTGAGCCGGAAGTGGGCCGAACCGAAGCGGGGTGACCCGCCGACTGCGCGTTGGCGGTGGTTCAGAGCTCCGTACTTCGGTCGCTCCGTTGCGGGGCAGTGGTCGTAGGCGGCCCCGAACAGTCGGCTTTCCCAGCGCCACCGGTCACCGCCTGGGTGTGCGGTCAGCCCGCCGTTGCTGGTTCCGGTCTCGAACTGGGACCGGTAGGTCCCGTCCCGGACCATCGCTTCCAGAACCAGTGACCCGTCCTGGAGGAGCCGGTCGGGATGGAAGTTCAGCGTGACCCGCAGTGCTGGGTCGACCGGCTCACCGGTTGAGCGTGCCGCGACATGCGCCAGCGCGCGCTTCGCGGCAGACCACGTCTCGCCAGGCACGTTCACGGCCGTGATTGTCCGACGTTCCCGACAGCCGGCCAGACGTTGTCACCGGTGTCCTCCGGCTGCGTCGTGGGTCCGTAACCGGTGGCTGGTGGGGTCACAGCTGGGTGAGGGAGATCAGGTGGCCGCTCGCAGGGAGGTGACGGCCATCGCGGCGACCTCCCCGATCGCTGCGTCGATCTGGGCGCTCCGTTCGTACGGGCGCTCAACTCGGGTGAACACCGCGACCGCCCACGACCGCCCGTCCGGGTCGGTCACGATCCCGGCTTCGTTGCGCGCGACGCCCATCAGGGATCCGCTCTTCGCCGCGATGTGCACGCCGGGTGGGAAGCCGGAGGCGATCCGGGCGCGGCTGACCTGGCCGGCGAGCAGCCCCCGAAGTCGAGCGCACACGTCCGCGGGTCCGGCCTCGTCCCGCCAGACCAGGCGTAGCAGGCGCGCCGTGTCGGCGGCGGTTGTCCGTGTCGCGGTAGCGGGGTTCAGCGCGCTGGCCGCGACCAGCCGGCTGAGGAAGGATTCCAGCGCGTCGGTCGGCTGGTCGGTGCCGGTCCAGGCGGTCATGGCGGCCCAGTCGGGGAACCCGGTGTCGTGGGCGAGGGACGCGATCATCGTGCGGAGATCCGACACGACGATGCTGTCGGCCAGTCCCAGCGCTCGCGCCCGCGCGTTGACCGCGTCGACGCCGACCCGGTGCAGCAGCACGTCGGCTGCCTCGTTGTCGCTGATCGTCAGCATCGGTGACACCAGCTCGCCGAGGCGCGTGCGGGCGTCGTCTGGTGACGCGGACAGCCCGGTCGGGCCTGGTGTGCGGTCATCCGCCGGGAGCTCGACGACCGCAACCTGGTCCAATCGCCCGTCGGTGAACGCGATCAGTGCCTCGAGTGCGATCGCGACCTTCACCACCGACGCGGACACCACGGGCACATCGGCGTCGACGAGGACAGCGCCGGGTCCGTCGACGTCCAGGGCGGCGACGGACCCGGCACACCCCGAATCCCTCAGCACCTCGCGAATCGCCGCCCCAACCGTCTCGCCGCCATCAACGGTCACGGCCACACGGTCCAAGCCCGGCCGTCGTTCAGCGCCGTCGTCGCGTCGAGCACTCAGACATCCTGATGGGCGGGCCGGCTCCACCTCACCTGGCGGCAAACCGGACCGGACCGGACGTCCGAGGACGTCGCGGCGGACAGGACATCCGCGAGACGTTTCCGCTGTGCGGACTCAGGTGGGGACTGCCTCGTTGGATGCGGCGGCGCCGTTCGAGCCGCTACTGGACGTGGGTGGTTCGGCTCGTTGCGCAGAGCGGGTTGGGGCTGGACTCGCTGTGGACCGGTGACCACCTCGTGCTCGGGGACGCACCCTTACTGGACAGCACGATGACGCTGGCGGCAGCTGCAGCTGTCACCCATGAGATCGGTGTCGGCTCGGTTGTTTTCCTGCCGTCGTTGCGGTCGCTCGTCTGGGCCGGCAGGCAGGTCGCAACGCTGTCCCACCTGGCTGCCGGGAGACTGCAGCTCGGCGTGGGCGCCGGTGCGGGACCCGAGCAGGAGCACGCAGCGGCGGGCCAGCACCGAGACGAGCGTGGCCGACGGACCGATGAGTTCCTGAAGGCGTTGCCCGGACTGCTGGCCGGCCGCCCCGTCGATGTCGGCTCCGGTGAGAGCGGTGCCGCTGTCCGGGTTCTACCGCCTGCGCCGATCCCGACGGTGTGGATCGGTGGTTCGTCCCCGGTGGCTCTGCGTCGCACGGTCCGCCTCGGGGATGGCTGGTTGGACGCGTTGCCCACCCCGGCGGAGTTCGCCGCGACCGGCGCACGCTCGCGGGGCCTGGCTGAAGCCGCCGGGCGAGCGATGCCACGGCTAGGACTGGTCACCCACGCCGCGATCGGTCCCGTTGCAAGGGTACCGACGCCCCCCCGATGTCGGTGACCCACGCCGGCCTCCTACGACCTGGGTCGGCGGGGTCCGGCGGAGAGTTGGCGGGCGCTCTGGAGTCGTTGTGGCTCCCCGCCGGTGCCGTGGGACGAGTCGGGCGCCCGGGTTGCGACGTTCCGCAGCTCACTGGAGCAAGCTGGGCAACAGTTGCGCGCGGCTGCGCCCGCGTCACACCTGGGGGCGACCATTGCTTGGTTCCTCGGCTATCTCTTGCCATCGGATCTTGAGAACAGATCGTGCCTGACGGTCGCCAATACAGCAGGTGTCCTAGTAATGCGCAACTTGCTGGGCGACCGCTCGTACCTGCGTGGGAGGTCAACAATGGGAGCCGAGGCAAAGCACGACGTTACGCTGTCGCCCGCCATCTGGCACCGAGTGCACGCTACCGACCATGGCGTGTGGGTTAACGTTTACCTTCGCTAGGATTCAGGCCGAGGATTGACCAACTCCCGGCGTCCTGATGAACGAGTCCGAGACACTGACAAAAGCGGTACAACTTCCTATTGATTCAAAGGACCGTCATCACAATGGCCGTCGCAGCAGCGAGAGCGCAAGCCCTCCTAGCCCTAAAGCTCCAACCGACATGCCGCCAGCGGCGAGCGGCCGGCCGACGAAGAACAAAACTATTGCCAGAAAGCCCAGGAGCAAGCAGATACCACCCAAGACCCCACCCAGCAAGCGGCGCGTGTCCATGAGCGGAAGTTCATCCTCCTGTCGCGTTGTAGCAAGAGGCTGTCGTTCCGGCTGCAGCGCCAATAGTTGCTGTCGCAAGCACCGCGACGCCGAGGGAGAGGCCACCGGACGGAATCGCGCCAAGGGCGGCGATGCCGAAGATCAGACCGTAGGTCGTTCCGACTAGGTGTTCTGCATCATGACGTTGGTGACAGTGGTCGGGGTGAGGGTGGCCGGGGGCTGGTTACCGATTGCCGTGTGGGCTCGGTGGTAGTTGTAGTGGATCAGCCAGCGTTGGAGGTAGTCGGCGCGCTG
>JAABUQ010013221.1_pt1 | contig 10062 bp, 7 predicted proteins | sample 5560001 | NCBI WGS metagenome assembly JAABUQ01 (sample SAMN10711888, study PRJNA513371) | rock metagenome | isolation source: Antarctica rocks | place: Antarctica: Victoria Land, Finger Mt nord | collected 2015-12-18 | reverse complement strand
TGTTCACGTTTGTCATGTTACCGCCGCAGACCGAGACGACGCGGGACTGGGCGCGCCGACTCCGCGCGGCGATGCCGGACTTGAACCTTGTCGTCGCCGAGAGCGAACCCGAGGCGCTGCAGGCGATCAGCACCGCCGATGCCGCGTTCGGCACGCCCTCGGCGGACTTGCTAGCACATGCCGAGAAGCTGCGTTGGCTGCAGGCGCCGCAGGCCGCGCCGCCGGCCGGTTACTATCATGATGCGCTGGTCCGGCATCCGGTGATCGTCACCAACTTCCGGCAGATCTTCGACGACCATATCGGCGCTCACATCATGGCCTTCCTGCTCGCCTTCGCGCGCGGCTTTCACCGCTACGTCCCGCAGCAACTGCGGCGCGAGTGGAAGAAACCGCCCGAGAACAGCGGCGTCGTGCACCTGCCCGAGGCGACGGCCCTGATCGTCGGCCTTGGCGGCATCGGCGCGGAAGCCGCACGGCTCGCCTCGGGGTTCGGCATGACCGTGCTGGGGACGGATGCGCGCCGCGACGCGACGCCGCCCGGTGTCAGCGAGATGCACGCGCCCGACATGCTGGACGCGCTGCTGCCGCGCGCTGACTTCGTGATCCTCACCGTTCCGCACACGCCGGCCACGGAAGGCCTCATGGACCGCGCCCGGTTCCAGCGCATGAAGCGCTCGGCCTTCTTCATCAATATCGGCCGCGGCATGACGACGCGGCTCAACGACCTTGTCGCGGCATTGCGGGCGAACGAGATCGCTGGGGCCGGTCTCGACGTGTTCGAGATCGAGCCGTTGCCGGAAGATCACCCGCTGTGGACCATGCCGAACGTGCTGATAACGCCACACGTGGCCGGATACGGGCCATACTTGGACGACCGACGCTACGCGATCATGCTCGACAACTGCCGCGCCTTCGCGTCCGGTGGCGCGTTGCGCAACGTGGTGGACAAGGCAAACTGGTTCTGACCGTTTGGTGACCCGCTCCCGTATCTCAAGCTACCGTCCCCGAAATCATCGTCACCGAGCTGGCGGGCAGAACCAGGTTCGACAGGCTCGCCTGCGAAACGCCGGAGCTAGACCCACCTGGCGCACCGCTGTTGCTCTGCCACTGGGTCACGTTGCCCGCGGACCATCCAACCACCCGGAGACTGATCGTCGCCGGGTTGCTCAGATCTGAGTTGACGATGTGCGCCGCGGTGATCGAGCCGGTCGGCCCGCGGCGGCTTGGCATTATGAGCACGCCGGATGCAACGCCGCTACCCACCGACTTGTCGACCAGATACCCACCCATGACCGATACCGCGTGCCGATAGTAATTCGCCATCGGGCATAGCGACCAATCTTTCGCTCTCAGCATGACGCTGTGCATATGCCAATGGCACGCGGCGATAACGTTGCACCCGGAATTAACCAGCGAGGTGAGCTGCGTCGCGACATACGCGATGTCCTGTTGCGAGCCGTTCAGCCCGCTGTCATCGGAGTCCCAGTTGAACTCGGAGCAGATCAGCGGGACGCTCGTCAAGCCATGACTGTTGGCGACGCTGCGGACGTAGGCGACGCCGGTTGATCCGTCACCGGCTCCCTGATCCCTAGTTACGTTGGAGACGGAGCCTTGCATCTGTGCGGCAGTCGGATAACCACTGCTGTTCCACCAATAAACATCCCAAGAGATGGCCTCCGGATTTGGACAACTCGCCAACCAGCCGTTTTTCATGTCGTTCGCTGAGTGGTTCGTATAATCCTGCCCAGGGCCGCTGAGCTTGTAGTCGGCGCTGACCTGCTTGACGCCGGCCTGCAAGATCGCGGCGATGGCGCCGGAGTTGGCGGGGGTGTTTCCCGGCCACTCTCCTGGGCCTTCCCACCAGGTGAACTCCACCCCGCTGTCATGGCAATACTGTGCCAAAGCACGATATTGAGCCTGAAGCTGCGCATCGGTCCCGTTTAGACGGATATTGGTCCCATCCGCGTACCAACGCGGATATTCCGGGTCCAACTTGTAGACCGCCCCGGGAGCATTGGCCTTCAGCCAGCTCAGCTGGACATCGAGCCCCGCCGTATTTCTTATGCTCCTGGTGGCACTCGGGAAGAGCCGCGACATTGACATGACGTCGTCGCTCGAGTTCGCGTTTTTCCAGAGGATGCGGACCAACGGCATCTTCATGCCTTGAGCGGTTGGACGCCTGCCGTTCCACAGCGTCTCGACGGCGTCGTTGTTCTCCATCGACTGCCCCCACATCTGCAGGGGCAGCGGCGTCGTGAGCTGCTTCGAGGCGTTGATGTAGACTTGATTGCCGGTCGCCTTCGGCGTCGGCAATTCCCTGCCGCGGCCTCGGGCCAGGTTTGGGACACCCAGCGCCGCAAATCCGGCGACGGTCCGCAGCAGGCTACGGCGGGCAAGATAGACACGATCTAGCATGGCCGCGGCTTTCCCGCAGCGACCGAGCCGACGTCAGGACGCGATGGCAGCTCCGCTCGACACGCTTTATACCAAGTCTCACCGACGAGAACCCGTTCAAGAGCGTCATTGCGAGCCGCCGTTTGGCGGTGTGGCAATCCAGGGCCACGGGACGATGTCACGGACCGCCCTGGATTGCTTCGTCGCAAGAGCTCCTCGCAATGGCGAGTTTTGCCGGCAGGAGTCATCGTTTCCAAGACTTGGTATTACCCGCTATCAGGGAGGCGGAGCAATCGCTTCGGGATAAAACGCGATCCTGCAGAGTTTGCGAGCTCACCTACCAGCTGGATTGTATCAGACGGCAATGCGGTCGAATTGCGATTGCGCCAGGCGGGCGTAAAGACCTGCCTCGCGGATCAGGCTGTCATGGGTCCCGCTCGCCACGGCCCGTCCGTCCTGCAACACCACGATGCGGTCGGCACGACGTACGGTCGCGAGCCGGTGCGCGATGACGAGAGTGGTGCGATCGGCGGACAGCGCCGCGACGGCGCGCTGCACCGCTCGCTCCGACTCCGCATCCAGCGCGCTGGTCGCCTCGTCGAGCAGCAGGATCGGCGCGTCGCGCAGCACGGCGCGCGCGATCGCGATGCGTTGCCGCTGCCCGCCGGAAAGCCGAACGCCTTTCTCGCCCAGGAAGGTGGCGTAGCCTTCCGGCAGATCGTCGAGGAAGTCGCAGAACGCCGCCTGCGCGGCTGCACGCACCTCGCCGTCGGTCGCACCCGGGCGACCGTAGCGGATGTTGTCCCAGGCGCTTGCGCCGAAGATCACGGGATCCTGCGGCACCAGGCCGATCCGCTGGCGCAGATCGGTCGGGTCGGCGTCGCGCAGGTCCACGCCGTCGATGCGCACGCGGCCCGATTGCGGGTCGTAGAAGCGCAGCAGCAGTTGGAACACCGTGGTTTTGCCGGCGCCCGACGGCCCAACAAGGGCGATCGTCTCGCCCGGCGCACCATCGAGGTCGAAATCCACAAGCGACGGTCGGTCGGGCCGAGCGGGATAGCGGAAGGTTACGCGTTCGACTTGGATGCGCCCTTGCGGCGGCAGGGGTAGCCGCACGGGACGCGGCGGCGCTGCGATCGTCGGGCGCTCGGCGAACAGCTCCGCCAAGCGGCCCGCCGCACCCGCCGCGCGCTGCATATCGCCCCAAAGCTCGCTCAGGCTCGAGATCGATGTCGCGAGCAGGACCGCGTAGTAGACGAAGGACGAGAGCTCGCCGCCGGTCATCCGTCCGGTCACCACTTGCCGGCCGCCGAGCCACAGGCTCAGGGTGATCGCGCCGAAGCCGAGCAGGATCACGACGAGGATCAACAGCGCCCGGGTCCGCACGCGAGAGAGGGCCGCGACAACCGATCGCTCGGCGCGGTCGGCGAACGCTTCGCGCTCCAGCGGCTCACGGGTGAAAGCCTGCACGGTGCGCAGCGCATTGAACGACTCTTCGGCGTGCGCGCCGAGATCGGCCACCCGGTCCTGCGCGAGTCGCGACTGCCGCTTCTCGCGGCGGCCGAACAGGATGAACGGGACCACGACGAACGGCACGACGGCAACGACCACGCCGGCCAGCATAGGGCTGGTGACCACCAGCATGGTCAGCGCACCGAGCAGCATCAGGCAGGCGCGCAGCCATTGCGAGATCGCCGATCCGATCAGCGTCTGCAGCAGCGAGATGTCCGCCGTCAGCCGCGAGAGCAGATCGCCGGTGCGGGCACTCTCGAAGAAGGCCGGCGAGAGGGAGATCAGCCGGCCGAACAGCGCCTGCCGCAAATCCGCCGCCACGCGCTCGCCGAGCCAGGACACCAGATAGAACCGGCAAGCGGTCGCGACGGCGAGCGCCGCGACGATGCCGAACAGTGCCAGCGCCGTCTGGTCGAGCCCTCGCGTGTTGCTGGCCGCGAACCCGTGGTCGATGAGCCGGCGCACGCCTTGGCCCAGCAACAAGACCAGGCTCGCCGAGACCAGCATGGCCGCGAGCGCACCGGCGACACGGCTGGCGTACGGTCGCAGGAACGGCAGCAGCAGCCGCAGGACGGCGACGGGTCTAGGGCGGGACAAACGCGGTGCGCTCACGTCCAATACAGCACGCGAGCCATCGGCAGCCGGTGCGCCAGCGACGCCTGCAGCGCGCACCGCATCTCCGCCATCTGTTGTTTCGGAAACACCCACTTGACCGAGCCGAATTTCGTCATCTTGCGCGACCGCTGGGCTTCATCCATCTCGAGCGCGCTGCCGGGATACCACGCGTTCAGCACCGCCTTCGAGTTCGGCGTAAAGCGATGCGTGATGAGTTCGGCCGTGAGGTCAACGCCGACTATTCCGTCGAGCGCGGCGGCGACGTCGGCGAACAGGCGATCGTAGGCCGCTTGCCAATCCGGCACGCGCAGGATCGGCGCCACCGTGAGGCCGACCGGATAGCCCGCCTCGGCGACCGCCCGAAGTCCCGCGAGCCGGGCCGCCACGCGAGGCGCGCCGCCCTCGTGCCGCTCAGCGGCGGTGGCGTTTACAGAGAAGCGGATCCGCGTGCGACCGTTGTGGGCCAGGCCGAGCAATGGGGCGACCGCGTCGAACTTGGTGGTGAAGCGAAGCTGCACGGGCGCGTCCCACGCACCGAACCGCGTGATGCACGCGGCGAGGCTGCCGGTCAGGTGCTCGATCGCCAGCGGATCGGTGTAGCAGGAGCACTCGAACGTGGTTCCCTCGTGCGCCCGGTCGGCCGAGGCCGACGTGACGCCGCCGTGGCCCAATGCGGCGGGCAATCCGTCGAGGATTTCGGGCAGGTTGGCGTAGACGCGCACGATCGGCGGGCCGGCGAGCGACCCCGCGAGATAGCAGTAGCTGCAATGCGCGGGACAGCCCTCGGCAAGATCGAACCGCCAGTCGGCACTGGGCGGGATCGGCTGCAGGCGGCGCCGGCTCGGGCTCGCGGTGACGATCGCCATCGTCGTCTTCGCGTCGCGGTAGGCGTCGGGCAGGCCGGTGAGCCGGTCGCCAGTGAGGCGCACGATCTCCGCGCCGAGGGCCGCGGCGCGCTCGGCCATGGCGGCGCCTTCGGGCCAGGCGAGGGCCACCCGGGTCGCGATCACGCGGCGGGGTATCCAGGGGCGCGGCATGGGTGGCATGTCGGGCCGTCGCGCCGATATGCCAAGATCAATGATGATCCGACCGGGGTACTAGCCGCATGAACCGCGCCCTCGCCGCCATTATCGCGGCAACCACCGTCATCCTCGCCGGCTGCGGGGAGAGTGCCAGGCTTCCGGTCTCCGCCGGCATGGGTCCCATTCCAAGCCTGCCGCCCCCGCACGAAACGCTCATTCCCACCGTCAATATCGCCCCGGCCAAGGGCTGGCTCGCCGGCGCCGCCCCGACCCCGGCGGCTGGCCTCCAAGTATCCAGCTTCGCCGCCGGTCTCGACCACCCGCGCTGGCTCTACGTGCTGCCCAACGGCGACGTTCTGGTGGCGGAGACCAACGCGCCGCCGAGACCGGACGACAGCAAGGGCATCAGGGGCTGGATCGGGCGTCTGGTGCAGGGCCGCGCCGGAGCCGGCGTGCCCAGCGCGAATCGCATCACCTTGCTGCGCGGCGTCGACGGCCACGGCGCGGCGCAGGGCCGCTCGGTGTTCCTCGAAGGGCTGCACTCGCCGTTCGGCATGGTGCTGGTCGGCAACGACCTCTACGTGGCCGACACCGACGCGGTGCTGCGCTTCCCGTATCAAGCCGGGCAGACGCGGATCGATGCGCCCGGCGCCAAGGTCGTGGACCTGCCCGCCGGCCCGATCGACCACCACTGGACCAAGAACGTGGTCGCCAGCGCCGATGGGCAGCGGCTCTACGTGACGATCGGCTCGAACAGCAACGCCGCCGAGAACGGCATCGAGGCGGAGGCCGGTCGTGCGGCGATCTGGGAGGTCGACCTGCGGACCAGCGCGCATCGGGTGTTAGCCTCCGGCCTGCGCAACCCGGTCGGCCTTGCCTGGGAGCCGGCCACGGGAGCGCTCTGGACCGCGGTCAACGAGCGCGACGAACTCGGCAGCGATCTCGTCCCCGACTACATGACCGCGGTCAGGGACGGCGCGTTCTACGGTTGGCCGTACAGCTACTACGGCCACCACGTCGACACGCGCGTCGCGCCGCAACGGCCGGACCTGGTGGCGACGGCGATCGCGCCGGACTACGCCCTGGGCAACCACACCGCGTCGCTCGGCCTCGCCTTCTCGCGGATCGGCGACCTTCCGGCTGCCTTCAGCGACGGTGCCTTTGTGGGACAGCACGGGTCGTGGAATCGTCGGCCGGCCAGCGGCTACAAGGTCGTGTTCGTGCCGTTCGCCGACGGCCACCCGGCCGGCGCGCCGGTGGACGTGCTGACGGGGTTCCTCGACGGGAACGGCAATGCGCTCGGTCGTCCGGTGGGCGTCGCCCTGGACCGGGAGGGCGCGCTGCTCGTCGCCGACGACGTCGGCAACAGGGTGTGGCGGGTCACGGCGACCAAGCCGTCCGCGTCACCGCTTGCCTCATCCGGAACGCGAGGGAGTTCGTGACGTGAAGCTGGACCTCACCGGCAAAACGGCGCTCATCACCGGCGCATCCAAGGGCATCGGCCTCGCGTGCGCCCGCGTGCTGGCCGCGGAGGGCTGCCATCTGCACCTCACGGCGCGGAACGGCGACGCCATGCAGCACGCCAAGGCCGATTTGCAAGCGGCGCACGGCGTGCAGGTGACGGTGCATCCGCTCGACCTGTCCTCGACCGAGGCGATGGAGACACTGGCCGCCGAGGCCGGCGCGGTCGACATCCTGGTGAACAACGCCGGCGACATCCCGATGGGCGCCCTGAACACGGTGTCGGACGAGGCGCTGCGCCGCGGGTTCGACCTGAAAGTGTTCGGCTACATCACCCTGGCGCGGGCTTGCTACGGCCGCATGAAGGGCCGCGACGGCGTGATCGTGAACATCATCGGCAATTCCGGGGAGAACTGGGATGCCAGCTACTTCGCGGGCTCGACCGGCAACGCCGCGCTGATGGCGTTCACCAAAGCGATCGGCGGCGCGAGCCTGAACGACGGCGTGCGCGTCGTCGGGGTGAACCCGGGGCCGGTCGCGACCGACCGCATGCTCAAGCTGATGCGACGCAAGGCGATCGACATGCTGGGCGACGAGGCGCGGTGGGAGGAGCTGTTCGACAAATACCCCGGCAAGCGGCCCGCCATGCCCGAGGAAGTCGCCGACCTGGTCGCCTTCCTCGCCTCGCCGCGCGCCGGCTACATCACCGGCACGATCGTCACCATCGACGGCGGCATCGCGGCCCGGGGCTCCGTCATCTAGACGCCTGAGACGTCGGCAGCGGCATGGGCAAGCCAAGCGTCGGGTGCGTCACCAACGCACACGGGTCAAGGCGTCCTGCGGTTAATCGCCCGGCGGCGTGGGGTATAGGCGGCAGGCAACACCGGCGCCGAGAACGACGCCCGCAGCTGGCCGATGGCGAAGTTCTCCGCCTCGTATGCTTGCCCGACCACAGCGCCCATACCGAAGAACTCGTGCGTCACGCCGAAATAGGTGTGCTGCTGCACCGGCACGCCCGCCGCCTGCAGCTTGTCGGCGAGCATCTCGCCTTCCGACCGGAGCGGGTCGATTTCAGCGGATACGATCGTGGTCGGCGGCAGGCCGCGCAGGTCGGCGGCCCCCACGACGTTGAGGCGCGAGTCCTTGAGGTCGATCGGGCTGTTGGTGAAGTGCCCCACATACCACAGGATCGCCTTGCGGTTCAGCGGCACGGCCTTCACGGTTTCGTTGTAGGATGGCGTGTCGGTGTCAGTGCCGACGACCGGATAGATCAGCAGCTCATGCACCGGCATGGGCAAATGATTGTCGCGCGCCCAGATCGCGGTATCGATCGCCAGATTGCCCCCGGCGCTCTCGCCGGCCAGCGCGATCTGCCGCGGATTGCCGCCGAGCGTGGCGGCGTTGTTCAGCAGCCAGTTGTATGCGGCATCGGCGTCGTCCTGCGCGGCGGGAAACGGGAACTCGGGGCCGAGGCGATACTGCACCGACACCACGATGGCGCCCGTGCCGTAGGCGAGTTCGCGGTCGGAGGCGTCGTAGGTATCGAGGTTCCCCGTCACCCAGCCGCCGCCGTGGAAATACAGGATTACCGGCGCCGCCCCGCGAATTGTTTTCGAGTTGTAGACCCGGGCGGCGAGCGGGCCGGTGGTGCCGTCGATCGTGATCTCGCTGACCTGGGCGATCGGCAGCTTCGCCGCAACGCCCATCTGTTGCGCGACCGTCGCCGCGGCGTCGCCCGGCGTCGCCTGCGCGCGCGCCTGTCGCACCGTCAGCGTGTTGACCGGCTTGGCGCCGGACGCCTGGTAGGCGGCGAGCACGCGCGTCATGTCGGCGTTGGCCCGCCCGGTCGGGTCCGGCGGCATCGGCGCCATCTGGCAGCCGGCAAGTGCCGTGAAGGCGGTTAGCGCCAGCAAGGATCGCATCGTTGCCACGAATTCGTCTCCGCTCGGAGTTTGGCCGGTGGACCCGGCGGGTCGTCAGGACAGTCGAGTGTGCAGCACCGGCTGTAGAAGGATCGTTCGGTCCAAATGTTCCTTCCGATGCGGGTGACGAGTTCGTTACTCAGTGGTTCGCTCAGCCGACGCCGCGGGTTTCGAGCCCGAGCCAGCGTGCAAGGTGCGCTCGATGTATTCCGGCAGCAAAGTTACATCAAGTCTCACTGACGAGACCTCGTTCAAGCGCGTCATTGCGAGCCGCCGCTTGGCGGCGTGGCAAATCCAGGGCCACGGGACGATGCCGGGGGCCGCCCTGGATTGCTTCGTCGCAAGAGCTCCTCGCAATGACGAGTTTTGTCGGCAAGTGTCAGCGTTTCCGAGACTTGGTTATTAACAGCGGTGGTTTCGCGCGACGATCGCAGAGCGGCTATGCGGCTCCAGCGTAGTCGGGTGCGCAGGCCGACGATCACTCTTCGGCTGGCCCGATTGAAGCGATCGGGCCGTGCAAACGCACCGCCTCGAAAGCAGCGTGGCGCTTGCGGATGTCCTCGAGATCGGCATGGTTTGCGATTTCGCGCTCCGCGTCGGCCAGCACCAAGTCGGCGTGGCGTCGCAGCGTTGCGACCCTAGCCGGCTCGTGTTCACAGCTTGCGACGGCGACCAGCACCTCCAACAGTCGAATGAGCACGGCGGTGCTGGCGGCGGCGTTCTGCCTGATCATGTGAAACATTCCGTCCGCCAAGCCGTCGTAATCCACGACGGGAACAACCAGCGCGACGCGGCCGTTCCGAAACAAGACACCGGAGGCCAGGTGAACGCACACGATGTCGCAAAGAGCGGCGCCCAAGCGGTCCAGCACCGCGACTGCGGTATGGGGGTCGTTAATTCCCGGCGACAAGGCCCGGACGGCAACTTCCACGAGTTGCCGGACGGCGAACTCCAGGTCGGCTGAGCTCACCCGCGTCGGCCCCAAAGCCGTCGCTTGGCGGACGGCGGCTTGGAGTTGACCCGCTTTCGTGGACACCCCCAGGCTTTCGCAGGAGGTGTATTCCATGCCCAAGACACGCGCTCCGTACGCGCCGGAGTTTCGGCGTCAGATGGTGGAGCTGGTTCGAGCGGGGCGC
>JAABUQ010013216.1_pt1 | contig 10067 bp, 10 predicted proteins | sample 5560001 | NCBI WGS metagenome assembly JAABUQ01 (sample SAMN10711888, study PRJNA513371) | rock metagenome | isolation source: Antarctica rocks | place: Antarctica: Victoria Land, Finger Mt nord | collected 2015-12-18 | reverse complement strand
GGCATCATCACCACGACCGGTTTCGACGGCATGTTGTACGGCATCGGCTTCGTCGTCGGCTGGCCGATCGTACTGTTCCTCATCGCAGAGAAGCTGCGCCGCCTGGGCCGCTTCACCTTCGCCGACGCGCTCTCCGCCCACCTCGATGAGAAGCCCATCCGCATCTTCGCCGCCATCAGCTCGCTGGTGGTGATCGCCTTCTACCTGATCGCCCAGATGGTCGGTGCGGGGCAGCTGATCCAGCTGCTGTTCGGGCTCGACTACAATTATGCCCTGGTGATCGTGGGCGCGCTGATGATCTGCTATGTCACCTTCGGCGGCATGCTGGCCACCACCTGGGTGCAGATCATCAAGGCCACCCTTCTGCTCTGCGGCGCAGCCCTGGTCGCCGTGCTGACCCTGGCCCGCTTCGGCTTCAGCCTCTCCGCCCTGCTGGACCAGGCCATCGCGGTCCACCCGCACCACGCTGCGATCCTGGCGCCGGCGGCGATCGCCGCCAGCCCGATCAACGGCTTGTCCCTGGGCATCGCGCTGATGTTCGGCACCAGCGGCCTGCCGCACATCCTGATGCGCTTCTTCACCGTGCGCGACGTGCGTGCCGCTCGCCTCTCGGTGTTCTTCGCCGCCCTGCTCAACGCCAGCTTCTTCATGCTGATGTTCGTGATCGGCTTCGGCGCCATCGCCCTGCTGCTGCCCGACCCGGCCTACCTCGCGGCTGGTGGTGGCCTGCGCGGCGGCGCCAACATGGCGGCGATCCACCTGGCCCACGCCGTTGGCGGCGACGCGCTGATGGGCTTCATCTCCGCCGTGGCGTTCGCCACGATCCTGGCCGTCGTCTCCGGCCTGACCCTCGCGGGCGCCTCCGCCATCAGCCACGACCTGTACGCCCGCACCTTCGGCGGCACCGACGAACGCCGCGAGCTGCTGGTCTCGCGCGTTGCCACCGTGGCCATCGGAGTCCTTGCCATCGCGATGGGCATGGCCTTCCGGACGCAGAACGTCGCCTACATGGTCGGCCTCGCCTTCGCCGTCGCGGCCAGCGCCAACTTCCCGGTGCTGTTCCTGGCGATGAACTGGCGAGGCCTGACCACCTCGGGCGCAATCGCAGGCGGCGTCACCGGCCTGGTCACCGCGGTCGGGCTCACGGTCATTGGCCCGGCAATCTGGGTAAAGACCCTGGGCTACGCCCCCCCCATCTTCCCCTACGATCCGCCGGCCATCGTGTCCGTCCCGCTGGCCTTCCTGGTCGCGGTGGCGGTGTCGGTGGCCTCGCGCACCACCGCCGCGACCGATGCAGCGCAGCCTGACGCCCTGCTTGGCGACCGGCCATAGTGGCCCGCACCGATCACAGGCCAGGCAGGAGGCACGCCCATCTCCGAGATCCAGGACTTCCACCCTCGTTCAGGCAACGAGGACCATCCCGGCCGAGCCCACCATGACCTCGGCGGCGTCTCGCGCTACCTGTGCGCGCCGGTCGACACCGAGCCGCACGCGCTCACGGCGTTCGACAAGCAGGTGGATGCCCTGCGCCAACTTCTATCCGCCAAAGGCCTGATGAGTGTGGACGAGCTGCGCCGCGGCATCGAGGCGATCCCCGAGGCCGAGTACCACGCCCTGTCCTACTACCAGCGCTGGATGCGCTCGATCACGGCGACCCTGCTGCGCCGCGGGATCATCGGCGAGGCGGAGCTGAGCGCCGCCCTGGCCGGACGCGGCCCCGACGCCGGTGAGCCGCGATGATCGCGGCCGGCGCCAGGGTTCGGGTGCGCGACGCCTGGCCGGAGCTGGACGGGCCGGCGCACATCCGCACTCCGCACTACCTGCGCGGCCGGACCGGCACGGTGCTGCGCCACCTGGGCGACTTCCCCAGCCCCGAGGACCTCGCCTTCAACCGGCCGGCACCGCTGCTGCCGCTCTTCCATGTCGGCTTCGGCCTCGCAGACGTCTGGGGCGGGCAGGGCGCCGACACCCTGCTGGTCGAGATCTATGGCCCCTGGCTGGAGGTGACGCGATGAACCCGATCGAGGCGGATGGCGAGGCGCTGCTGAAGGCGGTCGGCGGGATGCTCGCGCAGGCCGGGATCGTGACCCCGGACGAGATCGAGGCGCGCATCGCCCTCACCGAGCGGGCCTCGCCGGCGCAGGGCGCGCGCATGGTGGCGAAAGCCTGGTCGGATCCGGGATATCACGCGCTGCTGCTGGCCGACGGGACGCTGGCGGCCGAGGCGCTCGGCATCGCGATGCGCGGCCTGCCCCCGCTCGGCGTGCTGGAGAACCGGCCGGGGCTGCACCACCTCGTCGTCTGCACCCTGTGCAGCTGCTACCCGCGCGCGGTGCTGGGATACCCGCCGTTTTGGTTCAAGTCGGCGGGCTATCGGGCGCGCGCGGTGCGCGACCCGCGCGGCGTGCTGGCGGAATGGGGCACCCTGCTCGCGGACGGGGCCGAGCTGCGCGTGGTGGACAGCACCGCGGACTATCGCTGGATGGTGCTGCCGATGCGGCCGCAGGGCACCGAGGGCTGGGCGGAGGACAGGCTGGCCGCGCTGGTCCGCGAAGGCGACATGATCGGGGTCAGCGTGCCGGCAGCAGTGCCCGTGTAGTCCTGCGGCGAGGTTCCAGAACAGCTGTAATCAGCTGGCGCGGCTGTCGTCTTCACTGTCTGCCATTGGGTCGATAACTGCCGGGCCGCCTTGGGACGTTCGCGTTCGCTTCGTTCAGCTTCGCTGCCGAAAGCGGACCGGCGGCTCTCGGCCAGCGGCTGTGTTCCCGCGCCTAGATCTCCGTTGCCGCTATCTCGCGGCCTAGGAGATTGCCATGGAACGCCCGAAGGCGAAAAGTGCTTCCCCGACCACCCGCTCCGTGGTGCCCTGGAACAAGGGTGCCTTTGTGGGACCCAAGCCGCCGCTCAAGCCCAAGCAGGTTTGGTCGATTCGCCTGAATCTTCAACGAGAGGGTCGGTTCCGAAATTTGGCGCTGTTCGACCTTGCCATCGACAGCAAGCTCCTGGGGTGCGACCTCGTGCAGTTGCGTATCGGCCAACTCGTCGTCAACAACGCCGCCCGACATCGTGCGACCATCGTCCAGCAGAAGACACAGAAGCCGGTGCAGTTCGAGCTCACCGAACAGACACGGGAAAGCCTGATTACCTGGCTGACCCATAGCGGGGGCGGTCTGCAGGATTTCGTATTCCCCAGCCGCGTTGACGGCAACGAGCACGTCAGCACGCGCCAGTATGCTCGGCGGGTGGGCGACTGGGTCGAAGGCATTGGGCTGGGCCGCTCGGCTTATGGCACGCATAGCCTGCGCCGGACCAAGGTGGCGCTGATCTACAAGCGAACGGGCAATCCGCGGGCGGTGCAGATCCTGCTCGGCCACACGAAGCTTGAGAGCACGGTGCGCTACCTGGGGGTGGACGCCGAGGACAGCCTGAGCATCGGTTTGCGCGGGCCGACCTCTTGGCCTGATAGGCCGGAGGCACTATGTATATCCTCTCGGGATATGGAGATGGACATGCCTGCTCGCACGACCTTGTTCCTGTCCAACCGCTCGCAAGCGGTTCGCCTGCCTCGGGCCGTCGCCTTCGGCGAGGGCGTGCGCGAGGTTGTCGTCATGCAGGATGGACCGCGCCGGATCATCGCGCCTGCCGATGCAGCTTGGGACGATTTCTTCGAAGCAGCAGGCGTAGACCTGGGCGACCGTCAACAGCCGGAGGCACAGCAGCGCGACAGCCTCTGATGCTGCGCTACCTGCTCGACACCAACCTCTGCATACGCGTGATCCGGGACCGGCCTGCCGGGCTGCGACCTCGCTTCAACGCCGAGGCCAGCAGCCTGTGCATCTCTGACGTCGTCCTCTTCGAGTTGCTCTACGGCGCCGAGAAGTCGGCCAAGCCAGCCGAGAGCCGGCAAGCGGTGGAGCGTTTCGCTGCGCGCCTCAGCGTCCTGCCTTACGACGGCAACGCCGCGGCTCATACGGCGGACATTCGAGCCAACCTCGAACGCCGTGGCCTTCTGATCGGCGCATACGACCTCATGGTTGCAGGCCATGCTCGGAGCCGGGGCTTGGTGGTGGTGACGGGCAATTTACGAGAGTTCGATCGGGTTGAGGGCCTACGCTCCGAGGACTGGTTGGGCGGAGTGACGTAGGAGCTGACCATCCCGAGCTGTCTGTGTGGACGGTATCACACGTCGGCTTCTCGCCGCTGGTCGTTCCAAAGCGGACAGGCCGCTTTCGGCCAATACCAAACCACCAACTCGAGAAGGGCAGCTATTCGGTCCACCAAGAGGTGGCGCCACTGTTCGCAGCGACGCCGTGCTGATGGCCACACTACGGCTCGCATTTCAATCGGTTGCGTAAGGCCGACGCCTTCGCTGGCATCGTGCATGGCATGCAATTTATTGCTACAAAGGCGTAGCTGATCGCCTTGACGCAGTTCCGCGCCGAGATGGGCGCATTGGTTCGGCCGTTTGTCGAGCGCTATGCCGGGTCGCCAAGCCCCAAGCGAAGCGGATTGGGGTGCTCCCGACCACGCCGGCTCGCGGTCTGGGTTAAGCCGGTACCTTGGACTGCCGATGTTCTCGATCGTTCAAGCCTGAAGCATGTCCATCGCCTCTGCCTCGACCCGATCGCGACCCTTGCGCTTGGCCCGGTAGAGCGCGTCGTCGGCCTCCAGCAGGAGCGCCTCCTCGCTGCGCAGCTGCATCGAAAGCGCGAAGCCGATGCTTACCGTGACCGGAGCCGGAACACCCAAATGGTTCACCAGATCAAGCAACGCGATTGCCTGCCGGGCACGCGACGCTGTGGCAAACGCGGCCTGCCCCGAGGTGGTCGGCAGCAACACGGCGAACTCCTCCCCGCCATACCGCGCGACGAAGCCACGTTGCGGGCCGGCCACCTCCCGAAGCACCTCAGCAACACGAACAAGGCATTTGTCGCCCATGAGATGCCCATGCCGGTCGTTGTACTTCTTGAAGAAGTCCACATCGACAAGAAGAACCGCCAGAGACGCGCCGGTCCGCTCCGCCTCAGCCCACAGGGTCGACAAGGCGCCATCGAAGGCACGCCGGTTCCCGACCCCGGTCAGCCCATCCTCCAGGCTGAGCCGCTCCAGCCGGTCCTTCGCCTGCCGAAGATCCTGCTGCGTGACGAGGCAGCGAGCCTGGAGGAGCGACGCCCGGAGCGCGTAGATGGCCACAGCAACGAGGATGCTCACGATGCCCGGGACGACCTGCTGCCGCGCGATCCAGGCGCCGACTACGAGCAGCGCCGCAGTCAGGAACACCGGACCGATGCTGTCGATGAACGCCGCAAGCGAAGTCCGCAACTGGTCGGTCGCCGACGGCCTGCGCATCGGAAGCCCCGCTGCGCCCGCCACGAGAAAGAAGGCCGGGTCGAGCATGACGTCCAGAGGAGAGGCGTCCGACGACGAGATGTGGTCGTATGCGCTTCCCATAACGCCGAAAGTCAGGGTGAACAGAAGAATAGCGCGATCGAAGTGGTGGCGCGAAGGCGAGCGGTTGCCGCCGAAGAAGCGCAGCGAGGCGAGCGCCGCCATGCAGGCGTTCTCGACGTCGTAGATCGACAAGATGGACGGTCCCGACAGTGGCGTCAGCTGCTGCGACAAGAACGGCACCGCGCCAAAGATGACGATATAGCCGAGAACGACGCCAAGAAGCGCCTGCAGACCGTCGAGCAGCAGAAACAGGTGACGGGGACGATCGATCTCCGAGACCGTGAGCGCTAGAAGGAGCGCTACACTGCAAAGGAAGTAGGAGAAGTCGACCGGTCCGGCCGACGAGTCCATCGGGATCCATACCGAGAGGAGGGAGCCCGACGCCCAGAACAGGAAGGCGAGGGCTACGAGCAGCCAGTTCGGGCGCATCTCGGCTCCAGCGACGAGCGCTGCGCGCCAGCACGCCGCCGATGCCACGGCCGGCCCGGTCGCCAGGCAGACGGGACCCACGATGCCACGCGCCCCTGGCAGAGCCGCGACGAGCCCGGCATGCAGCGCCATGAGAACGAGCGCCATCGCGAACGGCGCGAAGGCCGCAAACCTGCGGGCGCGTCCGACGCCCGCTCGGCCCGATGCCGGGGGCCCCTCGGGCGAACCCGGCGTATCGATCGGCTCCGCCTCGGGCGGCTCGGGTTTCCGCTCGGCCGGACCGGTCATCGCGAGGGCCAGGCAGCGGCAGACACGCTCGGCCCACCTCGGCCGCGGACCCGACGCGTCCGAAGCCGTAGCATGTGGCTCGCGGGCAACAGGCGCCGCTGGCTGGAGGTGGCGAACCTGCTGCCTCTTCAGCAGCGCCTCCGCCTCGTGAACAGGAAGCGGGCGGGCGAAATGGTATCCTTGCCCGTGGCTGCACCCCAGCCTGCCCAGCAGGGCGGCCTGCTCCGCGTTCTCGATCCCCTCGGCGACGACGCTCAGGCCGAGCGACGCCGCGAGGCCGAGGATCGCCCGCACGATGCGCAGGTTGCCACCTTCGATCTCGAGACCGGTCACGAAGCATCGGTCGATCTTGAGGCTGTCGACGGGAAGGGCCTGGAGATAGCCGAGCGAGGAATAGCCGGTGCCGAAATCGTCGAGGCTGACGCCGAATCCTAACGCGGCGAGGCGCCGCAACACCTCCGCCACGTGCTCGGGGTCGCGCATCATGAGGCTCTCGGTGACCTCAAGCCTCAGGCAGGACGGCTGCAAGCCGGCCTCGTCCACCAGGCCGCATATAGTATCAAACAGGAGTGGGTCTTCGAACTAGCACGCCGAAAGGTTGATGTTCAGCGACAGCCATTCGGCTGCCGGATGCCGGCACTGCCATTCCCGCAGGATCCGGCAGGCTTCGCGAACGAGCCACGCGCCGAATGGGATGATCAGCCCGGTCTCCTCGAGCACGGAAACGAAGTCTGACGGCATGACCATGCCGCATCCGGGTCGCTGCCAGCGGGCCAGCGCCTCGAAGCCCTTGATCTTGTCGTCGGCGAGTCTGACGATCGGCTGGAGGTGGAGCTCGAACTCACCGTGGTCCAGCGCCGCCTCCAAGTCGGCCGCAAGGATCGGAAGTGGCCGGTCGCGGCAAGCCGGACACCCTTCGTCCGTCCAGCCCTCGGACTCACTATCAAGAAGGACGGGCGTCTCAGGGAACAAGGACTACCTCGCGAGGTGGTACTCGAGCGAACTCACCGGTGCGGCACGGCCGACTTTTGTAAGCACTTGCTTATCGAGGAAGGGTGCCTCCCTTTCCTCCTTTCCCAGGGTCGTGCGTCACCGAAACGGCATACATTCGGAGTGCTCTCTTTTTGTTCACGACGCCGGCCTCTTCACTATTAGTGAGACACAATGGACTGTTCTCTATTGTGGAAAGATTAAGACGCGCTGCTCTGCTGCACATATCCGCCGACGGGCCACCGAGTGCCACGTGGTCCGCGATTGATAAGATTCGAGAAGAGTCGACAACAGTAAATCGGAATGCCAACCAGCAGACGTCTGCTTCCTGCCGCGATCCTCCCCGTAGCGGACGGTCCGCTCTCGGCCAAACTGAGCCGTCCCGAGCACGTAATAGACCGGATTACCACGTGCCGGTCGGGCTACCGAGGGTCGCGGCTATGCGGCCGTCGGCTCGCCGCGATAGATCGCGGTGCGGGCAGTTCCATCCGGACCGATGGTCCCCCGATACATGCCGGCGCAGTTGAACGGCAGCGCCATGGCGCCATCCGCGGCCACCGCGATCAGCCCGCCATCCCCGCCGTCGCGTCCCAGCTCCGCCACCACGTCCCCGGCCGCCCGCGCCAGGGTCTGGCCGCCCAGCCGCATGCGGGCCGCGATCTCGTGCGCGGCGGCATGGCGGATGAACACCTCGCCCGTGCCGGTGGCGGACACGGCGCAGCTCGCGTTCTCTGCCCAGGTTCCGGCCCCGATCACCGGGCAGTCGCCCACCCGGCCCGGCCGCTTCGCCGTCATGCCGCCCGTCGAGGTCGCCGCCGCCAGGTCGCCGGCCGCGTCGCGCGCCACGGCGCCCACCGTGCCGTGCCGCGCCGCGTCGTCGCGCGTGTCGGGCGCCTGCCGCCGGCGGCGGTCCAGCTCGGTGTGCAGGGCCTGCCAGCGGCGCTCGGTGTGGAAGTAGGCGGCGTCCTCGAACGCGACGCCCTGCTCGCGGCAGAACGCCAGCGCCCCTTCCCCGATCAGCATCACGGCGCCGGAGTGCTCCATCACCGCCCTCGCGGCAAGGACCGGGTTGCGCGGCCCCAGCATGCCCGCCACCGCGCCGGCCGCGCGGGTGCGCCCGTCCATGATGGCGGCGTCCATCTCCAGCTTTCCGGCGGCGGTGAACACGGCGCCAAGCCCGGCATTGAAGAGAGGATCGTCTTCCAGCGCCATCACGGTACGGGTCACGGCGTCCAGCGCCGTGCCGCCGCCGGCCAGGACCGCGTGGCCCGCCATCAGCGCGGTGCGCAACCCGGCCCGGTGCGCCGCTTCCAGAACCGGGGTCATGGCGTCGCGCCGCATGGTGCCGGCGCCGCCGTGGACGGCGAGGGAGAAGGTATGATCCATGCCTGCTTCTACCGCTATCTGGGCGCATGTGCCCCCTGCGCCTGCAGCGCGCCTCGGGGTTTGATCGGCTCCGACCAGCCGTGTTCCGCCGCACCCAACGCAAGGACCAGGCCTCGTTGGCGCTGCCTGTACACCGGCGGTTTCCTACATCTCTGGACAACGGGACATATCACCTGTGATGTGATAAACCTTGGTCGTGAGGCTGGTCGTGGACACTGGTGTGATCGTCGCGGCAATGCGGAGCCCGACGGGCGCCTCCGCTGCCCTGTTGCGAGCGGCCCGGAGCGGGCGCGCCATGTTGGCCGCTATGGTGCCGTTGTGCCTCGAGTGCGAGACCGCGTGCAGCCGGCCCGAGCACGTGGCTGCGGCCGGGTTCAGCCACGCCGATCTTGCGGTGTTCCTTGACGCGGTGGTCGACCGTGGGGGAGCCGGTGGATGTCTGGTTCTTGTGGCGCCCGCTGCTGCGCGACCCGGTGACGAGCTGGTGCTGGAGGCGGCGGTGAACGGGCGGGCCGCCGCGATCGCCACCTTCAACCGCCGCGACTTCCGACCGGCGGCCGACCGCTTCGGCCTTGAGATCCTGCTGCCCGCAGAGGCGGTCCGGAGAGTGGCATGACGACCAGAATCTCGACCTACCCGCTCCGCCTGCCCGTCTCGATCAAGAGCGAGGCGGAAAAGCTGGCGGCCTCCGAAGGCACCAGCCTCAACCAGTTCGTGGCAACGGCGGTGGCCGAAAAAGTGGCCGTCCTTCGCACGGCCAGCTACTTCGCCGAGCGCCGTGGCCGCGCTGACTGGGAGGCGTTCGATCGACTGATGGGTCGCACAGGTGGCGAGCCGCCCCGTACGGGTGATGAGATGCCGAAGCACTGACAGCGGCGGCCCTGCTCGCTTCGGCAAGCCATACGATCTCCAAATGCCGGCGAAGACACCGCTGAGGCGCACATGCGCCAGGCGCTCGGAAAACCTGTGACTGGACCCGCGCGCCGACCCGGCCGATGCCCACCATCGGGTCTTATACCAACGGCCAAGATAGCTGACCCATGAAGAGGTTGCCGTCCCTTCAAGCCGTCGTACGTCACTCAATGAAGCCGGGCGTATTACACCGGGTGACGGCTGTCGGCCACCGACATCCAGGATGCGCCCACCTCGCGCAAAGCCAGCGTTCACCTGGGCTCGACCAGCCACCCCTCCCACAGCCAGGGGCAGGCAAGCCGGCGCTGGTGAAGTGGTGGGCCGAAGACTGACACCCACCGGTATGCTCGAGTTATCCACAGTTCTGGGGGTAAGTGCGTGGGCAAGCGGGTGGATGTTCCTGCCTTGTCCCGCAGGTCCGGCCTTGTGGGCGGACAGGGCTCGGTTCCGCTTGACGAGAGTCCCCACGTCTGGCGCCGGCCTTATACCAACCGCCGTTGAGGCTGACTCTCGCCACATCCTGATTCCATTTCCTGCTTCGATCTGATTCGCTGTCCTCGGGTGGGGTTGAGGAGGGCGCGATGGGCGTGGCGGTGACGATCACCAGGCTG
>JAABUQ010013214.1_pt1 | contig 10068 bp, 11 predicted proteins | sample 5560001 | NCBI WGS metagenome assembly JAABUQ01 (sample SAMN10711888, study PRJNA513371) | rock metagenome | isolation source: Antarctica rocks | place: Antarctica: Victoria Land, Finger Mt nord | collected 2015-12-18 | reverse complement strand
GTCGCCCTCGCTAGGGAAGGTAAAGATGAGACGGTGAGGAAGAGTACCCAGGCGAGGCGGCAGGAGAAGAAGGTGCAGGAGGGGAAGAGCACGACAAACCGAGAGAAGGCGCGGAAGAAGAATTTCCTGATGACGTTGGGGAAGGGGAAGAGGAAGCAGAAGGGGAGTTTGGTTGAGAGGGGGCGGGTGCTGAAGGCGCATGTGGAGAGGGGGAAGAGGGGGGGAAAGAGGGGGAATAAGGGGAAGTGAAGGCTGGGACTAACAAAGAAGTGAGCTAGTGCGATGTTTACTGTTAAAAATACATTCATTGTCACCCCCGGTTTTCCCGTCGAGTGGTCGGAGTGGGATTTCAAAGATTCCAAATACTACTCATTTACTAATGTATTATTTGAATCGTTTCTTATTCTTATTTTTTGTATATCAGCAAATCGGCAAGCCTGCCCGAGGCATGCTCTGAACAGGAATTAACAGAACGAGCCCATGTCCAATCCCTGAACGTATTTAACAATTCTTATTATTTTGCATGCCCTGGGCGCATTTAGCAATTCTTATTATTTTTAATATTTAAAAAAATTTGATTTTATTCCCAAATAATATGTTAAACTTATTAAATAATGAAATAGTTATCAAGTAATAAAATATTTAATAAGTAACAAATAAGAATATATTTAGTAAATTAAAAAATCGATTTGCAAATGTACATATATTTCTGTTCAATTGTTTAAATTTTTAATTTGATTAAGTTTAGTATGAAAATTCATTACATTATAATCTTAATGAATTACTTGTTTTAATGTAAAAGTTTATAAATTTTCTTAATCGAATTTAATAAAATTATTTTTATTTTTATCAATTTTTTAATTCATTAGCAAATCCGGAAAAAAAAAAGTTGGTTTTTAACAATTCGTTTTCCTATATGAAGCTATACGCAGGTCTTGGTATTGCGTATATGTTCCGTACGTACTCCGGTACGTAATTAGAAGCTACGTTAATACCAAGCCTGTTACCGGAAGCCTTAAGGAGTAAAATAACCCTATATTTACCTTGTTCAAAAGCTTTACTTTATTATTCTAGGGGTCCCCTATTCTTTTAACGGTAACCGTTAGTTTTTTTATCTTCCTAGAGGATAAGGTTAATAGCAATTATTTATCTATTGTGTTCTATTTACGCTCTACTATCGTAGCAGCTATATCTAGTTATTATACTCTATATTGCTATTTATTATACACCCTAACACTTTTTTCTAAAGTTAAGAATTAAATTTTCATTATCAAAACGCTTGTACCTTTACGGTTAATTAACCATTTTAAAGTTAAATAAGACATTTGAAAACTAAGTTAAACATAACCTTATATGAAATATATATATTTGTATAAGCCTAGCGTATAAGCCTTATTTAAACGAAGACATTAAAAAAAATTAATATATTAATCGTATTCTAATTATGTTTTTATTCAATACTATTAATATTGAAAAATTAAAACATAAGTAAATCTGCTGATCCGGACTTTAATCATTAATAATATTAAAATCAAGTAAAATTAAATTTCCGGATTTGCCGATGTTCAAAAAAACTTACGAAAGTTTCTAGCTTATTCAGTTAATTTCTTTGTTTATTAAGTTGATTTTTTGCTTATTAAGTTTATTTTTTTAATGTTAAATGTCAAAAAAGCGATTATAGCGATTTATTATCAATAGGTGCAAATATAGCTAATGTTACTAGACCTTGCTAAACCGCGGAATGCGCCCGGAGCGAGCCCTGTCCAACCTTTTTTACAAAATTATTTGCTAGCTACCAGCAAAGATTTCGTAAAGAAAATTGCGCAGGGCTCGCCCCAGGCGCATTTAGCGGGTTTAGCAGGTTTAGCAATTTTTGGTTTCCTGGGCAAGCCTGCCGATTTGCTGATGTTATATATATATAAAATTCCAAAAAGGTAAAAACAAAATATAGTAATAATAGAATAACCTTTGGAGTCTATAGAATTCTATTCGACGGGAAAATGGAAAATGACAATGAATTGATTTACAACAGTATCGTTTTGAATAAAGCTTTGGCCGAAGAAAATCTTCAAATTTCACATTTCGATCCACCAGGCCCCCGAGGATGAGGCTTCCACCAGAGATAAATCCCCTGCTATTGCCTTCCGTGCTCGCCGAAACATCTATGTATCCCCTATACTGATTCTCGCTAGCTTGCAGCTTCAGCTTTAGTGTTATAAGTATTTTGAGATGCTGGTAGATGTAAAGGTATTGGTGGTGGGAAAAACAAAATGGGAGAACAATCTCTGGTAAGGGGCCTCATCCACCTTATTTTGTTACCCGCGTGCCCCCTTCACAGCCCCTTAATCTCCCCCTCCCCACTCCCGCTCTCGCTCCCCTGCTCCACCGCCTCGCTCGCCCCCTTAACATCCAACCCTTCTTCCCGAATAGCAACCCTCTGCTCCTCAGTCAACTCATCCGTATCGAGCGTGATCTTGGGCCCCGTAAACCATTTCCTCGCATCGATGTAATAATACCCCAGCGCGCCGAACCAGACTGCAGAATTGATTACCACGGTGTAGTTCATTACGTCCGCTGCGATGGGCGTTAGCTCTATCTCGTACCTATTTGTTCAAGAAGGTAGGGCGTTTGCAATCGATTATCAGTGGTGACAGGGGAGCACAGATGTCTTGTGGGTGTGATGCGCAAAAGGGGTTGGGTAGATGGGAATAGGCTCACGGGTTGGATTAGGTCCTCCGACCGGGAACATAGATAGCAGGATGCCAAAGCTCAGAAACACAATTGCAATCCATGCAATCGGAACCGACCATCTATCTCCCGTGTAAAAAGGGCCGGGTTTGAATTTCTTCTGCCCCCACACCACCCTCGCCAGTATCGGGATCCCCCACGCGAGATTATTCCCCGCGACAGCCAGCGAGAAAAGCGCTTGTGCTGCAGCAGGTGCGATGAGCGCCAGCAATCCTAAGATAGCGGCAAGGAAGACACAGCCCCAGATGGTTCGCAGAGGAATGTAGCCGAAGCGCTTGGAGATAGGTCGAAAGAAGCGCGAGAAGGGGAGGGCGCCGTCGCGGGAGAAGGCCCAGGATTGGCGGGAGGCGGCAACGAGGATGGAGAGGCCCATGAGGAATTGGACGATGAAGAGGAGGGACATTAGACCTAGCGTGCCGTTTTTTCCTACGGCGTCGTAGTAGATCTAGGATGGGAATGTCAATCGGCTTGGTCCAGGTAAGGAGGCTTGGGGATAAGGGTTTACCTGGGCCATGGGCTGTCCGAAACTTGATGTTGTTACGCTTTGGAGGTCGGGGTTTATGCAGGCGGCAATTACGATCATGATTATCAGACCGAAGAGCCAGCAGGCGCCGATGGAGAAGATGATACCGTAAGGCTGTGGAGCGACGGTGAGCTGGGTAGGATTATGTTGTTAGGGTTATTGCCCTACCACAGCTTTGGTTGCGTTGGCAGCTTCCTCTGAAAGATGGACGCAGCTATCAAACGACCCAATTGTCCAAATGGGGCTTAGCCAAGCAAGCATAAAAGCCCATCCTGTTGGCCACGTCGTCAAGTTCTCGGTTTGTGCGAAGATGTACTGGCCATTGTTGCGATTGCCATTTTGTGCTGTCCCGATTGGCAGTGCAATGATGGTGGCGAAGATCAAAATGAAATTCATAACCACAAAGACAGTCTGAAGCTTGCCCATAATTTTAGACATGATAGAGGCTAAGACTCCATGGCAAAGCACGCAAGCGAGGAATGTGCCGTAGATATCTCCATTTGTAGGTGTCCAATTGCCATCACGAGCGACAACGACAACCGAAAGGAACATGAGCGCGAAACCATCTGCATGCTTAGCATTAACTCAGACTGAAGGATGTAGGTCTCACAATCAATGGAGCAAAGACCACCCACAAGACCAAGCGTATTGCTATAGCCAACCAAGAAGCAGAGAGGATTACGAGTCTTTGGCGAAGAAAAGAAATGCGTCCACCAATACAATCCGCCCGAGGTTGGCATTGCAGACCCAAGATCGGCCTGTCAACGTTCAGTTGAGTCGAGAAGTTAAATGTATTTCTGTCCTTTACCATTGCTAGCCCAACAACAAAGATCAAGCCAGACGCCAGGAACCAACCCTGATTTTGTCAGTCACGGTCGCTGCCATCTATCCACTCGCTACCGACAGACCCAAACCATGCCAACTGGTCCAGCAGGAATAGAGTAGGCGAGGGTTGAAGCTATAGACGGCAAGAGGCCCATAATGCTAAAGGCAATGCCAAAGATCTCGATCATGGTGAAATTACGGCGCAATTCTTGCTTGTATCCAAGCTTGGCTGGAGAGCAGGTTAGAAGTGATGGCCCTCAAGGTACTATACTGGGGAGAGTTTGTCACCCAGAACGGCGGCATCATCGTCGCTCGCAAGGCCTGGCGCAGACACACTAGATGCTCTGGGTTCCTCCATGTTGGACGATGAGGCTTCAGTAGGATATATTGCTTTTCTGGTAGAAGGAGAAATAGCAGAAATAGTAACGATTGAAAGGGCTGGGAGAAATAGAAAGCAAAGACATTAAGAGATGCTACCCCACTGATCTCTGTGTCATGTCCGACATCCCACATGGTGATAGCATGGTCAATGGCCGAGATAAGGGTATCTCATGCATATCGACCTGCTGTATTGCATCTCGTCTTCCCCAATCTTCCCCGAACTCAGAGATAAACAACCGAGATACGTGGTAAGTGCTGGCACTAATGCAGGCTATTGTCGAACAGCCAGTGATTTTTCTTACGACTAAATGTTAGTGTCACCTCACCCAGGAATACCTCGGGCCCTGGATCTGGAGAGAGTATCCAGGCTGCGAATGGAGGAAATCTCTGATGTATGTCGTTTCAAGACGGACCTCGCGACCATAGAGATGCCAAGACAGAGACCGATGGGACGGAACGATTCCGTCCAGCCCTACCAGACCCCAGCCAATCAGCGTCGGGCGGGTTTTAGTGAGGCTAATACTCGACTGTTGAGCTTCTGAGACATGAGCAACGCAAAACAAGAGCGCACAGAATCACATCGCTACTTGCCGGACTCTGGAAGTGACCTCACGTCTTGATATCAGTCAGATACCATACGCAAACCTAGTCACCACAGTCATCCCTGACGCGAACAGTTTCAACGCAGTGGATCCCAACCCAGCACACAAGGATTAAGCCCGACTCCTTGTCTCTGCACCATGCAACGCCGAATGGTACGTCTCCGAGCTACACCATTCTGCCGGCTATGGCTTATATATAATAGCTTTCGAAGGAGGATGAGGCGGCAGTAGGCAACGACGAGTTGGAAGTGCGCCGGGAAGACCAAGACAAGATCAATAAATTCAGCAGGCTACACCAACGTGAAACAGCATTGGAAGACGAGCTGAAAGTTAAGGCTGTGAGCATATAGATCTTTCGGGCGCTATGGGAGATCCTAATATCACTGCAGAAGGACAAAGAGGATTTGGAAGAACTTTCGAATGAATTGGAGTTGGCAGATGAAGAGGACAAAGTCCCGTAGGCAGAAACAGGTATCCTGCGCGTTAGTATGCTAATACACCTTGGTCTAGATACAAGATTGGCGACACCTTCATCTCCTTACCCTTGCCCGAGGTGCAGGAAATGCTTTCTGCTTCCACCGAAAAGATTGAAGAAACTGTTTCTGCAGTTCAGGCGCGACTCGATAGCGTACGTGAAGAGATGGAGCAGCTGAAGGTCCAACTGTATGCTAGATTTGGCAAGAGTATCAACCTCGAGACTTGAATTCTCCCAATACACGAAGACCATCGTTCGACAGATTCTGTAGCGATCGCTGCGAGATCTTCTCCACAATCATGTCCAATCCACCGAGGTGGTCTACCAACTTCTAGGCCATGACTTTATCTGACTCTTCGGTCCGACGGCACTTGTCCTTGATGGAGCCATACTGTACCTTGTGGGATCGGTGACATTCGGGTTTTCGGCTGCTGGCTGGGAGGGATAAGCCGAAGCTAGCCGCTTGGGAAAAGCCGGCGTCAATCGAAGCACACCATTTTTCGATCTTGCCGTCATTACCCGTCTTGACCCACCAGCAACGGCCAGGACGGCAGTCATAGTGGCATACGATAAACAGACTTTTCACTGCAGATTCCAGACCCCATATCACCTTGTGTGCACCACATGGCTTCGGACTCTTTCTTTCTCCAAAGCCCCACCCGCAAATTGCTGAGAGTCACACATTTCCCCTGTCAATGGGGCAGATATAGAAGGTCAATACCTAGCGTCGAGGAGAATGAGCTGTGTCCAATGCAACGAAGAACCCAAAAGCCCCAGACCTTCCTCGAAGCCTTCAGAACATGCACAGAGGGGTGATGCTGTTGGGGGCTTTCCCCATGGCTTGGAGAAGGCATCACATGGTATCTCGCTTCGCTCTGCACTCACTGGATACGTCTGACGCCCTGCAGAATCCACGCCGGTCCAAGAACCAGACCTAAAGAATTCAAAAAGAGATATACAAGATGCTAGCCCACATACCAATGTAGAAGATGGGGATTTCCCCGGCTCCCAAGCAGGCACCGAGAAGGTGATTCTGTCTTTCAGCGATGGAGACCCAGAGAATCCATTCAATTGGTCCAATGTAGGAGCACTCGTCACCGCTCAATCACAATCCAGCTGACAATGGTTAAAGTCCAAGAAGTGCTTTGTACTATTGGCTGGCATTGTTGCAGTCATCAACAGCACTCTGGGTTCTTCACTCCCCAGCGGTACAATCAGTTACATCGGCCCTTACTTCAACGTCACCAACGACCAGCAGCTCGTTCTGCCAATCTCCGTGTTCCTGGTTGGTTATGTGGTCGGACCTATCTTTTTTGGACCTCTCAGCGAAACATACGGCAGGAAGATAATCATGTTATCCAGCTTTATCGTTTTCACGTTATTCACGATGGCATGCGCCGTTGCTCCAAATTGGCCAGCTTTCCTCATATTTCGCCTGATCTGCGGTATCAATGCGTCAAGCGCCATTGCTGTGGTTGGAGGGCTTTACGCCGACGTCTTTGGTAACCCAGTGACCAGAGGTCGGGCAATGGCAATCTTCATGGTGGTATGTTAAACTTCTGAGTCTTCAATCTTCCGCATGTACTCCGGTTCTGACCTCAGTGAAGGCAACCGTGTGCGGTCCGCAAGTCGCCCCTCTGATATCCGGCTTTCTCTCCCCCATCTCATGGCGTTGGACATACTGGTTCGCCTTCATATTTGCCGGCCTCTGCTTAATTATCCTAATCTTCCTCCCGGAGACCTACGGACCTACAATCCTCAAACACCGTGCCCAAAAAATGCGAAAAGAGAGTTCAAACTCCAATGTCTACGCCGCCATTGAATTGGAGAAAAAAGGCGCGAAACAAATGATCACAGTTACACTGATGCGGCCCCTCCACATGATAGCCTTCGAAGCTATCATCCTATTCACCTGTCTATACCTCTCGCTCGCCTACGCAATCTTCTATCTCTTCTTCGAAGCATACCCCTTAATATTCGAGGGCATCTACAAAATGCATACCGGTATTGTAGGATTAGCATTTCTTCCTATAATAATCGGCGCTGTCATTTCTCTTGGCATATTCCTCTACTACGACGGCATACTCCAGCGCGCAAAGAAAGAGCATAAACCTTGGGCTGATATTGAGGAATACCGACGGCTCCCTCTTGCCTGCATTGGTGGGCCTCTCTATGTCATCTCGCTTTTTTGGTTGGGATGGAGTGCGAATACAAATGTGCATTGGATCGTCCCCATACTCGCTGGGATACCGTTTGGCATCGGTTTCATGCTGGTAAGTACGTCCTCCGCCAATTTCATTTGTGTGTGGCATGGGACCCGAAGATGTAGTCGGACTATCTATTTCAAAGGTGCTATGCTAAGTCGATGGTGCCAGATATTCATGGCGTTGTTGAATTTCGTGAGTGATGCATACGAGATCTACGCAGCAAGCGGCATGTCAGCTACGAGTATCTGTCGAAGCATCTTCGGTGCTATTCTTCCCCTAGCGGCAAAACCAATGTATCAATCTTTGGGCATCAGCTGGGCTAGCAGTCTTCTGGGGTTCCTGAGCCTGGCTATGACAATCATTCCGTTTGCATTTATCAAATACGGTGACCGCATACGGGCGAACAGTCACTTTTGCAACGAGCTGAAGGAGAGAAAGAAGGCGCTCGCGCAGGATAAGGCAAAGAGATCCGATGCTATGCAGGTCGACGTTGAGACTGGTGAAAACCGGGAGACGTCTTAATACCTACGATAGGGCCAGATATTACACTATATGTGCTTTCTGTCGAGAAGGTCACAGTAAAGACTCTCCTGTTTCTATTGTACTCCAACAGGCTAATCTCAGATGAGCTGCTCGCGCAGGGCAGGAGCTTGTTTCAGGCGCCACTTCGACCAACACCAAATATAACAGAACAACAAAACTTGTGGAATAGCAACTAGGTGTCCATTACTTTCCGCGCTGGGTAATGATACCTTTTGTGTCTCTTAATGTAATTGGTCTCTTCTTCCATTTTCTACTGAATGAGGCGCCTTCATTGCAATCTTTGTTCCCGAACAGCGATTCAGAAGCATGGAGAATCATGTACTGCTGTTTCGGGGCTTCTAAATCCAGTGTAGCCCAATTCCTGGACTGAATTTGCAACCTGGTTTTCTTGATCCTTTGGTGCGACCGAACTAGCAATTTGCGCAGCCCATCCTTCTGGTACGGATCTGTTGTGAACATTTGTGTTGGAGCACTACCAACGTATCTCTTACTTAACACAGTCTCATTAAGATAGACTGCTGCAAGTGAATTCCATGTTGGGACCCATTGCTGTTTCCATTTCGCGCGTGTTAAAGTTGGCCAGAATTCTCAGCAATTCTCAGCTGGGTCAAGTATCGCCTCTTCCCATCGCACTCTCTTCCCATCTATACTCTCTTCCCATCTATACTCTCTTCCCATCTATAATCTCTTCACAGCGCCTCTCTTCCCATCGTAACCTATCCTTCTTTCTCACTCCTAGCCAAGGGCTCTTGAACTTCTTTCACCACCACAATGCTTTTCACAACCTTCGTGCTGGATACATTCCTTCTCCTCGGTACCTCCATTGGCTTCACGACCGCTGCTTCTCCACATGTCCCCCGAGACCTGAACATCCCGGCAAAAGTGCTCGAAGATCGTTCATCCTCTCCCCCAACCCTAGGCGGCACGTGCACCTTCCACGTAACCTGGCAATTCAACGGCTGCGGGATGTACGAATGTACAACTTCCGAAACGTAAGCATCCCCAAACAATCGACCCTCTCAACGTACGAAACACACTGACCCGCGCCCTCATAGTCTCACGGTCCACATCTACGACATCAAAAACAAGGAAATCCCCCTAAAAAGGAACTTGCACAATTTCAACAATATCCAGGACAAGACCGTCATCAACGACTCGATCAACTTCCCCACCAAAGGTGGACTCTCTTACCCAATCACAATTCACCCCCTGAACGGCGGCGTGACGGCTATGGATTTCACAATCAATGCCCCGAAACCTGCTACCTTCCAGTCACCGTAAGTCTACCCTTCCCCCCCCTCAAGTCCACTTTACTACATAACGCGAGAGAAGCGAAGTTGCGCTGACGCCTTGTTATTTAATAGGACACCATACACCTGCACCCAAAACATCGACCTCTCGAACCCGGGCGCACCGGCTACGAAGTCTGGACCCAACGGACTGCAGGTGAAATGCTATGACAAGACTCACTTCGACATGACCGGTGGGTGGGATTGTTAGGCGTTGGAAAACGAAAACCTGTTGGTCTTGCATTACTATTGACCGTCTTGCTGGTGCCGGCGCTGGCTTTTAAGGACGGGTAATTCAAGGGCTCTTTAAGATTGTCTTTTGTGCGAATACTTATTCTGATTCTTGGGGGATCCATCGTATACTCAATTCTCGCTCAACAAACTTTCTTCCCCTCCCAACTTTCCACCCCCACCTCCCATCTCCTCCCTTCCCTCCCATCCCTCCTCTCCCCCCACCCCCTCAAACCCCTCCCCT